>Ga0210396_10006284_pt1 | contig 11403 bp, 9 predicted proteins | sample IncBWH17OmetaG_FD_155466 | JGI IMG/M metagenome (GOLD analysis project Ga0210396, IMG submission 155466) | Forest soil microbial communities from Barre Woods Harvard Forest LTER site, Petersham, Massachusetts, United States - Inc-BW-H-17-O ...
CATTAGCGACGGCACTCCCGCGACCTGCGGCCCCACCGTTACGATTGGCCGGAGTTGCGGCTTCTATGCGATTACGGCGACTTCGGACGTCGGCTTGGGCAACCCTGTTTTGGGTGGCGGCGGCGCGCGGAGCATCCAGTTTGCATTGAAGTTTTTGTTCTAAAAGCTCACCACGACTCGGAGAGAATTCAGCGGCTCGGTGGCCCACCAAGGTCGGGGCCGTCGGGCCGCTCTTTTTTATGGTTACTTTCGGTATAAGTGCAATAACGTGTTTAAGATGTCGCGTTCTCCGAGAATTGAAAGCGCTGCTGGGCAGGCCAACCCTGCGGCGACACGGTTCGCGGATAAACGAACGCAGCCTAAGGTTTCGAATTTGTGGCGGCCAGCTTTACGTGGGTGCCTTTAGCCTTTGACTTTGCGGTTCCCGTCGCAGCACCGGGTCTGAGAGCGGTGCCCTTCGCCGAGCTCAAGCGATGTACACACACAACGTTTTGCATTTTGCGCACCACGAGGGGATGATGAATCTGTGAAAATGTCGAACCTAACTCGCGGCCGTTCCAGTGCTCTCCCGTCGGTGCCCCCAGCCAGCCGCCCTGGGGTCGAACGCGCCCCAAAACGCCAATTTCTATTCAGTACAAATGAACCCCTTTCTCTAAACCAGAATTTTGCAACTCCAACAAAACAAAGCACTTCGTTTTTTCTATTCAGTACAAATGAGCGGTCACCAGTCTCCACTCGTGCACACTTCGACTGGCCCAAGACCTCGCTTCGCGCTCGAGTTCACACCGCTCCACTTTTTCGCAAACCATTTGCTTGCTCGTTAAGGACGATGACGTGTCCGGGCAGAGCCCCGCTGGGGAGAGGCGATGCGACTTCGCGTAAGCGGCTGATATGTCACGGATTTGAAATATTTCGATAGGATCGTGCGTATTCATATATGGAGCGACGTAAGAGCATCGGCGAAATGAGCACCGCGGAATTAGCGGATTTGCTAGCGCAGGTCCGGGCGGGCGATTCAGACGCCTGGGGCGACCTGTATCGCCAGTACGCTCCGGCGATTTTCCGCTTCTGCCGGCGGGCCTTGCCGACGCGCGAAGATGCGGAAGACGCCACGACAGAAATATTCATGAAAGTACGGCAAAAACTCGGAATGTACGATTCGTCACGGCCCTTCACGGCGTGGCTCTACAAAGTGGCGAGCAATCATTGTTGGGACCTGCTGCGGCGCAGGCGAATTCGCCAGGACCTGGAAACCGGAGACCTGGAGACGCTGCCGCTGGAACATCCTGATCCCAGCCAGCTGGAACAACTACAAATAGACCACGATAGCAAACACGTTCGCGCCGGCCTGGCGAAATTGCCGGACCGCGCGCGCATGGCGCTGGTGCTGCGCTACTACTCGGAGATGAGTTACGACGAAATCGCGGACACGCTGGGAGTGCGGCGCGCGTTCGTGGGAGTGCTATTGCTGCGCGCGCGGCATCAACTGCGCGAAGTACTGGCGGAAAGCGGCGGCGGATTGCATGGCGCGGCTGCCGGGGGAAGACCATGAACCATTTCGATGAAATGACGGCGCTGCTGTATTTGGAAGGGCAGCTCGATGCGGACCACGCCGAGGGAGTGCGTACGCACGCGGCCGGCTGCGCGGAATGTCGCGGGCTGCTTCGTGCGCTGCAAACGGAAAGCGTGTGGTTGCGCGAATCGCTGGAAGCGGACGACGAATCGGTTCCTGCGCACTTGGTGCAAGCGCCCGAGCACGGTGGCGCGCCGTGGGGCTGGATTACGGCGCTCGGATTGAGCGCGGGCGGAGCGTACACGGCGTGGAGCGGATTCATCGAACCGTGGCAAGCCCGGGCTTCGCAGGCCGGATTCACGCAGGGAAATTTACTGACCATGCTTTTTTTCAGCGGTGCATTCTGGAAAGGATGGGACGCGATGCGAAGCCTGATCGAATTTCTGGCAATGGCGACACTGGGGCTGGTAGTGATGTGGCTGCTGCGGCGTCGCTTGCGGCGCACCACGGCGCTGGCGGTGGTGATGGGCGCGCTGGCGCTGATGGTGGCGCTGCCTCCTTCCGCCGGAGCCGCGGAGCTGAAGCATGGCGATCCGAACTACACGCTGCCGGCGGGTGAAGTGATTCATACAGATTTGATTGTGTCGGCGGGTTCCACGCGGATTGATGGCGATGTGGAAGGCGACCTGATCACATTTTCGAGCAATGTTACGGTGAACGGGCACATCAAGGGCGACATAATCGCGTTCAGCCAGGAATTGCGCGTGAACGGGCCTGTGGATGGGAACGTGCGCGCGTTTGTGCAGAGCTTGCAGCTTAATGGCAAGGTGGCCCGCAATGTCATGGCGTGGGCCGGCGATGTGAACCTGGACCAGGATGCAATCGTGAACGGCACGTTGACGGCGGGATCGGGGCACCTTGAAGTGAACGGGAAACTTGTGGGGGATTTGCTCGCGTATTCGGGAGATGTGGACATCAACGGGCAGCTGGGGCGTAACGCCAGAATTCGCAGCGGACATCTGACAATTGGATCACGGGCCGAGATCGCGGGACAGTCGGTTGCCGAGCTGCGACAGCCGCCAGATGTTTCAACCAGCGCGAAAATGGGCAGCCCGCTGGATTGGAAGATCACCAAGCGCAGCTCGGAGGCCAATTATTCGTCGGCGCGTTACTACGTGCACCAGATTTTGAAGTGGGGCGCGAGTTTTCTGTTTGGGCTGGCGTTGTTGTTCCTGATGCCTGGTTTCTTTTTTGACGCGGTGAGAGCCTGCAACAAGACGGCGCCGGCGATCGGGTTCGGCGTCTTGTTCCTGTTTGCATTGCCCATTGCCGCACTCATTGTGTGCATCACCGTGGTGGGATTGGGAGTGGGAATTTCGGCGATGATGCTGTGGTTGATCTGTATTTATGCGGCGCAAGTGCTGGTGGGCGCGTGGCTGGGAGAAAAAATTCTGGGCGCGAGCGTCGGCGTAGGAGCAGCGCTGGGGCGTTTGGCGCTGGGTCTGGCGATTTTGCGCGCGCTGGGGATGCTGCCTTATCTGGGTGGATGGATCTCGTTTGTGGTGGTGATTTGGGGCATCGGCGCCGTGGCGCTCGCGAGTTACAAAAATATGCGGCCGCAGGTGGCGGCTGCCGTGGCGGCGGTGTGAAGATCGCGGTACTTCGATGGCGACGACGTAGCGCCGGCGACTGGTGCTCCCTACGAAACGACGCCGAGCTTTTTGCCAACGCGTCCGATGATTTCAGCGGCGCGCTCCAGGTCGGCGCGTTTGTGAGTAGCGGTTACGATGGTGCGCAGACGCGCTTTTCCTTCGGGGACCGTCGGAAAACCGATCGCGCCGGCGAAAACTCCTTCAGCGAATAATTCCCGCGAAAATTGAAATGCTTTGTCCGCTTCGCCCACCATGATAGGTGTAATCGGCGTTTCGCTCTTGCCTGTGTTGAATCCCAGCTTCTTCAGTTTGCGCTTGAAGAATTTTGTGTTGGCCCAGAGCTTTTTGATGAGCTTGTCTCCGGCTTCGGAATCGAGCAGCTCGAACGCGGCCTGGCATGTCGCCGTGACCGAGGGCGGATGCGAGGTGGAAAATAGAAATGGTCGGGCGCGCTGGTGCAGGAAATCAATCAGGTCGCGCGAGCCGCAGACGTAACCGCCGATGGAGCCGATGGCCTTGCTGAGCGTGCCCACCTGGATGTCCACGCGGCCGTGGCAATCGTGATGGTCAATGGTGCCGCGGCCTCGATTGCCCAGGACGCCAGAGGAATGCGCGTCGTCCACCATCATGATGCAGCTGTATTTTTCGGCCAGATCACAGAGCGCAGGGAGGTTCGCGATGTCGCCGTCCATGGAAAAGACGCCGTCGGTGATGAGCAGCTTCTTGCCGTTCCAGTCTTTGGTTTCCTGCAGGACGCGTTCGCAGTCGGCAGCGTCCTTGTGCTTGAACACTTTGATCGTGGCGCGCGAGAGGCGGCAGCCGTCAATGATGGAGGCGTGATTCAGCTCGTCGGAGATGACGAGATCTTCCTTGCCGAGGATGGCGGAGACGGTGCCAGCGTTCGCGGTGAAGCCGGATTGAAATACCACGCAGGCTTCCACTTTTTTGAAGCCGGCGATTTGCGCTTCCAGTTCCATGTGCATTTTCATGGTGCCGGCGATGGTGCGCACGGCGCCGGAGCCGACGCCGAATTTGCGCGTGGCGTCAATGGCGGCGCGGCGAAGCTTGGGATGCGTGGTGAGGCCCAGATAATTGTTGGAGCTGAGGTTGATGACTTCCTTGCCGTCGAAATTCGCGACGGGTTTTTGCTCGCCTTCCAGGATTTTCAGATTGAAGTAGAGATGCTTCGATTTCAGGTCTTCGATGGCGTCATGCAGATACTGAAGTTGGGGACGTGTGCCACTGCTCATGATTCCTCCGGCGGATTGGGGGCGCGCTATTTATTTGCGCCGTTAGGATAAAACAGGATTTTACCGGCGAGGCCGGATTCGAGTAGTGAGAAGGCTTGTTCGAAATTGTCGAGCGGCACACGCTCATTGAAAAGCGGTTCGAGATTCAGGCGATGGTGTTTCAGAAGCTCGGTCATCTGCACCCAGGTCTCAAACATCTTCCGGCCGTAGATGCCCTGTACCGTGGCGCCTTTGAATATCACGTCGTTCACCAAATCGAAAGTGACGGGATCCTTGGGAATTCCGAGCAACGACGCGCGACCGCCCTGGCGCAGCATTTCGAAGCCCTGATGAATCGCGGCGGGATGGCCACTCATTTCCAGGAGCACGTCGGCGCCCGCGCCTTCAGTGGCTTCGCGGACGCGCGCGACTACATCTCCTTGCGCGGGATCGAGGGCTTCATCCGCGCCCATTTTTATAGCCAGCTCGCGGCGATGCGGATTTACTTCGGTGGCGAAGATCATCGCGGCGCCGCACGCGCGTGCGACGTTGATGGCCATCAGGCCGATGGGGCCGGCGCCAGTAACCACTACATTTTGCGCGGCAATTTCGCCGGCCAGCACGGTGTGCACGGCGTTGCCGAGTGGATCGAGAATCGCAGCATAGTGTTCGGGAATCGCGGGATCAATTTTCCAGATATTGCGGATAGGAATTACGACGAATTCGGCGAAGCAGCCGTCCGCGTCTATGCCGATGATTTTCACATTCTGGCAAACGTGCGGCTGGCCCATGCGGCAGGGGCGGCAGTGGCCGCAATTCACGTGCATTTCGGCGCTGACGAAGTCGCCAGGCTTGACGGAAGTTACTTCGGAGCCGACTTTTTCGACGTGCCCACAGAATTCGTGGCCGAAAGTCATTGGCGGATGGATGCGCGACGCGGACCAGCGGTCCCAGCCGTAAATGTGCAGATCGGTGCCGCAGATGGACGCGGCGCGCACGCGCACCAGAACTTCAGTAGGGCCCGGCGTTGGAATGGGAACGGATTCGAGTTGCGCACCGCGCTGGGGACGCATCTTGCGCAGCGCTTTCATTGTAGATGTCGGCATCGTGTACAGGCGGAAGTGCGGCAGCCCGCCAAATTTGCAAGTTTAGCATAGGGCTCGAAGAACGAAAAATCGGGGGCGCGGAACCGGAGCTTCCGTTACAATCGCGGCGGCTGCGGAGGTGCGCGGAGCCGAGGGAGGCGCGTTGAGCTTTTCACAGCGATTTGAGGAAATTCGCACGGGATTTGAGCCGGCATTCTGGGTGGCGAATTTCACGGAGATTTTCGAGCGGGTGGCGTACTACGGCACGACCGCGGTCCTCGCGATCTACCTGAAAGAGCAGCTGCATTTTTCTAGCGAATTGACGGGCTGGTTGGTGGGGACATTCGGCCTAGTCGTGTGGTTTCTCCCAATACTAGGCGGCACGCTCGCGGACAGATTTGGATTTCGCCGCGCCCTGATGTTCGCATATCTGGTAATGACGGTCGGGTATTATCTGCTCGGCTCGCTTGCGGCGCCCTGGATGGAATCGCTACGTCAGTCGCTCGGCGACAGATGGCTGGTACTGGCAATCCTGATGATCCCCGCACTTGGTCCCGGCGTTGTGAAGCCATGTGTGGCCGGAACCACAGCGCGTGCGTCGAACGAGAATGTGCGGTCGCTCGGATATTCGATTTACTACACATTGGTGAACATCGGTGGGGCGCTGGGTCCGATCGTGGCTTGGTTGGTGCGCAAGCAACTAGGGTGGGGCATAGAAAGCGTATTTCGAGTCTCGGCGCTTTGGGTTTTTCTGATGTTCTGGACGACGCTGTTTTTTTATCGGGAACCCGGGCGTTCCGGAGAAGTGAAAGTCGCGAGCGTGTGGACCGCGCTCTCTAATATGATCGTGGTTCTGGCCAATTTGAGGTTCGTGTTGTTCCTGGCGATCTCTGCCGGCTTCTACATCGTTTTCTGGCAGCAATATATTTCCGCGCCGCTGTTTATTCGCGGATACGTCAATCCGAAAGCGGACGTGGATCTGCTGCTTTCCGTGGATCCGATTGTGGTGATTTGTTTCCAGATACTCGCGGCATATCTGACGAGAAAAATGCCTGCGGTGCGGGCGATGGCGCTGGGATTTCTGATCACGGGCCTTTCGTGGATTTTATTGGCGATTCATCCGAGCGTGCCGATGCTGGTAGCAACGCTGGTCGGTGTGGCCATCGGCGAAATCACGCAGGCATCGCGTTATTACGAATATGTCTCGCGACTCGCGCCGCCGGGACAGCAAGGGCTGTACATGGGGTACGCGTTCCTTCCGATCGCGGTAGGGTATTTTATCGCGGGGCCGCTCGGCGGTTACCTGATTTATCATTTTGGGGAAGTGTTGCACGAGCCGCAAAAGATGTGGTGGGTGATTGCGGCCATCGGGGTGGTGACGGCGGCGCTCACGTGGCTATACGACAAAGTCCTTCAGCCGGGAAGGGTTGCCGTTGATGCGGCCTAGTTGACCATGCGGCGCAGGCTTTCGACGGCTTGGCGCGCCAGGGTGTAGCGCGGCTCAATGCGCAGCGATTCGTTGAAACATTCGCGCGCGCGGGCGAGCATGCCTTTGGCGGCGTAGGCGCGGCCGAGATTGAAATGCGGAAAGTGGCGCGGCTCGTAACGCGGAGCGGCGACGGCGCGTTCGAGCCACGGTATCGCTTCGTCGTATTTTTCCAGCTGAATCAGGTACGAGCCAATGTCGTTGTAGGGATTGCCGAATTCGGGATCGACTTCGATGGCGCGCTTACATTCTGAAATCGCATCGTCAATCTTCCCCTGAAAATGGTAGGTCCAGCCTAAGAACGTGTGCGCCTCGGCAGTAGGGAAAAGCTCGAGAGAATTTTTGTATAGCTCGACGGCGTGATCGTAATCGCCCTCCATCTGCGCGCGATAGGCTTCCTGCAGCAGCGCCCACGCTTGGTCTTGGCGATCTGTTGGCATTGTTCACCGAGCGTAATTCTGAATTGCAAATGCAGAGCGCCACTGCAAGGGCACGCGCGAACCAAATCGCGCGTGCTTCGCCGCTATTTTAGCGCGGAGCGGCGGATGCGGCGGCGAAGCTTTTCGAGAAGAGCTTCCAGGCGCTTGGTATAGCGTACTGGATACACCGCGACGCGATTGATCTGGCGATAAGCCTTCGGGAGGCGCGCGAGGCCGGCGAGGCAACGCGCGCGCAAATCGGCGACAGGCTCTGCTGGGGCGACGCGGCGGCCGCCACGCATCACTTCCACCAGCATGGGCTCGCCACCGTCGGCGGGTTCGCCCTCGAGCGCGATTCGATCTTGGCGATATTCGCCGGAAGGCTTGGAGTAGCGGAACACTTGTTTGCGGCCGGGATAAGTGACCTTCGCGGCGCTGAGTTTCGCGGCCTCGCGAACGATTCCGCCGCGCTCGACTTCGACCAGCTTGTAAATCAAATTCAGATGCGGCGCATCGCCCGGAGTGGCGAGCGCGGTGCCGACGCCGAACGCGTCAATCGCGGCGTGTTTTGCGAGCAGCGCTGCGATGCGCGTTTCATCGAGATCACCTGACGCGAAAATTTTCACGTCGTTCCATCCAACGCGATCCAACTGGCGGCGTACCCACTGGCTGTCTTTGGCGAGGTCACCGCTATCGAGGCGCACGCCGGCGGGCTTGCGATTCATGCTGATGATTCGTTTCACCGCGGTATGGACATCGTAGGTGTCGAGCAACAGCACGGCGTGTTCAGGAAACACATCCAGAAATTTCGCGAAGGCCTCGGTCTCATCCTCGTGCGCCATCACCCAGGAGTGCGCTTGCGTGCCGTACGTTTCCATGCCGAATTGCTGGCCCGCCCGGACGTTGGACGTGCCCTGGCATCCACCGATCGCAGCGGCGCGTGCGGCAAGAAGGCTGGCTTGACTGCCGTGAGCACGACGGGCGCCGAAGTCCACGACCTGGCGTCCTTGGGCGGCGGTGACAACGCGCGCGGCCTTGCTGGCGATCATGGTCTGGTAGCTGAGCGTCGAGAGAAAATACGTTTCCATGATCTGCCCTTCGATGATGGGCGCCACGACGCGCAGCATGGGTTCGCCGGGAAATACCAGTGAGCCTTCGGGCATGGCCCAGACGTCGCCAGTGAAGCGGAATTTCGCGAGGTAATCGAAAAATTCGCCGCGAATATTGCGGAAGACGGGGTGCTGACGGAGGTAATCAATTTCTTTGGCGGTGAAGTGCACGTTCTCGAGAAAATCGAGCGCCTGTTCGAGGCCGGCGGCGACCAGATAATTTCGATGTGGGGGAAGATGGCGAACGAACAGTTCGAACGTGGCGCGAGCTTCGAAGCGGGTCTGCAGATAGCCCGCAGCCATCGTCAGTTCGTATAGATCTGTCAGCAGGCCGGAGTGTTCTGACATTTTCCTTTTCCAGGCTCCAGCGGCGCGGCTACGCAGCGCTCGCGACGCAACGTGAGGCCGCCATCAATGGCGATGGCCTGGCCGGTAACGTAATTGTCGCGTTCGAGAAAAAACGCCGCTGTCCATCGCCGCACCACACTCTTTTGCTGCCAGAATTGGTCCCACTTCGTTGGATTCGAGCGGGGCGAGGAGAGTTTCAGAATTCAGGCTTTCGAAAGGCACGCGCGCCGCATCACCTGGAAAGATGGCAACGCCGGCGAGCGGCGCGGCAGTTTTCTGCGCGGCGGCCAAATAGGCTTCGCGAACCTCGGCGGCACCGACGCCCCCTGCGACCAGCGAAATGCGACAACCGTAGGTGCATTCGATCGCGTGGCGTAGCGGTTCGGCGCGCTCGCGATTGGCGCGGTAGCCGACGACGAGGTGAGCGCTTTCCCGCGCGAGCGATGCAACGGTGGCAGCACCGAAGCCGCCCGTGCCACCGGCGACGATGATGGTCTTACCGGCGAGAGTCTTTTCGGGAAAGTGGTACTGAAACTCGTGGTACGCGTGGGCCTGACCCGCGTCCCAACACTGCGAGGTCATGTGCTCCTCGAATGTAGCTATGATTTACTGCATGTTTAAGGAACTAGACAGTTTATCTATGTTTCGCGGGATGGGATGAAAAGACAAAACCCCCAAGCCTCCGTTCCGTCGTCCGGAGCGGGCGTGCCTGGGGGTTCGTCGTCAATCCCTGCGCCGGAAGGACTACTTCAGGACGGCGTCTTTGAATGCTTTCGCTGCGCGCAGACGCACAACGGTCTTGGCCTTGATCTTGATCGTCTCGCCGGTCGCGGGGTTGCGGCCCAGACGCGCCTTGCGATGCGCCTTGACGGCGCGGCCGATGCCGGGGATCACGAACTTTCCCGCGCTCTTGGCCTCTTTCACAGCCAACTTGAACAATTCGTCGAAGAAAGCCACGGTCTGCTTCTTGGAAATGGGCTTTTCCGGCGTGCTTACCTTCTCAGTGATGTGCGCAATAATCTTGGACTTGCTCAGCGGATTTGCCATCGAGTTGCGTTTTCCTCCTCAGTTTAAATTGCCTGGCGAGCCTGCGGTGCAGGACGCCTTGGGGACTATAGCGACAGTACGGGCCGAACGCAAGTCAAACCTTCAAAAAAGCCCGATAAAACGGGCCTTTCCTATGCGCGCCATTTTTGCGCCAAAAATTTACTGCGCGGCGAGTTGCTGATAGAAGAGCGCGACAGCCTTGATTCCGCCAAAATAATTTTCCAGCGCGATGTGTTCGTCGGGGGCGTGCGCGTTTTCGTCGGGCAATCCGAAGCCCAGCAGCACGCAGGGAACTTTAAATGTGTCGTGCATTTGCGTGACGAAAGGAATCGAACCGCCTTCGCGGATGAAAACAGCTTTCTTGCCGAAGCCGGCCTCGAGCGCGTGAATCGCCGTCTGAAAAATCGGATGCGTGTACGGCGCGACCCACGGTTTGCCGGTGCTGAGAACCTGGAATTTACAAGTGACGGACTTCGGCAGCAATTTGCGAATGTGGCGCTCAACGAGCTTCGCGATTTTCGCGGGATCCTGATTGGGAACCAGGCGCGTGGAAAGTTTTGCGTATGCCTTCGCGGGAATCACGGTCTTCGCGCCTTCGCCGAGATAGCCGCCCCAGATGCCATTGAGTTCGAGCGTGGGTCGAATCCACAGCCGCTCGACAATCGTGAAACCCTTTTCGCCGTCGAGCGCGGGCGCTCCCACCGTCTTGCGAAATTCCTTTTCTTTCCACGGCAACGAATTGAGCGCTTTGCGTTCCTGGCGCGAGACCGTCGCGACATCGTCGTAAAAACCCGGAATCGCTACGCGGAAATTCTTGTCGTGCAGCTTGGCGATCAGTTCGGCGAGAATTGTGATCGGGTTGGGCACTGCGCCGCCGAATACCCCGGAGTGCAAATCCTGCGCCGGTCCCGAGATCTCCACCTGGTAATAATTAAGGCCGCGCAATCCGTAGGTGACGGACGGCACGCCCTTCGCCAGCATGGAAGTGTCGGAGACCACCAGCGCGTCGGCCTTCAGCCGCTCGCGATTGCTCTGCACGAAATCCCACAGGCTGACGCTGCCGACTTCCTCTTCGCCTTCAATCATGACCTTCACGTTCAAAGGCAGCTTGCCGTCCTGGTGCTTCAACGCTTCGAGCGCTTTGATGTGAATGTGCACCTGGCCCTTGTCGTCTGCGGTGCCGCGGCCGAAAAGCTTGCCGTCGCGGACGGTGGGTTCGAAGGCCGGAGAAGTCCAAAGATCGAGAGGCTCGGCCGGCTGCACGTCGTAATGGCCGTAAAAAAGGATGGTGGGTTTGCCGGGCGCGTGCAGCGATTCGCCGTAAACCAAAGGATGCATTTTCGTGGGCGTGATTTCGACGTTTTCCAAACCTGCAGCACGCAATTTTTCCGCTACCCAATGGGCGGCGCGTTCAATATCGGCTTTATGTTCGCTTTTGGTACTGACGCTGGGAATGCGCAAAAATTCCTTCAGTTCGTTTAAGTTTTCATCCCGCCTGGATTCAATATATTCAAT
>Ga0210396_10006286_pt1 | contig 11402 bp, 7 predicted proteins | sample IncBWH17OmetaG_FD_155466 | JGI IMG/M metagenome (GOLD analysis project Ga0210396, IMG submission 155466) | Forest soil microbial communities from Barre Woods Harvard Forest LTER site, Petersham, Massachusetts, United States - Inc-BW-H-17-O ...
AAGATAGTTCACGGGAAACCAAATCGGGCCGCGCCAGTTCGAGTTGCCGCCGAACAAGCCCGAAGTGGATTCGCCGGGCTGGTACTCCACCGTCATCGAGCTTCCGTTCCAGTCGAACCGATACGGGTGCTCCAAGTGGTACCGGGAGAGAGCTCTTATTCCGTAATCGGAAAGGAACTCGGATTCATCCAGCATCCGCCGCAAGACCGCTTTCATCCGATGGCCTCGCATCAGCGAAAGCAGCCGCCGGGCCCCGGCGCCCGGAGTCTCCCAACGCGAAACCAGCGCCGCCAGGTCTGGACGATGTTTGAGGTACCATTCGAGGCGCTTAGTGAACTCCGGAACCGGATCCAGCAACTCCGGCTCGAGCGTCTCCACGGCGAAAAGTGGAATCAGTCCGACCATGGAGCGCACCTTGAGCGGAATGGTTTGACCACTCGGCAAGTTCAAAACGTCATAATAAAAGCCATCGGCTTCATCCCATAATCCGACCCCCTCCCCGATGGCTGTCATGGCCTCAGCAATCTCGAGGAAGTGTTCGAAGAATTTCGTCGCGATCTCTTCGTAAACGTGGTCGTGATTGGCAAGTTCCAAAGCGATTCGCATCAGATTCAGGCAGTACATCGCCATCCAACTGGTGCCGTCAGACTGGTTGATGTATCCGCCCGTGGGCAGGGGAGCGCTCCGATCGAATACCCCGATATTATCGAGGCCGAGAAACCCACCCTGAAAAATGTTCCGGCCGGCGGCGTCCTTTCGATTGACCCACCAGGTGAAATTCAACATCAACTTGTGAAAAACGCCTTCCAGGAAAGCGAGATCACCCGGATCGTCCGGGTGCCGCTCTCGCCGCTGCTTGCGATCGATTTGAAAGACCCGCCAAGTTGCCCACCCATGGACCGGCGGGTTGACGTCGCCAAAAGCCCATTCGTAGGCAGGCAGTTGTCCGTTTGGATGCATGTACCAAACCTTGGTAATTAACATCAGCTGGTCCTTGGCGAACTGCGCATCGACCAAGGCAAGGGAGAGGGTGTGAAACGCCAGGTCCCAAGCGGCGTACCAAGGATACTCCCATTTGTCCGGCATCGAGATGACCTCGGCATTGTTGAGATGTTTCCACTCGTTGTTCCGGCCGTATTTGCGCACCGCCGGAGGCGGCGGCTGGGCCGGGTCACCTTTCAACCATTGTCGGACATCGTAGCGAAAGTACTGCTTGCTCCAGATCATCCCGGCCAGCGCCTGTCGTTGCACACTCTTGCCGTCCTCATCGCGACAATCACGCTGCAAATCGGCGTAAAACTCGTCTGCCTCCTGGCGTCGGCGGTCCAATACCTCGTCGAAATCGGCAAAGGGCGGAGTGGTCAACCCGCAGGTGAACCTGAGTCGCACTTTCACCTCACTTCTGGCCGGAACGGTCAGCGGAAAGTGGACCGCGCACTTTGTTCCCTTCTGCTCGGGATTAACCGCTTTGGCATTTCCGTTAATCAGGAATTCATGAAAGGCGTCTTTGAAAAAGCCTGAGGCGTCGTGCATCCCGTAGAGGCGCACCACATTTGTCTCGTTCTCCGAAAAAAGGAAGGCGCTGGCGCCCTCGGCGTGAAGCCTGTACTCCCCAAGTCTGGGGTGTTGCGCCAAGACCGTATCATCCGACAATAATTGCATGGAAGGCTTGCTCGAGTCCAAACCCCAGGACCACGTATTTCGAAACCAGAGCTGGGGAAGGAGATGGATCGGCGCGGCTTCCGGTCCGCGATTGCAGGCCGTGATCTGGATCAGAATATCTTCGGGGGCAGCCTTAGCATACTCGACGAACACATCAAAGTAACGCTCCTCGTGGAAGGCATCCGTATCGATCAGCTCAAACTCCGGATCTTGTTTGCCCCGGCGACCATTCTCTTTGAGGAGCCAATCGTAGGGAAACTCTCTCTGGGGATACTTGTAGAGCATTTTGAGATAGGAATGCGTCGGCGTGGCATCGAGATAGTAGTAAAGTTCCTTAACGTCTTCACCGTGATTCCCCTCACTGTTCGTTAGGCCGAACAGCCGCTCTTTCAGTATCGGATCCTTCCCGTTCCAGAGGGCTAGAGCTAGACAGAGGCGTTGGTGGTCATCGCTCAGGCCGCCAATGCCGTCTTCGCCCCACCGATAGGCTCGGCTGCGCGCCTGGTCGTGGGTGAAATAGTCCCAGGCCGTGCCGTTGGGACTATAATCTTCACGAACGGTTCCCCATTGCCTCTCGCTCAAATAGGGCCCCCAGAGCTTCCATTTGGCCTTCCCGCTGTTCCCTTCTTCCAATCTTTCGACTTCTTTCATGACGATCAAGCCTCCGCCAGGATCAGATCCAGTAACGCCAGAGTTCCAATTAATTCACCACTCTCGTTGGCAACGATCACTTCTCGATCTGGACTCTGAGCGAATTGCAGCAGCGCTTGTTCAATCGAGTCTTCGGCCTTCACGGTGAGGCAAGGCAAAGTTCGGAGCTGACTGACCGCAAAATCGAGCCGCACTTTACCTTGATGCAGCCAGTCGAACGCGAGATCGAGGCGGAGCCAACCCTTGCATCGCCTTTGGTCGTCGACGACCGGCAAGATCGTCGCACTTGCTTGCTTAAAGGTTTTTAAGGCGGCCAGAACCGTATCGGTGTCCCGAAGAACAACTGCGTCACGCCGCATGAAATCATCGACACGCTTCTGGCGCAACGACGGAGAAGCCCGATTGACGATCGCACTCCGCTCCTCCAGGGTTAAATATTTGACGGAGCTTCGATTCAGATAGTAACCCAGCGTCAGGCTGTTCTTGGTTAAGACCTCGAATGTTGTCTTATCGAGCGCGATGAGCGTGGTCGGTTCCAGGGCCGTGGCATCAAACTGGCGCTTGGTATTTTGCAGCAGTTCCCGCTCGCCGAAGTGTTCACCCGGACCGATTTTTCGGTTCGAGCCGGAATGATCGTCGATCTCGACGTTGCCTCGCTCGACCAGGTAGAAAGAAAAAGAAGCATCTCCAATATGGTAGATCGGATCGCCTTTCTCCAGATGGACACGTCCGACGATCTCGGTCGTTTTGAAATTGAGCAAGCTAATATCCCGGGGAAACAATAGCTCCAGGCTCCATTCGAAAAATACCTTCGTCTTCTGCTCCAGCCCGGGCAATTTGTAGAGGTAAGTTGCCCTCCACATCAGCCAACCGAGGAAGCCGGAAACCTTAAATCCCAATACCTTTCCGACGGCGTTCCGGTGTCCCAGCGACGCCATCTCGCCCAAAGTCTTGAAACGAAAAGGTTCCAAAGGCTGACCATTTCGAGCGGCGAGAATATTCTTCCCGAGAAGGGTTCCCTGGCGCATCGCGAACTGTGCGGTCGCCGGAGAAACGCTGCCGTCGGCCAGCGGAACAGCCGAACAATCTCCGGCGGACCAAAGGTTTTTGTAGCCTTTCACCTGCATCGTCGTTTCGGTAATGAGCCGCCCTCTGTCGTTTGGCACCTGGTAACGATCAATCAACTTTTTTATCGCCGGGTTAGTCGCGTTACCAACCGTCGTGATCACGGTGTTGGTCGCAACGATGTCACCGGTGTTCAGAATTGCTCGTTCAGCGGTGATCGCGGTAACCCGAGTGTTGAGCCGGACTTCGATGCCTCGGGTGTGGAGTTCCTGCTCGCAGTACTTCCCTAATTCTTCCCCTATTTGCGGCAGCAGATGAGCGCCGCTGTGAACCAATACCAGACGAAATTCTTTGGAGTTTATTCGAGGATAAAATCGCTGAACATCGCGCAGGAGGTCCCAGATTTGGCCGGCGGTCTCGACGCCCGAGTAACCGCCGCCAACGATCACAAAGGTCAGCAGTTTACGGCGCACCGACTCTTCGCTGGTGACACTAGCTGCTTCCAGCCGTTCCAGGACATCAGCCCTAAGCCGCATCGCGTCTCCGACGGTCTTCATCAGGTAACCATGCTCCGGCATTCCCGGGACGCGGCTGACGTCGACTACGCTTCCAATGGCCAACACGAGATGCTCAAACATCAGGTCCACCGGCGAAGCAAATGGACCGGGCAAAAAACTCACTTTCTTCTGCTCCAGGTCTATTTCGTCCACCGAGCCCATAAAGATCTCGCTGCCCCGGCAGAAAAGCCGAAGCGGATTGACCACGTGCAGCGGCGAGATGGACGAACCGCTCACTTCGGCCAGCATCGGATGAAATAACATTGCGTTCTGGTCAGCCAGAAGCGCGACGTTTTTGGAGGTGTTCTCTTGCAACCCTGACTTTAGCGCACGTGCGCAATAGGCGCCGGCAAATCCGCCGCCTAATATAACAATCGGAAACGAGTAGGTATCTGTGGACATTTATGGCGTTCGGCGTTCGGCGTTTGGTGGCGACTTAAGCAAAGCGTCCCCACCTACATGGCAAGAAAATTCGCTAAAAGCTTTTTCCCTTCGCTGGTCATAATCGACTCCGGATGGAACTGAACTCCATGCACGGGGTAGTGGCGATGTCGCAGGCCCATGATCTCGCGCTCTGAGGTTTCCGCAACGATTTCCAGTTCGGGCGGCAAGGTTTCGCGACGCACGATCAATGAATGGTACCGAGTCGCCTCAAACGGGATCGGCAACCCGAAGAATACGCCGTCTCCTTCGTGAAGGATCGGCGAGGTCTTTCCATGCATCAGACGATCGGCTCGAACGACCTCTCCCCCATACACCTGACCGATGCACTGATGCCCCAGGCAGACGCCTAACACGGGAATCCGCGCTCCAAAATGACGAATCAGCTCGTTGCTGATTCCAGCTTCGTCAGGCGTTCCAGGCCCCGGAGAAATACAAATTTTTTCGGGGTGCAACTGCTCAATTTCATCAATCGTGGTGCGATCATTCCGTCGGACAATCAATTCCGCGCCGAGTTCGCCGAAGTATTGAACCAAGTTGTAGGTGAACGAGTCGTAATTATCCAGGACCAGAATCATAGGATTTGCTCTGCTCGCTCGATGGCCCGAAAAGTGGCCATCGCTTTGTTCACGCTCTCCTGATATTCAAGTTCAGGTTCGGAGTCGGCCACCACACCACCGCCCGCCTGCACATAGGCGGTGCCATCCTTCAGCACAACACTTCGAAGCGCGATACAGGAGTCGAGTTGACCGTCGAACCCGAAATATCCGACCGCACCGGCGTACACGCCCCGCTTTCCCTTCTCGAATTCGTAGATGAGCTGCATGGCACGGACCTTGGGCGCTCCCGAGACAGTTCCTGCGGGAAAGGTCGCCCGCATTACGTCGTAAGCGCTGTAGCTTTGATCAAGCTCGCCAACAACGTTCGAGACGATATGCATGACGTGGCTGTATCGCTCGACCGCCATGAATTCCGTCACCGTGACTGTGCCATATTCGGATATCCGACCGACATCATTCCTGGCCAGATCGACGAGCATCAGGTGCTCAGCCCGTTCCTTGGGATCGGCGAGCAATTCTTCGGCCAGAAGCTCATCTTCGTCGCTGGTAGCGCCTCGTTTCCGGGTCCCTGCGATGGGACGAATCTCGATTCTTCGCCCTCGCAGCCGGACGTGGACCTCGGGTGAACTGCCGACCAGGGCAAATCGTTCTCCAAGCCGCAGGCAGAACATATAGGGGGATGGATTGACGAACCGCAGCGCTCGATAAAGAGTCAGCGGATTTCCATCGAATCTGGTTTCGAACCGTTGTGAAGGAACCATCTGAAAGATATCCCCGGCTTCGATATGCCGCTTGGCCTTTCGAACCATCTCATGAAACTCATCCCTCGTGGTATTGCTCCGAGGGCTTGGCAAAACAGTTGCGGGAGCGGCGTTCATCAGCTTCGCTTTGGTCGGCTCCTCGAGTTTCTCCACGATCCGCCGGATTTTTTGTGCGGCAAGGTCGTACGCCTCATCGAATTTTGTTCCATCAACCAACGCGTTCGCGAAGATTTTCAGCCGCCGAAACCGGTGATCAAATACCAGAAAGGTATCGGTCACCATAAAGACCATTTCCGGCAACCCCAGTTGGTCAGGGGGCGGTTCCCCGACTGTCGGCTCAAAAAATCGCACCGCGTCATACCCGATGTAACCGACGGCGCCGCCACTGAAGGGAGGTAACCCGGGTATATCGACCGCTCGGAACCTGGCCATGAGCCGCTGCAACTCCGCCAGAGGATCATCCGCGGTATGGAACTCGCGCCGCTGGCCGTTCTCCTCGATCACGATGTGCCTGCCGCGAGCTTCAAAATAGATCCTTGGATCGCTGCCCAGAAAAGAGTAGCGCCCGACATGATCGTTGCTTTCCGCTGACTCGAGTAAAAACGACCGCATGCCGTTATCGATCTTTTCAAACACCGCGATGGGCGTTTCATAGTCGGCGACAAACTCGGTATAGATCGGTATCAGGTTGCCCTTTTCGGCCAATTCCTTAAATGCCGAGCGGGATGGAAAGAGCGGTAAGGAGGTCATTTTGCGTACACCTTTGCGGGATCAAAGAGTCTGTCCTCAATTACCGGCTTTGGCTCGCCGGAAGAATCGAGCTCCTGGAAAAAACAGCTTCGATACCCTGTATGACAAGCTCCGGAATTTTGTTCCACTTCGAAAAGCAGGGTATCACGATCGCAATCGGTAAACCAACGAATCAGGCGTTGGGTATTTCCGCTGGTTTCGCCTTTCAGCCAGAGTTGATGGCGTGACCGGCTCCAGTAGTGCAATAAACCGGTTTCCAGGGTTTTCGTGAGAGATTGCCGGTTCATCCAGCCCATCATCAAGACCCGGCCAGGGAAGCTCGCTTCTCGGACAACTGCGGGGATCAGTCCATCGGCTGTATACTTAAAATCAAGGTTCATTCGGTGAATCCAAAGCACTAACTCAGGGTCGAAGCATGTTCAAGCGGAGCCAAGCGGAAACGAGTCGGCAAGGAGCCGAGGAGCCGAGGAGCCGAGGAGCCAAGGAGTCGCGGAGTCTGGAGCACCCCTTACCCACGGGGAATAACGCGCGTGAGTATTTGAGAAGAAACTATTCCTCGGCGGGGGAGCCTCGCTGTTTCAGAGAAGCCTCCCACTTGGCCAATGCGCCATCTCAATGCGCCATCTGTAAGGAGGGAGAAACTTTTCCCAAGTTCCTTGGAAGTCAGGCTCCTGGCTCCTTGGCTCCTCGGCTCCTTGGCTCCTTGAAAGAGCGACGACTAAAAATCAATTGGGTCGCAATAATTTTAAACACAGCTTGACGGGGTACCCCTGTTTTGTGTGTGATTGAGCGTGACGTAAATGACAGCGCTGTCAGCTGTTACTTTTTTCTGTTAGATTGATTGATCTTCGGACCAGAACTTTTCAGCACGAGCCCCCGTTAACTCGCTTACCGATGACTAGCTCGAAAGGACTAAAAAGAAACTATTCCCGGTTCGGCCGAGCTTTCCTGTTAACCACAGCAGCTTTGCCCGGAACGGTGGGCGCGCAGAGCGCCGATCAGGTTCGATCTGTCCAAAATATTTTTGCTCCGGTGGGAGCTCCGGCTCAGTTGATCCACCAGACCTCGGTTTTGGTCTTGCTGATCTGTCTGGGCATCTTTGTGGTCGTGGGCGGATTGCTTTTTTATGCCGTCGTGCGTTACCGCCGAAGAACGGACGACGATGACACCACCGAGCCGCCACAGGTGTACGGCAGTACCGCGATTGAGCTCGCGTGGACCGTCCCCCCAATTTTGATCGTGGTGGTTCTGGCGCTGGCAACGGCTCGCACCGTCGGCGAGATCCAAAGTCCCAAGTTCGCGGCCGATCCGCTTCAGGTAAGAATCGTTGGTCACCGCTTCTGGTGGGAGCTGCACTACCCGAAATACAACATCGTGACGGCTAATGAGATTCACGTACCGGTCAGCTATTTGAGCACCCCCCGCCCCATAGAGCTGACGCTAGCCTCAGCGGATGTGGCCCATGGCTTTTGGGTGCCTGAGCTAAACGGTAAGCAATGGTTGGTACCGGATAAGGAGACCAAGTGGTGGATCCAGCCTACATCACTCGGAATATATCTCGGCAATTGCACGGTGCTCTGCGGTTACCAGCACGCGAACATGTTGATTCGCGTTGTGGTAGAGCCGCCGGAAGAATTTGAAAAATGGGTAGCGCGCCAGCAGCAACCTCCGAATCCGGACGCCAGCACCGAAGCCGGCCACAAAGCCTTTGAATCGAACTCGTGCGGCAGTTGCCATACGATCGACGGTACAAATTCGCAGGGGATCTTCGGCCCTAATCTCACCCATTTCATGAGCCGCCAGACGTTAGGCGCAGGTGTTGCGCCCAATGACGACGCCAACCTCAAATCATGGTTGCACGACCCGCAAGTCCTGAAACCGGGCTGCCTGATGCCTGACATGAAGTTAGATCAAACCCAGTTCGATGAAATCTTGGCCTATCTTAAAACGCTAAACTAAATCACCCTATGCCTAACGGAACGACAATTACCGAGTCCGGTACGGAGTTGCAGCCGGCAAGACCGGGGGAAGAGCGCGGGACCGCAACCGGTTGGCTCCAAGACCTGGTTTTTACGGTCGACCACAAGAAGCTGGGAATGCTTTATGTGGGGACAGGGCTTTTCTTTTTCGTGCTGGCGGGGATCATGGCGCTGCTCATTCGGGCCCAACTCGCCTTCCCGAACGGGCACGTCACTTCTCCGCAGGAATTCAACTCGCTGATCACCATGCATGGCACGGTGATGATCTTCTGGGTCGCGATGCCGATTGTCTTTGGGATGATCAACTACCTGGTCCCGCTGATGATCGGAGCCCGGGACATGGCGTTTCCAAGGCTGAACGCATTTTCGTTCTGGTTGACCTTTTTCAGCGGATTTTTCCTGTTCCTGAGTTTCGTCGCGGGTCCCGGTCTTTATGGTGCTAGTGGGGCTCCAGACGCGGGCTGGTTTGCCATCGCGCCGCTTACCTCTTCAGCCTTTTCCAAAGGGCCTAGCATCGATTACTGGTCGCTCAGCGTGCTCATCAGCGGCATCGGCAGCGTGACCGGTGGAATCAATATCATGGTCACGATCATCTGCTTCCGGACCAGAGGAATGACCCTTCACCGGATGCCGCTGTTCGTCTGGCTATCCCTGGTGACCATGTTTCTGGTCGTTGTTTTTCTTCCTCCGCTCTCGGCCGCCCAGATCATGCTCACCTTGGAACGTTTCCTGGGCGCCACGTTCTTCGACGCACAGGCGGGCGGTTCGGCCATCCTCTGGCAGCATTTCTTTTGGATTTTCGGGCACCCGGAAGTTTATATTCTCGTGCTGCCGGCATTCGCCGTCATCTCTGAAGTTGTGCCGGTCTTTTCCCGGAAACCAATTTTCGGCTATCCGATGATGGTCGCCGCCACGGTCCTGATCGGCTTTATCAGCGCAGGCGTCTGGGCACATCATATGTTCACCGTCGGCCTGAATTCGTTTGGGGTCACCTTCTTCGCCATGGCAACCTTGGCCATCTCCGTTCCAACCGGCATCAAGATGTTCAATTGGCTGGCCACCATGTATGGCGGCAAGATTCGCTTGGAATTGCCAATGATATTTGCCATCGCCTTCCTGTTCCAGTTCCTGATTGCCGGACTGACCGGAATCATGCTGGGCGTCGCTCCCTTCGATTGGCAGTTGAATGATTCCTATTTTGTCATCGCCCATTTTCATTACGTGATCGTGGGCGGCATTCTTTATGGGATCTTTGGGTTCCTGTATTACTGGTATCCGAAAGCGTTCGGTCGAATGCTCGACAAGAAACTTGGGCTTTGGCATTTCTGGCTGTTCACGATCGGCTTCCATCTGACGTTCGATCCTCAACATTTTGCCGGTGTCCTGGGCATGCCGCGTCGTATCTACACCTATCACCCGGGCCGCGGCTGGGAATTGTGGAATTTGATCTCGACGATCGGCGCGTTTTTTCAGGCGGCCGGTACCATCTGCCTGGTGGTCAATCTGTTATGGTCAGCGCGTAAAGGTAAGATTGCCGGGGACGATCCCTGGGACGCATGGACGCTCGAATGGGCCACCACCTCACCTCCTCCGGATTATAACTTCGAAACGCTTCCGGAAGTCCGGAGCCGGCGCCCGCTCTGGGATCTGAAGCACCCAGAGGATCCCGATTGGAAATTCGAATAATAAAGTTCGAGTTCACCTCCCAAATTCCTACAAATGTTCGTAACCAGTCTCGAAGCGTGAGTTCTCAATCCCTAACCAGTACCGAATCGGAATGGAAGCTCCCCTCCCCGCGAGTGGTCGGGATGATTCTGGTCATTCTTACGGAGACCGCACTTTTCACGATTTTCGTGGTGGCCTACCTTTATTACATCGGGAAAAGCATCTCCGGTCCATATCCGCACGAAGTTCTTGAGCTGCCAATCCTGGGCACCGTGATGCTTCTTTCCAGTAGCGTCACGATTGTCATCGCCGAGCAAAATCTTCACAAGGGGGTCAACAGCTTGTTCAACCTCTGGTGGGTGATCACGGCGCTCCTAGGCATCGGGTTTCTGATCTACACGGGGGTTGAATGGCACAAGCTGATCTATGAAGATCATTTGACCATCAGTACCAATCTCTTTGGTTCGACATTCTATTCCCTGGTTGGTCTTCACGCCAGCCACGTTGTGGTTGGCCTGATCCTGATCCTGATGATCCTGATTTTAAACTTAACCGGGTGCGTCAAACACTATCATCACGAGCACGTCATTATGATCTCCTGGTATTGGCATTTCGTCGATGCCGTCTGGATCGTCGTGTTCACGGTGGTTTACGTGATAGGTGCCAAATCTTAAGACTATGAATCACGAACACGGACATTCTCCAGAAGGGGGTGTTGAATTGCCAACCCCCACCACCTGGCCGCTGATGTGCGCCTTCTCGGTGACTCTCCTCGGGGTAGGATTAGTAACCACCCTCTTCGTCACTCTCGTCGGTTTTCTGATCGGACTGATCGCCGCCGTCGGCTGGTTCAGAAGCGTTTTTCCAACGCCAAAACATACCTTTTATCCGTTGGCAGAAGCCGACCGCCGCCCTGCCCCGGTGAGAGTTTCCCCGCGCAAGATCAACCATCTAACCTATGGCGAATCGAGTCATCGCACCCGTATTCCGGTGGAAGTGCATCGGTACTCCTCGGGGATCCTGGGCGGTCTCGCCGGGGGCGCAGCCATGGCGGTCTTGGCCATGGCTTATGGGTTGGTCGTCCAACACAGCATCTGGTATCCGATCAACCTGATGGCCGCCGCGGGTGTACCGTCTCTTGCCTCTGCGGACTTAGCGACTCTGCGAGCATTTAGTGCGCCCGGCCTGACGGTCGCCCTCTTGAGCCATCTCACCTTCTCCATCCTCGTCGGATTGCTTTACACCGTCCTTTTGCCGATGCTTCCTTCGCATCTGGAATGGCTGTTCGGCGGGGTGATTACGCCGCTCATC
>Ga0210396_10006287_pt1 | contig 11402 bp, 10 predicted proteins | sample IncBWH17OmetaG_FD_155466 | JGI IMG/M metagenome (GOLD analysis project Ga0210396, IMG submission 155466) | Forest soil microbial communities from Barre Woods Harvard Forest LTER site, Petersham, Massachusetts, United States - Inc-BW-H-17-O ...
AATGTACAGGTGGTCAACGGTGGCTTCAAGGCTGCGCTCGACGCGGGTGTTCCCCTGAGCACCGGGGAAGACAAACCGACGCCGGCGGCTACGCCCTACCCTGTTCCCAGCGGGTTCGCAGGGACCGTGGATATCGAGGAGGCGGGTAAGGCGGCGCAGGACGAAGACCGGCTGGTGATCGACGTACGCGAAGAGGCCCGTTATCTTGGCCGCACCGAGCCGCTGGATCTGATCGCGGGGCATATCCCCGGCGCGGAGAACCTTTGGCTGGGAAAGAATATGGGGCCCGACGGGAAATATCTTCCCGCTGACGCGCTCGCCGCGCTTTATCGCGCCGCGCTGGGCGACATCGAGCCGGAGAACGTGATCCTGCATTGCGGATCAGGGGTATCGGCATGTCACACCTTGCTGGGTATGGCCAGTGTCGGCATCACGGAGCCGAAATTGTATGTCGGCTCGTGGAGCGAGTGGTCCCGGCGCGATCTGCCGATGGCGACGGAGGAGAAATAGCGGGTCCACGGATGCTGGGGGCCCGGCCGCGCGCGGCGGGCGGCTGGGCGAGATCGGGCTGATGGCCGCGGGCGGACGGGCGTGGGCCTACGCTGTGAGGAACCTTTCCATGGGATCTTCCTGCAAGGGGCGCAGCTCGATGGCGGCGTTGCCGGTCTGGACGAATCCGCAGTCCTGGGCCAGCCTCGTGGCATGGGCGAGGTCGTCGGCCTGGATCAGGATGAAGCCGCTGATCGACTCCTTGGCTTCGAGGAAGGGGCCGTCGGAGACGATATAGTCCTTGCCCACATATTTTCCCCTATCAAACAAGGCACTGGCATCCAGGAAATTTCCGGTGGCGGCCATCCTGTCGATCCACTGCCCCACGAGGTCGCACTGGTATTGGAAGTCTTCCGGTGACAGATTTGCCCGGCGTTTGAGGTCTTCGCGGATGAGTAATAAGAATTTTTGCATGCTGATTTTTTTACTATGACGAACGCCTGCGGTTGATCCAGACAGGAAATACAACATTTTAAAGTTTGAAATTAAGATGCGAACTTTAAACCATGGCAACAAAAAAATGGTTTGAACGGACATTCGATTTTGATCTGGGCCCGGATGATTACGCTGCCATCTACAGGCAGATGAAACAGGCGCCGGACCTGCTTCGGAAAACGATCAATGGGGTGGCGGAGGCCGTTTTAGTCCGTAAGCCCGAAGGCGGCTGGTCGATCAAAGAGCATACGGGGCATCTGTGTATCCTGGAACCCCTTTGGCGCCTGCGTTTTCATGATATAGACGAAAGAAACCCGGTACTCACGGCGGCGGATCTTACTAATAGGGCCACGACGGAAGCCCATCTCAATCAAAAATCTATTTCGGACTTGTTGGACCAATTCTTAGCCGAAAGAATGACGACATTAGCGCTGTTAGATACGATGAATATGCTGGACGAGAGCAAGACGAGTCTGCATCCGCGGTTGCAACGACCGATGCGGATGATCGATCTGGCATATTTTGTGGCGGAGCACGATGTGCATCACCTCCATCGGATCAAGGAAATCGCTCTTTTATGAAGATATCTTCTACCCTGACTATCGGTGTCACCGGTACTATCTGGGATCCCGCGCAGGGAGAAAGCTTAAAGACCCTGGTAATCGCTAATGGAAAGATCACGCAGATCATGGACGGTGCGCAGAATGTACCGGGCGCTACCATGATCACACTGGACGCCGGCACGGTGATCTTTCCCGGCCTGGTCAATCTGCACACCCACACCACCTACAATATTCTGCCGATCTGGGAGAACGGCGCCGTTTGGAAGAACCGGTTCCAGTGGCGTCATAACCAGGGGTACAAGCAACAGATCGGCGATCTGCTGTATTATATTCAAACTAATTGGACGGAGGCCTCGGCCGACACGGCGTATGCCATCATTTCCGAGATCCAGGCGGTGGCCGGCGGAACCTCGCTGATCCAGGAGACGATGCCGCTGGATGAAAGTAAGACCGGCGGAGGCTCTTTTATCATCCGCAACACGGGCGACCAGGCCGACTTGCAGATCCCTTCCACCGAGAACATCTCTTCCGTAGTCGATTTTTACCAGCCCAATGTCACGCCAAGCGGCGATCCCGGCGAAGACACCAGCAGCTGGACGCCCGTGAAGGAAAAGAGCTATTATGCCGACTTTGTAAAATCGGTGAACAACCGGAATAATCCCTACTACTCCACGCTGGTCCATGTGGGTGAGGGGAAATCGGGTTTTATCAAAGGCAGCAGCCCGGACCCCTATTCGCAAAAAGAGATCGCGTTGCTATACCAGGGGCTTGGAGCCGACCTGACCCGGCCGGGTGACCTGGCAGGTGCGCATCTCGGCCTGACGCATGGCTGCGGGATCGACGTCAGCAATACCGCGCTACTGGATTTTTTGAGCGCGAACCAGGTGAGCCTCATCTGGTCGCCGGTATCCAACCTGCTCCTTTATCTCGACACTACCGATGTCAGTAAGTTGCTGGCCAAGGGCATCAATATCTGTCTGGGTTCGGACTGGAGCCCGAGCGGGAGCAAGCATGTGCTGGACGAGTTGAAATTTGCCAAATATGTCAACGATCTGCTGGGACTGGGGATCAGCAATAGCCAGCTTTTTGCCATGGTGACCAGCAACCCGGTGAAGGCCCTGGGCATCACGGGTACCGGGGCCATCGCGGTGGGTTATGATGCCGACCTTTTTGTCCTGCGGAAGGCCAATGCCGCCGATGATGCGTTGACGGCATTGCTGGCCTGTTCCGACAGCGATATCGATTTTGTGATGGTCAATGGCCGGGTGGTGTTCGGGCTGACCAGCTATTTTAAAGATGTTTTGCAGGTCGATTACCAGGGTTTCCCGGCCACCGAAGGAGCCAACGCAGCGCAACGCGGCGTCAGCATCAATTCCTCGGTATCCTTCGACCTGGTGGCTTCGTTGAATACCATCGACACGCTGATGCAGAAATATTGTACGACGGTGATCGATGAGCCGCAGCTAAAACGGACGCGTTTCCTGGCGGCCGATGATCCGGTGTACCAGGGGAATATCAAGGCGTTGAGGACGCAGCTCGATAGATTATACGGGGTTCCGTAAAATGGTGTAAATTATCCTTTGTAAACCAAGACTGCACATGAGAAAAATCTTCTTCCTTTTACTGCTGCCTTTGTCCGTGGCGGCGCAGCCCGGCGATATCGTCAGGGGGTTGCTGCCTTTTAAGAAATATCCTTTCCCCACGGAACTTACGGCCGGGGCTACGGGAACGCGTATCGCCTGGGCGATGAACGAGGAAGGGCGCCGGAATGTCTATGTCGCCGAAGGGCCGGACTATGTGCCGCGGAAGCTCACGGCTTATTCGATGGACGACGGGCAGGAGATCACCAGCTTGACGATCTCGGATGACGGGCAATGGGTGGTCTTTGTCCGGGGTGGTGACCATGGCGCCAATTGGGATGATGATTTGCCAGTGGACCCCGGTTTTGGTACGGAGCCGTTCAAGGTGCAGGTGGGGGTCGTCGCTTTTTCCGGTGGCGCCGTCAGATATGTGTCCGAAGGCGACGAACCCGTGATCTCGCCGGATAGTAAGAAGGTCGTCTTTATCAAGGGCGGGCAGGTCTGGATGGCGGGGTTGGACACTGCGGCGGGGGCATCCGGTGGGGATGTCAAGACCGCGGGCGCGTGGGCGGCGAAGAACCTTTTTACTACACGGGGCAATGTGAGTTCGCTGCAGTGGTCGCCGGATGGGAAACGGCTGTTGTTCGTAGCCGGCAGGGGCGACCACTCCGTGATCGGCATTTATACCATGGGGTCTTCCGCGCTCACCTGGGTCGCGCCCTCTTTTAGCCGGAATGAATCGCCGCAATGGTCGGGCGATGGGAGCCGGATCGTCTTTGTGCGCCGACCGGGTCTCGGCGGTGCGCCGGATTCCATGCTCGTGAGAAAGCCGGCACCCTGGGGTATCTATACCGTTGATACAGCCGGCGGTCAGCCGGTGCTGTTATATAAGATCCCTGCCACGTTAAGAGGATCGTATCCCAACGACGAAGGCCCCAATCTACACTGGGCCGCCGGGAATACCATCGTTTTTCTTTCCTATGAAGATGGATGGCAGCATCTTTATTCCATGGATGCCGGCGGAGATGCCCGTTCCGATGCGCGCGCCGGCGGTGGCCGGCCCGTCCTGCTCACGCCGGGGAAGTTTATGTGTGAACACATCCGGCTATCTGCCGACAAACGATCGCTGGTATTCTCGGCTAACACGGGCTCCGATCCCGAGGATATCGACAGGCGACATATCGGCCTGGTGAGCGTCGACAAACCGGATATGAAGATCGTCACGCCCGGCAAGGGGCTCGAATGGACGCCGATGATCACGGGTGACGGGAAGGCGCTTGTTTTCCTCAGCGCCACGCCGCAGCGGCCGCCGTTGCCGGCGGTGCTCAACATAGACGGTGGGCCGGCCTTCCAAACTATCGATGGCCAGGCGGGGACAGCAGCGGATAAGGGCTGGAAATTGTTGTGTCAGGACAAGATCCCCGCGGATTTTCCGCAGGACAGGCTGGTCACGCCGAAACAGGTGATCTTCACCGCGCCGGACGGGGTAGTTATACATGCCCAGCTCTTTGAACCGCCAGGCGGTGTATCGGGCCGCAGACCGGCTATCGTGTACGTGCATGGCGGTCCGCCGCGACAGATGTTGCTGGGCTGGCATTATTCGGACTATTATTCCAATGCCTATGCCTCCAACCAATATCTGGCGAGCCTGGGTTTTGTGGTCCTTTCCGTGAACTACCGGCTGGGTATCGGCTATGGATATGAGTTCCACCGGGCTGAACATGCGGGGCCGATGGGTGCGGCGGAATATAAAGATGTCAAGGCCGGGGGCTTATGGCTGCGGCGTCAATCGTTTGTCGATAGCGGCAGGATCGGTATCTATGGGGGTTCCTATGGCGGGTATCTCACCGCCCTGGGGTTGGCACGGGATTCGAGGCTCTTTGCGGCCGGCGTAGATTTTCATGGGGTGCATGATATGCTGGGTCAACGGTCACTGCTTGACGACAGGTATGAAAAGGCGCCGGACTACGATGCGGCCTTAAAGACGGCCTGGCGTTCCTCTCCTGTGGCGGATATCGCGACCTGGACCTCGCCGGTGCTGATCATCCAGGGAGATGATGACCGGAATGTACACTTCAATCAAAGTGTCGACCTGGTGAACCGGCTGGAGAAAAAGGGGGTGCCGTATGAAACGCTGATGATCGTGGACGATACGCATCACTGGATGCGGTTCTCCAATGCGGTGAAGGTCTATGGGTCGGCCGCGGATTTTTTTGTGAGGAAGTTTATGCGCTAGGTGAGGTCGCGGCTGGTCAGGTCGTGAAGAGCTCCAATGGGCCGCCTTTGGTGACGCGAAGATGAAAGCGGGAATGGGTGTCTGGGTTATTGAAGATGTGGTCTATCGTTTGCAGGAATTTCTTTTCCAGCTCGGCATTACCGAGTTTTTGAGCGATCTCGTCGATGACCTCGGTGCGTTTGGTGAGGTCGAGGAAGACCATGCCGTCGGCCATCCGCTGGGTGGTGTTGCTGGATCTGACTATGAGGCAGACGTATTTGCCGGTGGGCAGGATAAAGATGCCGTTGATGGTTTTATCGCTTATTGGGTCGGGGACCAGGCCTAGCTTAATAAAGGCGAGCATATTGGCGGTAATAGAGACCGGATGCGATACGGTGGCCCGAACCCCATCGGGGCTGAACTCGTCTACGTATAGGTTCAACGGCATAAAAGTTGGTGTAAAGTCGTAAGCAGGCATGGAAAAGGCTTTGAAGGCAATTTAAAATAAATATATGAATTACTTCGATCGGCTGGGGCGGCGGGTTACCTATGCAATTCCAGGAACGCTTCGAGGGCGCGGGAGGTCGGTTCGCCTTTTCGGTAGGCTAGGCTATTGGTCAGGGCGCCTAATTCTTTGTTGAGGGGGAAGGTCTTGAGCTTCCGGTGAGGGTAATATTTCGCGATCACCTCCAGCGGCAGGACGCTGATGCCGATATCCGACTCGACAAAGTTTATAATCCCTTCGATGGAATTCAGCACGATACGTTTGTATTGGACGATGCCCTTTGAGCTGAGCCAGGCTTCGAGCCGGTTGCGGTAGACGCAGCCCTGTTCGAACACGACGATCGTGGGCGGCTCGCGTTTTAGCAGATCGGCGGATGTCTTTGCGGTCGCGGGGCCGAGGAGGAAGAGCCGTGTTTGTTTGAGGGAGACCTGGTCGAGACCGGTGTTATGGATCGGACCGGGGATAAAGGCGGCGTCGAGCTTGTGGCTCAGCAGGTCGTTGACCAGGCTGCCGCGCATGGCCGACACGAATTCCAGTTCCACGTCGGGAAAGGTCGCGGAGAACTTTTTGATAATATCGGGGCCTTTGAGCGCCATGGTCGTCTCGATACAGCCGATCTTCAGGGTACCGGAGACGTGGCCGGTGTTCTTCATCTCTTTTTTTGCTTCTTCCAATAAATGATCGACGCGTTTATAGTACTTCATCAACGTCCTGCCGGCGGCGGTGAGCTCTACTTTCCGCGGCGAGCGGCTGAAGAGCGGCGCGCCGAATTCTTCCTCGAGGCTTTTGATCCGTGCCGTGACATTGCTCTGTACGGTATACACCGATTCCGCCGCCCTGGTAAAGCTGCCATGACGGGCTACGGCTTCGAAGATCTTGAGATCGTTAGTATTCATCTATCTTAAATTATGATGCTATTGATCATGATTAATCGTTTTCAATGATCAAAGATGAGGTTTAATTTTGGTCCTGCAAAAAACAGCATTATGACACACTATCGCAATTTGACCGTCAAGGGTTTAAAGATCTTCTACAGGGAGGCTGGGCCGGCAGGGGCGCCGGTGATCCTTTTGTTACATGGGTATCCGACGTCCAGCCATATGTTCCGGAACCTGATCCCGGTTCTGGGCACCCGATACCGCGTCATCGCGCCGGACCTGCCTGGTTTTGGCTATTCCGGGATGCCTGCGCGGGACACCTTCACCTATAGCTTCGACGCGCTGGCCGGGGTGATGCAGGGGTTTGTCGAGGCGTTGGGGCTAAAGCGGTTTGCCCTATATGTCTTTGACTATGGGGCGCCGGTAGGCTACCGGCTAGCCGTCGCGAACCCTTCCGCCATCAGCGGCATCATCTCGCAGAATGGGAATGCCTATGCCGAAGGGTTGAGTAACGGTTGGGAGCCGCTGCGGAAATATTGGGACGATCCTTCCGCGGCGAACCGGGAGGCGTTGAAGGCGATGGTGGCGGCGGATTTCATCAAGTTCCAATATGTGGAGGGTGTCGCCGATCCTTCGCGGGTCGCACCGGAGGCGTATGGGCTCGATCAATATTTCCTGGATCGGCCGGGGAGTGTGGAGGTACAGCTCGATCTCATGTTAGATTATCGCAACAATGTCCGGTTGTATCCGGCATGGCAGGAATATTTCCGGCAGTATCGGCCGCGGTTGCTCGCGGTATGGGGGGATCGTGATCCCTTTTTTCTGCCGGCGGGGGCCGAGGCTTACCGACGCGATAATCCCAATGCGGTGGTGAAATTCTATCCTACGGGACATTTTGCGCTGGAGACGCATGGGGAGGAGATCGCGGGGGATATCCTGGGGTTTTTGGATGCGCTGGGCGCTGGGGACCCGGGTGCGCCAGGTGCTTCGGCGGCCGGCGCGGGCATGCCGGGTGCTTCGGCGGCCGGCGCGGGGGAGAAACGGTATCCTTTGCCACCGTTTACGCGGGAGACGGCCTTGCAGAAGGTGCAGCTGGCGGAAGATGCCTGGAACAGCAAGGACCCGGAGCGGGTTTCGCTGGCGTATTCGGTGGACACGGAATGGCGGAACCGAACGGAATTCATCAACGGCCGCGAGGAAGTAAAGGCTTTTCTCCGGCGGAAATGGCAAAAGGAGCTGGGCTATAAACTGAAAAAGGAATTATGGGGTTTCCGGGAGAACAGGATGGCCGTGCGTTTCGAATACGAATGGCACGATGGCGCGGGGCAGTGGTATCGCAGCTATGGCAATGAGCTATGGGAGTTCGATGAGAACGGGTTGATGCGGAAGCGTTTTGCGAGTATCAACGATGCGCCGATCGAGGAGAAGGACAGAAGGGTCAAATAAAAAAGCCGCCCCAGGAATGGGGCGGCTTTGCTCTAGTGTTATCAATGAGAAAAAACAAAACTTAACTACTTTAAGCCTTCGGGGCCTATTACTTTTTGAAATCGTTGATGCCATAGTAGTAGACTTCCTTGCTGTCGGGGTATACACCCTGGATCTGGAAGTTGCTGCCTTGTTTGGCAAGGGCGTCTTTGAGTTCGGCCACACTGTGTACCCGGACATCACCAATTTTCGTGATGATGAAGCCGGGATGCATGTTGGTCTGATTGCTCAGTACGCCGTCCTGGATATTGTTGACGACTACACCGCCTTCGAGACCGAGCTTTGCTGCATCGTCCTTGCTGAGATCGCTGAATTTAGCACCCAGCGATTCTACGGCAGCGGTTTCCGTGCTGGCGAAGGTGCCCATCTTGCCTTGTAAGACAACATCGGCGGTCTTCTGCTCACCATTACGGTTGTAGGAGATCTTCACATGGTCGCCGGGTTTGTCGCGGGCGATCAGTTCGGCCAACCGGGCGTCGGAAGCAACGGCCTGGTCGTCGATGCTGGTGATCACATCACCCTTCCTGATGCCGGCCTGCGCAGCTGCACCGTTAGGGGAGGTTTCGATGACGAACACTCCATCCACGTCCGTGTTGATGCCTAATTCCTTCTTCTTTGCATCGTCGAGTCCTTCCGGAGCCATGCTGATGCCGAGATAGCCACGTTGTACCGAGCCATATTTCATGATGTCGCTGATGACCTTTTTCATGAGGTTGGACGGGATCGCATAGGCGTAACCTGCGAACGAGCCGGTGGGTGAGGCGATAGCCGAGTTGATGGCTACGAGCTCACCATTGGTATTCACGAGGGCGCCGCCGCTGCTGCCGGGGTTGACGGCCGCGTCGGTTTGGATAAAAGATTCTACGGGTGCCGCGGCCTGGGTGTTGATGCCGATATTCCTGGATTTGGCGCTGACGATACCCTGGGTAACGGTCACGTCGAGGTTCAGGGGATAGCCGATGGCGAGGACCCATTGTCCCAGCCGGACATCATCCGAGTTACCGATGTTCATTACGGGAAGGTCTTTGCCGTCGATCTTGATCAGGGCCAGGTCCGTGTTAGGATCGGTGCCGATGACCTTGGCGGTATAGTTCTTGCGGTTGTTCAGCGTGACGACGATGTCGGTAGCGCCGTTGACCACGTGGTTGTTCGTTACGATATAGCCGTCGGCGCTGATGATGACACCGGAGCCGGAGGCTTTCTGGTCGGGTTCAGCAAAAGCATGACCGCCGCGGCCACCATCGCCGAAGAAACGTTTGAACATATCGCCCATGGGATCGTCCTGGTCGTCGCCGCCGGGCATCTGACGGGAGACTTCCTTGGCTTTCATCGTCACCTTAATATGAACGACGGAAGGCACGGCTGCGGCAGCGGCCTTTTCGAAGTCAATAGGTTGAACGGCGGGATTGGAGTTGGTGTATGCAGTTTTTACGACGGGGGTCTGAGGTTGATCCAACACACTATTGTATGCTTTTTTCCCGGTGATCCCGGAGGCAAACAACAGGCCACTTCCGACGACTGCAACTGCACCGAAAAGAATTGCCTTACTTTTCATTTTCATGGTTTATTGTTTTTTAAATTTATTTGTTCGTATACAAAATTAACGCACGACGAAGCTCTTCGTTGATGACGACGTGTTAATATTCCTTTAAAGCAATGGGTTGGGCGGTAAGCTGTTAAAGAAAATCCAATGCTTTGTGAAGGAAATCCTAACTGGACTATCTTTATTATTGAATCTGGCCTTTGCAAACTTTCTCCCGCCTTGGTATTTTTGGCTCTATGAATCAGATCACCTACAAATTCGATGACATCCCCGCCATTGATGCGGTGATGGAGCTGTATGCCGATGCCGGCTTGAAGCGTCCGCTGGATAAGGATCGGGTCACCCGGATGTATTCGCATTCCAATTTGATCGTGACGGCCTGGGAAAAGACGAAGCTGGTGGGTATCGCCAGGGCGCTTACCGATTTTTGTTTTTGCTGTTATCTGAGCGATCTGGCGGTGCGGAAGAAATACCAGCATCATGGGATCGGCCGGGAGCTGATCCGGCTGATTAAAGAGAAGATCGGCGATGAGACGATGTTGTTGTTGTTATCGGTGCCAGGGGCTATGGAGTACTATCCCAAGGCGGGGTTTGAGAAGGTGGAGAATGGGTTTATCATCCAGCGGGCGAAATAGGGGTTGCCCGTGGGCGGGCGCGGACGGGAGCCGGTCGCCGGGGGCTGAATGACATGCGGACGGGAGCCGGGAGCCGAATGACATGCGGATAGTTTAGGGAAGACCCAACTGGTCGCGACAGCTACGGCAATAATCGTCAGAGCTTTTGTCGATGGTGGCGATCTTTTCGTTGGCGTCGTTCATTATGCAGCGCGGATTGGGACAGTGGGGTAGTCCAAAATTGTGCCCCAGCTCATGCAGGACGATCGTTCTGATACGATGATGGTATTGGGCCGTGTCAGCCGTATGCAAACGGAAATCGCTTACGACCGAGGCCATGCCGGGGCAATCGCCGAGTCCAAAGATGCCCCAGACAGCATACTTATAAGCCGGCAGTTTTACCGCGCCATCCTTGTCTCTTACGGTGGTGAAAATGTCCTTTTCTGTTAAGGCGACGATAACCGGCAGATGATCGCCGGTCACGGGAATTGGGCGACGGAGGATCGAATCAGCGGAATAGCGTTCGCCTTTGGTGGTATCGAGGGCGCCGGAAGGCATCCGGATCGGAGGAAAGATGATCACGGGTTTATGAAAGAAAGCGCCGACTTCTCCCTGCACAAAATAGAGCGCGTCAAAGGGGCCGATAGGCTGGAGCGCGATCACGTTGACATCTATAGGGTGGACGGGGGCCTTGCGTTTGCAGGTGGCAAACAAGAGCAGGCAACAGCCGATTAGCAGGAGTTTTTTCATGGATCAGGGTTGTTGCGGTGGCGGCGGTTTGCGGAAGACGCGGATCTCGACGCGCATATTCTGATCCATTTCGTGCGCGGTGGTGGGGTGGGCGTTCACGGGATTGGTGTTGCCCATGCCAATATAACGCAGATGGGTGGAGTCGAAACCCTGCTGGATGAGGTAGTCATAGATGAATTTTGCGCGTTTGATAGAGAGGATAAAGAGCGGGTCTTTTGCCTCCAGGGGTGGCCCCGGTTGGTTGCAGAACCCGTCGATCTCCATATAGTGGTCTCTGAAGTTGCG
>Ga0210396_10006290_pt1 | contig 11397 bp, 9 predicted proteins | sample IncBWH17OmetaG_FD_155466 | JGI IMG/M metagenome (GOLD analysis project Ga0210396, IMG submission 155466) | Forest soil microbial communities from Barre Woods Harvard Forest LTER site, Petersham, Massachusetts, United States - Inc-BW-H-17-O ...
GCTGGCTCGGCCGGACTCGAGCTGCTCGATTTTCCAGGCGTTGAGGGCGGCGATGAACTTGGGGTCATGGTTGACCCAGCGGCCGAGGGTGCGGCGGTTGACGCCGAGCTTCAAGGCCGCCTGGACGATCCCATCGCCGCCGGCAAGTAGCCGAAGCGCCTGGCGTTGCGCCGGGTTCAAATCGCTGGCCAGCTCGGCAATCTCAGGATCCTCGGGTGCTTCGGCCGGGACGGGGACCTCCGCCGGGGGTCTTAGCGCCAGATCGGTGACGGGGACATCGGACACGCCCGGATCGGAGGACACGCCCGGATCGGACGAAAGCGGTGCATCTGACATAGAACCTTCTCCTTGAAAAGATGTGTTAGGCGCATGTTAGGAATAGTGTCGCGCCCGGTCAACAAAAAAATCCTAAAATTTACCAAACAATCGTAAATGGCGATTGCATTGGACCTTTAAGAGTGAGGCGCGGGGGTGATCCGGTGAGAGCTTCAAGCAACAATATGACAAATGTCCCATAATGTCCCATAATGTCCCCTCCCGGCGAGGGGGACATGGGACATGTGCCAGGGGACATGGGCCGAATGTCCCATAATGTCCCCAAATGTCCCCTCCCAGCGAGGGGACATGGGACATGGGACATGGGACATGGCGAATTCTGCGTCGGCGAAGATTACTGTTTGACTTGGACGGCGTCCCAGCGGCCGCGCGGGCTTCCCGAGGCGGTGCCCTGTTTGAGGTTGTAGATGAAGCCGTTGAGATAGACTTGGCCGTCCACCACGGTCAGGAACACCTTGTAGGCCCAGATGGGCGCCCCGAACCCCGGACGCGCAGCCGGGCCGTCGATGACATACCAGCCGCTGGCGTCCTGCAAATCAGCGGAGGTGTTGGTTCCGGGATAAGCATTAATGTGGGTTCCGCCGGCACTGAGCGTCAGGGTTATTTTTCCTGAGGGGTCGGCGCTGGAGGTGAAGATGTCATCGGGGCCTGGACCACCCGGATTGGTGACCTTGAACTTGGCGCCCGAAGTCAGCGCCGCCATGACGGTGGCCTTGTCCTTGTCGGAAGAAGGCGTCAATCGAAGGGTGACCGAAGGGGCGTTGGGTCCGGGTCTGGGAATGGCAAAGCCGTCCAGTGCCATGGGGCCGGAGGCGTCGCCGGAAGGGCCGATGACCCAGACTTCGTGTTGCAGGGCGGTGATGATGTTGGCCGCGTCGCCCCAGGCGCCCTGCTGAGGCTTGCCGCCGGTGTACTGCAACTGGATCTGCGGGCCGAAGGGCGTGTCAGTCACCTTGCCGGAAAGGCTCATGGTGCAACCCTGGACGAGGTAGTCGGCGGTGCCGGTGATGGCGCCGTTGGCGCCAGGGGCAAGGGTGACGGCGATCGGGCTGGGCATGTCGCCGGGGATGTCAGGAATCAGGCCGCGATAGACCGTGCCCGAGCCGAGCTTCTGGATCTCCGCTTTGCGGGTGGCGAAGAGCTGGTCGCGGGCCTTGGCGTCGAGGGCCTGGGTGACGACCGCTTCGGCGCCGTAGCCCTGGGGATTGTTGGGCATCTGCCATTTGCCGGTCAGTTTTCCACCGGCGGTGTCGATGTCGGTGAAGAGGTAGCCGCGTTTCTGCGAGAGGATCTGCATGGCGGGCTTCTGGCCGGCAATGCCGACCGTCGCCATGACGGGCAGGATTTCGGTGGCGCCGGTGGTGTGGTTGGTGGAACGAAGCTGGCCGATCCAGTTGTTGTTGCTTCGCGAGAGGACGAATTGGTCGTCGAAGCGTTCATTGGGCCGCATCGATCCCGAGATGCCTTTGAGAACGACGTAGTCTTTGAGCATGGCGAGGACGGGCGTCTTGAGATTGTTCAGGCGCGTCGCCTCGGCTTTGATGTGGTCGAGGATCTGGGCGTGCAGCGCGGGGTCGGACTTGATGATAAGTGCAGGCGGTCCGCCGGTGACGATGGAGTAAGTCAGCGTGATGTTGGGGGCGGTGCCGGCGGGATGAAACAGAAGCATGCCGCGATTCTGCTGGGCATTGCCCGGGCCGAACCAGACGGCGACGGTGGGGGTGTCGGCTTGAGCATTCTGAATCTGGGCGCCGACGGCATCAAGCCGCGGGGGCTTGGTGTCGAAGTAAGCCCGACCGCCGTACTCGGTCCCGTTGGGCACAAACTGCAACGCCGCGGGAGCCGGTAGTTTCGGCCGGATGTCTTCACCGACGATTCCCTGCTGCGGCGGGGCTGAAGTGAGGGCTTCGGTGGCGACGAGCACCAGGTCCTGTCGTGCCAAAAAGTCAGGTACGGTGGCATTGCGTACCTGCATGGCGCGATTCAACGCCTGGTCGGCGGAGGCGAGTGCGACGACCATCGTTTCCCCGGACTTGAGACGCCGGTATGCGGCGAGCTTGCCACTCTGCGGGTCCTTGAGCTGGAGCTGATCGCCCGAAAGACTGGGGAGGAAGAAATTGTGTACGACTCCCTGCTCGGAGATGTCGAGCCGTCCGTCTCCGAGGACGGCGTAGTCGGAGGTCATGGCTTCGCCGCCGCCTCCGAAGTAGATCATTACCTTTCCGTCTTTGGTGAATTCCATCCCCTTCATGTCGGCGGGGGTGGTGCGGACCCAGGCGCCGACGAGCTGGCCGCCGGTCACCTGGCCGTGGGCGGGTGCTGACAGCCAGGCAACAACTGACACCAGTAGTGTGGTAGCGAATACGAGAGATTTGTTTGCAGGGTCTCGCATGGGAAGTCCTTTCGAGAGGGACGAAAGCTCACCTTGATCCTAATCCCAGACACGTGCCAACACAAAAAGATTGCGGGGGTTGGGCATATCGAATATGTAATCGCTTTCCTGCGAACAGATTGGGAAATCTGGCGAGTTTTCTAATGGCGATCTTGCGCGCGCAGCACGTTTTGATTTCAGGTGCGCATTGATTGCCTTTGATGGGGAGGCTCTATAAGCGCATGCCTGGCGCCGTTCTGGAAGCTGCAATCCAATTGGTGTGTCGAAGCGGCGAGGTTATCCTGTCGAAGATGGAAACGAATCCATACCCTTCCCAACCGCCGCCCGCCGCAACTGAACCCCGGCGGTACTCGCGCGTGTCGGCGCTGGTTTTGAGTTTCTTCTCACCTGAGTTGTATCGCGACGTGGCCCGGCGGTGGTGCGGGATCGGGTTTTTATACCTGGTACTGCTGTTGGCGGTCAGTTGGTTGCCGCTGGCGATCAGGGCGCATGTCGCGTTCGCAAAGTTTGTCCGTCAGGCCGCGCCGCGCGTGCTGGCTGGGTTTCCTGCCGTCACCATCACCAACGGCGTCGTGTCGATTGATCGCCCCGAGCCTTACTTGTGGCGCGATCCGGGCAACAACGAAGTGTTGCTCTACGTCGACACCACCGGCGCGTTCGATCTGCCGGCAGCGGCCAGCGCCAAGGCGAAGCTCTCGCGATCGCAGTTGGTCGTGAAGCAGAACGAGTACGACACCCGTACCTATGACCTTTCGCAGGTCAAATCCTTTTACGTGGACAAGACACGGGTGACGGGATGGCTTGCCATGGCCATCCCGTGGATGGGGCTGGGGATTTTCGTGATGGGTCTTCTGGGGACGTTGATCTGGCATTTGATCCAGATCGTGATCTATGGAGTGATCGGGCTGCTGCTGGCGTCGATGTTTAGTGCGCGGCTGGAGTATCTGGCCTTGATGCGGTTGGCGGCGGTGGCGATTACCCCGGCCATTCTGCTGGATACGGTGCTCGACATGACGGGTACGTCGGTGCCGTATTCGGTGCTGCTGTTTCTGGCGCTGGAGTTGGGTTATCTGGCATTTGCGGTGAAGGCCAATGTCCAGCCTGCGCCCGCGCCGCCGGGGTTTCCGATGTATCCACCGACGCAGCCACCACCGCAACTGCCGCCGCGGATTTAGCGTGCCTGCTACAACGAGCGGACTCGGAGGAGAAAATATGCGAAGACCAACCGCGTTTCTGTGCGCCGGAACTCTGGCGATTCTGATTTCCTTGCAACAGAAGGTTGCCCGGTGCGAGACGCTCGAGCTGCGCTCGGGGGTGGTCGTTGTTCCAAAGGAGATGCCGCCGCGGGAGAAGAAAGCGGTCGAGATGCTGCTCGACGAGGTGGAGGCGCGGACGCAAATCAGGTGGCCGGTCGTGCAGGCGTGGCCGGAAGGGCAGACGCCAGTCGTCGTCGTGGGGGAGGCTGATGCAGTGAAGCAGGTCGCGCAGGGGCGGGGTGCGACCGTGCCGCCGGGAAATGCACAGGCGGAGGGATATCGAATCTGGACGGATCGATCCAGCGCGTGGGTTGCCGGGAACGATTCGCGCGGCGTGCTCTTCGGCGTCGGCCGGCTGCTCCGCGAGATGCGAATGTCGCGGCATCGCATCGAGCTGGCGGACGACCTGAAGATCGACACCTCGCCGCAGATGAAAATCCGCGGGCACCAGCTCGGATACCGCCCCAAGTGCAATTCCTATGACGGTTGGACGGTGGCGATCTGGGAGCAGTACATCCGCGACCTGGCCGTTTTCGGATGCAACACGATCGAGCTGATTCCGCCGCGGTCGGATGACAATCCGGACAGCCCGCTCTTTCCCCTGCCGCAGATGCGAATGATGACGGAGATGTCGCGACTGGCCGATGAGTACGGGCTGGACGTTTCGATCTGGTATCCGGCGATGGACGAAGACTATTCCCGGCCCGTGACCGTGGAGTTTGCCCTCAAGGAGTGGGGCGATGTGTTCGCGAAACTGCCGCGGGTGGATGCCCTGTTCGTGCCCGGCGGCGATCCTGGCCACACTCGGCCAAAATACCTGCTGGCACTCTTGGAGAAGCAGGCGGCAAACCTGCATCGATATCATCCGAATGCGAAAATCTGGGTGTCGCCGCAGAGTTTTGACCAGCAGTGGCTCGACGAGTTCTTTGAACTGCTCCGGCAGGAGCCGAAGTGGCTCGACGGCATCGTGTACGGGCCGCAGATCCGGATTCCGCTGTCGGAGTGTCGGCGATTGACTCCTCCGCGCTATCCGATCCGCAATTACCCGGACATCACGCACACGCAGCATTGCCAGTACCCGGTGCCGGACTGGGACCTGGCCTATGCGGTGACCGAGGGTCGCGAGCCGATCTGCCCGCGGCCGACTCAGATGGCCAACATCTTCCGCCTGACCCGGCCCGACACGATCGGCTTTGTGACGTACTCCGAAGGGTGCAACGACGACGTCAACAAGGTCATCTTCAGCGCGCTGGGCTGGGACCCCAATGCGGATGTGGCGCAGGTGCTGCGCGAGTATGCCCGCTACTTCATCGAGCCCGAAATGGAGGACGGGTTCGCTCAGGGAATCCTGTCATTGGAGCGGAACTGGCGGGGGCCCCTGATGAGCAACGACGGAATTGACACGACGCTCTCTCAATTCAATGCGCTGGAAAAGGCCGCTTTTCCGCGCGCCAAGCTGGCCTGGCGCTTCCAGCAGGCGATTTACCGTGCGAACTACGACGCCTACATCCACAAACGGCTGTTGTATGAGACAGATTTGGAGCAGCATGCGATGGCGCAGCTTGCCCAGGCCCAGAAGCTTGGGTCGCTCGTGGCGATGCGTCTGGCGGAGCAGACGCTGGACCAGGCGGTGACCGATCCCGTGGCGGGCGAACTCCGGGCCCGGGTTTTCGAGATGGCCGAGGCGCTGTTCCAGAGCATCCGGATGCAGCTCAGCGTGCCGCGATATGACGCCGAGAGCGTCGGCAGAGGCGCCAACCTCGACCGGATCGACGCGCCGCTGAACAACCGGCGATGGCTCGAGAAGCAGTTCGAAGAGATTCGCAAACTCGACTCGGAGAGTCAGAGGCTTATCCGCATCAATGAGATCGTCCACTGGACGGACCCGGGCCCGGGCGGGTTTTATGACGATCTGGGGAACCTGACGCGCCAGCCGCACCTGGTCGTCGGCATGGGGTGGGAGAAAGACCCGGATTTTTATCACACGGCCAACGTTCGCGTCGAGGACGCCCGCGACGGGAACTCGGCGAATCCGATCTCATGGTCGAGCACCGCCGGCAGTCTTTACGACGAGCCGTTGAGGATGCATTACGACGGCCTGGACAAAACCGCTCACTACGCCCTCCGGGTGGTCTATCCTCCGGCCGACGAACGAGTGACCGTGCGATTGGTCGCAAATGGCAGGTTTGAAATCCATCCCGCGATTCGCCGCGGGGCTCAGCGGCTGGAATTTTCGATTCCCCCCGAAGCGACCGCCGATGGCCATCTCGATCTGGCCTGGATTCCACCTCAGGGGCTGGGTCACAATGGAAGAAATGTGCAGGTGTCGGAAGTGTGGCTGATCCGGCCTTGAGCGGGTGAAGGCGAGAGTCAATTTCTCACCACACGGGCCGGCTTAGACGCTCGATGCGTCCCGCCGAATTCCATTCACGATCTGCGCTCTTTTTCTTTGCGCGTTAACGCAACAAAATTATTTAAAATCCCCTTGCAGCGGGCTCTGCCTTTGTTACCATCCCGCCGTCTTTCAGATGTTGCGTGGCAAGATTTGAAGCCGTGTCGGCCCCGTGACGGGCACGGGTTCCCTTACTCTTGGAAGGAGATTATTATGCGAAAGATTTGGGCATTGGCGGCACTTCTGGCCTGCGGCGGATTTGCAAGGGCGGCAACCATGGTTCAGGTCGGCGATTCGACGGCTAACGCCGGCCTCATCACCATTACCAACGGGGGTATCTCGATCACAACGACCGCAGGGGTATACGATGGCGTGGAGGACGTGGTTTACAACGTCTTCAACAACTCGAGTTCCACTGTTACGGCCATATCGGTCACCGGCAAAGGCATCAGTGGGTTCGACAGAGACGGAATTGACAACTATGTCGACAGCAACGGTGCTGATCTGCATGGGGTTGGTACATTCAACACCGTGAGGGACGGCCCCGTCTACAGCCCCGCCTACACCACTGCCAACAATGGAAAAGCCATCGGGACCGGCGGCACGGTCGCCGGGACGGACTATACCGGCTACGCATTCAACGGAACGAGCAGCAATGCCAATTCTTACCTGTTCACCGGCGATTCGGCATCGGCGCTGAACGACACCGTGAACGTGACGTTCGGTGGGGGCGGAATTGGCGCCGGCGACTACGCGTTCATCTCGTTTGAAAAACCTGCTACCGGCACAGCGATTGCCGTTGGGGCGCCGGTGCCCCTGCCGCTGCCGGGCAACGCCGCGATGGGGTTGGCGTTGCTTGGAGCTGTTGGCGGGCTCACGCAACTGAAGAAGCGCTTCGCCCGCTAAAGGCGTGCGTGTCATTTTCGTTGACGATTCCAAGCCAGCGGCCCGACGGGATTTTCCGTCGGGCCGCCATCGTTGTTGATGTGCTTTGAGGTCCGTAGGTCGCACTGCCTTGTGGTCGGTTCTCCGCACCGAGCCGAGACAAGAGCGGCTCGACTGATTTCTTGATTCCCGGCAACACTTCGAGCAAACTTCGCCGCTCCAACCAGAAGGGAATCACCCATGCCCGATCACTACGCCCCGGATCCGAAGATGAAATTCACGTTTGGCCTGTGGACGGTCGGCAACGTCGGCCGCGATCCGTTCGGCGAGCCGACCCGCGAGCGGATTTCGCCGGTCCAGATTTGCGATTTGCTCGGCGAGGTCGGGGCATACGGGGTCAATTTTCACGACAACGACCTGGTCCCCATCGACGCCGCGCCCGCCGAGCGCGATCAGATCGTCAAAGAGTTCAAAAAGGCCATGAAGGACAATGGGCTGGTCTGCCCGATGGCGACGACCAACCTGTTCAGCGATCCGGTTTTCAAGGACGGCGCGTTCACCAGCAACAACGCCCGCGTGCGGGCGCTGGCGATCCAGAAGACGATGCGGGCGATGGACCTGGGGGCCGAGGCGGGGGCGAAGATCTACGTTTTCTGGGGTGGGCGCGAGGGCGTGGAGAGCGATGCGACCAAGGACCCGGTCGAGGCGATCAAGCGATTCCGCGAGGCGATCAATTTCCTGTGCGAGTATTCGATCGAGCAGAAGTACGGCTATCGATTCGCCTTCGAAGCCAAGCCCAATGAGCCGCGGGGCCACATTTATTTTGCCGTGACCGGCTCGTATCTGGCGCTGATCCCGACCCTGGACCATCCGGAAATGTGCGGCGTCAATCCCGAAGTCGCCCACGAGCACATGGCCGGGCTCAACTTCGTTCACCAGGTGGCGGCGGCGCTGGAGCAGAACAAGCTCTTCCACATCGACCTCAACGACCAGGAATTCGGCCGCTACGACCAGGATTTCCGCTTCGGCTCCGTCAACCTCAAGCACGCGTTCTTTCTGGTCAAGCTCCTGGAGGGTTACAAGTATTCCGGTCCGCGCCACTTCGACGCTCACGCCTACCGCCAGAGCGATTACGAGGATGTAAAGGCTTTTGCCCGGGGATGCATGCGGACCTATATGATCCTCAAGGAAAAGGCCGAGCGCTGGAACACCGATGCGGAAATCCAGGGATTGCTCAAGAAGATCAATCAGCAGGACAACGGTCTGTCGAAGCTGACGAAGAAGTATTCAGCGGAGAATGCGAAGAAGCTGCTGAACGCATCGCTGGATCGAAGGGCACTCGCGGCAGCGCCGCTTCCGTACGAGAAGCTGGATCAGTTGACCATGGAAGTGTTGACGGGAGTGAGGTAATTGGCGCGGGTGGGATTTTGGCGACGTGCGTGTGCCTCGGTCGTGGACGGGGTATGTATCCTTGTCATATTGATTCCCACAGATGCGGTCCGCCGGTGGCTCATTGCTTCGGGGGACGTGGGAGAGATAGGGGCTCGAGCCTTCGCAGTGGGCGAACATTTGCTCGTGCTCGCTTACGTCGCTCTGTCTCGCCTTCAGAGGGACCAATCCTCAATAGGTAAACCAGGAACCTTACGAAAGTCCGCTATGTTTCGCGTCACCAGCACGGCGCGTGAGCTGAGGGTGATCGAGGCAATTTTCAAGTCCATCGACCCAATCTGAAGTCGTCGGCCTCGAAGCTGTGTCAGCGTTTTTGCAGCGACCTCGGTGTAGGGCAGCACGGTCATTTGGCGAACGTCGCCAAATGTTCGAGTAGACGCCCGTAAATCTGTACCTCGAACTTGGCCGACCTGGCTTGGCTCAGGGCAGCCATCCAGCCGCGCATCTGTTCTTCGAAATTGATGATCGTGGTTACGACGGAATCTTCCGTTGGCAGTTGGGCAATCCGGCGCCGAATGCGCGGTGCTTCCGGCGAGTCCCTGTGCCCCAAGAGGCTCAAAATGTCAGTGTCCAGAACGTAGATCATCGGCGCGATTTGGATTTGCGGGGGCGCGGGCGGAGGGATTGCCGATATTTTCGCCCGAGTTTCATGGCCTCAGCGAAAATCGAGTCGTGAGCGAATTTACCATAGAGGTCATCGAGCCACTCCCGTCCCGCCGGCATCTTCGAGCTTTGCCGCTGCTGTAAGCGAGCAACCTGACGTTCCAGTGCCTCAACCCGCTTTTCCAGGTCAACCGACATTGAATTACTCCAGTTTTGCGCCACCTTCGATTGTAGCGTCCGCTCGTCCCATCAGCACTGCAATCGCGAGCACGATCAGCACGCTGAGCGAGATCACGGCACCCACCGCGGCCACCCCCGCCCATACTTCACCCGGGCGAAGTTGCTGCGCCAGAACGCCGGCGACTGGGCCGATCACCCAACCGAGGCCGATCAACGCTTCGTGGTAGCCTCCGTGCTCGGTGCTGCCTTCGCTGAGGACCATGCCGAAGTAGAGGCTGGCGGAATAGATCATTCCCAGCGCGCCGCCGAGCACGATTTGCCAGAGGATCATCGAGGCCAGGTCGATCGCGGGAGACCGGCCGTGCGTTGGCGGCAGGGTCATGCCAAAAAACGCGGCGAGCATCACCACCGCCGCCCACAGCAAGATCCGCGGCCGCGTGTGCCACCACGATCCCAGCGCCAGGACAATGAACGAGAGCAGACGGGCCCAGAGCCAGACGCTGGCCACGGCGGTTTGTTTGGCGGTGTCCAGTGGGCGAATGGTCGAGAGAAACGGCATCAGGGGCATGAGGCCGTAGATGACGGCATACGTTGCCGGCAGAGCGGCGCGCGACAGCCAGAGCGCCAGGGTCCGCTTGTGAAGAAGCTGCGGCTCAGGCCGGACCGGCGCCGCGGGCCCCGATTCGGATGGAGCGTCGGCGGCCCACATCCACGGGAGCATCAGAACCAGGGCGATCAGGTGCATCGCCGCGGGGATGAGGAAGACCCCGGCGGTCCAATAGGTGATCACCGTGCCTTCAATCGCGATCGCGGCGGCGCCTGCGAGCGGCCAGACGATGTTGTACGCCGCCAGTCGTCGTGCCAATCCGTTTGCGTCGCCGGACGCGATCAGGCTCTCCATGATCGGCCAACTGATTCCGATGACGAAGGTGTAAACCAGAAGGGTCAGGGCGACGGCAAAGGAGTTTCCTTCTGCCCGCGCCAGATGCCAGGCCAAAAGTGACAGAACTGTGAGGACGGCATAAGCGGCGACAATTGCGGCACCCCGTCCCAATCGCCGCGTGACCCAGCCCGCGATCAGTGCCCCGGGCACATAAAAGATTCCCTGGCCGGCGACCAGCATGAAGTTTTCCCGCATGTCCCAGGCAAACCGATTCTTCATATAGAACGCGGTGCCGATTGAGAGCAAAGTTCCGGCGATCGAGCACATCGCCTCCACGACGTACAGCGCAATGATGGTGGCGGAGCGCTGAGGGCGGTGTGTCTGGTGGCGAATCGGTTGCTGGATCGCGTCCATGCTGGTAAGCCAGGTCGTGGGAGCCGGGAAGTTTAGTGCGCTCCCGCGAGCCTGTCGAAGGTATTGGATAGGGCGCGTTGTGGCTGCATGTTCCTCAATCACAACAAAAATAGATGGCGGGTGCTGCGCAACTCGCATTCGTTGTTGGAGGTGATAAACTTAAGGGAGTGCGGGAGATGAACCCGCTGAGCGTTCTCGTGACCTTTCCCGATGTCGGCTCCAATGCCAAGGCGCGGCCTTTGCTTTGGAAACGTAGCGGAGCTGCGGCTGACAGCGGTGCGGTGACAGGAGGTATTCACCAGTGGTCCCAATGATGTGCCTCGTTCTGCGTGCGGGGGAGCGATTTTCCCATTGCGAAGCCGAACGACTCGCGGAGCTCGCCCGGGGGCGAGTGGTTCGCAACGTCATCATCGATATGGGGCGCGTCCTTGAGGCGACGATGCCTGCGATGGCGAGATTAGTGCAGATGCGCCGCCAGCTTATGCAGCAGGGCTCCGAGATGCATTTGGCCGCGGTCCGCGGTCAGCCGGGCAAACTGATCGAGATTCACCGCCTCCAGGCCATTTTGCCGCAAATCAGTGATTTGCCCGCCGAACTCACCCAGCCA
>Ga0210396_10006292_pt1 | contig 11395 bp, 9 predicted proteins | sample IncBWH17OmetaG_FD_155466 | JGI IMG/M metagenome (GOLD analysis project Ga0210396, IMG submission 155466) | Forest soil microbial communities from Barre Woods Harvard Forest LTER site, Petersham, Massachusetts, United States - Inc-BW-H-17-O ...
CCTCATCCGAGAGATCGACCTTGGGGTTCAGAGGTCCACTGCAGTGGACCTCTGAACCCCAAACTACCTTCCAACCTGTAAAGGATGTCCTGATAACAACCTGTAAAGCATGTCATGGAACTTGACAATGAAGCCGCGCCGAAGATGGGGCACCCGATCGTTTGTGGCTAGCTAGGGGACGACTAGAAGGGCAATGCAACGGCGGAGGCGGTGGGTAGTGATGGTTTAGGAGGGGTCGTCGAGGCGCTCGATCATTACGTCGGTGGACTTGATGAGAGCGGCGGCGGTTTCGCCTTTTTTGAGCTTGAGCTCGCGGGCTGCGTTGGCCGTGATGATGGAGGTGATGTAGGCGTCTCCGATGGAGAGGACGATCTCGGCGAGCAGGCCTTCGATGCGGACGCTGACTAATTTGCCGGTGAGCTGGTTGCGGCCGCTGACGCGGCGGAAACGCTCGCGGGACTCGGTAGCCGGTTTGGCTTTGTCTTTGGCGATGAAGGGCTTGAGGGATGCCTCGGTGAGACGATGGTGGCCGCCGGGGGTCTGGACGGTCTTCAGTTTGCCGCTCAGTATCCATTGCTTGATGGTGGGATAGCTGATCCCAATCAGGCGGGCGGCTTCGCGGGGCGTCAGCAGAGGTGTGGGCGTTGGCATGGGAATAAGTTTCGCACTTTTTGGGGAATCGATGGCGGTGTGGCTCGCTTTTGATTTTGACCTGATGAATGGGTCGGATGCTGCTTGACCAAGAAATCTACTACACTACCGGAACTCGTATCTGGTGATGTTTTGGGGTTTTGGTTTTCGAGGGTCACTCCATGGCTCTGCTTCGCCTGACGCAAACGAATACCGGTGCGGACAGCTACCGGGTCGAGGTCGCTGTAGAGCGTGCCGGCTCTTCGCGGATGACTGCAACCAGCGAGTTCAAGTTTGCGCTGACACCGCAGGAACGCGAAGACATGCGCTGGTACTTCGAAGACTACCTTCAATATCCAATTGAGCCGGCGCCGAAGATTGCCGGACGCATCGAGGGCCGGCTGGAAGAGCTTGGGAAAGAGTTGTTCCGAAGCATCTTTCAGAGCGGAGAAGATGCTCGTGATTTATGGGCGACGGTCCGGTCGGACATCGATCGTTACCGTGTGGAGGTGGTGACAGGGATACATGAGGCCGCGAGTATTCCATGGGAGCTGATTCGAGATCCGAAGACCGATACGTCGCTTGCGCTGCGCGCCGAGGCGTTTGTGCGATCGCATCCAACACCCGCACAACAGCCGAAGTTTGCAGAGGCCGGGGCAGGGCCGATTCGCGTGCTGCTGGTGATCTGCCGCCCGGGAGGCGGGGAGGACGTTCCGTTCCGCTCGGTTGCGAGCCGGTTGGTGAAGGGTTTGAAGCTGGATGCGCGAGAGAGCTGCGATCTGAAGGTCTTGCGGCCACCGACGTTCGATCAACTGTCTCGCGAGTTGCTTCGCGCAAAGCTGGATGGGCAGCCGTATCACATCGTCCACTTTGACGGGCATGGTGTCTTTGCCGATTCGGGTGAGAGCAGCCTGAGAGATCTGTTTGCGGGCATGAGCAAGCTGTTGCTTGCGGGTAAGCGGAGTGGCAAGCATGGATTTCTTTTGTTTGAGAGCGGAGAAGCAACGGCCAAAGGGGAGCTGGTGGATGGCAGCAGGCTGGGCAAGCTGCTGGCAGAGACTCATGTGCCGTTGCTGGTGTTGAATGCGTGCCGTTCGGCGCATGCGGACCCTCCCGCGCAACCGATGGAGACGGCGGCAGGTGCGGCGACGACGAGCGCACATGAACAGGTTCGCGCCTTCGGCTCGCTTGCGCAGGAGGTGATGGATGCGGGAGTGGCCGGGGTTGTGGCGATGCGCTACAACGTGTACGTGATTACGGCTGCGCAGTTTGTGGCTGATCTGTATTCGTCGCTGGTGCAGGGGGATTCGGTGGGCGTTGCGGCGACGGCTGCACGAAAACAGCTTGCTGCACAGCCGCTGCGCGAGATTGGGTTCCAGGCTTGTTCGTTGCAGGACTGGGGCGTTCCGGTGGTGTACGAGTCGGCTGCGATCACGCTGTTTCCGAAGCTGACTGGACAGGGGCTGACGATATCGCTGAACCCGGGCCAGTTTGAGGCGAGGACGCAAGGGGCGGATAAGTCGCTGCCGCCGCGTCCGGACGTCGGATTTTTCGGGCGCGATGAGACGCTGCTGGCGTTGGATCGTGGATTTGATACGCAAGCGATTGTGCTGCTGCACTCGTATGCGGGAAGCGGAAAGACGTCTACGGCGGTGGAGTTTGCGCGTTGGTACGATCTGACGGGCGGAATCAATGGGCCGATTTTGTTTACCAGCTTTGAGCAGTATCAACCGCTGGCTCGGGTTGTCGATCAACTGGGCGAGCGGCTGGCGCCCGTTCTCGAATCGGTGGGCGTGCACTGGCTGACACTGAATGATCGCGAGCGACGCGACACGGCGCTGGAAATTCTGAAGCAGATACCAGTGCTTTGGATATGGGACAACGTGGAACCGATCGCGGGATTTCCTACCGGAACACAGTCGGCATGGAGCGCGGCCGAACAGCAGGAGCTGGTGGATTTTCTAAGGGCCGCAAGCCAGGGACAGGGGAAGTTTCTGCTGACTTCACGGAGAGACGAGCGAGGGTGGCTTGGCGAGTTGCCAAGACGGATTGGCATGCCTCCGATGCCGACCCAGGAGCGGGTGCAACTGGCGAGAGAGCTGGTGAAGCGGTATGGGGGGAGGTTGGATGAAGTAGAAGACTGGCGGCCTTTGCTGGAGTTTTCGCATGGGAATCCGTTCACCATTACGGTGCTGGTGGGCGAAGCTTTGCGCAACGGATTGAAGACCAGAAAACAGATTGAGGATTTTGTGCAGCGGTTGCGCGAAGGAAGCGCCGATGTGGAGGACGATGAGACGGAGGGCCGCGACCGCTCGCTGGGTGCTTCGCTGAGCTATGGATTTGCCCATGCGTTTTCTGATGAGGAGCGGCGGCTGTTTGCGCTGTTGCATCTGTTTCAGGGGATGGTGAGCCCCGGTTCGTTGGTGATACTGTGCGACGATACCGAGGCGACACCCGCTCCGGAGGTGCATCCGGTGGAACGGCCTGCCGTGGTTGCGATGCTGAACCGTGCAGCCGAGGTGGGCTTGCTGACGGCGGTGATCCCGGAAAAACATTACGCGATTCACCCGGCGGTGCCGTGGTACTTCAAGAAACTGTTTGAGAGCTACTACACGGATCGAGTGGCGGTGAATCGGAGGTTCGTCGATACGATGACGAGCGTGGGCCGATATCTGGTGAATACCTATACCGGGGGCGATCGCGGCGTTCTCTATGACCTGAATGCGAACGAACAGAACCTGCTGCACGCGCTTCGGATAGCACGAGAGAATGGCTGGTGGTACCAGGTGGTCAGCCTTCTGCGGACGATCAAGAGCATGTACACGGACTCGGGCAGGAATGTGGAGTATGTTCGCGTGCTGGAGGACGTGGCGACGGATTTCATCGATGTTGCGAGCATCGATCCACTGCCGGGGATGGAGGATTGGTGGTTCGAGATAGCGTTGATGGTGGCCAGCGAAGCGCGTTCGAGCAAGGGCGGAGCGGAAAGAGGCCGGATGATGTACGCGCTGCTGATTGCCTATGCGAGAACCGAGGCCAAGGAGGTGCTTGCTGCTGATCCGACGGCTGAATTGAGCCCGCAGGGCAGGAACGCTTTATGGGGGCTGTCCACTGTTCTGCAGAACTATGGGGTGTCGCAATGGCTGGACGGGGACCCGGCGTGCGTTGAATCATTTGAAGAGTCGCTGGCGCTATCGGAACGCCTGGGTGAGGCGGGCGACCGCGAGGGGACGCTGATGCAACTGGCGCATGCGTATGTGGATTTTCCGTCGATCCGCGATCTTGGAAAGGCGGAACATTTTTACCGCAGGATACTGGAACTGGCGGCGAAGCGAAACGATCCTGTGAGCATGGCTCATGCGATGCATGAGATTGGCCAGGTAAATTATCGCCGGTTTCTAGATGAAGTTCAGATGCAGAATCCTCAGATGGAGCAGGTGAATCTTCTGCTGAACGAGGCTTCGAGGTATGCGCATGAAGCGTTGCATATTCTTCCGGCTGGCCATCCGCTGGGGTCGCATATCCATCATCTGCTGGGCAATATCTATGATGATGCGGGGCAAACCGCTGTTGCGATTCCGCATTACATCAAGTCGATACAGATTGCGGAGGCGACCGACGATCTTGGCGGAGCTTCGAAGGGGCGGCGGGAGGTTGCGCGTGCGTACCTGAAGACGGGGCAGATGGATAAAGCTCTTGCGTATGCCGTTGCTGCGATGGAGGACCTGGAGACGCGGACGGGAGGTACCGTCGCGGCAGGGGATTTAGCGGCTGCCCGAGCGTTGGTGGAGATGATTCAATTCGACATTGAAGCAAGAAAGAGGACTACAGGAATCCAGTAAAAATTCTTTTTAGTGAGTGTGACTATGCCAGTACAAGACTTGATTCAATCGCTCGACGATAAGACAGCGAAACAGATTCTGGGCCGGATTGCCGGCTCACAACCGACTCCGGGTGGAGAACGGATTGCATGGAGTCCGGAGATTGGAAAGGCGCTTGCCGAGGAGTTTGGGGTTGCTGCGCCTGCTGGCGGCACGATCTCTGAAGGTGAGCTGGCTCGGCAGGCGCTGCTCGTGCTCGCAGAAGATCCGGAGGCGGAGATTGCGATTGAGAGATTGGCTTCGACGCCGATGGAGGGTGGACAGACGTTCGACTTCGGGATTGGAATCGCGGTGGCTGTGCTGATTGTGTTGCAGTCTCATGTGAAGTTTGAACGCAATCCGGATGGGAAATGGAGCTTGAAGGTGGAGAAGAAGCCTACGAGCGACAGTTTGGTAAAGGGTTTGGTGCAGAAGCTGATCGGCTTTGCGAAGTGAACGCGGCGACCGCGGATTGGCGCGGAGGAGCACGGATAAACGGCGTAACGGTGATCAGAAGGATAAAGGCTGATAAAGACAAACTGATAGTAAGAACGAATGAGGGAAGGTTGCGCGATTTACGATTGAGGGATGGCTACGTACTTTTCGAATGAGGCGCTGAAGTTTCTGCGGGGGCTGAAGCGGAATAATGATCGCGAGTGGTTTGCGGCGCGGAAGCCGGTGTATGAGCGCGAGGTGAAGGCTCCTATGCTGGCATTGATTGCGGAGATCAATGAGGCGATGCTTGGGTTTGCGCCGGAGAATGTACGGCCTCCGCAGAAGGCGATAATGCGGATCTATCGCGATATTCGGTTTAGCCCGGACAAGCGGCCTTATAAGCACCAGCAGGGAGCCTGGTGGGCGCGGACGGGGTTGGAGAAGACCTCTGGCGGTGGGTTTTACTTTCATGTGGGCGGGAGTGATCTCGTGATTGCGGCGGGCGTGTATATGCCGGAGCGGGAGCAGTTGCTGGCGATTCGGCGATACCTGGTGGAGCACCATGCGGAGTTGCGGAGGCTGCTGGCGGGGAAAAAGTTGAAGACGCTGCTGGGTGAGTTCGATGGACAGAAGCTGACGCGGCCTCCGAAGGGCTTTGCGCCTGATGATCCGGCGATGGATCTGTTGCTGTGTCGGCAGTGGGGCGTTTCGGTGACGCTGCCGGCGGAGAACGCAACGAAGCCGACTCTGTTGAAGGAGATTGTGGAACGATTCAAGGTGGCTGCGCCGGTGGTGGCGCTGCTGAATGCTCCGCTGATCCCGAAGCCGCGGAAGCCGATGTTTTGAGGCGACCGCGGATGAACACGGGTAACGGCGTAACGGTGATCAAAAGGATAAAGGCTGATAAGAACAAAACAACTACGGATTAAAGGTAAAACGAGAGACGGGAGTGGATGAGTTCGAAGTTTTTGTTCTTTTTTATCCTGCTTTTTCTCTTTGATCACTGTTACGGCTTTTGGCTTCTGACTTGCTGAAGAGGGCGTTTTCAGTGGGTTTTTGAGGCAAAATGAACCTTATTTCAGACAAAACCGAGAAAAACCGGAAAAAACCTGTGGAAACCGAAGAAATCGGGTTGACAAAGAGCGCGGAAAAGCTGAAGGTGGATTGCGGACGGTTCTCCGCACCCGCGTGGATATTGATGATTTCGCATTGAATGAAAGATGCGTCTGGGTCAGTTTTCAAATGGGTTCAACTAAGCGAACCGACAAATACATCTTTGAAAGTAAGAAGGAGCAACACACATGGCAAAGGGAATGACAAAGACAGCGCTCGTACGCCACATGGCTGAGAAGCTCGAAATCACCAACAAGCAGGCAGCAGCTGGCCTCGAACTGCTGGCTGAGACCGCAGTCAAGGAAACGAAGAAGAACGGCGAGTTCACGATTCCTGGCATCGGCAAGCTGGTGAAGGCAGAGCGCAAGGCCCGCCTGGGCCGCAACCCGCAGACGGGTGAGACCATCAAGATCAAGGCCAAGACCGTGGTGAAGTTCCGCGTGGCCAAGGTTGCGAAGGACACGATCGCACCGGTAAAGAAGTAGTTTTACCTGGCGGAGTAGCCCTCCCAGTTGAACGATGCGTTCGACGCTGAACGCATGTGCTGGAGTAAAACAAGCCCGTTGCGCCCTGATTTCATTCCAGGGTGCGGCGGGCTATCGCTTTTGGGCGACCGCGGATTTGCGCGGAGGAACGCGGATAAAGGCGTAACGGGGATCAAAAGGGTAACGGCTGATTAGAACAAAGCGGGGCGACCACGGATTGGCGCGGATGGACACGGATTAGAAACAAAGACGGATAAGAGCAAAAGCAAAACGGATAGTGTCTGGTCTTTTGGTCTTGTTCTTTTTATCGATCGTGCTTTTTCGTTTTGATCACTGTTACGCCTTTGTTTGTGGGTTTGCTTGCAGGCTTGGGATGAAGGCGCGGGCGATAAGCGAGATGCCGAGTGAGACGACGACTCCCTGAATGATGAGGAAAGAGTTGTAGCGCCAGCCTGCGACGGCGAAGGCGATGACGACTCCCCACATGTAGAGCTCGCCGAGAAAGGCTTGCGGCCACCGAGGATGGATCGGCGAGGCTGCGACTCTTGGTGTGAGTGATGGGATCAGCGCTGGAACCTTTGCGCGGTAGGCGAGGTAGGTCTCACCGAGGTTTGCGGTGAGGAAGGCTTCTTCGCCAGCAATGAGGCGGAGTTGAAACAGGCCGATTAGCACGATGGAGACGAGTGCTCCGCTGGGCTGCATGAGGAGCGCCAGGGCGAAGGTGTGGATGATGGTGCCTACGTAAAGAGGATTGCGTAGGAAGCGGTAAGGACCCACCGCGACGACTTGATTGCCGTGCATTGAGGCGTCCTTCACGATGGAGGAGTCGAGATAGGCTGCGGCCCACGTGCGAAGCGATGCGGCGATGAGGGCGCAAAGGATTCCTATGATGAGGACTGCGACTGTCGCTGATTGAAACGAGAGCCAACCGGCGCGGGAGGGCACTGCGGCGAGCCACTGCCAGGTACGGATGGAGTCCAGGTGCAGCCATTTGTTCCAGGGCGTGGTGAAGCCGAGGACGTAGATGGCTGCGTGGAGAGGTAGCGGAAACGGAACTCGAGAGCAGTAGCTTTCATGGATGCGCGAGGCGCGGTTGTCCTTTGTATTTCTCTATCGAATCTATTTGATTTCGTTTTTGTAGACGGTGCCGGACTTCATTACGAAAGGAACGTGCTGAAGGAGCTTTACATCCTTGAGTGGATCGCCTTCGATTGCGATAATATCGGCGTATTTGTTGGGTTCTAACGTGCCTACGCGGTCGGTCCAGCCCATGAGGTCGGCGGCGTTGATGGTGCCGGTCTGGATGCCTTCGAGCGACGACATGCCGAACTGGTTGACGTAGACGTCGATCTCGTGGGCGTTGAGGCCGTGAGGATAGACTGCGGCATCGGTGCCTAGAGCTACTTTGACTCCTGCTCTGATGGCCTTGATGGCGTTTTGTTTTTCGACGGTGCTGACGTCTTTCATCTTCTGCGCGTAGAAGGATGGCAGGTGGCCGTTCTGCTGCATCCAGTCGACGAGGAAGGCGGTGGGGACGAAGTAGGTGCCGTGCTTCTTCATGGCGGCGATGCCCGCGTCGTCTAGATACGATCCGTGCTCGATGGAGTCGACGCCGGCCTCTGTGGCCCAGAGGATGCCCTGGGCTCCGTGGGCGTGGGCGGCGACCTTGCGGCCGAGGCGATGGGCGTCGGCTACGATGGCCTGCATCTCTTCGAGGGTGTACTGGCTGGCCTGGGGGTCGTCACCCTTCGAGAGGACGCCGCCTGTGGCGCAGATCTTGATGAGGTCGGCTCCGTACTTGATGTTTTGGCGGACCTTTTGCTGGACGGCGGCGATGCCGTCGGCTACCCCTTCGCCGACCTGATGGTATTCGAAGGGGAGGAGGTTTTCGTCGCAGTGGCCGCCGGTGATGCCAAGCGCGGGGCCAGAGACCTGCATGTGTGGGCCGGGGATGTGGCCGGCGTTGATCTCGTCGCGGAGGGCGACGTCGGTGTAGCTGTTGGCGCCTACGTTGCGGACTGTGGTGAAGCCAGCTTCGAGGGTGACTTTGGCGTTTTCGACACCGATGATGGCCTCTTTTGCGGGCGTCATGGTGAGCTCAAAGTAGGGATCGAAGTTGTTCGCGCCGGTCAGGTGGGTGTGGACGTCGATGAGGCCGGGCATGACGGTGTAACGGGAGAGGTCGATCTCGATGTCGCCGGGCTGCTTTGGCGTGGAGGCCGTAGGGGCGATGGCTGTGATGCGGTCGCCGGTGACGATGATGGTTTGGGCGGCGGGCTCGGCTCCGGTTTTTACGTCGAGGATGTGGCCGGCGCGGACGAGCGTGCGCGTGGGGGTTTGGGCGAAGGCGGCGAAGGCAGATATATGTAACAGTGTTAGGAGCAAATATACGTTCTTCTTCATGACCTGCCCTTATGGAATGGGATTTTGACTAATTCGTTTCGCCGCCAAGTGCGGTGATGATGGCGTCGAAGTCTTCGAGACCAGCGTATTCGATGATGACTCGGCCTTTGCCTTTTTTGTCCTCGATGCGGACTTTTAGGCCGAGGGTGCGCTGGAGGTGGTCCTGAGCCTCGCGGACGTTCGGGTCTTCGGGTTGGGTTTCTTTCTTATCTGCTTTCTTTTCTTTGGCTTCGGGGTTGATCAGGTTTTGTACGTAGCTTTCGGTTTGGCGGACAGAGAGGGTCAACGCCAGGACCTTTTGGGCTGCGGATGTTATTGATTCTGGGCTCTCTAGGGACAGGAGGGCGCGGGCGTGGCCGAAAGTTAAATCGCCGGATTCTACTTTTTGCTGGACGGTTTCTGGTAACTTCAACAAACGAAGGAAGTTGGAGACGCTGGCACGCTCTTTGCCGGTGCGGGTTGCCATCTGCTCTTGAGTTAGCTTGAACTCCTGGCTAAGTCGTTGATAGGCGCGGGCTTGCTCCATGGGGTTGAGGTCGGCGCGCTGGAGGTTTTCGACGATGGTCATCTCAAGTGTTTGCTCATCAGACACTTGGCGGACTATGGCGGGGATGGTGGCTTTGCCGGCTTTTCGGCTGGCTAACCAGCGGCGTTCGCCGGTGATGAGCTGGTAGCGGGGTGGCACCGCATTGGGGCTAAGTACCCTGACTACAATGGGTTGCACGACTCCGGAGGCGGCGATGGACTGGGCCAGCTCGGTGAGTTTTGCCTCGTCGAAGTTGGTTCGGGTCTGGTAGGGGTTGCGGTCGATCTGGTCGAGGGGGATTTCTAGTGGTTTACCTGTTGATTCGACATGCGTTACGGGCGCGGGGGGAGGGGTGGCGGGGCGGGATGGAAGGAGGGACTCGAGGCCCTTGCCCAGGGCGCGGCGTTTGGGATCTGCGGTGGCGGTTGGCATTTTGTGGCTCTCTGCTGGTCAATTTGTGGTGAAACGTGTGGTAAAGATGGCTATCGGGCCGACGTTATTTGGAAGAGGACCAGAAACGGGATTTCTTCTCGGGTTTGTTGAAGGACTTGAGGGAGCTGGCGGCAGCGGCTGCGGCGGCTTTGCGGCGCTTGGCTTCAGGGCTTTCGAGGTTGTTGCGGGTGAGGATCTCGAAGGCCAGTTCGCGGTAGGCCTCGGCTCCGCGGGACTTGGGATCGTAGAGGGAGACAGGCTTGCCGTGGCTGGGAGCTTCGGCGAGGCGGATGTTGCGGGGGATGTTCGTGGTGAGGAGCTTGTCGTTGAAGAAGGCTTTGAGGTTTTCCGTGACCTGGAGGGCGAGGTTGGTGCGGTCGTCGTACATGGTGAGGAGGACGCCTTCGAGGGCGAGGGTGGAGTTGAAGGACTGGGTAACGCGGTCGAGGGTGGACATGAGCTCAGAGATGCCTTCGAGGGCGAAGTACTCGGCCTGCATGGGGACGAGGAGGCCGTCGGCGGCTACGAGGGAGTTCAAGGTCAGGAGGTCGAGGGCCGGGGGGCAATCGAGGAGGATGAAGGGGTAGTTGGCGCGGATGGGGGCGAGGGCGTCGCGGAGACGGTATTCGCGGCGATCCTGGGCGACGAGCTCGAGGTTGGCTCCGATGAGGTTTTTGCTGCCGGGGATAAGGGATAGGTTGTCGACGTCGGTGGGGACGATGATCTTGTCGGCCGGGTGGTGGCCCATGAGGAGGTCGTAGATGCTGGGGCGGGCGTCGTCGCGGGCGAAGCCGAGGCCACCGGTGGTGTTGGCCTGGGGGTCGCAGTCAATTAATAGGGTTGGGAGGCCTTCGAGGGCGAGGGCGGCGGCTAAGTTGATGGCAGTGGTGGTTTTACCTACTCCGCCTTTCTGGTTGACGACGGCGATGACTTTGGATGGCCTGGGGGTTTCAGGGGTGGTGACGGGGACGGCGGTTTCGGGCGTGGTTTTGTCGGCCTCTGAGGGCTGTGTGGGCTTGTTTCTGGGATGGATGGTGATCATCGGCGTAAGGATGAGGGTATCGGGATGAGGCGCTGGAGGCAATACAAGGGGGGTTGTGGAGAAGGGACACTGTCTGTGGAGAACTTGTGGAATGCAGGAAATGCTGCGGGAATGGAAGGGTTTCGGGGTGGCGGGTGTGGAAATCTTTTGTTCCACGTGGAACGTTTGCGACCGCGGATTGGCGCGGAGGGACACGGATAAGGACTAAAGACGGATTAGGAACAAAGACAGGCTGTGAAGGTTTTGGCCTTGTACCTGATCCGTGTCTATCCGAGTCCATATCCGTGGGCGATACGATGGGCGACCGCGGATTGGCACGGGCGGACGCGGATTAAGGACTAAGGGCAGGATCTGATCCGTTTTGATCCGTGGAAATCCGTGGTCGGGCTCTTGGATGTTCCACGTGGAACATTTTAGGGTCGGGTGGCTCGGAGGAGGATGGTGGATTGGGAGTTGGGGATGGGGATCG
>Ga0210396_10006293_pt1 | contig 11393 bp, 6 predicted proteins | sample IncBWH17OmetaG_FD_155466 | JGI IMG/M metagenome (GOLD analysis project Ga0210396, IMG submission 155466) | Forest soil microbial communities from Barre Woods Harvard Forest LTER site, Petersham, Massachusetts, United States - Inc-BW-H-17-O ...
CCGCTGCCGATATTGGCCATTACAGCCTACGCAATGCAGGGCGACCGTGAAAAAATCTTACATTCTGGTTTTGATGGATACCTCTCGAAGCCGGTCAATGCGCGCGCCCTCGCCGACGAACTCGAACGCCTGTTGCGTAAACCAGAGGTTCGAAACACTCCTCCGAATCAAGCGCACGAAAGCCCGTCGAGTGCCAAAAGACGTGCAGCTGACACTGGGAGATAGTGTGCTGGTCTGTGATCTTGAGGTCATATGAACAGCCTATTCTTCTACTTCGGAGATGAATTCCCGGATCGACAGCTCAATTTTCGGACTCAGATTCGCGAACTGAATGCCCTGCCGAGTCTCCTTTGCCCAGACCACCATGCCCACCGCCTCAAGCAACACACCTGAAACCGGCAATTGAAATGACACTCGCACTGTATCCTTGGGCTCCAAGCCGCCAGCTTCTACCTGCATCCCCCCTTGGCTCAGATTCCAGGTTACCCCGCGTATTGTTCGGGAACCCACGGTGCACATCACTTCGGTTTGGATTGGAACACGGGTGAATCGCCGCCGATTCCCCAGGAGCCCACCTCGCACGGTCCGGAACAAGATGTTCAGCTTTTGCCTGTCCACTGGCTTCTGAAGAAAGAAAGTTGCTCCGATCGTGAACGCCTGTTGCATTGTGTCTCTCTCGTCCCGCCCAGTCACGATAATGATCGGTGTGGATTTATTCCAGGAGGACTTGCGTATGAGACGTGCCAGATCGAAACCATGCAGTTTAGGCATTTCCAAATCCAGGAAAATCCCATCGAATCTTTCCTGATTCACGAGGCCAGCTGCTTGCTGGCTATCGCTGACCGGGCGCACTTCCGCTTCAAGAGAGGTGAAAACCTCGGTCATTAATTCCAGGCTTGCGATGTCATCTTCCACAATAAGCAGTTTCAGCGACACCATGCGTCTACCTCTTCTACTTCTGACCACCTAGCGGGCAAGGTCTCTCGCCAACCATGATACGTCGTGTGTCAAAGTTTTTCGTCCGCACGGAACCCTGGAACTCTCGCTTTGTATTCTGGTCGGGCAACGGGTAACGCCGAAGTCGCCGAGACAGGCAGACTTCCGAGAAGCCCGTTTCCGGTTTGCCGAGTACTGGGTAGCAAGGTGACGATTCTCGGAAGGAACGAAGAATTGCGAAGAAACGTCAACTCACCCTTGAATCTTCTCGCCGCAATCCAGGTTTATCGTTAGACTCAAGGGAGAGGACGAATCATACGGTGTGCAACTGCTTCGCGGAAGTACAAATCCTTCCGCACACGCTACTTCAGTCCCTTGACCACGTAAGCCTGCGACAGGACTTGGACGTAGAGGTAGACGTAGGCGCTTCCGTCGATGGAAAAAAGCATGTTCCCGGCATTCGCTCCCGTAGGCAGGGAATCCCCGAAGGTTTTCCAGACATCCATTTTCCCGGTGGTCACGTTGGCGCGAAAGATTTTCACTGCGCGCTCGTGCGAGTGGCTTTCACCCACATAGACTGAGGATCCATCGGGGGCCCAGCCAGTCACGTAGTATCGGGAGTCAATTCCCGGGAGCAAGCGCAATCCGCCTCCCGCCAACGGCCAGATGCCCCATCCGCCGTCAGGTCCTACTACTAGGAAGCTGCGGCCGTCAGGGGAGAGAAGCGTTCCTGCAACGCCCTCGGGCGTAATGGGCTTGGCATTGCCATTGCTTAGATCGATCAGGTAATCGCGCGCTCCATGTCCCGCCTCGATTCCTCCGGCCAACAACTGTTTGCCGTCAGGCAGATACCGAGCCGTGGTGTAGTCGACATTGTCATGGGTCAATTGCCGGGCTTCACCGGCGCCGGTCGGAACCACGCTCAGCGGGCCGCCCTTGGCCGGCTTGGTAATGACCCATTTACTGTCTGGCGAAATTGCTAGAGCTCTGCCTTCGCCGATCCGCACCGGAGGCGAGCCGTCGGTATCGCGCAGAAATACCGTGTAATTTGGACCGCCTCCGTCGGCTTCCTCTTCGAACAAAACCTTCTTTCCGTCGCGACTGATGTCGCCCGGAATGGCCCATCCCAACCAACCCAGTTCCCGTTCCTCTTTACCACCCGGAGGCACGCCACGTAGTCCAATGCGTTTCTGATTGGAAAGAATCAGGGTCATTCCGTTGCGTATATCTTCCAGCCACATTCCTCCTGGAACATTAGTGATGGTCCGCAGCTTTCCGGCCAGCGTTACTCCGCGCAGGTTTTGTGCCGAGCCCGTATCCGACGAGGTAAACCAAATCTCATCGCCCGCGGGAGACCACACAATCCCCTGCGCAGAAATCCATCCCGACGAGAGTTTCTTCTCGTGTCCCTGCATGTCCACGACCGCGATTGAACCTTGGTCATCGCCACCGGGATTCTCGTGATCGGCAAAGGCGATCCACCGGCCGTCAGGGGAGATTTTTGGATGACTCAACCAATTGACGCTGTCCAACAACACATGGCCGATCGGATACTCGAGACGCCAGTGGCTGTTCTCTGGGACAAAACGAACCACGGCCATATTGTTGCCGTCCGCTGACCAGTCCGCGTCCTGCACGTTTTCCAGCACTTCGCGCGGCGTACCGCCGCCCAGCGGAACCCGGGCCAGCGTGCCGATGCGGGCATATCCGGGAAGGAATACGGTATTGAGCCGGACGGCAAGCTCTCCACTCTTTGAGATGGCCAGCAGCTCTGCATGTTGCAGCCCGAGTTCGCGTGAAACCGTGTCATCCGTGCGCGCGAGGTAAAGCTGAAAGTCGCTGCCATCCCACGACGCGCCGTAAACTATGCCGCCATCGGGCGTGTAGCGGGCGTTGCCGATAAAACCGGTGCGGAATGTGATCTGCTTGTAGTCCGCCAGGGGTGGGGGACCCTTGCCTCGCCCCAACCACCAACCCAGACCTAGCATGGCTGCCGCGAGTGCGATCACACCCGCTGCCGCCGCCCACCGACGACGCGAGCTTCTCACGCCAGCTTGTTGTACCGCCGCTTGCGCACCAGACTTGGTAGCTGCGGAAACGTCGGTCAACGCTTCCAGGTCGAACGCGAGGTCTCCCGCCGACTGGAAACGTTGCGCGGGGTGCTTTTCCAGGCAGTGCCGCACAATTCGTTCCAGACCTGGGGGAACGTTGCGCGCGGTTTCGGAAAGCTCTGGCGCCTCTTCCTTGAGGATCGCGCTCATGGTGTCGGCGGGCGTCTCGCCATGGAAGGCCCGCTTGCCGGAGATCATTTCGTACAGGATCGCGCCAAAGGAAAAAAGGTCAGAGCGGTGATCGGCCGGTTTGCCGCGGACCTGCTCGGGCGACATGTAGCCGGCAGTGCCCATGACCACGCCAGCCTCGGTCGCCACTTGCATAGTCGGAGCGTCTCCGCTGTCACTGTTTGTTTCCGGGCCCGTCAACTTGGCTAAACCGAAATCAAGAATCTTCACCCGATTGTCGCTGGTCAGAAATAAGTTTTCTGGCTTTAGATCGCGATGCACGATGCCCTTGTCGTGCGCCACCGCAAGCCCCCGCGCCACCTGTAATGAGTAATCGACTACTCTCCGGATGGGCAGCGGGCCGTTCCGCAGGCGTTCGCGAAGGGTCTCGCCTTCCAGCAACTCCGAGACGACATACGGCGCGCCTTGCTCCTCGCCGATGTCGAAAATGGAAAGAATATTGGGATGGTTGAGCGCGGCCGCCGCGCGCGCTTCTTGTGCAAAGCGCTGCAGACGGTCGCGGTCCGCAGAGAACGTCGCGGGCAGAACCTTGATCGCAACGGTGCGGTTCAACCGAGAATCGTGGGCACGATACACCTCGCCCATACCTCCTGCACCCAGCAGCGACTGGATTTCGTAGGGGCCAAGTTTCATGCCAGAGGTGAGTGCCATGAGTGCCACGTATTATAGCTCCCGCGCTGCGCTTGGTACGTTAAATGCGCCACGTCCGGATAGATCATTGGCTACACGGAAGTGATAACGACTTCGCGTTACGAATCGCGGTAACCATCATCCAGTAACGGAAGCGATCTGCACAAATGCTCACGCATCCGTGGATGGCTGGCGAGTGACGGCCAACCGGAAGTTACGTTTTCACGTTTTCAGGCAGACTCCGACCACGTTGTCCCGAAGTAGGCTTGTAGGAAGTTTCACCACATCGGTAACGATAAACGGGCTTCTCGTAACCGATCATCGCTGAAGAGAAGCCGACTTGTCGGTACCGATCTGGTCTCGGAACGGTATAATTTTCTCGTTAGTGGACCGACCGCCAAGTAAATGTATCGATTGGCAGCATTCTTCAGGTATCGGATTGCCCAAGTCGGCACACGACTTGTTTCGACTTGCCGAGCCGCCATGTGTGCCGTCGCGAATATCCTCAAAATGGCGGATCAGGCTGGTGATATATGCGGGTATCGCGCTTTCTGGCATTGCTTACCTTCTAACTAAGAATCCTCTTAAAAAGGACTTTGATCTTTGTGAACGGTGTCCGGTGAACGGCCGTCTCTTTCCGGAAAACGATGTCTTTGGGGACGACAAGTTTAATCTCGGTCCCTGAGTTTGAAGAGCTTCCGAGCGTCAGATTGCCTCCGATGCGAGCGGCACGCTCCCGCATACCCTGTAGTCCGAAGTGTCCGTCCTTGCCCCTATCCGCGATAACCGGGTCGATACCAATGCCGTTGTCACTCACACGCAGGACAAGGTCGTGCGCATATCTGAGCTCTACCTCTAATTGACTTGCCCCCGAATGCATACATGCATTGCGAATGGCTTCGTAGCCGATGCGATAGATTTCATCACGGACGATGGGATGCATCTCTCTGGCATCGCCAACCACAGAAAATGTGACTGCCATGGAACTTGGGATGAGGTCGTCTTTGGTCACGCGCCGGAGAGCTTCAGCGAGGTTGTTTGTCTCTGCCGGCGCGGCGCGCAATGAGTTCAGCGCCGCCCGTCCTTCCTGCGTGGCTCGCCCAAGCCAGACTGATAGCTGTTCCAGGGCCTCACTCATACGGATCGGATCGGTGGAAGTCTTCAGTGCATGATCAACCACCAGCTTGCTGCCTTGGATGGTCTGGAGGAAGGTGTCATGGAGCTCCCGGGCCATGCGAGTGCGTTCCGCCAATCGTTCATCGAAGCGGGCGGCGATGGCTCTGGAAATTCGCAGAACACGCAATCTGAACGTGGCGCATATGATGGCGCCACCTAAGATAATGCACAGCGCTCGGAACCAGTTTGTTTGATACCACGCCGGCGCGACGCTGAAGTCCACCATGGCGCCGGCTTCGTTCCAGACGCCATCGTTATTACACGCAATCACGCGAAACCTGTATTTCCCTGGACGAAGGTCGCTATAGAAAGCTTGCCGCCTTGTTCCTGGCTCCTGCCAGGCCGCATCGCGGCCTTCCAGTTTGTAGCGAAAGCGCACTTTCTGTGGAACTACAAAGCTCAGTGCCGTATAGTCAATTTCGAGATCACGCGTGAGCGGAGGAAGACGAAGATCTTTGCCAGGGGAATAGTTCTTTCGGTCGGCAATAACCTCTTCAACATGCACCGGCGGAGGCAGCGAATTCCCACCCAGATGACCCGGATCGATCATTTGCAGCACGTCGCCATTTGCAAACCACAGCCGTCCATCGGGAGATCTTGCGGCTCCTCCAAACGCAGCACGGCCCGGTTGGACACCATCAAATACGTCAAGAATCTTAAGCTGCACCGTGACGTCAGGCTGTCCCCACCATCGTTGCAATTCCTCACCTGCAATTTCGACGAGCCCGCACTGCGTGTATAGCCAAAGAGCCCGTTGGTCGTCCTCAATGAGTGCATACACAGTATTGCAAGGAAGGCCGTTCTGGACTGTTAGAGTCTGCTGTTTTCCCTCCTTCCATCCGACAAGTCCTAGCGGTGTTGCTCCCAATACCGAACCGTCTGGATTAACAATGAGCTGATTTACGCGAGAATCCTCTCCGTGCTTGAAAGGAAAGATTTCTGTTTTGCCAGGCCGATACCGAGCCAGATCGCCATTCATTAGACCTAACCAGATACCGCCGCCGGGATCGGCCGCTACTTTGCGGGCCGCCGGCATCCGCGGCAGCGGAAACTCTTCTTGCACTTCGAAATCGTGAATCCGAATGAGCGTCCTGGGAGGACCAACTGTCTCAACCCAGATGTTGTTGTCTACATCTTCCGTTATCCCGACAGCTAGTCCGATCGGCCTGCCATCGCGCCTGTTGATCCTCCTGAACTTTCCGTTCTTGTAAATCGACATCGTGTGATCTACGCCGACCCACAACCGGCCCGCGTGATCTTCGAGCAGCGACGTAACCTGATTCCCCGGCAAGCCTTTCCCCGCGTGGACAGAAGACAGCCCGTCCTGATGAATGGCATCCAAAGCACCATCACCTCCTATCCAGACAGTGCCATCTCGTGCGGCGAGAACAGAATCCACCTCTGGCGTGGCTAGTCCTTCGCGGGTTGAAAAGGTGGCAACTGGAACATCACGGAAACAATCAATGCCCTTGGTCGTCGCAACCCACAGATTGCCTTCACGATCCTCATAGAACGCGTTCAGTTGCGCGGAGTCGCCGGAAAGACCATCCGCACTGCGGAAATGATCCACCTTGCGACCACGAACACGGTAAATGCCTTGGTTGGTCGTCCCAATCCACAGAGCATTTTCGCGGTCCAAGAACAACGCGAAAACCTCCAGGGTGCTGCCATCCAGTTCGGGCGTGACAAATGGCTTCCAGGCGCCTTGCACCAGTTGCTGTAATCCCAAGCCCCGGCCAGGCAAGTCTATTCCAACCCATATGGAGCCATCGGGGTTGGCGGCAAGGCTCTTTGGCCCGTTTATCCCTTGGTGCGACTTTAATTTCGTTAACATGAACGTAGTCGATGAGTCTGGCTGCCAGCGAGAAACCGCCGTATCGCTGCTGAGCCAAAAGTTACCCAGGCTATCCTCGATAAGAGCTACCCCATAGTCGGCACCTGGGAGTCCATCTGCCTTCCCATAGCACCGCATGCCAGTGCCAATGATCCGGCAAAGACCTCCGGCCGTATCGCTTCCTCGGCTACGCGTGAACCAGACTGTTCCATTGTGATCTTCAATAATGGAATTGATGAGTTCCGGCGTGATCAGATAAGTGCTTAGGTGCTGCTTGTCCCAGTGGCTCAGACCACCTTCCATCCCGATCCATAAACTCCCATCGCGCGCACCCCAAAGAGAAGAGATATAAGAGGACGGCAGATGCGTTCCATCTGGAGGAGTCCACGGAACGAATCGCACACCATCGAAGCGGAGCAGACCGGATTCCGTTCCGATCCACAGATATCCATCCGTAGTTTGTGTAATTGCACGCGGCGCGCCGCTAAAGACTCCGTCCTGAATCCTCCATGCGGTGTGTGCGTATTGGGAGATGTGGCGGGACGGATCGACTGCCCAAGCCGAACTCACCGCCAAGAAGCACAATAAAAAAGAGACTGGGAACGACCGCGGAACATTCAGCTTCTTCTTCTTGGTTACGAACCTCGCGCGCTGATTTTCGAGGCGGTTCACATCCAAACCTAGATTTCCCGATTATGAACCTTACCGTGTTCCTGGCTGTCGCGGAACATAAGGATCTGTAGGTGCCATCCTGCAAATTTCTGTAGGTCTTGGCCGCGCCATCAGATTTGTAGCAGGCCGCGCCGCAGCGCGATGGTAACCGCATGCGTCCGATCGTTGGCCCGGAGTTTGTCCATCAGGTTCTTGATGTGAAAATTAACCGTGTTCTCCGAAATCGCCAGTTGATCGGCAATCTGTTTGTTCCGATGACCATCTCGAATGAGTCGGAGAACTTCCAACTCCCGACCTGTAAGATCGTCGTCACCCATATGCTCGGCGAGGCGCGCCGCCACCTCGGGCGGAACGTGCCGACGGCCGGCGTGAACCGACCGGATCACCCTCAGCAACTCGTCCATGTGCATGCTTTTCAGGACGTAACCGGAGGCTCCGGCTCGCATCGCACGCTGGATGTCGCCATCGCCATCGGAGGTTGTCAGCATGATCACACGAGCATCGCGATGTTCCCCTCGAATTGCGATCAGAGTGTCGGTGCCATCCGTGCCGGGAAGACGAAGGTCCATCAGGGTAACATCGGGTCGGTGACGACGAAATTCGGCAATCGCCTCCACCGCGTTGGCAGCATGCGCGACAAGAAACATATCGGGCTCGGACCCGATGATCATCCTCAGCCCTTCCCGGAAGACTGGATGATCCTCGACGCTCAGGATGCGAATCGGCTTCGCCGCAACCATCGCCTATTGCCTCGTGCCCGCAATTGTATAGTTGTTTGCCTTCCCCGCCAAAGTTTCGATCTGACACCTTGGAGTCAAGAAGGCGCAGCGTGGTATCCGTTTGGATTGACCTCGGTGCCGCGCTACTAAGCTGACAGCGAATCGGCTTGGCCGAGAAGCGGTGTGCCACCCATTCCAGCCTTTTGTTTTCCCTGAGAAAGCCCGACCGTCGCCGTTGCCTACAGAGAAATGGGGTGCAAGAACTACCGTATTTGGTGTGGTGCGCGAGCCTGATCTCGTTTCATTCTTGCGACTGTCAAGCCAACAAGCGGTAACGACGTGGATGCACCTAATCTCTCTTCTCAACAGGGTGCGAGGTTGATAGCAATGCGCGAATTGCGAAACATCCGGACGTCAGCCTTTTTATGGCTACTGTTCTTAGTGCCGGGTTTTATCTGGGCACAAACTAGCACTCAGAAACTGGATTCCTCCTCGAACAGCTCGGCCGCTGAGCTCAGTGCTCTCCGCGAAGCTCTATTGCAAACTCAGAAGCAAGTGGCTTTGCAACAAGAGGAAATTGAATCGCTAAACCAGCGATTGGGCGCTAGACAACTCGTTTCCGTTAGCACGCAAGGAGAGGTTCGGCAAGTGATCGAGACCGGCTTGACTCAATCCTTTCTCCGCTCCGGGGACAGTTATGCTGGCGCCAATGTGGCCGATCGACTAGCGGCTCAAGACAAAGGAAAGGAAAACGAGTCGCCACTGTCATCGTTCAAGCTTGGCGACGCGTTATTAACTCCCGGCGGGTTCGTCGACCTGGAAAATATATTCCGCACCACAAACACCCAGAACAACATTGCCACCAACTTCGCCGCCATCCCCTTCAGCAACACGGCGCAGGGACACATCTCAGAGTTTCGTACTACCGCGCAGTATTCGCGTCTCAACCTCAAGGTTTCGGACAAGTTCGGCCGCAACGATGTGACGGCTTACGTCGAAGGAGATTTCAGCGGCAACGATGCTGCCAACGTCTATCAGAGCGTGAACGGCCACACCAACCGTCTGCGCCTTTACTTTATGGACTTGAAACGCGGTAAGTGGGAAGTACTTGGCGGGCAAACATGGAGCTGGCTGACCCCCAACCGCAACGGGCTGGGTCCGATGCCATCCGATTTGGCCCTCACCTACAACGAGGACCAGAACCTTGGGGTCGGCATACCTTACACGCGCGCTGCGGAGTTCCGCGTCGCCTATCACGCCAGCGCTCATCTGGCGATGGGGGTGGGCATTGAGAATCCCAATCAATTCATCGGCGGATTCGTCGCCCTCCCAACGGCATTTAGCGCCACACTCGGCCCCGAGTTTGACAACGGCGCTCAACCTGGTGCTCCTAATCTCTTCCCAGACATCCTTTCCAAGATCGCGTATGACAGAGACGTCGCGGGCAAACATTTCCATCTAGAAGCTACCGGATTGCTCACGGGTGCGAGGGCTACGGTCATGCCTATCGGTGAAAAGTCTTTCTTGTCGCACTCGACTGTCGGCGGCGGCGGTGACATCGCCACGAACTACGAATTGTTCCGAAACTTCATCTTACTCGCCAATGCGTTTTGGAGCGATGGTGGCGCCCACTATCTGGTAGGCACTGGACCGCAACTTGTTATTCGCCCAAACGCGGCGGGTACGAACGTCACTCCCTCCATGGTGCACGCGGGAGCAGGCTCTGCCGGGTTTGAATGGATCGCGACTCCAAAGGCTGCATTCGCTGTGTACTATGCCGCGGATTATTTTCAGCGAAATTTCTTCCCCGACACTACAAACACTGCAAATCCGACCACGATCATCGGGTATGGCGGCCCTGGCTCTCCCAACACAAACAATCGAGCGATTCAACAGGCGACCTTCGATTGGCTGCTGACCTTCTGGAAACACCCAAGGTACGGAGCGTTGCAGTTTTACACTCAGTACTCCTACTTGACTCGCGCCCCGTGGTTTGTAGCTGCAGGCGAACCTAAGAGTGCTCATCTCAGCATGGTCTACATGGGTTTCCGATATGTTTTGCCTTCGACGTCAGGCACCCTGCTTCGCGTGCCATACCCCAATTGAGAAAAGAGGTAGGACGAAATGCCACTTCAATCGTCGGGACGTTTTGATTTGGAACAAAAGCCGAACGCGGTTCAGACACGAGCATTCGTCTTTGCTTGGGCTTTCACTGTCGTCTTTTATTTTCTCGAATATGCGGTGAGGTCCTCGCCATCCGTAATGATTCCGGAGTTGGAAGCCTCGTTTCACACGACGGCATTGGGCATCAGCGCGATCCTTGGCGTCTATTACTACACCTACTCTTCTGTAAGCTTGATCGCTGGTGCGGCTCTAGACCATTTAGGAGCAAAACACACAGTCCCCGTAGGTTTCGCGGTTCTCGGAATCGGCTGTCTGTTGTTCAGTGCATCGACGGCACTCGCAGGGGATATTGGACGACTGTTGCAAGGGGCGGGCTCGGCGTTCGCATTCACTGGCGCAGTTTATCTAGCGGCGCGCGGATTCCCCGCGCGCTATCTCGCGACTGCCATTGGCGCCACGCAATGCGTAGGAATGCTCGGCGGCTCGGCTGGACAATTTCTTGTCGGGCCAATGATTGAGCATGGAGTAGATGTTCATGTGGTGTGGGTCGGACTCGGAGCCATAGTCCTGGCCAATGCGCTTCTTCTTTATATCGCGACTCCGAAGGAACAGTTCGGATCCCACGGCCAGATCAGCCTCGGCTCGCTGCTGAAGCCGTACAAAGTCGTGTTCTCAAATCCTCAGTCGTATCTCTGCGGCGCCGTTGCAGGATTGCTATTCGCGCCCACCACGATCGGAGACATGATTTGGGGAGTTGCGGGATTTCAAAAGGACCTCCAACTGCCCTACCACAACGCGGTGGTCACCGCTTCCATGGTTCCGCTCGGCTGGGTTGTCGGATGCCCGCTACTCGGTTGGCTCTCCGATCGTGTCGGACGTCGGAAACCGGTAATCATAGGGAGCGCGGCGGTCATGATCCTGGCTGCCGCTCAAATCGCGTTCAGGCCAATCCCGATTCCAGCAAAGATCGGGATGTTCATTTTCGGCATCGCATCTGGCGCC
>Ga0210396_10006294_pt1 | contig 11388 bp, 11 predicted proteins | sample IncBWH17OmetaG_FD_155466 | JGI IMG/M metagenome (GOLD analysis project Ga0210396, IMG submission 155466) | Forest soil microbial communities from Barre Woods Harvard Forest LTER site, Petersham, Massachusetts, United States - Inc-BW-H-17-O ...
CCCGGGGATGGTGCGGAAGACGCGCTGCTGCGCGCCGTGCTTCAGCTTGGTCTGGAAGCCCACCATGTTGTAGAGCGTGCCGAGCTTGTTGTCCTGGCGCAATTGCACGATCGCGTAAGCCTTCACGGTCGGATTATGCGGGTTGGTCAACCCGACCGGTTTCATCGGGCCGTGACGTAGGGTCTCGCGGCCGCGCTCGGCCATCACCTCGATCGGCAGGCAGCCATCGAAATAGGGCGTATTGGTTTCCCACTCCTTGAAGTCGGTCTTTTCGCCGCTGACGAGCGCATCGACGAAGGCGTCGTATTGCTCTTTGGTCATGGGGCAGTTGATGTAATCGGCACCGGTACCGCCGGGCCCCACCTTGTCGTAGCGCGACTGGAACCAGGCCGCTGACATGTCGATGGAATCCCTGTGCACGATCGGAGCGATGGCGTCAAAGAATGCCAGCGCGGTCTCGTCTGTGAGTTCGCGGATGGCGTCCGCGAGCGGCGCGGAGGTCAGGGGTCCGGTCGCGACAATGACGTTGCGCCAGTCTGATGGCGGCAGGCCGTCGATTTCTGCGCGCCGGATTTCGATCAGGGGATGGTCGTGGAGGGCTTTGGTGACGGCGGCGGAAAATCCGTCACGGTCCACTGCCAACGCGCCGCCGGCCGGAACCTGGTTGGCATCTGCGGTGCGCATGATCAGCGAGCCCAGCCGGCGCATTTCGGCGTGCAGCAACCCCACAGCGTTGTTGGCGGCATCGTCCGAACGAAACGAGTTGGAGCAGACAAGTTCGGCGAGGCCATCGGTGCGATGGGCCTCGGTCATTCGGTTGGGACGCATTTCGTGCAGAACGACCCTAATTCCGGTGTTTGCGACCTGCCACGCCGCTTCCGAGCCGGCTAGGCCGGCGCCCACGATGTGTACGGGTTCAGAACTGGACATGGTGCCTGTCATAGGCACTGAAGTAGCGCGTTTCCGGCAGAAGTGAAATGCGCCAGCGCAACTAGATACGACAACGCCCGCTATTGAGCGGGCGTTGTCCGTCTCAACAATCCGCTGAAGGTTCAGCCGTTATAGTTGCCGGCTGCAACGCGCGGAATGTCCGAGCGATCAAGGCCGATATCGGCCAGTTCGCGATCGCTAAGCTGGGACAGTTCGCTGACATTGCGCTGATAGTCCCGGAACGCCTGGATCATGCGGATGAGCGAGAGCAACATGGTAGTCTCCTTGTATTTCTGATTCAGCTCTTGAAGGTGAGCCTCATCGTTGAAATGAATATAGAGGGATATGTTGCATTGCAGAAGTTCATATGTTGCGATGCAGCTAATCATAGAGTGCATGGCTCAGGTAAGGAATGATTAACCGCTCGGCGTCGCTGCCGTCGGGATCGGCACGCAACGCTTATTCGGCCGGAGTTGCACAATCTTCTCCCAAATGGCGGGGCTTTGTTCAAAAAACCCGTGCTCTTTACGCAGGTGGCCTGCACCACCACATCAAGATGGCCGCCAAATGAAGGTATTCAAGGTCTGCTTTTGGGGTGGCTGAGGCCGATCAATCATGCGCGATTCGCATGCAGTGGAAATGAATTTAAAATCATTATTAGACGAGCAAGATTAGGGGGCGCGGGCGAGCTGTGTGGCGAAGGATCCAATTGTCTTGGCATACACCTCGCTCTTGTTCCATTCCTGGAGAACCTTGAAATTCGCGCTCCCGGGTTCCCAGTCCTTGCCGCGCTGCCAACCGTAGCTGGCCAGGAAATTCGCGGTCGATGCCAATACGTCAGGCGCGCTGCGCAATAAGTCACGGCGGCCGTTGCTGTCGAAATCCACGGCGTATTTGATATAGGACGACGGCATGAATTGGGTCTGGCCGATCTCGCCGGCCCAGGCGCCGCGCATTTCCGAAGGCGCGAGGTCGCCACGCTCCACGATGCGCAACGCATCCATCAGCTCGGCCTTGAACATCTCCGAGCGGCGGCAATCATAGGCGAGCGTCGCCAGTGAACGCATCGTCGGAAATTTTCCGGTATTGGCGCCGAAGTCCGTCTCCAGTCCCCAGATAGCAACCAGCACCTCGCCGGGTACGCCATAGGTTTGCTCGATACGTCCCAACACCGAACCATATTGTTTCAGCAGATTGGCGCCCCGCGTGAGGCGGGGAGGGACCATGCGACCGGAAAACTCCTCAAAACTCTGGCTGAACACCTTTTGCGAACGATCCCGGGACAGCACTCCCTGATCCAGCGTCACGCCATTCAAACCGGATGTGATGGCTGCTTGCGAGATGCCCTTGATGGCCGCTTCAGCTTTGAAATCGTCGAGCCAAGCCTGAAAGCTACCGGTGCCGCACGGGGCCGCCAGTGCGGATGCGCCCGACATCATCACGACCACGCCCACGGTGGCGACGCTCAAAAGGCAACGGAAGACCGATGAATTTTGCACGGAATCGATTCGCTTTTGCAGGGAGATACCAAACGGCGCGAAATGTCGACGGGAACCGCGGCCAAAACAAGGCTTTTTGCACGAGCCGGGTCGCACGAGAACGTCATCGGCCGGGCGCACGGCCGGTCAACAATCGACCGGCGGTCCGATGGCAATCACCACCGAGGACTTGGGCGGAGGCCTATGCGCCGTCCTTATGCTGCCACGGAAACAACGCAGCCGGGAAATCCGCCGCGGAACGCCGCTGGCGCTGCGGGCGCTGAGGGATCGGCAGTGGATTCGGGTCCGGCGCGATGACCTTGCGATAGAGATGCCAGGTGGCGTGGCCGAGCAGCGGGACGACGATGGCGAGGCCGAGGAACGCCGGAAGCGATCCCGCCACCAACAGTGTCGCGACAATCAATCCCCACGCCGCCATCGGCAGAGGATTTTGCGCCACCGCGCGGAGCGACGTCACCATGGCATCGCCGGCGCCGGCGTGACGGTCGAGCATCAACGGGAATGACACCACGCTGATGCACAGCGCCACGATGGCGAACAGGAAGCCGACGCTGCAGCCCGCGACGATCAGCCACCATCCTTGCGGCGTCGTCAGCACGCGCCGCGCGAAGTCGGGAATTTCCGCCGCGGCTTCGTAACCGAACGCCGCGACGTATATGGCTTGCGCCGTCGCGACCCAGGTCACGAACAGCGCCAGCAGCAAGGTGCCGAGTCCGAGCATGGCGCCGAACGACGGTGACCGCAGCACGTCGAGCGCATCCCAGGCGGAGGCCTGTTCACCGCGCTCGCGGCGGCGGCTGAGTTCATAGAGACCGAGTGCGGCGAACGGGCCGAGCAGCGCAAAACCCGCGGCCAGCGGAAACAACAACGACAGTACCGAATAGCCCAGCACCGTGCGCGCCAGCACCAATCCCAGCACCGGATAAATCACGCACAGGATGATGGCGTGGCTCGGCACCGCCTTGAAATCTTCCCAGCCGAGCCGCAGGGCGTCATGCAAATCTGAAAGCCGGATCTTCCGAACGACAGGTATTGCCGCGGTATCTGGCGCAGACTGCGCCAGTGGCGTGACATTGCCGGAGGAGTATGGTGTGGCCATGGTCGTTGTCTCCCTTGACGCAGCGGCCGGAATTCGCGCCGGTCGAGGGCACGCAGGGCCGTCAGCAGAAACCGATCACGATCAGGCCAGACGCGAAGACAGGTAAACCAAAACTGGCCGTGTCGCGAACTGAAGCATCAGCGTACTCTTAATTACGCTTGACGTCTAATTGCGCGTGGCGTCGCTCACGCTTGAGTGAATTTTTGTTTCTGGCGACGCACAACCGCCCACGTCATTCTTGCGTCATTCCGTCTCCGCTAAGCTCGTTCCCGGATCTCGGTCGTGCATTGGCAAGCGCAACTGAGGCGGCTAAGCTTCGTCGCAATCCGGCCCAGTGCAGCCGGCAAAGTCACGAGCATGCCATTCGAGCCCTTCACGCGATCACTGGGAGGATATTGATGAGCATTTTCGGAAAAATCATGAGCGGGATTTTCGGCACCAAGGCGGACGCCGCGCCAGCGAGCGGCGGCACGGTCGCGAGCCCGGCCTCCAGTCCGGCGGCCGCACCTTCCGCCGGAGCCTCGTCGACCGCACCGGCGGCGCCGGCTCAATCCGTCGATGTCGCGCCCATCCTGGACAAGGCAGTGAAGGCCAAGGGCGAAAAGCTGGAGTGGCGCACCTCGATCGTTGATCTGATGAAAGCGCTCGATATCGATTCCAGTCTTGCCGCGCGCAAGGAGCTGGCGAAGGAACTTGGCTACACCGGCGACACCAACGATTCCGCCAGCATGAACGTCTGGCTGCACAAGCAGGTGATGAGCAAGCTCGCTGCCAACGGCGGCAAGCTGCCATCCGACGTCAAATGGTGAGCGATCGCCTGCCGTCAATTTAGAAGGTCCGCAATCCAGAAGGCTCGCCCTCGCGCGGGCCGTTTTCTTGACCGTAACCGCCGTCTTGCCCGGCGCCGGATGCGAGGCTAGACAGGCGCTCCAACAAGAGCAAGACAGGGAATACACCCATGAAAACCGTCGATCGCAGGACCGTCCTCGCATCAAGCGCATTGGCGCTCGCGGGTGCCGCGACACAAACTGTTCCCGCCGAGGCCCAATCGGGTCCGAAGCCCATCTTCACGGTACCGGCGACGACGATTCCGATCGCGGGTGAGACCGGTGTGTTTCCCGTACGCCGCATCTATTGCATCGGCCGCAATTATGCCGCGCATGCGCTCGAGCGCGGCTCCGACCCGACCCGTGAACCGCCGTTCTTCTTCCAGAAGCCGACCGATGCGATCCAGAACGTCGCGGTCGGCGAGGTCGCGGATCATCCCTATCCCTCGCTCACCAAGAACTATCACCATGAGGTCGAGCTGGTGGCGGCGCTGAAGTCGGGCGGCACCAACATCGCGCCGGAACAGGCGCTTCAGCACGTCTATGGCTATGCGCTCGGCCTCGACATGACCCGGCGCGACCTGCAGAACGGCATGTCGGCCGAAAAGAAGCCGTGGGAAATCGGCAAGAGCTTCGACCACGCCGCCGTGATCGGTCCCATTTACCCAGTGGCGAAGTCCGGGCATTTCACCAAGGGCGCGATCTCGCTGGCCGTCAACGGCACGGTGCGCCAGTCCTCCGATCTCCAAAAGATGATCTGGAGCGTCGCCGAGCAGATCGCCAAACTGTCCGAAGCGTTTGAGCTGAAGGCCGGCGATATCATCTACTCCGGTACGCCCGAGAATGTCGGCCCCGTCGTCAAGGGCGACGTGCTCTTGTGCAAGCTCGAAGGCTTGCCGGATATGTCGATCAGGATTGTGTGAGTTCAACGTCATTCCGGGGCGACGCGAAGCGTCGAACCCGGAATCTCGAGAGGCTCCTGATTGCAATTGCACATCGGGGAATCTCGCGCGAATAATCTCTAGGTTCCGGGTTCGACGCTTCGCGTCGCCCCGGAACGACAAGTAACATCACCTCATCCCGCCAGATCCGCAAATTCCGGATGCTTCTGCAAATAGTCGACCACGAAGCCGCAGCCGGCGACCACCTTTAATCCGTCGGCGCGGATCAGTTGCAGCGCGCCCTGGACCAGTTCCGAAGCGATGCCGCGGCCGCGCAACGCGCGCGGGGTCTCGGTGTGGGTGATGATAACCCTTGACGGGGCGAGGCGGTAATTCGCAAACGCCACGGCGCCCTCGACGTCGAGTTCGAAGCGGCTGAGCGCCTTGTTGTCGCGTACCTTTGTTCATGTCGATCTCATTTCATCACACCAAGTCATTTGTCACGCCAGCTCCTTCAGCGATTCCCTGAGAATATCGCGGATCGACCAGGCTTCGCCGTCGATGGTGCCGCTGATGTCGTCGATCTTCCACTTGCCGTCGTCGCGAACGAAATTGTAGCGGACGATCTCATCGGAGGGTTTGGCCCGTGCGGTGCGGCCGGTGATGGTCACGGCGATCACGGCCTTGTCGGCGTCGAGCTTCTCCGCGAACACCCTGAATGATTTGACATCCGGCTCCTGCGAGTTGGTGACGGGATCGAAATCAATCGGCCCGACATCGCCCTTCGGTGTATTGGCATCGGCCTTCGCCCACAGATCGATCAGAGATTTCGACAGGTACCTTGCCTTGGCGGCCTTGTTTTCGATGACGAACGCGCCGCCGCCGTCACCCTTGCCTCTGGCCGCGCGCGTGTAGATCGCGTTGATGATCGCGACCGGATCGTTTGGCGAAGGCTGCGCGGCACGAGCGCGAGGAGCCATGGCGCAGGCCAATAGGCTGCTCAGAATGAATTTGCGGCGGGTAATCATGGGGTCCTCAGATCGAATAGGTCTTGCTTAACATCGAAAATGCGGCCTTCGTGGGCGTGCGCGAACATCCTCGCCGGGAGATTATCATGGCCAATGAAAAAGGTCCCAACATCAAGAAGAAACAGAAGTGCAAGAATTGCGAAGGCAAGGGCCTGCTCAAGAAGGGCGACAAGGTGGTGAAATGCCAGCGCTGCGGCGGGACCGGGTTGCGGTGAAGATTGTTGCGTGAACTGATCTATCATCGTCATTCCGGGATGCGCCTCTTGGCGCAGGCCTCAGATGTGCAATTGCGCATCGAGGCTCGCGCTGCGCGCGCCCCGGAATGACGCGTAGGGTAGTTGATGTCATGAAAAGTCGAACGATGTCGATTAACAAGCGCGGCTGAATCTGGTTCAAGTTCGCTACGGTCGACCCAGATCCGGCCCGCCACGTATTTGTCCATATCAAGAGGATCAGCCATGAAACTCATTCTCAGCCTGCTCGGCGTCGTTCTGCTCATTGTTGCCGCCGTCTATTTCATGATGCCGGCGGATCAGCTGCCGAGTTTCTTTCCCGGATACGAGGCTGGCGTTACGCATGCGCACACCAAGCACGGCATTGTCGCAGGCGTGGTCGGATTGGTACTGCTGGCGGCGGGGATATGGATGGGACGCAGGTGAGGGGACGGTAGCACTTCGCCGCTCCACGCGGTTACGATTCCATTGTCAAACAGCCAACGCTGGATGTTTTGTCATTGCGAGAAGTGAAACGACGAAGCAATCCAGCTTGCTTCCAGATGGATTGCTTCGCGGAGCCTGTCATCGGGCGCGCATTCGCGCGACCTGTTGGCTCGCAATGACGTTCAGATGCAGCTTCGCATTCCCGCGGCGCGAGGCGCCCGAGTTGTGGGTCAATCACCGCCCGAGAGGGCGTGGGGAATGCCGGGTGCTCGGCGCACCCGCAGCCGCGCATGTAGAAAGGTAACATGCGCGTTAGTCACCACGGATACACCGGTTCACCCGGCATTCCCGCACGCAATGGTTTTAACGGTTTCCTTCGCGCTCTCCCTGGTGACCGGGCTTTTTTGCCACCATCGCCTACGCGGATCGCTCCGCAAAGCTTGACGCCAGCGTCGGGGCGTCAGGACCACACGACTTCACCGTCCGCAGGCCTGCGCATTCGTCAAAGCGCCGCCCACGTCCACCGCATCCCGCCCCGCGTCCGTGACGATCGCGAGCCGCCCCTCAGGTGGGACGAGACGGCGCGAAATATAGAAGTGATTTGGGTCAACGGCGAAGCGGAAAATTTGAGGGGGTGAGAAACTGTCAGGACGGGGACCCACGGGTAGACAACTAAAAAGGGCGTCAGCTAAGACGAAACTCAACCAATTGCTCGCGCGCAATCAGGCGCCCACTTATTTTTTTGAACCCATCCACTATCCGGGGTGCAAACTTTCTTGCATTGGAGATTCCAATTACAGTGGCTTCCTGCGCCAGCCAATTTGCTCGGACGCGCTGAGCGTCCACCAGCAGACCGCCATCGATCGGCGTTTCGATGTCAGATGTATGCTTGCACTGAATGAGATAAATTATCCTACCTAATTCATCTTTTACGATTATATCTGCACCACCATCCCCACTCCGTTTGGTCAAATTTGCATCTAGTCCTTCAAGGAGAGCTCGATCGCGCACAAACTCTTCAAGTCCTAGATAGCCAGATCGATCAATTTCTGTCAGCAACTCTTCTTTCTTCTGACCGCCGCTTGACTGTACCGCCTCTTGTATCTTGGTCGCCAATTGCTCTTGCTGCTCCGCAGCGGCGCTGCCAACTGCCTGAATCGAAGTTGCGGCCGCGCTAAGGCGAGCGGGTAAGTCCTTTAACTCCGCCGCAATATTCCCGATCGCATCGCCGGCTTGACGCAGACTAGTATCGAGGGCTCCCTTCATTGCTTCGCCAACTGCTGCACCCGCTCCCGCGCCGGAAGCGTCGATTAATCTAGAAAACGACTCGGCAATTTCGGAAAGCTTATTAGTCAGGCTGTCGTTGCTTGCCTCTACAGCCGATCTGACCGCATCACCAATCTTCATGGCTATATTTGTGTTGAACAATCTTAGCTCTACTAGACTCTCTTGCTGAACTGACAGCTGCTTCTCAGTGATATTTTGCTCGCTTACGAAGAGTAGACGCTCTTGCAATGCATCGTTGATTTGGTGCACCCGGCCATGAAGGTGCTTGAGCGTTAGTCGTATCAGCAAGGACAGGATCAACGACGCTACCAGTCCCGCTGCCGAGATATAAAATTTTGCAGCAGCCGTCGTCAGGAGTTGATTCAACGCCTCTTTGATTTTTTCTTGGTCAACGGCAGTTGTCAGGCTTTTCGTTGAGAACGTCAAAGCCGCGATGAGTCCGATGAAAGTTCCAAGAAGCCCCAATCCGACAAAGTAGTTGGGAAGACTGCGAACGAAATCGTATTGGACGCGAAGGCTTCGAGGGCTAAAGAAATTGTTAGGCCGCGTCGAAGCTAGAATTATCGTCCGCTGAGGGCTGCCGCGAAAAATTAGTGTTTTGCGAAACTCTTGCCATACATTTGAGGCGGTTTCATTAGACGATAGTGCGTTGTCAATCGCTTCATAGTTGTCTTGAAAAGTCGTTCGTTTCTCATGCTCGGTCTCATCATTCGACTTCCCTCTAATGGCAACGAGGGCCGCGCCCAGTCGATGCGCTTGCGGAAGCGCGAAGCAAAGAAAGCAAAGAAAGACCGCTAGGGCGAGAGCTAATAGACCTGTAGCAAGCTTAGGACCAAAGTCGGGTGTCCCGAACGGTACCAGTATCGCGCTGTATAGGGAGAATGTATAAGCAAGAAACGCATCCATATAAATTCAATCTCTACTGGTGAACGTTTGGCGGCACACTCTATCTTTGTCCGTCGTATTTTCCAGACGAAATGATCTGTCCCACTACCCGCTGCACAACTAAACTCTCTGGTCGGAAGTTGGCCCGTACCCTGCTATCACCACGCCCGATCCCGAGAGCTGCTTGGCTCCATAGGCGGGTCTCTAATGCCGAGATGCACGCAACCTGAATGGGAATGCCGATGAACCATCTCGCCACCCCCACACCTTCGCGAAAATGTCTCGCTCCCCTCTTCGCCGCCCTCCTCTGCCTCGCCTCTGCCTCGCCCTCCCTCGCCGCCGACGATCCCGATGCCCCCAGGGGCGCGGCGGTCACCGTGCTCAAGGCCATGAAATCCTGCTTCGACAATATCGTCGAGGTTTCCGGCCTCGTGATCGCGCGGGAAGAGACCGCGGTGCGGCCGGATCGGCCAGGGCTCAAGGTCGCGGAAATCCTGGCCGATGCCGGCGATAGCGTGACGGCCGGGCAGACGCTGGCGCGGCTGACGCTGCCCGAAGGCGGCACAATGCAGGTGCAGGCGCCGGTGGCCGGGCTGATCGCGAGCTCCACGGCCGTGATCGGCGCGGTGGCGTCGGGCCGCGGCGAGGCGCTGTTTTCCATCATCGCGCGCAGCGAGTTCGACCTGGTCGGCCTGGTGCCGACCCAGGACCTCGGCAGGCTCGCGGTCAACCAGACCGCGCGGATCAAGATCATCGGCGCCGGCGAGGTCGACGGCAAGGTGCGCCGGGTGGCGTCCACGGTCGAGCCCAACAGCCAGCTCGGCCGGGTCTTCATCGGGATCACCACGACGCGCAAGCTATTGGTGAATTCGTCCGGCCGCGCGCTGATCAAGACCGGGCAGAGCTGCGGCGTGTCGGTGCCGATCACCGCGGTGCTCTATAATCCCGCCGGCACCGTGGTGCAGGTGGTGCGCCGCGAGCGGGTCGAGACCAAGCGGGTCGAGGTCGGCCTGATGTCGGGCGGCAAGATCGAAATCCGCGACGGCCTTGCCGAAGGCGACATCGTGGTGGCGCGCGCGGGCGCGCTGTTGCGCGAGGGTGACCCGGTGCGGCCGGTGACGGTGAGCGAGGGGAATTGAGGGGCTGCGCGAGTTGGAAATCTGGCGCGGCAAGTTTGGTTCACCTCTCCCATCGGGAGATGTCGAATTTCGAGCGGAGCGAGAAATTCGGGTGAGGGGTTACGCTCTATCGATAGGCCGTAACCCCTCACCCGGCGCTACGCGCCGACCTCTCCCGATGGGAGAGGTGAACGCGCGCGAGCCTCGATGCGCAATTGCGCATCGGGGAATCCATAACCACGATCGGGAGTATGGATTCCGGGCTCACGCCAAGTGGCGCGCCCCGGAATGACGACGGGTTCTACCCGCCGGCGTTGGCGGGCGCGCCGAAGCTGACGTCTTCCAATAGGGAGGACGATACCGAGGGCACCTGGGCGCCTTCGGAGGCGCGGGAGATGGCGATGCGGGTTTTGTTGAAGACGGCTTCGGCGGCGACCGCCTTGCCGGTGTCCTTGCCGGTTTCGGCCGCGTTGGCGTCGCGGGCGCTGGCGAGATTGTTCAACAGTTCGGAGATCAGCACCGAATGCTGGCCGGTGGAATCATCCGCGACCTGGCCCGGCGTCGCCGAGGTCAGGATCAGCGCATTGTCCGGCGCATTGATCGGGGCGAGGCCGTGCGAGAAGGCGCGGAAGCGGCGCTCATAGGGGTTGCGCCTACTGGCATCGATGACGACGAGCTTGGCGCAGGCGCCCTGCTCCTTCATCACATCGAGCACAGATTCGATGCTGAGCCCGTCGTGGCGCACGTCGGCTGCGGTCCAGATCGCGGCATCGACCGGGATCATGTAGCTCTCGCGGCCGACCTGAACGCCGTAGCCGCCGAAAAACAGCATCACCACCGAATCCGGCCTGATCTTGGATTTGAGCCGGTCGACCGCGCGAGCCATGTCGTCGCGGGTGGCATCTTCCACCACGTCGACGTCAAAGCCGTCGCGGCGCAGCGAGGCGGTCAGCGCGCGGGCGTCGTTGATCGGCTGGGTCAGCGGCGCGTTGGCGTCGGGATAATGGCCGTTGCCGATCACCAGTGCGATCCGCGAGGGCTTCTTGCCGGCGGCTTCACTGGATTGTTGCGCCGCAATGGTTTTGGCGGAATCGAGCGCGCGCATGTTCAGCGCCGCATGGGCGCCGATCGCCAGCGACACCATGCCGGCCAAAACGGCGGCCATCGCAACCGAG
>Ga0210396_10006299_pt1 | contig 11384 bp, 6 predicted proteins | sample IncBWH17OmetaG_FD_155466 | JGI IMG/M metagenome (GOLD analysis project Ga0210396, IMG submission 155466) | Forest soil microbial communities from Barre Woods Harvard Forest LTER site, Petersham, Massachusetts, United States - Inc-BW-H-17-O ...
TTCGGCCGCACGGTTGCGAAAAACATCGCGCGCCTTCGTGATGTCGATGCAAGCGCGGTTGTGAAGGCGGCCACGCTCGCCCACGCCCATGAGATGATCCTTGCATTGCCCAAAGGCTACGACACCGAAATCGGCGAGCGCGGCCATCAACTTTCCGGCGGCCAACGCCAGCGCATCGGCCTTGCGCGTGCGCTTTACGGCGAGCCGCGATTTGTCGTGCTTGATGAGCCCAATTCCAATCTCGATGCGGCAGGCGAGGAAGCACTCGCGGCAACGCTTGCCGAATTGAAACGCCGCCGCGTGACGATTGCGATGGTGGCGCATCGTCCGAGCGCGCTGCTGACGATGGACAAGATTCTCGTGCTGCGCGACGGCATGGTTGTCGATTTCGGGCCGACACAGACCGTGTTACAGAAATTCGCCCCGCGTCCCGCGCCACAGCCGCAACCGCAGGCCAATGTCGTGGCACTTTCGAGTGTGATGCATCCGGGCGGCGAGCACGCCGACAAGCAGGGCTGAGCCATGGCTGTCGCTGCGACCTTCAAGGGCCTGTTCGATCCGCTGCGTCGTTTCCTCGATGCGCCGGTTCCGGATGACAAATCGCAACTCGATTTCCTCAACACGCAGCGTGTGGTGCGCACGGGCGCATTGCTTATCGGCGTATTCGTCATTGGATTTTTCGCATGGGCCGGTTTCGCACCACTCGACAGCGCGATGACGGCGCCCGGTGTGATCGTCGTGGAATCGCATCGCAAGACCGTGCAGCATCTCGAAGGCGGTATCGTCCGCAATATCTACGTCCATGACGGCCAGGTCGTGAAACCGGGCCAGATGCTCATCAAGCTTGACGACACGCAGGCGCGCGTGACGCTCGCCTCGCTCGAAGACGAAGCCGATGCGCTGACGGCGGAACAGGCGCGCCTTGCTGCCGAACGCGATAACAAGGATCAGATCGATTTTCCGAACGAAATCCTCGACCGCATGTCCGATCCGAAGGTGCAGCAGATCGTCAAGGGCGAGCAAAGCACGTTCGCCGCGCAACGCGATGCGCTAAAACAGCAGGTGGCCATCCTTACAAGCAGGCGCGATGAGAATGATCGCATCATCGCGGGGTTGCAGGCCGAACAAACCTCGGTCGAAAAACAGGTTGCGCTTATCGAGAAGGAAGAAGGCGCCGTCAGCACGCTTGTGAAGGAAGGCTTGCAGCCTTTGCCGCGTCTGCTCGCGCTTCAGCGCAATGAAGCCGACCTCACGGGCCAGCGCGGCCAGATCATCGAGAAGATCGCGCAGACCGAACTCAATTCCGGCGAGACCAATCTTCAGATCATCAATCAGAAGAACCAGTATCTGAACGATGTGCTGAAAGACACGACCGATGTGCGCGACAAGCGCTATGATCTGCTCGACCGCATTCAGGCCGCAAGGGACATCCTCAATCGTACATCGCTTATAGCGCCCGTGGGCGGTACAGTCGTTTCGCTAAGCGTGCATACGAATAGCGCGGTCATTCATCCCGGCGAAACGGTGATGGAGATCGTGCCGAAAAACGACAAGCTCGAAGTCGAAGCGCGCGTGCGCCCGCAGGATGCGGACGATGTGTATGTCGGACAAACGGCCAAGGTGAGCCTTGGCGCCTACAAGCAACGCCGCCTGCCCATGATCACAGGCGTCGTGACGAATGTCTCGGCCGACCGCCTGGTCGACGAGAAAAGCGGCCAGACCTATTTCACCGCGAATGTCAGCGTGGATCGCGCGGTTCTCAAGCAATATCCCGATGTGCGCGTGATGCCCGGCATGCCCGTCGAAGTCGCCATCGAAACCGGCACACAAACAGCGCTCGATTATTTCATCGATCCTATTCGCGCGGTGCTGCGTAAGGGAATGCGGGAACGCTAGCCGCCAAGTAGAAGCACGCGACAAGCGCCGACAGATCGACGTAATAAAGATAGCGATAGTCGCACGCGACCGAGATCACGAAAAACGAAAGCGCAAAGACAAGCGCGCTTACGAGCATGAACGCCATCGCGAGATCGGCCGGCGCGCGTCGGCGGAACAGGACGATCGTCGCGACAAGCGATATGACTCCGAACAGCGCGTGCGAATAAACCGGCGTGCCGACAAATCGCGCGCCGTAATTCCACAACATGCGATCTTGCAGGCGTGGCGCAGTGTTCAAATTCAATTGCCGCATCGCATCCGGCGGACCCGATACGCCGACATAGTAGGGATGGCATTGAGCAATATCGGGCGTCAGCGTCACCCAGCGGAATATCTCCTCGCGCACACGCAAATAAAGTAGCGGATGGCTTACGATGAGTTCGAGCCATTGATGCATCATGCGCATCTCCGGCGTGACCACGAGCAGCTTCTGCAGCAGATCGGATGCGGCAAGCGTGTCGTAATGCACAGGCGAATAGAGCCGCACGCCATCGCTGCGGATCAATTCCTCAAGCGCGGGAGAATTCTTGTGGAGCCAGTCGAGTTTTATACCCGGCGCGGCCGCCACCATGCCTGTGATATCGTAAAGCTGAAGCGCCTTTACCTGCGAAAGCCTGCCGTAACCGTTGTCGCCGCGTGTTTCGAGCGCGGTATTCGCACCGGCAAGCGCTAAAATCGATGCAATCAATACGCCTGCTCTGTAAGGAATCGAGTCGCGCCACGTCAATTGCCCGCGCGCAATGATCGTCAAGGCGACCGCGCCGACACCAAGAACTATGATCCCGTTCTGCCGCGCGAGCGCCGCCAACACGAACAATGCGAAAGCTATTATGAGAGACACAAACCGCGTTCTTGCGTGCTCCCAATACGCGGCGGCGCAAGCGAGGCTTGCGAACCCGGCGACCGCCGCATCCGCGAACAGCACATCCTTCCACACGTTTCCCTGATAGATGAGAAATTGCGGCGATAGCGCGCATATTAAAGCCACAATTGGCGCTGCCCATGACGGCTTCGGCCTTAGCCAAAGAAGCGCCAGCATCGCGGCGTATAGCAGAGCGGCATCGAACAGGACGAACAGGCCCGCACCCGGTACAACCGCATCCATCACGCCGAGCATCCACGCCATCACGGGCGGATGCCAGGTGTTGTAGTGGGCCACGCGCCCCTGCAACAGTTGAAGGGCCGAATCATAGGACACATAGCCGGGCCAGGTGAGCGCCACGGTGGCGGCAAAGCCGGAAAGGATGATCGCAGCGGCGGCAATTCCGCTGCCTGAAGGCCTGCCCCGCATTCATGCTCCCTTCAGGCGCATTTCCGCTACAATGTCCCTCATAAGAACCGCTCGGGAGGCGGAACGCAAAACATGGCTGACAAGCCGATCTTCTTCGACGCTACGGGACGGCGCGCAAGCATCGTATCCGCCTTCGGCTGGGGCGCGGCCGTCATCAGCACGGTGCTTGGCGTGTTTTTCGTCGTGAGCCTTTTCATGACGCCGCGCGTGGCGAATTTGAATCTGCCGGGGCACCTCACCGCCATTCACGCGCCGGAACTCGAGAAAAGTGCCGAGGCGCCGGGCCTGTTGCGCTCTGCCGCGCGGCTCGCGGCGGCGGCACGCGCGAAACGTGGGGAACTCGCAAAGCAATGGCGATTGCGCAAAGGCCATGGCCGCGTGCTTGCCGAAGCATTGCGGCCGCCGGGCCACCGCGCGTTATCCATCGCGTTTTATCCGAGTTGGGAATCGGCGAGTTATGCCGATCTCAAACACGCGCTGCCCAAGCTCGATTGGATCATGCCGACCTGGATGAATTTGCAGGCGCCGAATCTCGAACTGAAGACCACGTTCGATCCGCACTTGTATAAGTATGTCCGCCATACGAAGCAGAATGTCGCGATCCTGCCGACGCTGCAGAATGCGTCGCTTGGACAATGGGACGGTCCGGGTTTGGCGAAGCTGCTTGCCGATGAACAGCGGCGCACAGCCCTTGTCGGTGCGGTCGCAGCTTTTGTGGCCGAACACAAGCTGCAAGGCGTGACGATCGATTTCGAGGAAGTGCCCGCCGGCGCGCACAAGGATCTCGCCACGTTTTTGCGCGAACTTTCGGCGGCGTTCGCGCCGAACGGCGACATCATCGTGATGGCGGCACCGTTCGACGACGACGCCTGGCCCTATGCAGCCTACGCACGCATCGTCGATTACACATTGCTCATGGCGTATGACGAGCACGACGATACCGGCGGGGCGGGCAGCCTTGCAGGGCAATCCTGGTACGAACAGACGCTTGACAAGCGCATGAAAGTGCTGGCGCCGAACCGCACGATCGTGGGCATCGGGTCTTATGGGTACGACTGGAATACGAACGAAGTCGAAAGCCTCACCTTCGAAGAAGCCGTCATCGCGGCGCACGATTCAGACGCGAAAATCGATTTCGACGACGCGACGAACAATCCGCATTTCTCCTATATCGAAGACGATCACACCAAGCATGATGTGTGGTTCTTGGACGGCGTGACGGCGTTCAACGAGATCCACGCGGCCGATGTTTATCAACCCGCGGGTTATGCACTGTGGCGGCTGGGAAGCGAAGACCCTTCGATCTGGCAGGTGATGGGGCGCAATTATGGTGCGCCGGCGCCCATCGGCCTTAAGGATATTCACATACTGGAAGATATCGATTTCGAGGGCCAAGGCGAAATCCTGCGCGTGGAAGCACAGCCGACGCCGGGAAGCCGCACATTCGAAATCGACAAGACGACAGGCGATATCGATGACGAAACCTATACGAAACTGCCGACGAATTATGTGATCCGGCAATTCGGCTATGCGCCCGGTAAAGTTGCACTGACGTTTGACGATGGGCCCGATCCGGAATGGACACCGCAAATTCTCGATATCCTAAAGGCCAAGCATGTGCACGCGACATTCTTCATCATCGGCGGCAATGCAGAGGCCAATCCGAGCCTCGTGCAACGCATCCTTGCGGAAGGCCACGAGATAGGAAATCACACATTCACGCATCCCAATCTCGCCGATACGCCGGATACGGCCGTCGAACTCGAATTGAACGCGACGCAGCGCCTGTTCGAAGCGCTCACAGGCCGTTCCATGCGCCTGTTCCGTCCGCCCTATCTCGGCGACGCGGAACCGACCGATGAAGACGAGATCATTCCCGTCGAGATCGCGCAGAATCTCGGCTACGTCACGGTGGGCGAGCATATCGATCCCGTCGATTGGGGATTGCCCGGCGCGAGCGTAATCGTGAAGCGTTCGCTTGCAAATCTTCGCAGCAGCAATCCCGATCTGCGCGGCAGCATTATTCTTCTGCACGATGCGGGCGGCGACCGTTCGCAAACCGTGGAAGCACTCGGCCCGCTTATCGATGCGCTGAGAGCACAGCATTATCAGATCGTACCCGTTTCTCAGCTTGCGGGTTTCACACGCGATCAGGCGATGCCGCCATTGCCGCCGGGCTTGGCGCTTATCACCGACCGCGTCGTGTTCCTCACGGTGAGTGCGCTGAGCCGCACGCTTTATCTATGCTTCCTGGCCGCGATCTGGCTCGGCATCGGGCGGCTTATCCTACTTGCGGGCTTGAGCCTTTATAATCGCCGCAAGGAATTGCAGCAGCGCGAAACACCTGCATCTGAAACCGACGCGTTCGGCGTTTCCGTCATCATCCCCGCCTATAACGAGGAAAAAGTCATCGCCAAGACCGTTGAGCGGATCCTGGCGAGCGATCATCCGGATCTCGAAATCATCGTCGTGGATGACGGTTCGCAGGACAACACGTCCGCAGTGATGCAGGCGCGCTTCGGCGACGATCCGCGCGTGACGCTGCTGCGTATCGCCAATGGCGGCAAGGCGAATGCGCTCAACACCGCACTCACGCGTGCAAGCCGCGAGATCATCGTGGCGCTCGATGCCGACACGCAATTCCGCCGCGATACGATTTCCAGGCTCGCGCGCTGGTTCTCCGATCCTGAAACGGGCGCGGTCGCAGGCAATGCGAAAGTGGGAAATCGCATCAACATGATCACACGCTGGCAAGCGCTTGAATATATCGTGGCGCAAAATCTCGAACGCCGCGCGCTTGCAGCGCTGGGCACGCTCACCGTTGTGCCCGGTGCGGTCGGCGCATGGCGCAAGACCGCGCTTGTCGAGCTTGGCGGTTTCCGCTCCGATACGCTCGCCGAAGATCAGGATTTGACGATCGGCATGCAGCGCGCGGGCTATCGCGTGCGCTTCGACAGTTCCGCGATTGCGTGGACCGAAGCGCCTGCAACCGTGAGCGGCCTTGCGAAACAGCGTTTTCGTTGGGCTTACGGCACGCTGCAATGCTTGTGGAAATATCGCGAGCTGACATTCAATCCGCGTTATGGCGCGCTTGGCATGATCGCACTGCCGCAAGTATGGCTGTTCCAGATTTTGCTGACGGCACTCGCGCCGCTTGCCGATCTTTTGCTCATCTGGCAATTGCTCAATCAGGGCCTCGCTTATCTTCAACACGGCGCGGAATTCACGAACACGGATCTGCGCACGGTCGGCATCTATTATTGCGTATTTATGGTTGTCGATCTCGTTGCGGCGGTATTCGGCTTCCTCATGGAGCGGAACGAGAAATGGAGCCTGTTATGGTGGCTCGTGCTGCAACGCTTCGGCTATCGCCAGCTCATGTATTACGTCGTCGTGCGTTCGATCTCGACGGCGATGCGCGGTCCGTTCGTCGGCTGGGGCAAACTTGAGCGCATGGGCACCGTGACGGCCGAACACTCTTAACGCGAGATCAAGAACACGCCGTCATCATTCGTATGATCGACGCGATAATTGCGTACAACGGCCTCTCGAATGCGCGGCGTCAGTGCGAAGGACGATAGCGATTCAAACTGAAGCGTACGGAAATATCTCTGGTCGATAAGTTCTGTAAGCACTTTGTCCGAACGTGCTCCAGTCGCGAATTGCTCGCCGACATTGAACACATCGACTTCTGCTTGCTTATCTGCCCAATAACAAAGCGAAAGTGTTTCACACAATACGGGCCCATTCTTCGCCTTCAGAAAAGCGATATCGCCGTTTGCCGCCTCCGCATCCGCCTTCAGCGGATGAAGCCAGAAATCGCGTTCCAGCCATTCCGAGTCCGAAAACTGCCAAACCGCAAGTGCAACCGGAGCGGCATAAACCAGCGCGAGGATATTCCGTGCCGGCAATCTATTGAGAGCAAGCCCCACACCGAGCGCAAGCGCGACATCCGCATCGAACATCGCGTTCATATCGACGCCGTCACCGCCGAAGAACGCCGTGCCCACGGCAATCGCGATGAGTGCGTACAACGCGCATAACACGACATGTCCGTCCCGATGGCGCAGCAATATCAGAATCGCGAGGCCGATAATCGGTATTGCGCCCCAGACAAGCCAGCTGCTGAGATTGGCAGTTAAATTTTGAAACGAATAGACACGCGCGGAATTGAGAACCGTGAGCAAATCAATTCCATATGTCAGGCGGAACGCGAGAAGTCCGAGCGACAGAAACACGACGCCTGATACAATAAACTTCCACGCCGCACTGCGATCATAGATGAGAAGCCATAGCACCATCGCAAGCGGTTGGACGATGAGATTGTGTTTCGCGAAACCGGCGAGCGTAAAGAGCAATGCACTTGCGGTGATGGACCGCCGATTGCGCGGTTCTCGCAGAAGCAGGATGAAACCGGCGATCCCGATTGCGTGACCGAGCAGTTGCGGATCGTCCATGCCCACATAATCGGACGTCACCAGCAGACAAGCCGCAAACAATAATGCGGAAAAAAGCGCTTCGGACCTGCCGCAACGCATCGAACGCACGGCCACGAAAATGCCGAACGCGATTCCCGGGAATGCAAGCAGGGAGATGATTCGGCCCGCGATGATATTGTCGCCAAGAATGCGGCCCAGCGCGCCCACAATATAGAAAGATAGCGGCGGATAATTGTTGACTATGAAGCTGCCAGCGTCCGGATAAAGCGGCTTTCCAGTCATGGCAGCGGCAGCGTGATAGGCGTTCCAGCCTTCATTCGGGTCGAATGGCACATGCAACCCGATCGCTGCAAATACACGCCATAGGAAAATCGCGCAGATCAGCGCTATGAGGAGGTTAACAAGCCTTAGCGCCTTCATCTCTTCGGACAGCCGGCATGGCTGATGTCATAGATCGAGAAGAAGCTGCCGTCATGGCGCAATTTGAGGTGCGACGGCACGGGACTTTGCGTTCCGTTCAAATCGACAATCACGGCTTCGTCGAAATGACATTGGTAATGCATAAGATAAGGGAAAATATTCTTGATGTCGGTGTCGCCATCCACTTGCCCGGCCGCGAGATCGTCAAGCTCGGAGATATCGGGCGGCGAACCTTGCTGTGCCGATAATGCGGCGAAAGAGCGATAGGGCGCGCGCGCACTGATGACATGTTGGCCGGGCGTCGCGAACATCAATTGCGTGAAAGCGTTCCGGTCGATGATCGCGAATTCCCCCATGTGCCAGTAAAGTTGATCGGAGGCCATGCCGATCGCGATGCCATCCAGCACCGTGACCACTTTCGCGTTGCGTGGAATGGCGGTGGATGCGGCGCGGAATTCGCTGTAGCGGCGATCAAAATACATCCAATTGCCCGCAAGCGTGGCCGCGCAATAGGCCATGACCACAAGGCATATGCCGACAGCAATGGCGGTCTGCTTCGGCGAAAGGCGAAGTGCCGCCGAAGCAAAGACGAGCGCGCAAAACGCGGCCGGCATGCGAAGTTCCACACCCCACCCGCCCATCGCCCATTCGGGCGCGAAAAACGTTCCCGCGGCAAATGCGATAAGCACGAATGTCATACGCGGATGAAACGTGACGAGGCGGCGCCTGATTCCAACCGCAAGCAAGATTGCGAGGGGCAGCAATAGGATGAGCGCAGGATGGTCGTAGCTCCACTGAACCATCGCACCCACGCGATCCATGAACGAGGACAGAATGTTGAATTCGAGGCGGTGTGTGCTGCCCCCATGCGGCCGCAGGAAAACAAACGCGATACCGGCAGGCACAAAAGCAATCGCGATGGAGATGAGCTGGCGCAGGAAATCCTTCGGATCGCGCCGCTCAAGCAACCCGCTTAATTCAAAACATCCCATCATCACGGCAAGCATGCAGGATGCGAAAATGTGACTGAAATAAACCGCTGTCGCGGCGACGGCGAAACACGGGATCATCCAGCCGCGCCGCCGCCCATCCGTTGCGATCCAAGCCGCAAAAACAACCAGGCTCAAACCGGCAGCGAAATAGTAATTTATGAATCCCCACATGAAATTCGCGTTGTAGGCAAAGAATGCGGCGGCGAGCGGGGCGAATCCGAACCGCCCATAAAGCGCGCGATGAATGAGCGATGGGCCGACCACCCACATCGCAACGCCAAGGCTAATGAACAATTTCGCCGCCGCCTCAAGCGCCATGAAATGCGCGAGGAACGGCACGGCGATCTCCGCGCCCAAATTCGGAATGAATGCCCATTCGATGCGATAGAAAGGCGATACGCCGTTGCCCACCCCGATCAGATAGTAACTCGCCAGATGCGCGGGGAAATCCGGCATCGCGGGTGCTGATACGCACCACAATGGTGCAATGAGAAGGAATGCGGCCACAATGATCGCGGCCACAGGCCCCCTACGCTCCCACAAACTCTCCATCGACAACCTTTGCGCCGCCCTGATGCGACAGTCTTAAATGCGTCGCTTGCTCCGCGATAGGCCGCCCGCATGCCCGCCGCTTTATATGGCTTTTATATATTCCCCGCGCCCGCACCACCTCGAATTTATATGCCCCGGCCCCGATTTTAGAGCCATGTATCGTGAGGAATCCGATTTCAGCCGTTGGGCACCGCCATCCCGGCCGCAAACCGCCGAGCGCGTGCCCGACGACAATTCGCCCGGTCGTCTGTTGTGGGAAATGGGACTTGTCATCGGCATTCCGCTGCTGGCGGCGGCGGTGCTGAGCTTCGTGTTCCCGCACGTTCCTTACTGATCGCGGCCCCATGGCTGTTAATGAACCCCTTGTAATGGAAAGTGCGCCCGCGGTTCATGGCGCGGCGGATTCGTCGCATAGCCGCAGGCTGGCGCTGACCATCGGTGCGCTCGGCGTCGTGTTCGGCGATATCGGCACAAGCCCGATCTATGCGCTGCGCGAAACCGTGAAGGCCACGGGCAGTGCACTTGTGGGCCACGCCGCCGTGATGGGCGGACTGTCCATGATCTTCTGGTCGCTCATCATTGTGGTGACGGTCAAATATGTTATCTTCATCATGCGCGCAGACAACAACGGCGAAGGCGGCGTGCTTTCGCTTGCGACATTGGCGCGGCGCTCGCCGGGATTGAGCCGCGGCTTCAAGGCGGCAATCGGCATCGCAGCGGTTGCAGGCCTCGCTTTATTCTATGGTGACGGCATGTTGACGCCCGCGATCTCCGTGCTCAGCGCGGTCGAAGGCTTGACGGTCGATAGTCCTACCTTCACGCCGCTCGTCATTCCGCTGACCCTCGTGATCCTCATTGGATTGTTCGTATTTCAAAGCCGCGGCACGGCGAAGATTGGCGGATTGTTCGGACCCGTCATGCTTGTGTGGTTCGTGGTGATCGGATTGTTGGGCCTCGCTGCCATCGTCCGTGCGCCCGTGATCCTGCAGGCGGCCAATCCATTCTATGCAGTGAAGCTTTTTGTGCATGCGCCATGGACGGCGTTCGTATCACTCGGCGCAGTCGTGCTCGCCGTCACGGGCTGTGAGGCGCTTTATGCCGATATGGGCCATTTCGGCCGCTCACCAATCCGTATCGGCTGGCTCGCCATCGCGCTGCCTTCGCTCCTGCTCAATTATTTCGGGCAAGGCGCGCTTGTGTTGCGCGATCCGAAGGCAGCGGGTTTTCCGTTCTTCGCGCTGGCGCCGCATTGGGCGCATTATCCGCTTGTGCTGCTCGCAACGGTCGCGACGATTATCGCGTCGCAAGCCGTCATCACGGGCGTGTTCTCGATCACGCGTCAGGCCGTGCAGCTTGGGCAATTGCCGCGCATGGAAATCCGCCACACCTCGGCCATCGATTTCGGGCAGATCTATGTGCCGAATGCGAATGCCGTGCTTCTCATCGGCGTTGTGCTTATCGTGCTCGTGTTCCGCAGTTCGGATGCGCTGGCAGCGGCTTACGGCATCGCGGTGACGGGCGTCATGGCGATCAGCGCGTTCCTTGCGGGTGTGGTCGCGACGCGGCAATGGGGTTGGGGTTTGCGGCTTGCCATTCCGGTGTTTGGTCTGTTCGGGCTTATCGATATTGCATTCCTTGCATCGAATAGTTTGAAGATCGTGCAGGGCGGCTGGCTGCCGCTTGCAATTGCGGCGGCGATTTTCCTCACAATGGATACATGGCGGCGCGGGCGCAGGCTTCATCTGGAGCGTG
>Ga0210396_10006300_pt1 | contig 11382 bp, 10 predicted proteins | sample IncBWH17OmetaG_FD_155466 | JGI IMG/M metagenome (GOLD analysis project Ga0210396, IMG submission 155466) | Forest soil microbial communities from Barre Woods Harvard Forest LTER site, Petersham, Massachusetts, United States - Inc-BW-H-17-O ...
CAAAAACACCAGACGCGATTTCGCGCAGCCGCGCTGGCGCGGCGAAGATATCGCCGGCAAGACGATCCTGCTCCATAGCGAACAGGGATTTGGCGATACCATTCAGTTTTGCCGCTACGTGCCGCTGGTTGAGGCGCGCGGCGCACGCGTCGTCATGGAGGCCCAGGAACCGCTCTTCGAGCTCATGACCGATCTTGCCGGCGCGGCACAAATAATCGCAAGCGGCGACCCGCTACCGGATTTCGACGTCTATTGCCCGTTTCCCAGCCTGCCGCTGGCGTTCAAGAGCGGGCTCGATACGATTCCCGCCGACATCCCCTATCTGCGCGTGCCGGAGCAGCCCGCGGAATATTGGCGCGATTTGCTCGGGGAGAAACGCGCGCTTCGGATCGGGCTTGCCTGGGCGGGCAATGCGAAACACGTCCGGGATCAGGAGCGGTCGATGAGATTGACCGACCTTCTGCCGCTGTTCGACATCGGCGCGACCTTTGTGAGCCTGCAAAAGGAAGTCCGCGCGGTCGATGCAAATGTGCTTGAGAATTCAGATATGCTTCGGTTCGGCGAGGAGCTGACAGATTTTTCCGATACGGCCGCGCTGATATCGCAACTCGATCTCGTCATCACCGTCGACACCAGCGTAGCGCATCTTGCCGGCGCATTGGGCAAGCCGGTGTGGATTTTGTTGACGCACGCGCCCGACTGGCGCTGGCTGCTCGACCGGCACGACAGCCCCTGGTACCCGACCGCGCGGCTATTCCGTCAGCAGGCGACGCGCGACTGGCGCAGCGTGACGACGCAAGTCCGGCAAGCGCTGCTCGAACTCACCGGGAAATGAGCGACTGGCAAGCCGTGGGCTTCAATAACCGCCGCCACCCCCGGCATTTCTTCGATCAAAATCATCGTTCATATCGTGGGAAAACGGGTTGGCTCCGGGATCCTTGGCTGGAGCCGCCCGGTACGCCGTCCTCTTGTTCTTCTTTATCTTGGTGACCTTCGTTGCCGCCTTGACCGGCGTGACAATGGGAGCTGCCACCAGCCCCATCGCAGTCATGGATAGTACCAAAAGCCGGATCGCAAGTTTGCTCATGCGTTTCTCCTGTCGGGCGCAATCCCCCAGCGCATGGACACCACGCAGGAGCAAATATTCCCACAGGCAAGGCAACGTTCCATGAGCGCGCTACTGACACACCCGGACGAGCGCGCCCGCACTTATTGCGCCGTTATCACGCGGGCGCCTAACTGATCTGGAATTACGACGGCGCGGCCGGCACGCTTCCGCACGCTGCGGCTAACCGTGCCGTCAGGGCTTCGTCTTTGCGGAGGAGGCGAACGCATTCTTCACGGCTGACGAAATCCTGGACCAGGTACAAGAGAGTGAATCATCCGCGCAGCGCGGCGATTTTGGCCGGTCGGTGCGCTTTGCCGTGGAATTTACCGGCGTCAATATGATCGGAGATCCGGCCGGCTGACGCGCGCGTTCCATTTCGGCGCGGAGCTGTTCGTTCTGCCTCTTGGCCAGATCGGCCAAAACGGCTTCGCGCCGCTGCGCTTCGAGGTAGCCGATGTACGAGCGATCGATCTCCTTGCGTTCCTCCGCGGTCGGATTGGGTCCGGCTATGTCGAATTTCCGGTCCTGCATGAAGTCGTAATAGGCGTAGCCGCCGTCCGGCTTTCGCCGCCCGGCAAAACGCACGTTGCAATCCGTCATCAGGGTTGCGAGTTCGTCATTCGACGGAAGTTGGGCCTGGACCCGTTCGACGCAGTCTTCGAAATCAACCGCAGACTGCGGCGAGGCTTCGGGAAAAGCCACCCACACGACCACAAGCGCAAGCAAGGCCGCGACGATAGAAGCGGCCGCTAGGTGGCGCTCCGTTACGCCGCCGTCCCACCACCAATGAAACATGCCCTCGGGTCCCCCGTCCGATTCGCACACTACGGGCATCGATTGCGGGTTTTTGCGGGCAAGCGCGATGTTGCCACGCGGCCACAGCGCCGCGATTTTTGTTCCTGGCGGATTCTTGCCATTTTTGGGCACAAGTCGTTGGACAGAAATAGACGGGTGCCTACGAGAGGTTCTGGTCATGCCGTCAGCAAGAACGATTGCAACTTTGGCGTCAGCCGCAGCGGCTGTCTGTTGCCTATTTGCGTTTAGCTGGGTTGGCCTGGCGCTGCTCGGTTTTTGAGCACGACCTGAAGCTGGACGTCAGCTCCCGCCTGCGGGAGCGCGCAGCTCGACCGCTAGAGCGTTTTCAAGCGACGTGGAGACCGGTTCGCGTCGAGAAAACGCGTCAAATCAGGAATCCGACGGACGTCAGGGTCTACCAGGTCAGATGGAAAGGCTGCGGAATCTGGGGATTGGCGGCCATTCTCTGGCGATCGGGTCGCTTTGCGATCTTCGCTTTCCTTGGCTCGATCTTGGGCTCGATCTTCGCCGCGACCCGCACCGCAGGCGTGGCGGGCGGCGCGACAAGCTCCGCTCTGGCGTCGAGCGCCGATGGCAGCGGTGCGATGCTCGCAACCGAAGCGGGACCAACTTTCGCCTGCCGGCTTGTATCGAAGTCCACCCGCGGCGGCCCTACCCTGTCCGAAGCGATGCGAATGACGGGCCTCGCCACGTCTTGATGGGTGACGGCTTCGGTTTCGGGAAGAAAGGGCGTCACGGCAAACAAGAGCGCGAGGAGCGCTGCGCCGACATAGGTGAAATAGCGAAGCAGAGGCATGTTTCGACCGCACGCTAGAAATTACCGCATCGCCCGAATTTGGCGCTCCAGGCGGCGACTCGCTTCCCGCCCAGCGGCGCTCCAGAGATCGCCGGCCTTTGGTGTGTCTGGCTGTGCCCGGATTTGGTTCAAATAATTCCGGCGAGTGGGTTCCCCGGAAGGCCCGCGACCGCATTGCTTGCAGCGCTCTCAGCAAGGGCCCGCCACCAAATCGTCACTTTAACGGCGAATTGCCGACCAAATATTTGGCAGGAGTTCCATATCGCGGGAACGGGGGCACCCTCTCGTGCATATATTGCGAGTGGGGCGCGAGGCCGCACAACCATGAGCAGATCAAGCATCGCTCTTTTCAACCTTCGGGCGGCTGTCATCCTTATCGTGCTGGCGTTCCATTCGGTTCTCCCTTACCTCGCTTCCCTGCCGTCAACCCCCTATCCATTCGATAAGCCACCTTATCTGTGGCTGGCTTTTCCAATCGTGGACAACCAGCGATGGTTCGGCTTCGACCTGTTCTGCGCCTGGCAGGATTTGGGTCTGATGACCCTGATGTTTTTTCTTTCGGGCCTGTTCGTGCCGACCAGCCTTGCACGCAAGGGAAGCTTGACGTTCTTTTCGGACCGCCTGTTGCGGATCGGCCTGCCATGTGCGTTGGCCGTCATTTTTCTCACCCCCCTCGCCTATTACGCCGCCTATCGCACCACCGCCGTCGATCCCGGCTTTGATGCGTATCTGAAACATTTGCTGGCGCTGCCGTTTTGGCCGTGCGGACCGCAATGGTTCCTCGCCGAGCTCCTGGCCTTCGACTTTGTTGCGGCGGCGGCGCACCGCTTCGTCCCAGGATGGGACCAGCGCCTTGTCCGATCGGCAACCTCGACCCTCTGCAATCCGGTGCGGTTCTTTGTCGTTCTGGTGACGATCTCGGCGCTCGCTTACGTTCCCCTGATGCTGGCCTTCTCTCCCTTCGCATGGGTGAACATCGGCCCGATCGGGTTTCAACCCAGCCGGCCGTTGCACTACCTCGTCTATTTCCTTGCCGGCGTTGCGGTCGGGAGCGATGGCCTCGACCGCGGCTTGCTCGACTGCGACGGCGTTCTGGCGCGGCGCTGGCCCGCCTGGCTCGCCGCAAGCCTTGCCGGTTTCGCACTTTGGGCCGCGCCGACCTCGGTGACGATGGCCGATTGGAGCAACGCTCCCCTGATCGCAAGACTCGCAGCCGGCCTGGGGTTTGCGGTCGCCTGCGCGGCGGGCTGCCTGTGTTCGCTCGCGATGTGCTTGCGCTTTGCGCATTGGCGCCGGCGGGAGCTCGATAGTCTGTCGGCCAATGCCTACCGCATGTATCTGATCCACTACACGTTTGCGGTCTGGCTGCAATATGCGCTGCTAGGCACGGCATTGTTTGCGATTGCCAAGGCCGCGATCGTGTTCGGCGCTACCCTCGCCATGAGCTGGACCATTGCCGCCGCCATCGGCGGCCTGCTGCCATTCTCGCGACTCAATGCGACCATACGCGGACTACGCCGCGCGTGATGATCGAGTTGACACTGGACGGAAAGTATTGAGTCAACATGCCATTGGTCTTCAAGCTCGCATTCCGAAATCTGTTTCATGACCGGCTGCGCTTGATAGCGACCGTGATCGGGATCGTGTTCTCCATCGTTCTGGTGACCGTCCAGATGGGCCTGTATCTGGGCTTTGGGCGCATGGTGACGACGATGATCGACCATGCGTCCGCCGATCTCTGGATCATCCCGAAAGGAACCAAGTGCTTCGAGGACCCGTCGCTGTTGAACATCCGTGAGCGCTATCACGCGCTTTCGATCAACGGAGTCGCGGAGGCCATTCCCCTCGTGATCGGATTTGCGGATTGGCGAATGTCGAGCGGAGAGATGACCCCCGTTTTCATCATCGGTTCGGATCTTCGATCCGGCGGCCTGGAGCCGTGGGACGTGGTGGAAGGCCGGATCGAGGCGCTGTCGAGCCCGAAAACTGTCGCGGTCGACCGGACCTATTTCGATCGCCTTGGCGTCTCGGGGATCGGGTCGACCGCCGAGATCCGGGCACAGCCGGTGCGCGTGGCGGCGGTCACCAGCGGCATCCGGTCCTTCACCACGACACCGTTCGTTTTCCTGGACGTCAATCGGGCACGGACATACACCGGAGTTCCTAGCGGAAAGGCCAGCTATCTTCTTGTACGTCTGACCCAGGACGCCGATCGCGATCGCGTTCGCCAGGAGATCATGTCTAACATCGCCGACGTCGAGGTCCTGACGCCTGCCGAGTTTCGCGAGCGCAGCCGCAAATTCTGGCTGTTCGGCACCGGCGCCGGCGCAGCTCTGTTCGCCGGTGCATTGCTCGGCGTGATCGTCGGCACCGTCGTCGTCGCCCAGACGCTCTATTCGAGCACGAAAGAGCACCTGACCGAGTTCGCCACCCTGCGCGCGATGGGTTCGTCCAAACAGTATATCTACAGGGTGATCGTGTGGCAGGCGCTGCTCAGCGCGGCGCTCGGCTTCTCCATCGCGGCGCTCATCGGCGACGCCGTTGTGCGATTGACCGCGGCGACGGCGTTGCCGATCGTCATTACGCCCGCACTTCTCGTCGGCCTGTTTTTGCTTACCGTCGTCATGTGCGTCGGGTCGTCCGTTGCGGCGATCGTTCAGGTCACCCGCATCGATCCTGCCATGGTGTTCGCGCGATGACCGAACCGTTGCTCGAAGCGGTGAATCTGGCAAAGGACCTTGGCAGCGGTGCCGCCAAGGTGGCGGCGCTCAAGGACGTAACGCTTTCGCTCAATGGCGGCGAACTGACCCTGCTGATGGGACCTTCCGGAAGCGGCAAGACCACGCTGTTGTCCATTCTCGGATGCATGCTGAGACCGACGGAAGGCACCGTTCGCATCTGCGGACATTCTACCGCCGGCGCGGGGGCTGAGGACCTCGCGCTTCTCAGGCGAGAGCATGTCGGTTTTGTGTTCCAGTCGTTTCATCTGTTTCCGACCTTGTCGGCCACCGACAATGTCCGCCTCGCGCTCGACGTGCGCGGGCAGCCCTCCAAGGCGGCAAGAGTGACGTCACGCGAGGCGCTATCGAAGGTCGGCCTTGCCCATAAAACAAAGGCCTATCCACGCGAACTCAGCGGCGGGGAACAGCAGCGCGTCGCGATTGCCCGCGCCATTGTCGGAAACCCGTCCATCATCCTTGCGGACGAGCCTACGGCTGCACTCGACGGCGAGAATGGCCGGGCGATTATGAAGATCCTTGCTGAAATCGCCAGGGAACGGGAGCACGCCGTACTGATCGTGACGCATGATCCGCGTCTCTTGCCATTCGCGGATCGGGTGGTTCACATCGAGGACGGGCGGATCACCGGCGAAACACCCGGCGGCATCAGACTGTCCAAGCTGCCCAAACTGCAATGAAAATCGGGGGGCGCTAGCCATGTCGAAACGCCGGACCGCCTGGGTCGCCGTCCTGGGCCTGCTCGCGGTCGCCGGAATCTTCACGGCGATTCCGCTAGCCACGCCCATCAAGCCGGCATTCTGGGGCAGCTCGGCCGATGAGCCCAGGTAGAGGCGCTGGCAAGCCATTGCGCCCGGGCGTATCGAAGCCTGCTCCGGTCAAATCAGGGTCGCGGCAGCCGTGATCGGGGTGGTCGACAAGGTGCTGGTGAAAACCAACGACAAGGTGTTTGCCGGCGAACCATTGATCCATCTCGCTGACGGTGAACTTCTGGCGCGACTGGCCGCAGCGGCGACGCAAGTTGCCATGCACGAGCGCGCGCGAGATGAAAGATCGGCGACGGGCGGCGCGAAGTCGCGGCGCAAGGCCGAGGATGCCGTGGCCGATGCCGAACGAGCGTTCTACGACGCGCAATACGCCGTTGATCGGGCGGCCACGAGGTTGCGGGCCGGCGGCGGCGGGACGGACGCCGACCTGACCACCGCGCGCCTGGCCTTGACGCGCGCCCAGAGCGAACTGTCAACGCGAAAGGAGCAGCTTCGCACCATCGTCGACGACGACGCTCCTTTGCCGACCGCATCGGAGGGCCAGCTCACCGTCGCCCGGTCGGAATACGCCATGGCGCGATCCACCCTCGATAAAATGACGGTGCGCGCGCCGATCGACGGTACGGTGCTCCAGGTCAATGTGCACCCGGGTGAATTGGTGTCTCCCGCTTCGCTGGAGCCGCCGTTGCAGCTTGCCGACCTCTCGACGCTATGCGTGCGCGCGGAACTCGACCAGCGCGACCTCGGGTCAATCAAGACGGGGCAAGCAGCAACCGTGCTGGCCGCCGCGTTTCCCGGTCGCGAGTTCGAGGGCATGGTTTCGTCAATCGCGCCGCTGGTCGAGCCCGGTCGCCTCGAGCCGCCGGGATCGCGCGGTCAGACCGAAACGGACGTGGTTCGGGTCATGGTCGGGTTGAAGGGTTCGGAGGGGCTCACGTCCGGAATGAAGGCCGACGTCTACTTCCATCCCGCAAGGATCTCCGACCGATAGGCGACGAGGCGAAAATCGCCCGCCATCATTCGATCACTTCGTCGGCGCGAGCGAGTAGAGCTGCCGGGACGTCGATGCCGAGTGCCTTGGCGGTTTTGAGATTGACGACCAACTCGTATTTGGTCGGAGCTTGCACGGGCAAATCGGCGGGCTTCTCCCCTTTTAGGATGCGATCAACGTAACCAGCGGCGCGCCCAACCTGGTCGGCAATTTGTGGCCCGTAGGAGATCAAGCCGCCGCCGGTGACGAAGAAGCGTTCAAAGTAGACGGCGGGCAGCTTACGATCGCGGGCCAGTCTGATGGTCAGCTCACGATGTTGAGTAGCCAACGGGTTTGCGGTCACGATCAGGCCGCCATTCGACAAGCGCGCGAAGGCGGTAATGTCGCGCTCTAGTTCGGCGGCGTCGTGGATATTGATCAGGCTCAGCTCAACCCCCATCGAAGGCGCCATGGCCTCGATCACGGCCCACTGGCCGATACCGGATGATGCGCTGGGATCGCGAATGACGGCTGCTCGCGTTATCGGCGGCGCTATTTGCTTGAGAAGCTCCAGCCACTTTCCGGCGATCCCATACTCGAACAAAAGGAAGCCGGTCACGTTGCCGCCCGGCCGCGCCAGGCTATCGACGTAGCCGCCACCGACAGGATCGGCGACGATCGCAAACACGATCGGTACGGTGCGTGTCACCTGCTTGAGGGCCCCCAAAGCCGCGCTTCCCACGGCAAGAATGACGTCCGGCGCAAGCGCCACCAGTTCCGCCGCAGCACTGCGAAGGCCGTCGGCATCGCCCGCGCGCCATCGGTAATCGATCCCCAAATTGTGGCCGTCTGTCCAACCCAATTCACGAAGCGCCTGTTGGAACGCCGCGATACGGTCCTGATTTTGCGGATCTTCTGCCACCCATGGTGCCAGGACGCCGATCCGCCTCACGCGCGCGGACTGCTGCGCGCGCGCCGCGATGGGCCACGCCGCGACGGCACCGCCGATCGATCTGATGAAATCCCGACGTTTCATGCAATCCCGCGTCAGAGTAGCCCAGCAGGCAGAAACAATAGCACGTCCGGACACTGCTGCGCTGCATTCATGGACGCAAATTCCCATCAGCTTGCGCGCGTACCCGCGCGTAGGCACTGGCGGAAAATCGATATTGCCTGCCTCAAGCGCTTTCGCGCCGATAGCGCGGAATCCCGCAATCAGCCGAGCTTGTTGAGGGCGCCGCTCAGGTTTTCGAAGGTTTTCGCGATATCGCTGCGGATCGTTTCCAGCTTCTCGAAATGCTGGTAGACCTGCGCGATGCGCTGCTCGGTCGCGCGCTTGCTGTCGGCAAGCGACTCGACCTTTGAGCCGAGCTTTTCACCGCCGCCGGATTCGAGCTCATCCAGCGCCGCGATGAGCTGGCAGCGGCGCGCATTCAGATCGTCGAGCAGCGCGTTGACGCCCTCGCCCGGCGCTTGCAGCGGCGCCAGTTCGGTCTGCGAATTGAGGAGGTCCCGCCGGTACCGGTTCAGCGTCGTCAGGGCCTCCTGCAACGTGCGCAGGCGACCGCGGGCCTCGGCCGAGAATTTGTCGAGCTCGCCAAGGCGATCCGCAAGGCTCTTGCCGCCGGCGTCGGTCTCGATCTCCGCAAAGGCAAGCCTCAGATCCTCCTGGCGCTTGCCGAGATCGATGAAATCCCGGCGGATCGTGTCGAGGATCGCATAGGAGCCTTCGAGGCGCACAATTCGCTGCTCGGCATCCTTCTTGCCGCTGTCGAGCGCTTCAACGCGCGAGCTGAGTTTTTCGCCCTCGCTGGTTTCGAGCTCTTCGACCGCTTTGGCCAGGCGCTCGCGGTGGCCTTGAAGCTCGGCGAGCAGCGCCTTGATGCCACCCTCCTGCGCCTGCAACGGCACCAGCTCCGCTTGCGATTTCGTCAACTCCTCCTTGAAACGGTTCAGCGCCGTGAAGGAATCCTGCAGCGTCTTGTGCCTTTCGTGAAGCAACGCGGCCTTCTGATCGAATTCCTTCAAACGATCGACGAGGTTGTTGTTGTTGTCGTCGGTCTCGATCTTGTCGAGCGAGCGATCGAGCTGACGCTGACGGTCCTTCAGCTCCTCAAAGACCGGCTCAATGACCCGCCGCTTCTCGGCCACTTCGCCGATCTGCTCGCGCAAGGCCTGCTGACGGCGCCTTATGTCGTCGAGCCGCTCCCGCATGTCGACGGCTTCGTTGCGGCCGCGCTGCTGCGCGGCACGCGCCTCGGTCTCGGCCAGCTGCTTTTGCAGGGTGGAAATCGCTTCTTCGGGATCGCTCTTCACCAGATGCTGGACCGCCGCATCGAAGTCCTTCTGCGATCCTCCCGCGGCAGCCATTACCCGCTGCGCGCTAAAGGGGCCGCCGTGTACGGCCTTGGCGTTTTTTTCCTGCCGCGAGAAGCGCCAGGATTGCCACAGGGTGGACGCCATCAGCGCCAGCACCATCAGCGCGATAAGTCCGACCGCCACCCGTTGCGAGGACGGCAGCGCCAGAAAGGCAGCGGGGAGATGGGCCAGTTCGGAAGGAAATGCCTGCTCTGCGAGGACTGCCGTTGCGGCCAACAACACCAGCCAGGCAAAGAAACCCAACATTGGAAAACTTCTCCAAATTAAACTTCGATTCCGGCAGCAAAAACTTCTATTCCGGCAGCAAAAGGACCGGGACGCCACGTGGCCCCCCCGGCAGAGGCAATAATCGCAAACATCATTATCGGGCTAACGCAGGCGCCGCAATGCTGGGCGCTCAGGCCGCGGGCTGCCGCGCCGTTAAAAGCGGCCGATTTGGCCCACCATCCGCTACTGGATCGGGCTCCTCAGGCGCCAATCGACATTCCGCGCTGCGGTGAAAGAATTGTCATCCCGGCGTCACTTGATCCCTGTCGAACCGGCTCCCCAGCCGGTTCAGAAGGCAACGCCGATCCGAATGCCCCGCCGCCAGACCACGCGGCTTCTCTTTCTCACACTGCCATGGAGCAGATCGAACCGCTCCGGCACCTGCACCATCGGGAAGATTTCAAGACAGGCGCCGCCCGGGGAATAGTCGACCAGCCGGCAGGCCACGGCAGGCAGCTTCGGGCTCACGATGATCTGAGCCTTGGCTGCCTCGGGACTGGGAGGCCGAACCCGCTGATATAGTCGCTTGGCTTCTGACATGGCGGCCCCATCGTGCGGCATGGCGGTTACGGCATTCTTAAAAAACAATGGTTAAGCAAAAGCTGCGGCCCGGAAAATAGAGGTTGGGCGACGGGTTACGGGTGCCAATATCCCGATTTTCGAACTTTGCGGCCCACCGGCTTGCTTCGAAAGGGAGCACAAAGGCCTTGGCTCGTCTATTCGATCACCCGATCTGCGATCGCAGCTACCCAAGTCCAATCGGCAGTCCTGATCGCGCGAGATTCAAAATTTTTCGGCGGTGTAAGCTGATCCACAGTGCGTCTGTGAAGTGCGGATTATGTTCGAAACAGAGGTCCGACGACACGAAGAGCGATCCTTGAAAATTTTTCCTCCGACGATCGACCGGCTACGGCGGCCGTTGCTCCATGCAGCAGCAAGCTTTTTGCAATTTGCTGCGGTCAAGTCCTTCAAAGATGTCGCAGCACACCAACCTGTCCCGCTCGATTAGCTTCGATCGGCAGCCCGGATCTACGCGCATCAGGTGGCCGCACGTTTCGACCAATACGATGAAGCAAACGGCGCGGCCGACGAGTTGAAAATCGCATCGCCAACCGCGGCGGCGTGACCGCCGTTTACCTTCTTCGAAGCACGCAGTATCAAATTTTTAATTATGGTGTAATGTGAACGCATGCACGTCAATGTCGGCTTGCATTTGATCCAACTTCAGGGACTACGGAGGGGAATATGGCGAAGAAAGCGAAGAAGGCTAAGAAGGCCAAGAAGACAGGGAAGAAGAAAAAGAAGTAACCCGTCCTACGAAAACCTCATGCGCGGATATTGAGGTGCTTCACGCCCTCGCTACATGAGCAGGCGGCAGCCTTCGCTTAAAAAATATCCGGGCATCCAATGATCAGGCCGGACCCTTGTGCAGTCGGCGGCGGCTGCATAACGGTCCGGTTTTTATTTTGAGCGCATTTTTTTGAGCGCATTTAATTTTTAGCACAACGGCGCCTTTATGCCGGCATGTTGCGCCGCCGCCG
>Ga0210396_10006301_pt1 | contig 11381 bp, 8 predicted proteins | sample IncBWH17OmetaG_FD_155466 | JGI IMG/M metagenome (GOLD analysis project Ga0210396, IMG submission 155466) | Forest soil microbial communities from Barre Woods Harvard Forest LTER site, Petersham, Massachusetts, United States - Inc-BW-H-17-O ...
TGTCGTGGTGCCGTCGCCGGCTACGTCGGAGGTTTTGCTGGCTACTTCGCGAACCATTTGGGCGCCCATGTTTTCCAGGCCGTCCTTGAGTTCGATTTCTTTGGCTACGGTTACGCCGTCTTTGGTGATGGTGGGCGAGCCGAATTTCTTTTCGATTACCACGTTGCGGCCCTTGGGGCCGAGGGTGACTTTTACTGCGTCGGCTAGAAGGTTGACGCCGCGCAGGATTGCCTGGCGGGACTCTTCGCCGTGTACGATTTGTTTTGCCATGATTCGTTTCTCCTTCAGAGATTGAAAAATTCTTTAACACAGGGGGCACGGGGGTTCACAGGGTAAACCTTTGTCGCCCCGATTTAGCTTTGCCCTTGACTACTTTCGCGCGCCTGCTAGTTCTTTCTTGGCTGGGCTGGTGGCGCCGGTGAGGATGCCTAGGACTTCGTCTTCTTTCATGATGATGAAGTCTTCGCCATCGATCTTGATCTCGGTGCCGGAATACTTGCCGAACAGGATGCGATCGCCCTCTTTAACTGCCAGAGGGAAAGTCTTGCCTTCATCGTTGGTGCGTCCCTTGCCGGTGGAAATGACTTCGCCTTCCTGCGGCTTGTCTTTGGCACTGTCGGGGATGATGATGCCGCCTCGGGTGGTGGATGCTTCTTCCACGCGACGAACCAGAATGCGGTCATGTAGTGGGCTGAATTTAGCCATGGTTGCAACTCCTTTCAAGGTTGGATAGTACGGTTGACATTCTGTAAGCCTATGAAATGTTAAGGGTTAGGGAGTGCTGTTAGCAGTCTCGCCTATCGAGTGCTAATTATAAGAGGGTGAATGTGGGGTTGTCAAGGGGGCGAGGTTGGTGAGGGCGGTTTTCAGTTTACCCGTGACTCGCCGGTTGGGGAATTTATTGACACGTCCAAAGGCGCTACTCATAATGTCCCTGCGTGTTCGAGCCCTAGGCGGCACGATAAGCCCCCCAGCTCATGCAGTTTATCTCTTGCAATCCTCACTATGCGGTGATTCGCGGTCTCGCGCTGTTACTTCTTGCCGAGCTGATAACAGGTTTGGCTGGCTGTGGCGGAGGTTCCGGGAGTTCGGGTCAGCCGCCGCAGGATTTCAGCCTATCTCTTTCTCCAACCTCCATGGCTCTACAACAACTGGGAGGCGGAGCAACGCTTGTTGTGTTGATAACCCCGGTCAACGGGTTCGGCGGATCCGTTACCATTACTTTCCCAAACTTGCCGGCCGGCATCAGCGTGGCACCCGTCGGTTTCTCCAGCGGCCCGCCATACGTTGCTTCACCGGGACAAGGATTGAGCCTTGGCATAACCGCGTCGCAGGCCGCCGCGGTTGGCAACGGCACGATTACGATACAAGGCACGAGTGGCAGTCTGGCGCACTCGACTCCTCTGAGCATCTCGGTTTCGGCCGCTGCGCTTTTTCAGCTGACCGTGTCGCCGTCGACGGTCACGATTGGTCCGAACGGGCTGGCGAGTGCGCAAGTCACTCTCGTTCCCGGAGCCAATTTCGGCAGCAGCACGGTCTTTCTCTACGCCCCTTCTGCGCACATTGGCAATACGGGCGTGGACATGAGCATCAGCTCGGAGTTTCTGACCGCGGCTCAGCCTCAATCAACCGTCAGTTTTCAATCGGGATTGGAGGTGCAGACTGGGAGCAACATTCCGGTGCCGCTCTCTGGAAGCCTGGGAGCCCAAGTAGTAAATCTCCCCCTGACTCTCAGCGTCACGAATCCCGCTCCTTCGTGTAACAGCCTTTCCCGCTCCACATCGCGCAGAACGGATATGGATCCGACGGGGGTGGTGTACGATTCGCGGCGCAAACTGGTCTATACGGCGGTCGACCAGACCAACTCGGTGCAGGTCTACTCCTCAGCGAATGGCCAATCGGTGGCGACGATTCCAATTGTTGCGGCCAGACAGTTGGATATGACGGCGGACGGGAGCCAACTGCTGGTTGGTTCCCAAACGGGGTATATGAGTTGGGTCGACCCCACAACGTTCGAAGTTACACAGCGGGTGCCGCTCCCGGCCAGTCTGTCGAATGGCTTGTATGCGAACCTTCCTTACCAAACCATCACGCTGGCCAACGGGAATGTGTTTCTGGTGTTTACTGAATTGTTAGGAGGCGGGTACTCGCCAGTCGAGTGGAACCCCGTGACGAATACATTTATGAATATTCTTCCGCCCGCTTTGGGCGCAGAAGATCTGGTTTTCAGTCGTAGCGCAGATCACTCGAGGGTTTTGGCATTCAGTGTGAGCGCGGGTGCACTTGGGGTCTTCGATTCCACCTCTGACAGCTTTGGGCCCGTGCAAAACATCTCGGTCAGTGCTGCTGCTCTTAGCCCCAATGGCAGCCAGGTTGCGGTACTGGAAGCGTCTCCGGCAGTTCCGGGCGGGAACCAGGTAGTGTTGTTCGACAGCCAATTTGATACCTTGGCGACTTATCAGTTCAATGCGCAGAGTGGTGCTGGTGGTTTGATTTTTAGCCGGGACGGTAGCTCTCTCTATGTTTTTGCGGGTGGTACGGTTGTAGTGCTCCACGCCAGCGACTTGTCCCTCGCGGGTGTGGTCCCGAGTTCCGCTAACATCGGTGCCGGCTACCCGCCCGACGTCGACGAAACGGGGATGATTTTTATTCCCGGCGTGGGCCAACGCAGCGTCTTCTTTGTAGATGCGAGCGCACCCTGCGCGCTGGGCATTGACGAACCCTTCGGCCTGTCCCTGACCCCGCCTCAAGGAGTAGTTTCGTTGCCCTCGCAGACAACCCTGAGTGCGGCGGGTGGTCTTACTTCAAGCTCTCAGATTTATTTCGGAGCCCCTCCCGCATCGCCACAAGTCACCCCGGGCACGAATTTGGTATACAGCCTACCGGCCGGTATTCAAGTAACGGCTCCGGCCGCCACTCAGGCCGGAGTAGTCAACGTGACCGTGACGAATCCGGACGGGTCGGTCGCTATTTTCACCAATGGTTTCAGCTACGGTTCGAGTGTGGCAGGGGTAACACCCACTTCCGGGCCCGCGGCTGGAGGAACGTCGGTTGCGGTTTACGGCTATGGTTTTGATTTTGACATGAGTCAGATTCATGTGACGGTGGGGGGCAAAGCTGCTGTTGTGACCAATGCATTCTTTGGGTCGGGCGGAAGCTATTTTCCATTGGGCCTGGTGCAATTCACGGCGCCCGCGGGCAACCCAGGGGCCGCAGATATCGTGATCACAACACCGGCGGGCAGCGCCACCGTGAGTGGCGGATTTCATTACCTGGAAAATGTGAAGACTTTCGCCGTGAGCAGCACTTTGGGAGAAGTGGTTTACGATCAGAGTCGTCAACGGCTCTACGCGACTGATTACGGGACGAACAAGGTTGACGTCTTCGATTTGACCGGGCAGCAATTTCTGACACCCATCCCAGTTGGAAATTCACCGGTGGGATTGGCGGTGACTCCGGACTTGACGACGCTAGTGGTTGCCAATAGCGCGGACAGCACGATCTCAATCGTCGATCTGACAGGAGGCACGGCTACGAAAACGGTTTCGCTGTCAACCCTTTCCGGGCTGCCGCAACAGTGTGGTCCTCCATTTCCTTACGAAGTCGCAACGACGAGCTCGAACCTGGCGGTCATCGCGGTCACTTGCCCGAACGTGACGGAAGGCCAGCTAGTCGTCCTAAATTTGAAAACTCAGGTAATCGGATGCGGATCCTCACAGGGATGTGCCGCGATGATGTCTGCGATCAGTCCCTATGTGTCTGAATTTCTGCTCCTGTCGGCGACCGCGGACGGCACGCAGGTTTTTGTGTCCAATGGCCCCGCAGGCCTTTGGGACGTGACCTCGGATACTTTTACTTCCCAGCCGCTTTTTGGATTGGTAAGCGGGATTGGAGTTTTTAGCGCGGCGGCGGCGGACGGAACCTCTTTTTCCTGGGGTTTTGCAATAGTCGATCCTACGCTGTATCTGTCTTCGCTGATGCAGGACGTGGATTACCTTCAGACCGGCACCAACGGGGTGAACACAGTATTCGGCGAGAAGCTGCACCCGTCAGGAGCCTTGCTTTACGTTCCGCAGAACAATGGCGTCGATATCTACGATTCCCACAACGGCCATATTGCGCGGCGCATCATTCTTCCTTTGCAGGTTCCGGTCACTCTCGATGCAATGGCGATCGATCAAACAGGATCACAAGTGTTTCTGATCACCGCGACTGGCCTTACGATCGTCAATATTGCCGATCTGCCGCTGAGCGTGGGCAGCCTCACTCCTGCCCAAGGATCCGCGAGTGGAGGCGTATCGGTGCGGATCCGCGGCAGCGGCTTTCAGAATGGGGCCACGGTAACGTTTGGCGGCGCTGGGGCGGTAGTCTCCTTTGTGGACAGCAGCACCCTGGAAGTTACTACTCCCAATCTGCCGGTGGGTGCGGCTCGGGTTACGGTGGTGAATCCAGACGGCATGCAGTACGCGCTGGACGATGCTTTTACTGCCAACTGAGGACTGTTCAAACATCTTCCCGTATCCTAAGAGCAACGATCAAAGGTGACGGAGTCGAATGCCGCTCCCACACGAGCGAGCCTCTGGGGCTGAAGCCCGCGTTCTTCTTGTGCGATTTACGGCACCCTTCGGCTTCGCTCAGGGCAGGCTCAAAGCTGAGGTCTTGCCCTTCCCGAACTCGCGTCCGCAAGGAGCGGGGGTAGCAGCCGGGAGCTGCATAGGTCCCTCGTTGGGAGTCGCCGCTTTGCGGGCGACTCCGCTGCCTCAGGATGGCGAGTGGATGTTGGGCCTGCTCATACTAGCCGGACGTTGCGTTCGATGGTCTTGATCACGTCGTCCATTTTTCCGTTCCATACTTGTTTGGCCATGCTCATGGTGAAGCCTTTGGCGGTGTGGAAGGGAACATGCGATGGTAAAGAGAGGGCGAACGGGTCGACTACTGCGTCTACGACGACCGGGCCGTCCTTATGCGCGAGAGCTTCGGCGAGTCCGTCCCGAACGTCGCCGGGGTCTTCGAGGCGGATTCCTTTTGCTCCCATGGCTTCGGCAACCTTGGCGAAATCGGGGTTGTCGAATTTCACGCCGAAGGGAATTACGCCAGCCTCTTGCTGCTCGATATTGACGAAGTCGAGGGATCCGTTATTGAGGATGATCTGAACTACAGGAGACTTTCGTTCCACCTGGGTTAATAAGTCGCCCAGCCCGAGCATGGTGAAACCTCCGTCGCCGGTGAGGGCGATGGTTTGGCGGCCCGGGTAGGCCAGTTGCGCGCCGAAGGCATTGGGCGCGGCATTGGCCATGGACGCCCAGGTAAACGAGCCGAAAAGTCTGCGATTTTTGCTGCCCGTGATATGCCTTGCCATCCATATGCAGGCTGTGCCGGTGTCGGCGAAAAACATGGCGTCGTCGGATGCGAGATCGTTTAGCGTTGCGGCCAGGAATTCCGGACGTATGGGCTTGATCTCCGGTCCTTTCTCGACATAGTGCTGCAGTAGATTGTGGAACGAGTTTGTGTCGGCGAGCTGTTTTCTGAGGAAGCTGTCGTTGGTCTTGTCGCGGACGCTGCCGAGCAACGCGGCGACTGTCGCCTTGATGTCGCCGACGAGACCGAGATCAACCTGGGTGCGGCGGCCGATGTGTTTGGGGTTTTTGTCGATTTGAACTTTCTTCACGCTATGGCCGGGGAGGAACTCTGGAAAGGGAAAGTCAGTGCCGAGCAGCAGCAGGAGTTCGGCTTCGTGAATAGCGCCGTAGGCTCCGCCGTAACCGAGCAGGCCGGTCATGCCAACGGCATTGGGATTGTCATGTTCCAACCACTGCTTGCCGCGGAACGAATAGCCAACAGGCGCCTTCAGTCTGCTCGCCAATTCGACCACTTCGTCTCGGGCATCGCGGCAGCCATCGCCGCCGAAGATCGCGACCGTTTTCGCGTCGTCGATCATCTTCACGAGCTGATTCAGGTCGGCATCGGAAGGGCGAAGGACAGCTGGGTTGGGAATCGTGATTGCTGCAGAACGGTCGGCTACGTCAGCTGACGCGACGTCGCCCGGGATCGAAATTACCGTGGGCCCTTTTTCCAGGACGGCGGTGAGAATTGCAGTATTGACGACTGATCGGGCCTGGTCAGGATTGACGAGACGCCCGGTGTACAGAGATGCGGCCTCGAAGAATTTGTAAGGATTGAGTTCTTCGAGTGCTTCGGTGTCGATCAAGCTGGTCTCAACATCGCCGGCAATGGCGATGATGGCAGCGCCTTCCTTGCGCGCGTCCATGAGGCCGTTGAAGAGATGGGTAACACCGGGGCCGGCCGTTCCGCAGACCGCAACTGGATTGCCGGTCAGGTAGGCTTCTGCGACGGCGGCAAAAACGCCGTACTCCTCATGGCGGACATGGATGAACTCGATCCTGCCGTTTCGGCGCAGGCCGTCGATGACGGGATTGAGGGCGTCGCCAACGATGCCGTAGCAGCGTTTGACTCCGGCGTTTGCAAGCATCTCCCATAACAAGTCTGCGACTTTTCCTGACATAAAATCAGCGCCTCCGGAAGCTGAGATTCCAATTTCCAGGTTCCGGATGCAGCTAAATTTCTTCGGCTTCGCTCAGGGCAGGCTTTCTCGCAAAGGACGCGAGAAATGGGGCGCCCGACGCTCGGTGGACGGGCTCGGGCTTGCAAAATCGTTGCGAGTCGGGCAACCTCCAAGGGCATGGGGCATATGAACAGGCTTCTACTGTTTTCTTTCTTCATTATCTGCTTCGTGATCGTGACCGCTGGCCTGGGTTTCGGGCAGACAGAGCCGGGACCAGAGGAAGACGGGCATGAGGTGCAGGTCTGGGCTGGGGGTGGGCACTCGGTGCCGGGTGGGACTTCGAAAACCGGAATCTTTGATGTGGGGCTGCGCTATGGGTGGGTGATTACTGGGCCACATCTGCCGGGATTTTTGCGGGGGCGATTTGAGTATGCGGTGGATGCGGAGCCGGCGTATTTGATTTTTCAGCCGGCGAATACGGCTTATGGAGTGGGATTCAATCCGTTTGGGCTGAAGTGGAATTTCGAGCGGCGAGGGCGGTTCTCGCCTTACCTGGAACTGAGTGGAGGGACGCTGTTCAGCGATCACAATGTCCCGACTTACACGAACACGGTGAACTTTACTTCGGCGGCGGCGCTGGGGACGCACGTGCTCGGTGCGAAATACAACTGGAGTGTGGAGTTGCGGTATCTGCATATTTCGAATGCGGGGTTGGCGAACCCGAATCCCGGGTTGAATACGGTGCAGGTGCGGGTGGGGGTGGGGAGGTTCTGGGGAACGCGGAAGTGACCAGCGAGAGACGCCGGGGCCTTCACCAATAATCGTCGCGAGACTCGAATACAATTCAGTCATGAGGGGTAGATACATTCCGTGGCTGGTCCTGTTGTTTTTGTGCTGCGTAAACGCTGCCAGTTTCGGCCAGAGGGTGACGATTCGTGTCATCAATCTCAACGGGAGCCCGTTCAAGAATAAACAGGTCTATATTTCTGGGTTGAGTCCGCAGGCAGCCTCGAAAAATGACGAGCGGCTCAAACTCACAGGGAAACCGATTCGAGCAGACCTAAGCCTTTTGACCGATAGCGAGGGAGAAACCGCGTTTGACCTCCCGAAGCCTGTGCCTGCTTACGTCTATGTTCGGCCTGTGTTTAGTGAGCGGGTCTGGGATTGCACTTGCTTCGTAAGTGTCCCTACAGAGGTACTCTTGCAGAAAGGCTACATTCTCATCTCGCCCTCTGCACGCAAGAAACCGAAGCCATCGATTCAGCCAAAGGCCGGGGAAATCCTGTTTGTAATGGGGCGGACACCATTGTGGTGGCAACTTCTCTATCCTGTTGAGAAAGGCTAGTTCCCTGGCGTTTAGTCTTAACCGCAGATTCCATGTTCCCGTGAGATAGCTATCGACGGCGAGCGCTGGCGATCATTGAGGATTGGCCGTTCCCTAACGGGTGATGTTCGGGCAGCACCTAGTCAGCTGCGAGCCTTGCTTCGATTACTACAGCCCAGCTATTCTTCTCACTTATGTCTACGCTCGTCGAATGCGTTCCTAACTTCTCGGAAGGCCGTGACAAGTCCAAAGTTGATGCAATTGTTGACGCCATGAAGATGGACGGCGTCTACCTGCTGGACCGCGAGATGGACGCGGACCATAACCGGTGCGTGATTACACTGGTGGGCGAGCGGGAGCAGATTCAGGAAGCGGCGATTCGCGGGGTGGGCAAGGCCGCGGAATTGATTGATCTGAATGTGCATAAGGGGGCACATCCGCGGATGGGCGCGGCGGATGTGGTGCCATTTATTCCGATTGATGGCGTGACCATTGAAGATTGCGTGGCTATGGCGCGGCATGTGGGGGAAGAGATCTGGAAGCGGTATCAGATTCCGGTTTATTTGTATGAGGCGGCGGCGGCGACGCCGGAGCGGCAGAATCTGGAGAACATCCGGCGCGGGCAGTTTGAAGGGATACGGGCGGAGATTGCTACGAATGCGGCGCGCAAGCCTGATTTCGGCGAGGCGCGGGTGCATCCGACGGCGGGCGCGACGGTGGTGGGGGCGCGGAAGTTTCTGATTGCTTACAACGTGTTTCTGAACACGCCGGATGTTGAGATCGCTAAGAAAGTGGCGAAGGCGGTGCGGTTTTCGAGCGGCGGGATGCGATTCGTAAAAGGTGCGGGATTTCTGGTGCGGGGGCTTGCACAGGTTTCGATGAATCTGACGGATTTTGAGCAGACGCCGGTGCATCGCGTGTTTGAAATGGTGAAGCGGGAGGCGGCGCGGTATGGCGTGACTCCGGTGTCGAGCGAGATTGTGGGATTGATTCCGAAGAAAGCGCTGGAACAGGCGGCGGAGTGGTTTCTGCAAGTGGAGAACTTTGATTCGTCTTTAATCCTGGAGAACCGTCTTGCGGCGGTGATGAGTGGGAAGGCGGCGGTGGGCGGACTGCGAGCCGGGATCGAGCCGTTTGTCGAGCAACTGGCTGCGCCTACGGCTACGCCCGGCGGGGGGAGTGCGGCGGCGGCGGCGGGAGCGATGGCGGCGGCGCTAGCGACGATGGTGGCCTTGATGTCGCGCGGGAAGAAGGCGTATCTGCAATATGAGTCGCAGCTGAGCGCGGCGATTGGGCGGCTGGGACCCTTGCGGGAAGAATTGAAGGCTGCCATCGACGCAGACGCTGGCGCTTACGATGCGGTGATGAGGGCCTATAAGCAGGCCAAGACCGACCCAGCTGGGGCCGATGGGTTGATCGATGGCGCTCTCAAATTGGCCACTGGGGTTCCGCTCAGTGTGGCCGAGAAGGCGCATGAAGTGGGGGAGATTACGCGGAGCCTGGTTGAAATCAGCAATCCTAATATGAAGTCGGACTTGACTACCGCACAGGCTTTGGCAGGGGCGGCGATTACGGGGGCGCTGGCGAATGTGGAGATCAATCTGGCATCGATCAAGGACATGGCTTTTGCTGCGGAAGTGAGGAAGAGAGCAGTTACCATCAGAAGCTGATGTAGCGGGTAGGGGACGTCGCCGCAACGCATCGCGCTCAAACCTTAACCAAGGAAATAGCGGGCTACGCTGTCCACGGCCTGCGGAAGCCTGCCCCCAGACTGCAAGAATAAATTCTGCGTCGACCGAGTGGAAAGGTCGGCTGCGGGGTTTCTCGTGCAAGGACTGGAACACCATACCGTTGCCTAAGGGGGAACGCTGCTATGAGGCGGCTGGCACTCTTATCCACTTCGATATTGCTCTTTTGTGTGGCTGGACTTCTCTTGAGTATGAACGCCTGTGGCGGAAGCGGTACGAGCAAGATTACGGTCCCACCGCCTGCTTCGAAAATTCAGCACGTGGTGATCATTTTCCAGGAGAACCGCACACCTGATAATTTGTTTCAGGGATTGTGCATTCCGCCTTACGGGTCCGCCAGTGCCTGCAGCACCAACCCGAGCGCATCCCAGTACAACATCGCCAGCAGCGGGGTGAATTCGACAGGCGCAACCATCACGCTCAACCCCATCGACCTGGGCACGGTCGGCACCAACGGCAATCCAGACAACTACGATCTGAGCCACGCGCACAGCGCTTTCGCGGACATGTGCGACCTGAACGCATCCGGCGCATGTCAGATGAATGGCGCGGATCTGATTCCAATATCGTGCGGAGCGGGAGCCACCAATTGCCCGCCTGCGAATCCGCAATTTATGTATGTCTATCCCAATGACGTCGCGCCATATCTGACCATGGCTCAGACATACACGTTCGCCGACCAGATGTTCCAGACCAATGAGGGCCCAAGCATGCCGGCGCATCAGTTCATCATCTCAGGAACATCGGCGCCGTCTGCGGGCAGCAACTTATTCGAGGCGGAGAATCCGGCAGGGTTGAAGAACGCCGACAATAACACCGGCTGCACCGCTCCTCCGGCGGAATACGTCGAACAGATCGACCCTGCTGGCGTCGAGAGCCCCATCTACCCGTGCTTCGAGCATCAAACTCTTACCGACCTGCTGAACGCGGCGAACATTAGCTGGCGCTACTACGCACCCTCTGCCGGATCGATCTGGACGGCTCCGAATGCGATCGAGCATATGTGCGGGCCGAACGCGACCCCGCCGAACGCGACAGCGTGCACTGGATCTGATTGGACCAACAACGTGGTGCTAGCTACTTCCCAGAACTCTGCGCCGGTGCTGACGGATATTATCAATGGCAATCTTGCTACCGTGAGCTGGGTCATTCCCAATGGCCTGGAATCGGACCATGCTTTGAGCAACGATGGGTCCGGACCCTCCTATGTATCCGCGGTCGTCAATGCGATCGGCAACAGTTCCTACTGGTCGAATACTGCGATCATTCTTACCTGGGACGATTGGGGCGGCTGGTACGATCACGTCCCGCCGCAAGTGTTGGGCGGGCCAAACTGTGCGCAATGGGGATGCGGATACGTGTATGGATTCCGGGTGCCGATGATCGTGATTTCGCCCTATGCGAAGCCGGCTTACATCTCGCACGTCACGCACGACTTTGGAAGCATTTTGAAATTCATCGAGACCAATTGGAATCTGCCGTCGCTGGGCTATGCGGACACGCCCGCCGATGATCTCTCCGACTGTTTCAACTTCACGCAGACGCCAATCAAGTTCAAGACGGTTCCTGCGGTGCTGAAGGCGGATTACTTCATGAACGATAAGCGCCCGCCGACTGATCCGGATGATGATTAAGGTCCGACTCTGCTAATCTCCTGCGCTGGTGGCCGACGCTGGCTCCGGTCTGGTTCGTGAATCCCACCAAGCTTCAAAGCCTTGCCTGGCAAGTTTGAAGATGGTGTTGCGGTTCTCTGAAAGTACCTTCCACCAGGCAAAGCGGCCGAGCA
>Ga0210396_10006302_pt1 | contig 11380 bp, 10 predicted proteins | sample IncBWH17OmetaG_FD_155466 | JGI IMG/M metagenome (GOLD analysis project Ga0210396, IMG submission 155466) | Forest soil microbial communities from Barre Woods Harvard Forest LTER site, Petersham, Massachusetts, United States - Inc-BW-H-17-O ...
GGCGAAGGCCGGCTATCACGTCGTCGCGCCGGACCAGCGCGGCTATGGCCGTACCGCCGGCTGGGACGCGAACTACGACGGCGACTTCAATTCGTTCCGGCTGCTCAATCTGGTGCGCGACGCGTTGGGTCTCGTCTTCGCGTTCGGCCATCGTTCGGTCGCCGCCGTGGTCGGGCATGATTTCGGCAGTTCGGTCGCCGCATGGTGCGCGCTGGTGCGCCCCGACGTGTTTCGATCGGTCGCGCTGATGAGTGCGCCGTTCGCGGGCCCGCCACGGCTCGCCTTCGATACTGCCGGCAAGCCCGCGAGACCAAAGCCCGAGGATCCGGTGCATCGCGAGCTCGCGGCGCTGTCGCGTCCGCGCAAGCATTATCATTGGTACTACTCGACCCGCGAAGCCAATGCGGACATGCACCGCGCCCCACAAGGCGTGCACGATTTCCTGCGCGCTTATTATCATCACAAGAGCGCGGACTGGAAAGACAACACCCCCTATCCGCTGCAGGGCTGGACCGCGCAAGAGCTGGCAAAACTGCCGACCTATTATGTGATGGACCTTGCCAGCAACATGGCGCAGACCGTTGCTGCAGAAATGCCATCGGCGGACGCCATCGCGGCGAATACATGGCTGCCCGAGCGCGAACTCGCCTTCTACAGCGCCGAATATGTCCGCACCGGATTCCAGGGCGGCCTGCAATGGTATCGCTGCGGCACCTCAGGCGCGTTCAACGCCGAGCTTGAAATGTTTTCCGGCCGCCGCATCGACGTGCCGTCCTGCTTCATCTCCGGCAAGCACGACTGGGGCACCTATCAGCGCCCCGGCGTATTCGAGACCATGCAGTCTACCGCCTGCACGCGCATGCTCGGCTGTCATCTGGTCGACGGCGCCGGCCATTGGGTGCAGCAGGAACAGCCCGCGGAAGTAAGCCGGCTGCTGCGGCAGTTTCTGGGGCAAGCCGCGGAATAAGCCGCCTAATAGTTTAATGCCCGAAAACAGCCTAGGTTGCCGCGGGAACCATTTCTAGGTATTTCTGTTGCCGACTGCCGGGCGATGTGCTCGGCGAGTCATCGGAGGAGAAAATATGGAAAAAAAGATCGCTGGACTTCTGGGCGCGATGGCGGCGCTCGGAGCATTCAACGCCACTGAGGCGGCGCCGATTGCAAGTCCGGCCCCGATAGATGTTTTGAGGGCTAATTCCTTTGCGGACCTTCTCAATCCAATTCCGAATGCTGCGGCGTTGCTGCAGGCGGTCGATGAATCAGGGCCGGTCCCCTCGGCGAATGAAAATATTCAGCTCGCACAATATCACCATCATCACCACCACCACCATGGTTGGCGTCGGCCCGTCGTCGTAGTGCCTCGATATCGTCGTCACCATCACCATCACCACCATCATCACGCCTACTATCGCCGCGACTATTGAGCCGGCGCTTCGGATGATTGAAAAACAGGACCCCCGGGTCCTGTTTTTTTGTGTGCTGCTTACTCCAGGCGCGCTTTTTCCTTCGCCGCACGATGAAGATGCCGATAGGTCCCGTCGAACACCGTATCCGACGATGAGGTCCATTCGGTCCCGGCCGACAATGTCGGCCGATTGGCATAGATGCGCCGCGCCTGAAGCTCGCGTTCAGCCGATTCCTCTTCGTTCATCTTCTCAAGTTCAAAGTTGGCTTCCTCAGGAATCACGATGATCTGCGCGAAGGGTTCGTTCGGCCTGAAGATGTGGGTACGACCCTCGGCCGGCGCCTTGAAGACCGTGAAGAACATCATCGGCCACCAATTTCGCACCAGCGCCGGCACCGCGATCGGCACAGTGTCGCTGCGGTCGGTATAGAACCGCGGATGCGGCTCGGTCCTGATCGCCAGGCCTTTTTCGACCTTGATATCCAGCAGGATTTGATAGGTGTAAAAGCTGTCGCCGAAATTTCGGAACGGCGGCCATTGCACGCCGCTGTCCGGCGCGGGCCCCCAATCTCCATCCAGTATCAAGCGGCCGTCCTTGGTGCTGACGTGCAGTTCATTTTCGTACGGGTAAAACAGTTCGATTCCGTATTGCGCGCCTTCCGTAAACGGAACGCAATGCCAGACCTGTTCGCGCGATCCGTCCGCGCGGGGTTCGCGCTTGCCGGCCCATCCGGGAATCTCCAGCTTGGTGCGGCGCGGCGCAAGCCGCGGATCGTTCAAACGGTATTTTACTTTGTCCATGAGAACTCCAGGTCGATGAATCCTGCGATAGGAACTCGAACGGGCGCCAGCTGCAACAGTTCCGGATCGCAAGCGCAGAAATGTCCGTGGAAGCTCCGCCGAATGATTTGACCTTGCAGCGACGTCCGCCTATAACCAATTTAGAATCATTCTAAATTTCGCAAAAAGGCCGCCGTTGTGAAGAATTTCGCCGATTTGACCGAACGGGAAGTGCTGGCTGTTGCAATCTCCGCGGAGGAAGAAGACAGCCGCATCTACATGACTTTCGCGGAAGACCTGGCGGAGCGCTACCCCGAATCGGCCAAGATGTTCGAGGAGATGGCCGAGGAGGAAAAAGGCCATCGCCACATGCTGCTGGAACTATACGAGCAGCGTTTCGGCAAAAACCTGCCGCCGATCCGTAGGGATAACGTCAGGGGATTTTTGCGCCGCCGCCCGATCTGGCTGACCAAGAATCTGTCGCTCGACACCATCCGCAAGGAAGTCGGGACGATGGAATTCGAAGCCGAGCGATTCTACGTCAAGGCGGCCGATCAGACCCAGGATGTCGGCGTCCGCCGGCTGCTCGGCGATCTCGCGGAGGCGGAAAAAGGCCACGAGAAAGTTGCGGCCAGGCTGACCGACCAGATCCTGTCTCCAGACGTGCGCGCGGAAGAGGACAAAACCCGCCGGCGGATTTTCGTCCTGCAATATGTGCAGCCCGGTCTTGCCGGACTGATGGACGGATCGGTATCGACGCTCGCTCCGCTGTTCGCCGCGGCCTTTGCGACGCATCAGAACTGGCCGACGTTTCTCGTTGGCCTCGCCGCCTCGATCGGCGCCGGCATCAGCATGGGTTTTGCGGAAGCACTGTCCGACGACGGATCGTTGACCGGACGCGGTTCGCCGTGGCTGCGCGGCGCCGTCTGCGGCGTGATGACGGCGCTTGGCGGGCTTGGTCACTCCATCCCTTATCTGGTTCCGGATTCATGGGCCAACGCTTTCTGGATCGCGACAGCGATCGCCGGCGTCGTGGTGTTCTTCGAGCTGTGGGCCATCGCCTATATTCGCGCGCGATACATGGACACACCGTTCCTGCAGGCGGTGTTCCAGATCGTTCTAGGCGGCGTCATCGTACTGGCGGTCGGCATTCTGATCGGGGCAGCGTAAGCACCGGTGGCGATGATCAAACGCGGTTTCAGCCGTTCATGGTACCACTTCTGTCTGCTCAGCAGCGCGATCTTTTGGACCGTGCCGGCGCAACCGGCGAAAGCCACCGACGAAATCCAGGTTTACAACGCCGCTATTGCGGCAGTAGGCCAATTCACGATTCAGCAGCACCTCAACTACGTCGGTGCGGGTCTCACGACGCCGCCATTTTCGGGGGCCCTCGTCTCCAATCACAGCCTCAACGGGACGCCCGAATTTGCCTACGGCGTGACTGACTGGTGGGAGGTGGGGCTCTATCTGCCCTTCGCCATCCAAGACCAGAAATTTCTCTCCGACTCCTTCAAGCTGCGGACCCTGTTTGTCTCGCCCCATGCCGACCAGCGCGATTTTTTCTATGGCGTCAATCTGGAATTCAGCAACACGACCCCGCCATTCGCGCAGACAAGATTTGCGTTGGAGGTACGGCCAATTATCGGGGTCCGTAACGCCGACTACGAATTCATCGTCAACCCGATCGTGGATGCCGGCTTCGGAAAATTGGGCCAGCTGGACTTTGCGCCCGCCGCGCGCCTGGCGCGAAAGCTCGGTCCCGATCTGTTTCTAGGTCTCGAATATTATGCGGACTTCGGAGAGATCGGGAACTTCTCGAAGCTTGCCGATCAGCAACATAGTTTGTTCCTGGTTACTGATTTCAAGCTCGGCGTGTTCGATGTGGACTTAGGTGTTGGTTACGGATTGACGTCCGCGTCCGATCGCTGGGTCGTTAAAACGATCATCGGCTACGCGTTTCCGGTCCCTGGAAGCAATTCCGGCACCAGCGCTGCCGGACCCGTCAATCCGATGTCGCATACCTCCACGCGATTGCTGCAACCCTTATGAACCGGCGCCCTCGCGCGCGTCATACCCGGGTCGCAGTTTGACGAGACATTACCACCGCGATGAAGGGAATCTCATGACCGATCGTTTGCAATACGGCACCACGGCGAAGGTGTTCCACTGGCTCGTGGTGGCGCTCTTGCTCGTGCAATATCTGATCGGCTGGCTGATGCCGGACATTCATGGGGGGATGAAGCCGGGCGCGGCCATGACATTCCATGTTTCGCTTGGCATCGTCATTCTGACGGTCATCATTCTGCGCTTCGCCTGGCGGCTGGCCCATCCGGTGGCACCCGAAAGTTCGCTTCCTTCCTGGCAACGCTTGACCTCCGAAGCCGTGCATTGGACGCTCTATGCACTGGTATTGGCGACCACCATCACCGGCTGGCTGTTCGCGTCGTTTCGCGGCTGGTCACTCTCATTTTTTTATCTCTTCCCGCTGCCTATGTTGGCCTCCGACAATCCGGCGACGGGCAAAGCCATCGATGGCTGGCATCAGGCGATGGAATGGACGCTGCTGGTGTTCGTCGGCATTCATGTGGCGGCGGCGATGGCTCACATCTTCATCTACCGCGACCGTATCGTGCAACGGATGCTGCCGGGATAGCTCTCATCCGGGACCGCAATAGCTGCCTAGCGGCGGCCGTTTAAACCAGCATTATTCCGGCAGGAGCAGGAAACAGCACCGGGAGAACGACGTGACGACATCGCAATGGAGTTTCAAGACCGCCATCGAGCTATCGGCGGCGCTGGCCGCCAGGAAAGTTTCCGCGGTGGAACTGGCGCGGGACACGATCGGCCGTATCGAGCGTCACGACAGCAAAATCAACGCCGTTTGCGTGCGCGATTTCGCACGTGGCCTTGAGGCTGCCCGCGCCGCTGACACAGCCCGAGCGCGCGGCGAGACGAGCCCGCTGCTCGGCATTCCCATGACGGTGAAAGAATCCTACAACGTCGCGGGGCTGCCCACGACCTGGGGCTTTCCGGCGCAAAAGGATTTCATTCCGCCGGAAGACGCGCTGGCGGTTACCCGCGTCAAGGCCGCCGGCGCCGTCCTGCTCGGCAAGACCAACGTGCCGCTCGGGCTCGGCGACTGGCAGAGCTACAACGACATCTATGGCACCACCAACAATCCGTACAACCTCGGCCGCACACCCGGAGGCTCCTCCGGCGGATCGGCGGCGGCGCTCGCGGCTGGGTATGGCGCGCTCTCGCTCGGCTCGGACCTTGGCGGTTCGTTGCGGGTGCCGGCGTTCCACTGCGGCATCTATGCGCACAAGCCGACCTTCGCGCTGGTGCCTTCCCGCGGCCACTTGCCGCCGCCATTTCCGCCGCTGCCGTCCGATCGCGACCTCGCGGTGATCGGGCCGATGGCGCGCTCTGCCGCCGACCTTTCGCTGCTGCTTGACGTGATCGCGGGGCCGGACCCGTTGGATACCGGCACGGCCTATACGCTGGCGCTGCCGCCACCGCGCCACGGAGAATTGAAGAATTTCCGCGTGCTGCTGATCGATAGCCATCCGGTGCTGCCAACCAATGCAGCGGTGCGCGCGGCGATCGATGCGCTGGCTACAAACCTCCGCAAGGCCGGCGTAAAGATCGAACGCGAAAGCCCGCTGCTGCCGGACTTCGCCGTCTCGTCGCGGCTCTACATGCGGATTCTGATTTCACTCCTCGCCGCATCATTCGCGCCGGACATCTATGCAGGCGCGAAGGCCGCGGCGGAAAATCTCCCGACCGAGGATACGAGCCTTGCAGCGGAGCGCCTGCGCGGCGTCGCCCTCAGCCATCGCGACTGGGTGATCGCCGATCGCAGCCGCGCGGTCCTGAAGGCGCAGTGGCGCGCATTGTTTGGAAGCTTCGATGCGGTGATCTGCCCGGTATTGCCGACACCGGCCTATCCGCATGATCATTCGGCCGAGCAGGAAAAGCGCCACATCAACATCGACGGCAAGGACTTTGCCTATCCCGACCAGCTGGCATGGCCCGGGATCGCCACCCTGCCCGGCCTGCCGGCGACCGCGATACCGATCGGCCTTGCGCCGGATGGCCTGCCGGTCGGCGTCCAGATCGTCGGCCCCATGCTTGAAGATCGCACGCCCTTGAAACTGGCCGAACTGATCGAGCGCGAATTCGGCGGCTTCGTTCCGCCGCCACAGTTTGATGATTAAGATTCCTTGAGCCCGTCATTTCAGGGCGCCGCAGGCGAACCCGGAATCCAGAGGTTCTAAGATTCCGCATTCGCGCTTCCGCGTGTCCCGGAATGACGAAGAGAGGAAACACAATGAGCAAAGACATCGACGAACTGACGATCCTCAATCGCGACTATGTCGCTTCGGTGCAGAATTGCGACGTCAAGCGTTTCGACGAGATTCTGGCGCAGGATTTCTACTGCACCAACCCTGATAAATCGCTGGTCGATCGCGCCGGATTCCTCAAGCAGACGGCAATACCGGTCACGATCCGCAATCTCATCGCCGATGATGTGAAAATTCGCGTGCTGGGCGACTTCGCCATCATCGATGGTCGTACCAGTTATACCACGTCAGACGGAAAGCAGGCCTACGGCCGCTACACCGATTGCTGGGCGAAACAAAACGGCCGCTGGCTCGCGGTGTCCGCGCATGTTGCGCGGTAACGCCTGAGCGTGCGATCACGCCACGTCATTCCGGGGCATCGAGAAGCGATGAACTTTGCGCTTACGCGCGCCCCGGAATGACGAACCTTTTACGCATCGAACATAATGACGCTGCGCACCGTCTTGCCGGCCTTCATCGCCGCAAACCCCTCGTTGATCTCCGACAGCTTCAGCTTGGCGGAGATCCAGTCATCGAGATGCAGCTTGCCGCGCATGTAGAACTCGACCAGCCGCGGCATGTCGACACGGAAATGGTTCGAGCCCATCGACGACCCCTGGATCTTGCGTTCGCGCAGGAAATCGAAGCCGTGCAGTTCGATCTTCTGGCCGAACGGGATCATCCCGACAATGGTCGCGGTACCGCCGGGCGCCAGCATCGCAAATGCCTGCTCGGCGGTCTCCTTGCGTCCAAGCACTTCGAACGAATGATGCACCCCGCCATTGGTGAGATCGCGCACCTGCTTGACCACATCGCCATTGGCAGGATCGACGATATCGGTCGCCCCTAACTTGGTGGCCAATTGCAGTTTGGCCGGATTGGTATCGACCGCGATCACGCGGCCGGCGCCGGCGATCTGCGCGCCGTTGATCGCGGCCATGCCTACGCCGCCGCAACCGATCACGACCACGGTTTCGCCGGGCACCACTTTCGCGGTGTTCACCACCGCACCGTAGCCGGTGATGACGCCGCATCCGATCAGCGCCGCCAGATCCAGCGGCATATCCTGGCGGATTTTCACGATGGCATTCTCGTGCACCAGCATCTGCTCGGCGAATGACGACAGATTGAGAAACTGGTTCAGTTTCTCCGATCGTGCCCAAGATAGCCTGTTGGATACGCCCGGCAGCATCTTCACGGTCGTGTCGGTGCACAGCACCGGCCGCCCGGTCGAGCAATTGTCGCAGGTCCCACAAAACACCGACAGACACGTCACGACATGATCGCCGGCCTTCACATAGGTCACGTCGGCGCCGACCTGCTCGACGACCCCCGCTGATTCGTGACCGAGCACCGCCGGCAGCGGATGCGGATAGAGTCCTTCCATGAAATGCAGATCGGAATGACAGAGCCCGGCGACGCTGGTGCGGATCAGAACCTCGCGCGGTCCGGGCTTCTGCAGGCTGACATCCTCGATCGCGAGCGGCTGGTTGACTTCGTACAGGACGGCAGCCTTCATCGGTGTTTCCCCTTTTGTTGTTCGCCTATTTTTGTTGTTCGCTTAGCTTTGAAAATACGGGCGGTGCACTCCCTCTCCCCTTGTGGGAGAGGGCTGGGGTGAGGGGTCACGGTCTATCGATAGGCCTTAACCCCTCACCCGGATCGCATCTGTCGATGCGATCCGACCTCTCCCACAAGGGGAGAGGTAAGATCGCTAGAGCCTACGCCGCGACGAGCAATTCGCCAACCTCGGCCATGCCGACTGCGCGCTCGCCGAGCAGGTGTTCCGTCATCGCGCGCTGTTGCGCATTTTCCGTGAGCCGGAATGGATCGTTCGCCGCGACCCGGTGATCGATCACCATCCGCGACAGCAATAGCCGGCGGGCATCGCCGCGTATCTCGTGAATGCGCCCGCCTTCCCAGGCCAGCGCCACTGCGCTTGCGACGTGATAGACCAGGCTGGTAGCGCGCCGCGCTTCGGCTTCGTGCTCTGTACGGCCAGCCACTTCGCGGGCGAAGCCGACCACGCGATCGGTCAGCCCGCGCAAGCGATCGCGCCAGGCCTGTGGCACGTTGGCGCTGTCGTCGAGCCGGGCATGCATATCTGCGGCAAGGGCGGCCTCGGCGCCGTGACGGCCGACGGCGCGCTTCAATGCATCGAGCGCGACGATATTGCCAGTGCCTTCCCAGATCGAGCCGAGATGGGCATCGCGCAACAGCCGCGCGGTGGCGAATTCCTCGATGTAACCGATGCCGCCACGCATCTCCAGCGCGTCGCCGCAGACCTTGCGCGCGTCGCGGGTGGCGCGGTATTTCAGCGTCGGTGTCAGAATGCGCAACAGCGCCGCGGCGTCCTGGCTGCCGGCCTCGGCGCGGTCGAGCGCGTCGGCGGTGAGGAAACTCATCGACAGCGCCTGCTCGGTGGCGAGCATGATCTTCATCAATTGCCGGCGCGCCAGCGGCAGATCGAGGATGCGGCTGCCGAACACCACGCGATTCTGCGCCACCGTCATCGCGTCATGATGCGCGCGCCGCATCAGCGCGGTGGATTTGACGCCGTTGGAAAGCCGCGAGGAATTGACCATCTCCGCCATCTGCACGAAACCGCGATCGAGCTTTCCGACGGCATAGGCGATCGCGCCTTCCAGCTTGATCTCGCCCGACGCCATCGAACGGGTGCCGAGCTTGTCCTTGAGCCGAACGATCCGGTAGTGGTTGGACGAGCCGTCGTCGAGCTTGCGCGGCATCAGAAACAGCCCGACGCCGCGTGTGCCGCCGACCGCACCCTGCGGCCGCGCCAGCAGCATCACCACCTCGGCGTCCGCATTGGAGCAGAACCATTTCTCGCCCGACAGACGCCAGTGATCGCCTTCCGGCACCGCTGTCGTCGTGAGCTTGCCGACGTCGGAGCCGCCTTCCTTCTCGGTCATGAACTGGCCGCCCTGGGTCAGCTTGCTCATGTCGGTTTGGGTGAGGCCGTCGAGATATCGAGCCTTCAGCGCCTCATCGCCGAAATTCGCCAGCAGCTTGGCGCAGCCATCGGTAACGTTGATCGGACACCCCAGGCCGAACTCGGCCTGGTTGAACAGGAATGTAAAGGCATGCTTGGCCACCACAGGATATTTCTCGGGCCAGCCCAGAATGCCCTTCCGCAGCGACATCGCATGAATGCCGAACTCGCCGAAGGCATAACGCTCCAGTTCGCGGTAGGCCGGATGGTACTCGATCCACTGCGCGTCACGGCCGAAACGGTCGCGCTGATGCAGCACCGGCACATGCCGATCGGCGAGCCGCGCGCATTCGTCGAGATGACCACCGGCGAGCGCGCCCAGCCGGTCGAGATGCGGTTCGATATGACGAAACAACGGGTCGTGGAGATAGATGCGCAGCAGATCGGTCAGCGCCGGATCGGCACGATAAAAGTTCATTCCCGACGTATCCGGCGCGAGCAACCCCGGCTGGTCGGCTGAGTTTGAAATGCGATCATGCTTAAGTGGCTGCATTGAACTCTCTTGTTCGTTTCCTCATCTGTTTGGTTGGAACTATCGCACATCAGATGCCGGACTGTCGCCCTACCCGATCAAGGCCTCGACCCAATTTTCGTTGCAAACCCACCTTCCCGGAACCACCTGGAAGGGCCATCTACAAGGACCGCCTACAGGAGCCACCTAACAAAAAGCTAAGCCGGCTCCAGTGGATCAAGGGAACCAAGGAAACCGCATATGGAAACCCCGAAGTACAAGATTGCCCTGATTGTCGGCGTCGGCGAAGGCCTCAGTGCGTCGTTGGCGCGGCTATTCGCCCGCGAAGGCATCCGCGTCGCGCTGGCGGCACGAAAGATCGAAAAGCTCGGCGCGCTCTGCACCGAGACTGGCGCGCGCGCCTTTGCCTGCAATGCTACCGATCCCGGCGAGGTCGAACGTCTCTTTGGCCTGGTCGAGCGCGAAATGGGTGAGCCCGATTTGGTTGTCTATAATGCCAGCGCGCGGGCGCGTGGCAGCTTCGTCGATCTCATACCCGCTGACGTAGCACAGGCGATCGCCGTGAGCGCGTTCGGCGGTTTTCTGGTGGCCCAGCAGGCGGTGAAGCGAATGCTGCCCAACAAACATGGCGCCATCCTGTTCACCGGCGCGTCCGCAAGCGTCAAGGGCTATCCGCAGTCCGCGCCCTTCGCGATGGGCAAATTCGCGTTGCGCGGCCTGGCACAGAGCATGGCACGTGAATTATCGCCGCAGGGAATTCACATCGCGCATTTCGTGATCGACGGCGGCATTCGCAGCGCGACGCGCTCCGAACACACCGACAGGCCGGATTCGATGCTCGATCCCGACGCCATTGCCCTGAATTACTGGAACGTGTTGCAACAACCGCGCAGCGCCTGGACCTGGGAGCTGGAATTGCGGCCCTGGGTGGAGAAGTTTTGACCGGCGCACGATGGTGTCATTCCGGGATCGTGCGTTAGCACCAGGCCCGGAATCTCGAGATTCCGGGTTCGATGCTCCGTATCGCCCCGGAATGACAGGCAAAGACCAGAAACGTGGGGGAATTCAATATGTCCAGCACCGAAACCACCATCGACACCGGCACCGACGAACTGCTCTGCGTGATCCGCGACCGCGTCGCCGTCATCACGCTGAACCGGCCGGAAGTGCGCAATGCCCTGTCCGATACCCTGACGCCGGCATTGCGGACCATGATCAGGAGTTGCGGCCACAATCCCGGTGTCGGCGCGCTCCTGATTACCGGCGCCGGCACTGCCTTTTGCGCGGGCGGCAACGTCAAGGGCATGGGCGCCCATCGTGATCAGAGGAAGCTGGAGATGTCCTTTGACGACAAGGTCGAGGACTTGCAG
>Ga0210396_10006303_pt1 | contig 11379 bp, 11 predicted proteins | sample IncBWH17OmetaG_FD_155466 | JGI IMG/M metagenome (GOLD analysis project Ga0210396, IMG submission 155466) | Forest soil microbial communities from Barre Woods Harvard Forest LTER site, Petersham, Massachusetts, United States - Inc-BW-H-17-O ...
CTCGGCCCGATCCGGTATTTCTGGTCGCGTGGCAGATAGACGAGCTGGCCCATCCGGGTCAGCGTGTGGGTCAGGCGCGAGACCGTCGATCGCGGCAGTCCGCAACGATTGGAAATTTCCAGGTTGCCGAGCCGCGCCTCGTGCCCCTCGAAGCAGCGCAAGACGTCAAACGCGCGCGACACCACCTGAATGACATCGCCCTCACCTGCAAGATCGCCGGCGAGCATTCCCTGTTTACTGAGCCGCTCCGAACGTCGTCCCATGCAGTACCCGCTATTTTCCGCCAGACGGAATAAAATTCCACTTGCAGAACAAGCTACCTCAGGCAATCTGCGGCCACAACTGGTAGCAGGGGCGCCCGTCCCTGAATGTGCGCGCATTTCGATCGCGCGCAGTGGCTGTCCCGGAGAGGTAGATGCCTGACATCAAGATCGTGACCGAAGTCGCGGGACGCGTCTGCGCGCTTCTCGCCGAGGTCGGCGCAAGCGTAGGCGAAGGCGACGACATTGCCGTCGTCGAAGCCATGAAAATGGAAATCCCTATCGCCGCCCCGGCCGAGGGGACACTCAAAACGATCCTGGTCGGCCTTGACGACGTGGTTGCCGAAGGACAGGTCCTCGCCATCCTCGAGACCTGAACGCGCTTTCTCACGCAATCTGCCACATAAAGCATCTACGGACAGGTTTCGGCGCGCGCCGGGGCGACGTAGACTCAGCGCAAGATCGCCCGCCTGACAGGAATGGACATGAACAGCTCGCGCTCGGCGCCGTTTCAGAAGGCCGAAGACTGGGCCGCCGCCAAGCCGCCTTTGCTGCGGTTTCTCACCGCCTGTCATGCGGATTTTGCTTTGGAAAATAGCGGCAGCGTTGCCGACTATATTCCCGAACTCGGCAAGGCCGATCCCACTCATTTCGGCATCAGTCTCGCCACCATCGACGGCCATGTCTACGAGGTCGGCGACACCCGCATGCCCTTCACCATCCAGTCGATCTCGAAGCCTTTCGTGTTCGCGCTGGCGCTCGACACGCTTGGCGCGGCGCGGGTGGAAAGCGAAATCGGCGTTGAGCCGTCCGGCGATCCCTTCAATTCGATCCGCCTGAACACCGACAATCATCCCTTCAATCCGATGGTCAACGCCGGCGCCATCGCCTGTTCCGGGCTTATCCGTCAGGCCAAGGGTGACGGCGCCATCGACTATATCCGCCATGCGCTCGGCCGGTTCGCCGGGCGCGAGCTCGGGATCGACGAAGCGGTCTATGCTTCAGAAAACGCAACCGGCGACCGCAACCGCGCGATCGGCTATCTGCTGCGCAACTCCACGGTCATCAAGGATGACGTCAGCGCGGTGCTGGAAGTCTACTTCCGGCAATGCTCGGTGCTGGTGACGGCGCGCGACATCGCGATCATGGCGGCGACGCTGGCCAATCGCGGCACCAATCCGGTGACCGGCGAGCAGGTCCTGACGCCCTACGCCATCTCGCGCGCGCTCTCGGTCATGACCAGCTCCGGCATGTATGACTATGCCGGCGAATGGATCTATCGCGTCGGCATTCCCGCCAAGAGCGGCGTCGGCGGCGGCATCCTGGCCGCGCTGCCGGCGCGGCTCGGGCTCGGCAGCTACTCGCCCCGGCTCGACAGCCACGGCAACAGCGTGCGCGGCATCAAGGACTGCGGGGCGCCGTCGCTACACTACGACCTGCATATGCTCAACCGCAGCGACGACGCCCGCAACAGCATCATCGCCGACTACAACATTGGAAAAAGCGCCTCACGGCGCAGCCGGCGGCCGCATGAGCAGAGAATCCTCGCCGCCCATCATCAGGATGTGCGCATTATCGAACTGGTGGGCACGCTGACGTTTGCCAATGCCGATTATGTTTCGCGACAGCTTACGGGCAAGCCGCGTCCGCAATTCATCATTTACGACCTGCGCCGGGTCGCGGCGATGACCCGCGCCGGCGCCCGCCTGCTCGCCGAAGGTTTTCGCGAACTCGCTGCGTTCAACGTGACGGCGATCATCTCCGGCATCAAGCGTTCATCGGCGGAATGGGAACCACTCGGCGAGTGGGTCAAGGGCGTCTCCAATCTGCGTAACTTCCATCTGCTCGACGACGCCATCGAATGGGCGGAAGACCAGATCGTATACCGTCACGGCGGCACCATCGATTCCGTCGAGGTTACCGAGCTTTCCGAACAGCAACTGCTGGCCGGCTTGAGCGCAGACGAACTGGCGCGGATCGTCGCGCTGGGCACGATCAGGACCTATCAACCGGGACAGCGGATCATCGCGACAGCCGAACCCGCCGTCTCGCTGTTTTTTCTTAAGCGCGGCGTCGTCCACGTCAGGCTGCCCGACGGCGTCCGGCTCGCGACCATCACTGCCGGCATGACGTTCGGAGAAATGGCGCTATTTGAGAATAACCGCTCCGCCGATGTGCTGGCCGACAATTCCGTAACCGCACTCGAAATCTCATTGCGAGATTTTCAGCGTTTTCGGGAAGAGCATCCGCGGACCGGCGAACGCATCATGCGCAATCTGGCGCAATTGCTCGCCGACCGGCTGATCGCAGCCAACGCCAGGCTGAATCTGCTGACAGCGAACTGACTGACGATCGGACGTTCAGATCACTTCCGACACCGGCTGCATGTCGATGCCGAAGGTTTCCAGGAATTTCGACGTCATGATGTAGAAACCGACTGCGAGCTGCAATTCGACCAGCGCCGCCGGCGTCAGCTTTTCCGCTACGGCATTGAAGGTCGCGTCGGTCGGGCGGCGCATCGCAACGACCTCGTCGGTAAAGGCCAGCGCCGCGCGTTGCACCTCGTTAAAGCAGTTCGCGGACTTCCAGTCCTCCAGCGCCGCGTTTTGCTCGTCGGTAACTCCGACATTTTTGCCGATGCGTTTGTGCGCGACGATTTCATAGGGCGCCTCGCACAGGATTCCCGTTCGCGTGATCGCGAGTTCCCGCACCACCGGATCCAGTTCACCGCGGTGGCGGATCGCGCCACCGAGGCGGCAATATTGCTCAAAATAGCTCGGCGAATGCGCCATCATGCGAAAAATATTGGCGTTGCGGTTCTTGCCCAGGATCTCGCGGGTGCGTTCGCTCGATTTCGAAGTATCGCAATAATCGATACGGGCCATCATTCACCTTGGGTTTCCGGAATGTTCAATCTGCCTTGTCGAGCAGCAGGTTCCGGAAGAAACAGTATCCAGCCGAACACAAGGGATCAACAGCTGGCACGGGTCGCGTTCAAGCACCCGCGCCGGAGAATCGCTTTCAAAATTCCATCCCCCGCGCATAAACCGGCTGCATGTGAGCCAAAATGCCGCCGCATTGCTGTTCGACTTTGGCATAGTCGATATTCGCTGAGTGGGGACTCATCAAAGCGAATACTCGTGGTGGGGTATTCCGAGTAAAAGCAAATGGGTTGTCGGGCCTTTGCAGGCCATGATGAATCGCGCCCAAGAGCGCGCTCGCGCGCGTTAATAACGACGCATGATCTAGTCGCCAAACCGCTCACACTTTGGCGGATCATGCGCTAGGGAGAATGCATGAAGGAAGCCACCAAGAGGGCCGCCTCGCAGGCGCTTGCGCAAACGCTGGCGGTGGCGGCTATGCTCGTCATCGCCAGCCTCATCTTCTATTCGCGATGATACTACCCATCCGCAACTACTATCCCTGAAACAGCACGGCATCCACTACGACGCAGCCCTTGCCGGCGCTGTCGAGTAGCACCGGGTTGAGGTCGAGGCTCATCACCCTGGCTTTGGGATCAAGCATCAACTCGCCGATCTTGACGACGGCGTCGCAGAGCGCATCGACATCCATCGGAGGCTCGCCACGCGCGCCCGCGAACAACGGCGCGATCCTTAGTTTGCCGAGGGCCTCCCCGGCGTCTTCTTTCGAAAACGGCGGAAGCAAAAGCGCGGTATCGCGGAAAATCTCGACATATTTGCCACCATCGCCGACCGCCACGACAGGCCCGAACACGGGATCACGGTGCGCGCCGATCATGATTTCGCGCCGGCCGCCGGCCATCGCCGCGATGATGACGCCGTCGAACCGCGCGCCGTGCTTGCGGATGATTTCCTCCATCTGCGCCCAGATCTCGCCGGCTTCCTCGCGAGTCCTGACGCCGAGCTTGACCCAACCGAGTTCTGATTTGTGCGCGATATCGGCCGAACATCCCTTGACCACGACCGGGCCACCGATGGTCTCAAAAGCCGCGATGGCCTCCGCGCGTGAGCGGCACAACCGGTGCGGCACCACCGGAATGCCCCGCACGGCCAGCAATGCGAGGCTATCAGCTTCGTTCAGCATCGTGGTGGCCGAAGAAACTGGCACGCTGGGCTGAGCCGTGGTGGCGAGGGTCGCCTTGCGCGCGCGCGTGCGCGCCATGAATTCGCGATGCGCCAGGAACTGATGCAATGCCGTGACCGCCTCGGTTTCGGTCGGAAATACCGACGAGCCTTCCGCGGCGAATTGATCGGCGACACTGCGCTGCGTCGCCGCGATCACCAGCGGCTTGCCGGTCTGCCGGCCGAAGGCCGCCGCGTCACGGGCGAACGCTTCGACGTCATAACCCGGCCCGGCGACGGGGACGCCGATCAGGAAGGCATCGGCCGCGGGGTCTTCGGCAATCACCGGCAGGATATCGCCGAACAGCCGGCTGTTGGATAACAGCGCCGCCGTCAGGTCGATCGGGTTGGTCGTCGTCGCAAAACTCGGCAGAATGCCCTTGAGCTTCTTGTCGGTCTTATCCGCCAGTTTCGCCATCGGCATGCCGACGGCGGTCGCCGCGTCCGCCGTCATGACGCAGACCGCGCCGGAATTGCTGATGGCCACGAGCCGCCTGCCCTTCGGCTTCCAGCCCTTGAGGTAAAGCTCGGTGGCTTCAACCAGCCCGCGCATATCCGGCGCGCGCCAGATGCCGTGATGCTCGAAGAAGGCATCGACCACGCGATCCTCATTGGCCAGCGCGCCGGTATGCGACTGCGCCGCCTGGCGCCCGGCCTCGGAGCGACCGGATTTCAGCGCGACGATCGGCAGGTCGCGATCGAGCGCGACGGCGGCGAGTTCTTCCAGGTATTTCTTCTCGGGAATGCTCTCGAGATACAGCAGCAACAGCTTCACCTCGGGATCCTCGGCGACCGCGACCGCAAGTTCGCCGACGGTGATATCGGCATCGTTGCCGGTAGCGTGGGTGTGGCGGACACCAATGCCGCGCTGTCGCAAAAATCCGACCGGCACTGTCGAGAGCGCGCCGCTCTGGCTCAGCATCGCGACGTGTCCTTCTGCCCGCTCCATATCCATGAACATGGTGGAGAAGCTAGCGATCGCGCCGGTGCCGAAATTGGCCAGCCCTTGCGAATTGGGGCCGACGATGCGCATGCCGGTCTTGTGGCGGCCTCGACCATCCGCCGCTCTTTCGCTTTGCCCGCAGCCGCGTCGACTTCGCCAAAGCCCGAAGCCATCACCACCGCGACCTTGACGCCATGCGCGGCGCAGTCTTCCACCACACCAATGGCGTTGTCACCGGCGACCGCGACGATCGCCATTTCGGGCGCTTCCGGCAGATCGGCAAGGCTCTTGTAACATTTGTAGCCCTGTATTTCCGGGCGCGACGGATTGATCGGGAAAATCCTGCCCTTGAAGCCGAACTTGTCGAGATAATGCACCGGACGGCCGCCGACCTTGTTGGGATTCTCCGATGCGCCGATAATGGCGATGGAGCGCGGATCCAGCGCAGCCTTGAGACGGCTCATGATGTTATCCTTGTAAAGCAGGGCACGAGGCGACCGGCGAACTGCGCAAATCGCGCAGTCACCTTGTCGCCGATCGCAAGATCAATATCGCCGTGGGCCATCATGCGAAAGCCCTCGGCGGTATCGACGAGCACGATGTTGTAGGGAACATGCGCGCGGGCCTCCGGCGTTGCCGCGCGACACACCAACGAGGTGGCATACACAATACCGTTGCCGCTGGCGTATTTCTGTTCCGGGTCCGGCGCGCCGCAACTGGCGCAAAAGCTGCGGCGGAAATATTGCAGGCTGCCGCAGGCCGAACAGGATTGATAGGCGATCGCCTCCGCGCCCGCGGTCCAGTCCGCCAAAGCTGGCTTGCCGCCGCTCATCGCGTCCGCTCCAGAAACATGCTGACATGCGAAGACAATACCCCGCCATCGCCATGCAGCAGCGCGACCGAGGCGTCGCGAACCTGCCGATTGCCGGCGCGCCCCGTCATCTGCAAATGGGTTTCGACCAGATGCGCCATCGCGCCGCCGACGCCGCAATGGCCATAACTCAGCAGTCCGCCATGGGTGTTGAGCGGCATCGCGCCGTCCTGGTCGAAATGCCCCGACCGTACTTGCGCTGCCGCCTCGCCGCGCCCGGCGAGACCGAGGTCTTCCAGCAGCATCGCCAGCGTGATGGTGAAGCTGTCATAGACCGCGGCATAGCGCACATCGGATATCGCGACGCCGGATGCGGCTTTCGCCCGCGCCACCGCGATCTCGGCGCCGAGTTCGCTCAAAGCCGGCGCCGCCGTGACATGCTGATGGGTATGCGCCTGCGCGCAGCCACGCACGCGCACGCCGATCTCGCCGGTGGGCTCACGACTGACGATAAAGGCCGCGCCTCCGTCGGACACCGGGCAGCAATCCAGCAATTTGAGGGGCAGCGCCACCGGCTTCGAGTTCAAGACATCGGCGACCGTGATCGCATCATGAAATTGCGCGCCGGGATGCATCAGCGCGTGGCGCCGCATCGCCACCGCGAATTCCGCGAGGTCTTCCTGCGTCAACCCATATTCGTGCATATAGCGCGATGCGACGAGGCCATAATAGGCCGGAATCGTCGGACCCAGCGGGACTTCGTATTCGGGATGTCCGACCTGCGCCAGCGCCAGGATCGAGGCGTCGCGGCTCTGACCGGTTAGCCGGTTCTCGCCTGCCACCACCAGGACATGCCGGACCACATTGGACTCCACGAGATGATGCGCCAGCATCGTCATCGCCAGTCCCGTGGCGCCGCCGACCTGCACCGCATGCGCATAGGCCGGCCGGATACCGAAATGCTCGGCGAACACGGTCGCGAGCATGATGTGAGGAGCGACGGTGCTGTACCCGCAGAGAATGCCGTCGATGTCGGCTCGTTTCAGCCCGGCATCGGTTATCGCAAGCTCGGCCGCCTTGCTCATGAGGTCGAGCGACGATGAGCCCTCATGCCTGCCGAATGCCGTCAATCCAACGCCGGTGATGAAGCTCATGGTAAGAGGACTTCATTCAACGTCGTCATTCCGGGATGCGCCACTTGGCGCAGGCCCGGAATCTCGAGATTCCGGGTTCGCATCTTCGATGCGCCCCGGAATGACAGCTTGAAATTTCTGACTCGCATCTTCTTCCGACGAGCCCTCAATACGATTTCGGCAGACCCAGTACCTTCTCGGCAATAAAGCTGAGAATAAGCTGCGGGCTGATCGGCGCGATGCGCGGGATCAGGGATTCACGTAGGTAACGCTCGACGTGAAATTCCTTGGCGTAGCCGAAGCCGCCATGGGTCATGACCGCTTGCTCGCAGGCCTGAAAGCCCGCTTCACCCGCAAGATATTTGGCGGCGTTGGCCGCCGGCCCGCAGGGCAGGCCCTGATCGTACTGCCAGCCTGCCGATAATGTCATCAGCCAGGCCGCCTCCAGCTCCATCCAGTTCTTCGCCAGCGGATGCTGGATCGCCTGGTTCTTCCCGATCGGACGGTTGAACACATTGCGGGTTTTCGCATAGGCCGCAGCGCGCGACAGCGCCAGCTTGCCCAATCCGACGGCCTCCGCCGCGATCAGGATCCGTTCCGGATTCATGCCGTGCAAAATATATTCGAAGCCGCGGCCTTCCTCGCCGAGACGATCTCTGAGCGGAATTTCAAAGTTCTCGATGAACAGCTCGTTGGAGTCGACGGCCTTGCGGCCCATCTTCTCGATTCCATGAACAGCGATGCGGCTGCGATCGAAATCCGTATAGAACAGGCTGAGACCGTGGGTCGGATTTTTCACCTCTTCCAGCGGTGTGGTCCGCGCCAGCAACAGAATCTTTTCCGCGACCTGCGCGGTGGAAATCCAGACCTTCTGGCCGTTGACAACGTATTTATCGCTATTGCGAACCGCGCGGGTTTTGAGTTGCGTGGTGTTGAGACCGGTATTCGGTTCGGTAACCGCGAAGCAAGCCTTCTCTTTCCCCGAGACGATCGGCGGCAGCATTCGCTTGCATTGCTCCTCATTGCCGAACACCACCACGGGATTGAGCCCGAACACATTCATGTGCACCGCGGAAGCCCCGGACATGCCGGCGCCCGATTCCGAAATTGTCCGCATCATGATCGCGGCATCGACGATGCCGAGCCCGGAGCCGCCATAGGCCTCGGGAATGCAGATGCCGAGCCAGCCGGCGTCAGCCAGGGCCTTGTGGAAGTCGGCGGGAAAACCGCCCTCCTTGTCTTTCTTGAGCCAATAAGCGTCGTCGAAGCGCGCGCAGATTTTTGCAACGGCGTCGCGGATCGATTCCTGGTTGGCCGAGAGCGCGAAATCCATCCGTCTCAATCCGTTGTGTTGTCCGGCAACGCCGTGGTGACGCCGTCGCGGACCAATGCGGCGATTTCGTCGGCGGAAAATCCGGCTTCGCGCAAAATCTCGGCGCCATGCTCATTCAGGCGCGGCGCCAGCCGCATCGATTCCGCTGGGGTGTCCGACCAGGTGGCGGACACTTTCATGCTGCGGATCGGGCCTTCGCTGGGGTGATCGACCACGGGAAAGAAGCCCGTCGCGACCAGATGCGGGTCCTGCAAGATGCTTTCGAGATCGTGCATCGGCATCACAGGCACGTCAGCCTTGGTGAGCAGATCAGCCCACTCGGCGGTAGTGCGTGTTTCGAAGATGCGGGCCAGTTCGGCATAGACCGTGTCGATATTGACAGAGCGCCCGGCAAAGGTCGCGAATCTGGGATCACGGCGCAGATCGTCCCGGCCGGTGGCCTTGAAGAAATTCTCCCATTGCTTGTCGTTGTAAACGATCACGCAGATGTAGCCGTCTGAAGTCTTGTAGGGCCGCCGGTCGCGCGATAGGTGCCGGGCATAACCGCCCTTATCCAGCGGCGGCTCGTAGGTCAGGCCGCCCATGTGATCGCCCATCACGAAACCGGCCATGGTCTCGAACATCGGAATATCCACGCGCTGACCACGGCCGGTGCGGTCGCGATGCACGAGGCTGGCACAGATGGCGCCGACGGCGGTGAGCCCGACGATGCGGTCGACCAGCGCATTCGGCACGTAGCGCGGAACACCATCATTGGTCTGTGCCATCAACGCAGGCAACGCGGTGGCACCCTGGATCAGATCGTCATAAGCGGGTTTGGCCGCATAAGGTCCGTCCTGGCCAAAGCCGAACACCCCGGCATAGATCAGGCGCGGATTGACCTTCGCGACCACGTCGTAGCCGAGTTGTAGCCGCGCCATCGCCTGCGGGCGGACATTGTAGACCAGCACATCGGCGGACGCGATCAGCCGCAGCACCGCGTCGCGGCCTGCGGGCTTTTTCAGATCGAGGCAGATGCTGCGCTTGCTGCGGTTGGTATTGAGAAACACCGGCCCCATGCCGGCGTGGCGGGTTGGGCCAATCAACCGCGTCACATCGCCATCGGGAGTTTCCACCTTGATCACGTCAGCGACGTAGTCGCCGAGCATCTGGGTCGCGTACGGCCCCATCAGCACGGTCGTCATGTCGATGACCTTGACGCCTTCCAGTGGACCCATGGTGCGGTTTGCTCCTGGCGTTGGCGCGATACGTTCTTTCCCGCCATTTTCCGACGTCTAGTAACGGCAGGCCGTCGGCAAGATCAAGAGCGGCAGGCGTATGGGCGTATGCGTGATCGCCCTAATTTCACATCATCACCCGCAGTTCCGTCTTCAGCACCTTGCCGTAATTGCTCTTCGGCAACGCGTCGAGATAGACGTAACGTTTGGGGCGCTTGAAGCGCGCGATCGAGCCGAGGCAATGCGCATCTAGCCCCGCGTCATCAGGCACAGCGCCCTGCTCCAGCACCACGCAGGCGACCACGATTTCGCCCCAGTCCGGGTCGGGAACGCCGATCGCCGAAACCTCGCGCACGTCAGGGTGCGTCAGCAACGCCTCCTCCACCTCGCGCGGATAGATATTGGTGCCGCCCGAAATGATCACGTCCTTGGAACGATCCGACAGCGTCAAAAATCCGTCTTCATCCAGCCGACCGACATCGCCGGTACGCAGCCAGCCATCCTTGAGTGTTTCGGCGTTGGCCTTCGGGTTATTCCAGTAACCGAGCATCACGGCGGAGCCCTTGGCCTCGACCTCGCCGGTCTCGCCCGGCGGCAAAGGCATTCCATCAGGGCCGGTGATGCGAACCGACATTACACTCTGCGCCGGCCCGACCGAGGCAAGTCGTTCGAGATAGCGCGGGTGATCGGTGCGCGCGTGCCACTCACGGCTCAGCGATGTGATCGTCATCGGCGATTCACCCTGGCCATAGATTTGCACAAAGCGCTGGCCCATGGTCGCGATCGCATCCCTGATATCGGCGAGATACATCGGGCCGCCACCATAGATGATCGTGCGCAGGCCCTCGCCGTTCTCGCCGCGGCGCTTGGCGGCGTCGACCAGCCGCCGCACCATGGTGGGCGCGGCGAACATCACGACATTGCCGAGTTGCCGGCCAAGATTGAGCACCTCATCCGGATCGAAGCCGCCGGATTCCGGAATGACGTGCCGTCCGCCCATGCGGACGTGCGGGAAATGGTAAAGGCCCGCGCCGTGCGAAATCGGCGCCGCATAAAGCGATGCATCGTTCGGGGTGGCAAAATCGACATCGGCGAGATAGCATAGCGTCATGGCCACCAGATTGCCGTGGCTCAGCATCACGCCCTTGGGGCGCCCGGTGGTGCCCGAGGTATAAAACAGCCACGCTAGATCGTTTTCCTCGCGCGGCAGCGGTGTCGACGGGCCCGCGCCTTCGCGCATCGCGCGATAGGCGTCGCTGTCGACAGACAGCGTTTCCATCGTCGCGGGCAGATCGTCCCTGGCTTCCGCCAGCGCCTCACGCGTGTCATCGGAAATAAACGTCAGTTTGGCGCCAGCATCGGCGCATATCCAGGCGGCCTCGCGTCCGTGAAGCTTGGCATTGATCGGAATCGCGACGGCGCCGATCCACCAAATCCCGTAAAGGCATTCGAGATATTGCGTGCAGTTGGTCGCGAACAGGCCGACGCGGTCGCCGGGCGCGATGTGATGGTCGCGCGCCAATGCCGCGCCGATGGCCGCGGCCCGCCGCGCAAAGGTGGCGTAGTCGGCATCGAGCTA
>Ga0210396_10006305_pt1 | contig 11379 bp, 5 predicted proteins | sample IncBWH17OmetaG_FD_155466 | JGI IMG/M metagenome (GOLD analysis project Ga0210396, IMG submission 155466) | Forest soil microbial communities from Barre Woods Harvard Forest LTER site, Petersham, Massachusetts, United States - Inc-BW-H-17-O ...
ACTTCGAAGGAGATAGAAGAACAACCGGTATCGAATCCGCTGGCGGCTTTAGAGGGGAGGGTCCCAGGGCTTTTTATTGCACAGACAACTGGCGCTCCAGGCGGGGGCTTTACTGTTCAAATACGAGGACAAAGCAGTCTATTAAATGGTAATAACCCTTTTTACGTAATTGATGGGATACCATATCCTTCGCAGACTCTTGGGTTGATTAATACTACTCTTCAGAACGGGAATCCTTTGAATTTTATCAACCCTGCCGATATCGAGAGTATTGAAATATTGAAGGATGCCGATGCAACCTCCATCTATGGAAGCCGAGCCGCTAATGGCGCTATTCTGATTACAACAAAACGGGGAAAAGCCGGCAAAATGAGGTTCAATCTCGATGCTTATTCGGGCAATGGACAAGTGACGCGGGAGATGAAAATCCTGAATACCCAGCAATACCTTCAAATGCGAGATGAAGCTTTTGCGAATGACGGAGCGACTCCCGATCCAACAGCTGACTTTGATCTCACGTATTGGGACACGACAAGCAATACAGATTGGCAAAAAGAATTGCTTGCGAATACGGCACATTATGACGATGCACAGGCATCTTTGTCCGGCGGAACTACCAATACGCAATACTTGGTTAGCGGGGGATATCACAGGGAGACAAGTGTTTTTCCAGTGATATTGCCTGACGAGGGTGCCGACGAGAAAGCGTCAATGCATTTTGATTTGTTAAGTTCATCTGAAGATCATAGATTTAAGCTAGACCTGAATGGTAGCTATGTTTCTGATCTGAACACCGTGCAATCGAATGATTTTACTCAATCCGCATATACCTTACCTCCTGATGCACCAAAAGTCTTTAATTCGGATGGCAGCCTGAATTGGGCGCCACTTGCACCTGGCCAGCAAGGTACATGGTCCAATCCTTTTGCTCTATTGTATCAAAAGTATACAGGAAGAACTTCTAACTTGGTGGGCAATGCCCTGATCAGTTATGCGTTGCTGCCAGGTCTACTAGTGAAATCCAGTTTGGGCTACACTAATACGCAGACCGATGAAATATTGACTTATCCAACTAGCAGTGATGACCCGGGACTCAATGTAACCTCGGGAATCAGCAATTTCAATACTACAAATACACATTCATGGATAATTGAGCCCCAGATAGATTACAGGCTAAAATTGGGTATGGGAATATTTTCGGCATTGACAGGCTTGACTTTCCATGAGAATGACGCAGCTGGGCAAAACATTGTTGGGCGAGGATTTGTAAGTGATGCGCTTTTGGAAAATATTCAATCTGCTGGTAGTCTCAGTACGATATCAAGTACAAGTACTCAATATAAATATAATGCAGCATACGGGCGACTGAATTATAATTGGCAGGATAAATATCTTCTGAATCTTACCGCGCGCCGGGATGGCAGCAGTCGTTTTGGACCAGGTAAGCAATTTGCCAATTTCGGAGCAATAGGGGCTGCCTGGATATTTTCAAATGAGAGTTTTTTTCAGGAAGATTTGCATTTTTTGAGTTTTGGAAAAATCCGGGCCAGCTATGGAACTTCTGGTAATGATCAGATAGGTGATTACCGTTTTTTAGACCTATATACTCCTACATCATATTCCTACCAGGGAATACAAGGTCTCTACCCTGCGAATTTGTTCAACCCTGATTTGGCTTGGGAACTAGATAAGAAATTGGAAGGGGGCCTAGAATTAGGGTTTTTGAAAGACAGGATTAATCTCAATGCCAGTTATTTTCGGAATCGTTCAGGAAATCAATTAGTAACTACTCCAGTTTCGGCCGTTACTGGGTTTAATAGTATCCCTGCTAATTTGCCAGCTTTGGTGCAAAATTCTGGTATAGAAGTCATGTTGAATGTGACTAATATAAAAAGCAAATACTTTTACTGGAAAACTTCCATCAATGTAACCATTCCACGTAACAAGCTCCTTTCGTTTCCCAACTTGGCCAGTTCTCCCTATGCAAACGTATTCATAGTCGGGCAACCAATAACCATTCAAAGACTTTTTCATGAAAGTGGAGTTAACGATACTACTGGTATTTACCAATTCGCGACGAGTAAAGGAGGCCTGACGTATAACCCAACTTTCAATGTTGATAATACTTCGGTGGTGAACGTCGCCCCAAGATTTTACGGAGGATTCCTGAATAGCTTTCAATGGAAGGGTTTTACCCTAGATGTTCTATTTCAATTCGCAAAACAGACGGGTCCAAATGTCTTTAACACAGAATTTTATATGCCTGGGATGATGGCTAATCAACCTGCTGTTGTGTTGAATCATTGGCAAAAACTTGGTGATATGAAGCCTTTTGAGCAATTTAGTCAGAACTATTCAGGGCCGGCATATAACGCCTTTGGGAATTACCTTTACGCAAGTGATTTTGTCTATTCAAACGCGTCCTTCATCCGGTTGAAAAATTTATCTCTTTCATACGATTTGCCCATAAACTGGATCCAGAAATGCCATATCAAGGCAGTTCGAGTTTATATCCATGGTCAAAATTTATTGACGATTACAAAATACGATGGAAATGATCCTGAAAATCAGAGTTCTTATTTGCCACCTATTAAAGTTTGGACCGCAGGATTTCGCATCACTTTATAATTGCTATTAAATTTGAATTAAGCATTTTAAACTATTTTAATATGACTTTCTACGTCAACAAAAGGAAACCTTCTTTGGCAGCCTATAGAGATGTTATCCGGTTTATTTTTTTATGGGGACCTTTTCTTGTTTTTGTTCAGACCGGATGTAAAAAATTTGTTCAAGTAGATCCTCCTACTATAGCAATTACGAGCGCTGTTGTTTATACGAATGACTTGAGTGCAGCAGCCGCAGTAACCAGTATCTATGATAATATGATGTCCAATTTTAATGGATTGTCACAGGGTTATCAGAGCATTTCCTGCTTAGCCGGTTTAACTGCGGATGAATTTGAGAATTACTCTCCGATAGCTGCCTTGGCGCAGTGTTACACTAATACACTTAGCAGTGCGAATAATTATTTTTGGCCTGAAATATACCAGGAGATCCACGTGGCCAACGCGGTGTTGGAAGGGCTTTCAAATTCTAGCGGTGTTACTTCCGCAGAAAAACAGCAATTGATTGGTGAAGCTTTGTTCATGCGAGCCTTCCTACATTTTTACGGAACCAATATATATGGTGATATTCCCTTGGTAACCACTACGAATTATTTGGTGAATAATACCATTCAGAGAAGCCCACAAAGTCAAATATTTCAACAGGTCATAGCAGATCTGAAGAATGCGCAATCCTCATTAAGCAATAATTTTCTGACGCCAACTGGGGGTATTCCTACAACCGAAAGGGTCCGCCCGAACAAAGGAGCAGCTACAGCGTTACTGGCCCGGGCATATTTATACATTGGCGCGTGGGATAGTGCAGAGGCTCAATCGACTAGCGTAATTAATAATACAGCTACTTATGGCCTGGTGATGAATCTAGATAGTGTATTTCTAATGAATAGCATGGAAGCAATCTGGCAAATGCAGCCAGTATATCCCGGGTATAACACTTTTGACGCGTATAACTTCGTTCTTGCCTCACCTCCGGGACACGGTAATAATCCTGTTGCTTTGACTCCCAACTTGGTTTATGCTTTTGAGGTTGGCGACCAAAGAAGAGTAAACTGGGTAGACAGTTTAACATCCGCCGGCCAAACTTATTATTATCCTTATAAGTATAAGGTGAGTGCCTATAATCAGGCTGTAACTGAATATTTAATGGTGCTACGCCTTGCAGAACAATTTCTTATTAGGGCGGAGGCAAGGGCACAACAAGGAAATCTCTCGGGTGCGGCAGCGGATCTAAACATAATCCGCATGCGGGCTGGTCTCGGTGCTACAGCAGCTGCTACAAAGCAAGACTTGTTGAATGCCATTTATCATGAAAGGCAAGTCGAGCTCTTTACCGAGTGGGGACATCGTTGGTTTGACTTGAAAAGGACAGGTAATATTGACTTAGTTATGTCGATAGTTACCCCCGAAAAAGGCGGTTCCTGGAGCCCGGACTGGGCCCTATTTCCGATTCCACAATCGGAAATAAGCCTTAATCCTAATCTTACACAGAACACTGGATATTCTAATTGAAATTTTATAAGGTAAAGATTTTTTATTTGTTTCAAAAGTATTGATACATGAAAAGCATATTATATCTTGTTTTGTTAATTCCAATATTAGGGCGAGCTCAGAATTCTAAAAAGACTCTATATGAGATAGGTTCAGGCATTCATTTTGAATCAGGCCTTTCCTGGCAGGAGATTCGGGAGACGGCAAAGGCCGAAAATAAATTCATTTTTATGGATTGTTATGCTACATGGTGCGGGCCTTGTAAGTTCATGAGTGATAGCATTTTCCCATTAAAAGAAGTGGGTGATTTTATGAATGATCATTTCATAAGCGTGGCTGTACAAACGGATCAGACTTCCAAGGATGGCGATGAAATCCGAAAATGGTACGGCGATGCTAAGTCAATTGGTGAGATGTATTCGATTAGTTCATTCCCTACGTACTTATTTTTTTCTCCGGAGGGACGAGTAGTGCATCGGGTGGTCGGTGCCACTGGTAGAACGGGTAAAGATTTTATTGCCAGGGCTAAAGAAGCAATTGATCCGAAAAAACAATATTATACATATATAGAAAATTACAAAATGCATCTAAAAGATTCTGAATATCTTCGAAATGCACTTGCTATGACGCTTAATTCCGGCGACGCAAAGAATGCCGAAGATATTTCCGATTCATATGTAGATTGCTTGATGAACCCTTTTCATGAATACAATCTACGGATGATACATGCCGCTGTAAGGTCAACCAAAGATAAGGGGTTTGCCTTATTTTTAAAGAATGGCTCCAGGATTGATAGCGTTCTTCATAATGAAGTTGCTACAAGTTGGGTATGGCCGCTTCTTGCTAAAGAAGAAGTAATCCCATTATTTTCAGAAGGCAAATCGCCGATAGTATGGGAAAAAATAGTAAGGGAATTGAAAATCAAATACCCTACTATAAATGCAAAAACAATAGAAAGCCTATATACTATATTTGAATATCAGATTGTAACCAAAGAGATACGCCAGCCATATTACAAAAAGAATGCACCTATTGCAAATTGGGAAGAAATCTTCCGTCAAATCAAAAGGTTATATCCAGGCTACAACCCAACTAAAATGATCGCAATAGAGAAACCAAAATACTATGAATATAGGAAGATGTGGCCAGAATGCGTGAAAGAAGCTTTATGTTGCTTGGATAAATATGGGAATCAATTAAGTATAGGAAATTTAAATACTTTTGCGTGGAATGTGTTCATGCATTCTGGCGACAGGGGTATGCTCTCAAAAGCATTAGAATGGAGTGCGCATACGATACCTGATTCATCAGATCATAATGAAGGTGTTCCCGAGTATATTGATACATATGCCAATTTGTTGTATAAACTCGGGCGTCGGGAGAACGCCATTTTTTGGGAAAAGAGGGCGCTGGGCTTAGTTGAAGAATCAGACTCGTCCCTTGCAATAAATTTTAGAATTTCAATAGATAGAATGGCAAAAGGGGAGAGTACCTGGAAGGGGAGAAATAAAATGGAAGAATACCAATTAAGGTAATGCAATTAGTATCTAAAAAAATTATTGCCATAAATTACCCCGTGAAAAAGATTTATTCTGCAGACCTTGCTAAGTATAATTTTTATATTGTTGCTGGCGGTTTGAGCAAATTTTAGTACCTTATAAAATATCTTAAATTGGATTGGATGAGATTTTTATTTTCCACTTTTCTATTCATATGTATAACCTTTTCGGCAGGAGCTCAAAAAAGAGCATTAGATTTTACGGCATATGACAACTGGCCGTTTTTAGGGGATGAATCGATCAGTAATAATGGGAGGTTTGTGATTTATTCCGTAGGCTCTGAGCGTATGGGTCGGTCTTGGACGGTCCAAGCAACGGATCGTTCTTGGAAAAGGGAATTTTCCGGAATTAATGATCCTACTTTTACGCCAGATAGCCGGTTTCTGGTCTTTATTAATGGAAATGATAGCCTTGGAATACTCAACCTGAAAGAGGATTCCATAAGATATTTCGCCCAGGTAAGTTCTTACAAGCTGCCTAGTTGCGGGGATGGCTGTTGGCTAGGGTTTCTGCTTAAAAAGCCCGCCAATGACTTGGTATTGCTTAACCTCTTTACCGGCGAAGAAAAAAGATATCCTCAGGTCAATTACTTTGTTTTTGATGATAGTGCTAAGGTGTTGATTTTACAGATTGCCGCCAAAGATGACCCTTTTAGTTCCCAATCAACGGTGTGGGTCAGTTTAAGCACTGACTCCATTTTGAGAATTGATCGTAATTTGATAGCACGCTATTTTGTATTCGATAAGACGAGCAGACAGATGGCTTTTTTAGCGCAAAAAACTGTGCAAGACCAGAATGTATGGGTTCTTAAATATTATCGGATGGGAATGGATAGCGCGATGACATTGGTGGGCCTTAATGCAAGAGAAATGAATGGGATGACAATAGTTGGAGATCATATTTCAATAAGTAGAGATGGGGACAAGATTTTTTTTAGGTTATCGAAATTAGAAATTGCTGCTTCGTCGCAAACGTCCTATGATTCGGTCCATGTTGATATCAGAAATTACAAAAATGAGATCCCTCCGGACCCTTTCAATAGAGTTTGGACTGTTGTACATGTGTACCACCCTGGCAATTTGATTCGTCTTGAAGAAGAAACAGATTATAAGGGATATCGATTATGGTTAAATGAAAGTAGCGATGCAGATTATGCCCTTGTGGAAGGTATTCCTAGTTCCAGAGTTGATCCTTATAGGCCTAAAGACCAGTTTAGGGGAAATCTCTATCTTGTCTCTACCAAGGATGGTTCCCGGAAATTAATAAAAAGTAATGGTATCGTTTACGCCAGATTCTCTTTAGCAGGTAAGTATGTGATCTGGTATGACAGGGAACAAGGCCAGTGGACTACGTACAGGATATCGGATGGCTCGATAAGCAATATAACAAAAAAAATCCCCACAGTATTATCTGCTGAAATCAATGACCCGAACGGTCTTTCCAGATGGGAAGGAGTGGCAGGTTGGTTGGAAAAGGATAGATCGGTTCTGATCTATGACCGGTACGATATTTGGCAAGTGGATCCAGATGGGATTAAAGCCCCCAATAATGTTACGTCCGGCTTCGGGCGCAGGAACAATATTCGCCTTCGATATATGGACTTTGTACATGGCCCATTCGGAGAATTCAATAGTGGACACCCGGTGCCCATTTATGCAGGTGATACTCTCTTACTTTCAGCATTTAATGTTGTCACTAAAGATAATGGGTTTTTTGCATTAACAATAGGAAGAAATAATCAACTGCGTAAATTGATGATGGGGAAAGACATTTTTTATTATCCCGATCGGCCTTGGCTCCAGGCTATCCTGGGTATCAGCGTTCCGGAATTTCCTAAGAAGGCAAAAGAAGCGCAAGTATATGTCATCCGAAGAATGAACTCTGCCGAGTATCCGAATCTGTTTTTTACTACGGATTTTTTGAATTTTAAGCCGTTGACAGACCTGGAACCGGAAAAAGACTTCAAATGGTATAACACAGAGCTTGTGCACTTCATGTTGCCAAATGGGCAACGATCTGAAGGTATTCTTTATAAGCCAGAGGATTTTGATCCGAAAAGGAAATACCCTCTTATTTTTTATTATTATGAGCGAAATGCCGATGCTTTACATTCATTTATTCAGCCAGAGTTAAGTAATGGTTCTTTGAATATACCTTGGTTCGTTAGTAATGGGTATTTGGTGTGTGTGCCGGACATTATATATTACAAACGTGGGTACCCGGGCGAATGCGCTTACCAGGCCGTAAATGCTGCGGCCGATATTTTGTCCCAGAAGCCTTGGGTGGATATAAAGTCAATGGGATTACAGGGGCATAGTTTTGGCGGATTTGAAACCGATTATATTGTAACCCGCACTCACCGCTTTGCCGCTGCTGCGCCTGCCTCCGGATTTTGCGACGCGGTTAGTTTGAACAGCCAGGTATCGGGGGTACTTGGCGGTTATTTTGAAGTTTATCAAGGACGTCTTGCTGCGTCCTTTTGGGAGAACCCATCATTATATATCCGTAATTCTCCCATTTTTGATGCGAATAAAGTTACTACACCGTTACTGATTCTACATAATAATAATGATTCACAAGTTCCATTTATGCAGGATAAAGAGTGGTACAACGGATTAACTCATTTGCATAAAAAGGCATGGCTTTTGTCTTATGATGATGATCACGTCTTAACAGATAAAAGAAACAAAATGGATTATTCCATCCGTCTTGCCCAATTTTTTGATCATTACCTTAAGCGATTGCCTCCCCCAAAGTGGATGACGGCCGACGCGCATAGATTAGGTGGAGGGAATTATTCGGTACTTGAATTGGATTCAACAGGCAGGCAACCTTGAAAGACCAACGGAGAAAGATCAGGAATCAAGCAAAGATAAAATGGCTGCTTGCCTCCGGTAGGGAGTAGCAGCCGTCTCTGCAATAGTCCTCTTTGCTGAGGGTGCAGTTATATGATTTGATTGCGTATCTTGGCTTCCTTACTTAATCTAGCGATTTTAAAGAGAGTGCCAGAACCATGAGTTCCGTGCAATTGCTTGTGATTTACTTTGTGGATTGCTTTAAGCGCGAATGCACTGGCTGTTGTTACGATCAATGTGAGGCCCCCCATCTCTCAGGCCAGTGTGAAGTAAGGTAATCTGGCTTATTTAAAGATACGAAACTGATGGAAAATAGGTGTCTCTTCCGATGCTGTCATCAATGTTCAACTGTTGCAAAAGGCACCTGTTTGCCATCAGTATATAATTTTATAGTTGTCTTCCTGGCTTTATCCGCTACTACCGCTCTTGCATCTGGTTTCTATTTCCACAGGACTTAACCGTTCGGAGATCTGTGCACCCGGAAGTTGTTATATTCTTGGACCCAGGTATTTATTTTTTCATAGGCATCATCCAAAGAAAAGATAAGAACCAGTTTATGTTTAAGCACTCATCCCAGAATGATCCATTGAAGGATTCTATGAGCGGATTTTCGGTTGGTTTACCTGGTCGGGAATAATCCAGCACAACGTTGTTCTCGTAGGCTCACCGGTCAACATCTTTGGATATAAATTCACTGCCATTATCGACCTGTATCCTTTGGGGATGGTACTGTTTTCCCTTTTAAGAGCTTCCAGCACTTCTACGACGTCGAAAAAAAACTAAACTTTAAATTGATAAAATGACTTACTATATTAAAGGTTTGCGGTTTTCCCTCGCTCACTTATTTTATCACGGTGTGAGCCCCGCTTTGGCAGCGATAGTTAACCTAGGCTGCTTTATTTTTATCGCCTGATCCAATTGATGCGATCCTTGGAGAGTTCAGATGATAGAGGATGAGAGGAATCTAAGCAAAGATAAAATGGCTGCTTGCCCCCGGTAGGGGGTAGCAGCCATCTCTGTAATAGCCCTATTTGTTTATGGTGCAATTATTATATGATTGCGATCCTTGGCTATTTCACTTAATCTGGCGATTTGTTTTAAAAAGTAGTTACGGTCCATGGACTGCTCCACACATGGCTAATGCAACTCGCGGTTGTATAGAGAGTGGATTCCGTTAAATTACCACTATTGGTTTTGCAGGCGCCTTTTAGACCAGATGCAGCGTCGGTCCAGCATTTAACGATCAAGCAACTTGTGCCAGAACCATGAGTTCCGTGCAATTGCTTATGATTTAATTTGTGGGTTGCTGCTTTAAGCCCGAACGCACTGGCTGTTGTTACAATCAATGCAGCTGCGCCAAGAATTATTTTTCCTTTTTTCATAATAAGAGTGCTTTTTAGATTCAAAAAGCTAAACTTTAAATTGATAAAATGACCTACTCTATTAAAGGTTTTCGGTTTCCCCTTCTGACCATCACGAATGATTCATGAAGATCATATCTGTTTGATCAGGACAGAATAATTTATTTGCTTAAATAGAATTCTATGTTAAAGTAATAAAGGAGATTTGCCTGTTCTCGGGACTGAATGCAGTTGTTGGTGTTAACACCAACAACCTAACCTGGATCAACCTGCCCGGGCGGCCCCAGCTCTTTAGCTTTGTCCGGCATTTTCAACATTTCAAGGTGGGATCCGTTGGATATTGGCGCCGGACGGTTGTTTTTATTTTGTTAAATTATTATGATGAAGCAATTGACCTATTTGCTGATCGGTCTTGTGCTTGGCCCTTGTACAGGGTCGGCTCAGGCCCAAACCCAAGGGCCGGAATCCGCCAAAGAAAAGATTGTCGTCCTGACGTTTGATGACGCGGTGAAGAGCCAATTTACCTTTGTCGCTCCTTTACTGAGAAAATACGGATTCGGGGCCACTTTCTTTGTCTGTGAGTTCCCGCCGGACTTTGAGGATACCACAAAATATATGACCTGGGCGGAGATCAAACAATTAGCCTATTGGGGTTTCGACATCGGCAACCATACCCGTCATCATCTTCATGTGGATGACCTCAGCGCCGATTCGCTGCGGGAAGAAATTACGTATATCGACCGGAAATGCGATTCACTGGGGATTCCCCATCCCGTCCATTTCGCTTATCCCGGCTATGTCACGGATCCGGCGAAAATTCCGCTCTTCCGGCAGTTGGGCTATCACACCGCCCGAACAGGGGGCAATAAGGTTTACCATCCGGGATTAGACAGTCCTTTTTTTATTCCCAGCTTCACGCCCGGGGATGATCTGGATAAGGCGCTCGATGCCGCTGGCCAGGCGGGAGACGGGAAGGTGGTCATCCTAACCATCCACGGAGTCCCGGATCTGGCGCACAGCTGGGTAAGCACGTCCCCGGCGGTTTTTGAAGGACTGTTGAAATTTCTTGCAGCCGGTCATTATACGGTGCTGTCCATGCGGGGTCTGGAAGATAGTCGGTCGCGGACCGGTGATAAGAATCGGAATGCCGTGCCGGCCCCCGACCCATGGATCACGACTACTCGGGTAGGACCTTTTCACAATGGATCACCGGCCCTTTATCATTCATGGCCTCGACTTTGACCCGGAATCTTCTGGTCGTTTCCGAGTTGTTGAACCTGATCCTGAAGCTATGGCCTGTCTCCAGCGGATGCCAATATAGCGTGATGTTGTCGGATGCAAAAGGAATGATCTTGGTGTATCCGGTTATTGGCATGCCTTTCATCCCGCCCCGCATGGTCCGGAAATCTTTTCCTTTTCGCGTATAAATGCAGACGTTGATGGCGGTCTTCTGGTCGGGGACACGCAGACCGGGCTTATTATCGGGCGATGA
>Ga0210396_10006306_pt1 | contig 11378 bp, 7 predicted proteins | sample IncBWH17OmetaG_FD_155466 | JGI IMG/M metagenome (GOLD analysis project Ga0210396, IMG submission 155466) | Forest soil microbial communities from Barre Woods Harvard Forest LTER site, Petersham, Massachusetts, United States - Inc-BW-H-17-O ...
TTCCCCGCCCATCGGCGGCTAGCCCGGTCCACCTTCCCGATCTGGCTCTACGTCTCGGTGACCGGCGTCATCGTGTACTTGATGCTCGCGGCCTATCGGTGAGGATCGGTCCCATCCGGTAGGGCGAAAAACTCGGCGCGCTGATGATATCGTTGCTCTTAGAGCGAATCCGCGCCGGTTTTGAGCCGCGCGCTGGACGTGTTTCGCCACAGAGACCCATTTTGCCCTTTACGCCACCACGGAATCCGCAAAATAAAACCTGATTTGATCTCGTCAGAATTGCGCCGTCGCAGGTTATGGATCGCGCATGATCATCGCTCCCACACTCAACGGCTCAAAACCGGCGCGAATAAATCTTTACCGCTAGCCATACCATCGGCGCGCCGAGTTTTTCGCCCTACCCCTCCCCTTAATGAAATCTCGCCTCGATAATCGAGAAATCATCATTCAGATGCGGCCCACCACGAAGCTGCTGAACGTGATTTAAAAGCTGGTCCATGAGGTTGCCGCGTTCTCTGCCAACGGCAAGATAAGCGATGCAATCCGTAAGATTCCACATCTGGCGCTTGTCACGCAACACTTCAAAGACGCCATCACTGAAGATGAGCAGACGTGATTCTGCAGGGATATGGCATGATTGGGCAGGAAATTCCGCTTTGCGAAGCACACCCATCATCGGCCCTTCAGAAGTGAGGACGCTGGGATCTGGCTGACCCGGGACAAGCACCACCGAGGGATGATGTCCACCGCCGGCCCAAGTCAATGTGCGGGTCGTTGATTGGTATACCCCATACCAAATCGTGAAATATTTATTGCCGTGTTCCTGGCCGCGGAACGCCTCGTTGAGCTGCACCAGCACCTGATCAGGCTGCTTCATATCCGCCCCAGAGAGTGCTCCCGTCCGGATGATGTTAGTCAAAGTAACAGAGAGTAGAGCTGAGTCTAAGCCATGGCCGGTAACATCGATGAGATAAAACGCCAAGTGATCGCTGTTCAGCCAGTGGTACCCGATGATGTCGCCACCCAGGGTCGACGCCGGTACATACCGCCAGTCGACCGAAACCACCCCATCCATCGGAGCCGGAATACAGTCGCGGACATATCTAAGACCGGCGGCGAACTCCGCCCGCATCCGTTCATCCAACAAGCTTTCGTTGAGGGTCGCGGCATCGGCCAGATCCGGTGTCGCATTCCCTTCCGTGAACGAACCGAATACTGAGCTCAGGGCGGTGAAAGCCTTCTCCCGATCACCTTGCTTTTGCCATAGTCGCACCAAGCTCATTGTCGTGCGAAGCGCCCACGCTTTGCTCCCCTGCCGCTCAGCAATCCCTATTGACCGGTTGAACCACTCCTCGGCGCCGGTTTGATCATTCGACTGAGCTAAGACCAATTCACCTTTGAGCCGGTACAACTCGGCTTCTTGAAAACGTTCATCGTTCTTGTCCGCTAAATCGATTGCCTCGGTCAAAGCATTCTCAGCCTCAGCAAACCGGCCGGCCGGAATCCAGGCGTCCGCCAACATACTAAGATAATACGGAAGTCCCAATTGGGCGCCCGTGGCCCGATACGCTTGGAGCCCGTTCTCGAGTAACCGGAGCCCGCGTTCCGTTCGTCCCTGCAGCAATAAACCGCCGGCGGTATAAAGAGTGCCGGTAGCCTGCCAGAAAAGGAACCCCTGTTCGTCGGCAATCTGCACCTGCTCCTCGGCAACAACCTGAGTCTGGGTGCCCAGCCGGCAATGCTGATGCAGCCAGCCACTATGATGTAACGCGTACTCCAGACTAAAAACGTGATCGATCGAACGTGCCAACTCGACCGTTTGGCGACTCAGCTCCAGAGCCTGATCCGCAAAGCCGAGGTGCCACAGAGCAAGCGCCAGGTAGCAGCGGCAAGTAATACCCGGGTCTTCGCCAATCAGTTTAGCTAAAGACGCTGTGCGGTGACGGTCATCGAACCGGGCAATTACGTCCGCACAAATGTTCCGGGCACTAGTAAAATCTCCGCGATAGAGACAGGTAATGCCCCTTAGAAAGAGCGCTTCCATCAGGATACCCGGCTGATCCAGGCGTTCGGCGAAAGCAATCGCTTCTTCAGCCAGTACCGCGCACTTCCGAAAATCGCCCCTCACAATATGGTAGGCAAAATTCCCCCACATGATGGCGAAAACCTGGGGTGTTTCTCCGACCCGTTCACAGAGGGCGTGGGCCCGGCTCAGAATCGGACTGACCTCCGGATCCGCGTAGCCCCGCCAGGCGATAAACGCGGTACCGAGCGGACCCAACAACTCTAGCTCGAGTGCGTCTCGAGCGGCTGATGGCTCGAGCTTCTCCAGGAGATGGACCCCTTTCTGAAAATGGCTGACCGCTTCAACGTTAGCAAATCGGTCCTTAGAACGTAGGCCGGCTTTCAAACAATACCGGACCGCCCTTAGCACCAGCCCTGCTTTACTGAAATGTTCCGCCAGCAATTCCGGCTGCGTCTCCGCCACCTTTGGAAACCGGGCTTCCATCGTCTCCCCGATTCGCTGATGAAATTCGCGGCGTTTTTGCTCATCGATTGCGGTGTAGAGGGCTTCTTCAAGTAACGCATGTTTGAACTCATAGCTGCAATGAGGCCATTGGCCCTTGCTGAACAAAATGTCGGCCGCAACGAGCTTACCTAGTTCGGTTCGCAGCCGCTCTTCCTCGACCGAAGCGGTCGCCGCCAGCAAATCATAGTCGAACCGGTGGCCTAATGTTGAGGTCAGTAAGACAATCTCTCGATCGCAACCCATTCGATCCAAGCGAGCGATGACCAGATCTTGGAGGGTGGCGGGGATCTCTCTTGGCGGCACCGGATTCGTTGCCGCCGGAGTACCCGTCGGTGCTGCACTGCTCGCTGGTGCCGCAGCGCTCGCTGGCGCCGCACTACTCGTTGGCGCCGCCACAGTGGATTCACGCACCATGCGAGTAAATTCTTCCACCAGGAGCGGAACGCCGCCGGTACGTTGATAGACCTGTGTAATCAGCGAGTCTGGCAACGGGATATTTGATCCCGTTCTCATCCACTCTGTCACTTGCCGTCGGCTGAGCCGGTTAAGGGCCAGGAAGGTTTGATGCGCCGCCGCCGGCCATGGGACTTTGAATTCAGGGCGAAAAGTGAGGACCGTGAGGATTTGGCCAGATTTCCCGCCTTCGATTAATTGGCTGAGAAACTCCAGGGTTGAGGCATCGCTCCAGTGCAGGTCCTCTATTATAAATAGAGTGGGCCGCTTGGCTGAACAGGCATCCAGCCACTGACGCACCACCCGAAAAGTTTCTTCCCGCTCACGGGCTGGGGTTAAACCGCCAGCCAAATAACGGTCGTCCTCCGGCAGAAAAAGCAGCTTGGCAAAAAGGCCGACGCCCTCGGGTGAACTCAAACCGTAATCTTCTAAGTGTCGAGCCAATCGCTCAAACCGGGCACTGGGCGAATCGTCAGCGCCAAAACCGAGGAACCGGTTCATGAAATCCGAAACCGGATGGAGCTCAGAATTCTGAAAATGCTCCGCACAGCGCCATTCGACCACTTGGGATCCTGGCTGATCGGCCGAAACGGAGGTTTCCCGAATTTGGCGTACGATAGTGCGTACCAGACGTGACTTGCCCAAACCCGCCTCTCCCAGCACCAGCACGATCTGGCTTTGTCCCTCTTGGGCCTGCTCCCAGCGGTCTTCCAATAACCTTAGCTCGGCATTCCGCCCGATGAGCGGGGTAACCGCAGCAGACCCCAGTCCGGCGAATTCTTGCTCATGGCCTTGCGAAGTCACAGACGGCGTTTCAGTTTGCTCAGTGTCTCCGGCAAAGTCGATTTGGTTCACCATCTTTCTCTCCAGGGGACCTCGATCGACCAAATTCCGTCTGGAATCTGGAATAGATCACGTTTGGCTGCGCTAAGCCCCATCCTGTAGGCGTGCCTTGCAATGTTCTCTCAGGCGGGACGGCTTTCAACCAAGGAAATACGGAGTTGTTGGTTAGCAGCAACATTTCCCCTTGGCGGAGGGTTGGAAACGAACAGGAGCGAAGCGCGGGAAAGACTTTATCCAAATTCCGCAGGCGCGGGATTTAAAAAAAAGCGATTCGCTATGGGCCTAACCGAGCCGAAACCATGGCCGGCTCCATAGGAGCCAAATCTTTATGGTAACGTTAACGTAAAAGGTGACCAGCTCCGTTAGGAGCGGCATAGACGTTTGTTCTCGATTAGATGTCGCTCGCTTATCTACACTCTGCAATTTGCTGTTGGCTACTGACGAAGCGCCTCTTCCTTAAGGCTGGTATATGAGCAACTCCAACGGAAACCTTCAGCAACCTCAGGTCAAGTAAGTTGAAGATTATCAACTGTGTGCTCTCTTTAACTGGCTTCCGCTCAGCTTGGCAAGCCGAATGCCGCTTGTCACGTTGCCTGCTTTAAGCCCCTCAGGCTATGAAGGACATCGAGGTGGTCGATCTTCCGCCAGGGCAGTCCCCTGTGGTAGCGGAGACCTGTTATCGCTCAGCCCAAGCTCTCGAAGCCGGACAGATTCTGTTTCTTCCTCGCTACGGATTCTCGGTACCCGACTCCTATCAACCTCTGTTCTCTTCGCCCATACTTCAAAGAGGCTCGAAAAGCGTTAGTTACAGTCCGAGTACTGGAAAGCTCTATGGAACGGCCGGCACAGGGCAGAGCCTCTCATTACTCGAAGAAATGATGAGGAGATTCGCCAATTTCGCTCAGAAAACTGTAACTCGGCTGTTACCGATCTATCGAACCGGGCTTGTCCGCGCGCGGACAAGCTTTCGTCCAACTGAAATTGAAACCAAGCCTATGCCATGGCGCAAAGATGATAAGCGCCTTCATATCGATGCTTTCCCGTCGTCACCCGTCCAAGGCAATCGCATCTTAAGACTTTTCTGTAATGTCAATCCTGCGGACGAAACCCATCTCTGGCGGATTGGCGAACCGTTCGAACAGACAGCCCGGCGCTTCCTACCTTCGATAAAACCGCCGTTCCCATTTTCTAGTGTGGCATTGATGCTCACCAGCACTACTAAGAGCCGGCGAACCTTCTATGATCACATTATGCTGTGCCTTCAAGATCGCATGAAGCGCGACCAACGTTATCAGGAGGAAACTGAGCAGGTTAAAGTCGAATTTCCTGCAAGTTCTACCTGGTTAGCCTTTACCGACCAAGTCCCGCACGCAGCAATGCGCGGACAATACCAGCTCGAACAAACATTCCTTGTCGATATCAGCCGGCTTCATGATCAGAGTACCGCTCCCCTCTATGTATTAGAAAAGCTAGCAGGGCGAAAGTTGGTTTAGGTGCAAATGGTTTTAACAACCGACATGTCCCCGAGTGGATTAAATTAGGGTAACTAGGTACGAACCTATCGCTTCTGCGAAAACAGCCACGAAAGTAGTTTTGGTTCGTCAAAAGCTCGGTCCCAGGAATTATGTCCGACTCGGGGATATTCGGTATAGCGCGGGTCACCGCCGGCCTTCGTCAGGTTTTCAATCATCGAGCGGCTACAAGCCACCGGTACTACCGGATCGTCAGCACCGTGAAATGCCCATACGGGGACATGTTTGATCCGGTCAGCAAAGCTCACATCTCCTCCCCCGCAAACCGGGATGGCAGCAGCGAAATTTTGCGGGTGTCTTATCAGCGCTTCCCAGGTTGCGAAACCGCCCATGGAAATCCCGGTGATATAAACCCGATCCGGGTCGACCGGATTTTTTTCCTGGATCATAAAAAGAAGCTCGAGTGCGGTTCGCAAAGGCGCTGCGGGTTCAGGCGCTAACTTCAATTGATGCATTTCTTCCCGGCTGCCAGTCCACATAGTCGGTTGCTTGTCCAAATGCGTCGGGCATTGGGGCACCAGAACAAAACAAGGGTGTTGAGATCGGGACTCCGGTCTGGCGAATCGTCTCACCCCGTTGGCCAATTGCTTTTCATTGTCGTTTCCTCGCTCGCCTGAGCCGTGGAAAAGGACGACCAGCGGATATTTAGCATCAAAGCTCAATTCACGCGGCACCAGCAACCGGTACGGCATGCGTAACTTGGAGGTACCGACAAATTCGTAACGGCCAAAGTCCTTAAACATCATCCGGAGAAAATAGCCGCAAAAAGGCACAAAAGGCGCAAAAAGAAATCAAATTTGAACAGGGAGATCACGAACGCCGCAAAGACCGAAGGTGTTTTACAGAGCGCAACGAAGGTAACGAAGGATAAGATGCCAGTCTCAGTCTGGAGGTTTGTCTGTGGATAGACCTTCGTTTGCTTCGTTTAGCTTCTATAAGACTCTCGGCCCTTATGATTGGTCGGCCGACCTCAGGCCGAGGCCCCACTATCTTGTGTGGAATATTCTGTCTTCATTTCCGCTCTTACCCCCTGTTGAGAATCCGTCTTTGTGATCGTTCGGCTGAACTGGGTCGAAGCCTTTGTGGCCTTCTGTGCGAATCCTACGATACCGGCGCCGTTTTATAGCCCGGAACGATGCTCGGGTACTGGCCGCTATCGGATTTCATTTCGACGAAACCTCCGGACGAATTAAGATAGGAACTGAAGATTAGCCTGGACTGATAGAAGGTTTAAAAGGTTGGGAGTCACTATCGCTATGCCGATAAAAACGGACCTCGAGATCGATGCCAGCGGTAAATCCTTTGGTACTGGTTTGTTACCAGAGCTTATAAAGGCCTTGCACCGCTGCCGTCCCGGCGATCTCCTGGCAGTCGTTAGCCAGGAAGCCGCTCTTGGCGTCGACCTGGAACTTTGGTGCCGATTCACCCGCAATACTCTGATCGAGACGACTAGCGATTCGGGACAGAACCGGTGGGTGATCCGATGCGGGGAGGCCCCGGCGGATAACAGCTCCGATCGTCCGGTCGGTTCGCGTCTTTGGCTCTACACGAATTTCGATTGTAACCTTCATTGTGACTATTGCTGCGTGCGTTCCTCACCTAAAACACCCCGACGGGAGCTCGGCCTGGAGCGCATACAAGGGATCGCCAGCGAAGCGGCCGCGCTCGGCGTCGGTGAATTCTTTTTAACGGGCGGCGAACCTTTTCTGCTACCGGACATGCCTCAGATTCTCGCTGCTTGTACGGCAGTCGCTCCGGCCACGGTCCTCACCAATGGCGCGCTATTGGCAGGACAAAGATTCGAAGCGTTGCGCTCGGTGCGAAAGGATCGGTTGACCTTGCAGATCAGCCTCGATAGTCCGACCCCCGAAATCCACGACCTCCATCGCGGAAAAGGGACTTGGGAGCGGGCTTTAAAAGCGATCGAGCTCGCCCGCGCGGAAGGATTTCGGGTTAGATTGGCTGCAACGGTCTCGACCGACGAACAAGCTGAAAAGTTTGAGCGATTCCTCGATGCGCGCCATATCGGGGAGAAGGACCGGGTGATCCGACGAATCGCGCTCCGCGGTTTTGCCATTAAAGGTCTCGCCGTCGCGCGCGCCGATCTGGTCCCAGAGGTCACGATCACAGCAGACGGTGTCTATTGGCATCCGGTCGGAGCTGACGATCCGGACCTGTTGGTCACTCCGAATATCTTTCCTTTGGCTGAAGCCTTCGCCGCCGTTCGCCGGGCCTTTGAGCATGAAAGCGAACACGGCCGCCGATTGGCGAGTATTTTTAATTGCGCGTAGGTAGCGGGACTCCTGCCGTCCTCGTACTCGTCGTCGTCCTCGTCCTCGATTTGGTAGGGCGAGGCTCCAAAACGCGACAGGCCGCCGATTCATTCGTTTTCAAGCGCTGGCCCGCGTAACGGTTAAGCAGCATGGCCGAGCCGGGGGTGCGGCGCGGCGAACAGCCTGAGCGCGTCTCTCTCAAACTCCGTGGTTGGGCGATTACGCAAGTTTGGTAACTAACACGCCGGAGACCCTTTCGAGGACGAGGACGACGACGAGTACGAGGACGACTAGGAAGCGCTAAGCGCTATCCTCGCGCCTCTTGCTCAAAAAAACCCTGTTTCGTCGCGGCCTGACGAAGCGAAGCGTAGCCGTCGAGATGCGGTACCTCCCAGCGGCGGAGCCCTTCCGCTTCGAGCACCGCACGATGGCTGGGGTTCTCGTAGTTCATACCGGAAAGCGCTTCGACGAAACGTGTCGCGAGGGAGGGATCCAGATCGGGGCGGGCGGTGAACATACAGTGATTGAAGGGCGGCGATGTCCAGATCTCAGTTAAGGCCCCTTCCGGCACTAAGCGGTCGGTATTCACCGTCTTCCAAAACGGGCTGCCAACCGCGCCCGCATCGGCTCGGCCGTCGAGAACCGCGCGGACCACTTCGGTCTCGCTTCTGCCGGTGTCGCCGTGCTTCCCTACATCGCTGTTGAAGCGCAGGGTCCGATAATCCTTCTCTTCGGCCAAACCTTCGCCCTCCAGGAAGTGAACCGGCAGGATCGCGGCGTGCCCGCTGTCACGGCTGCCCAAAGCCAAAGTACGGTTTCTGAGATCGGCCAGCTTAGTAACAGCTCCGCCAGTGGCCGCAAAAATCTTCGTGGTCCAACCGATATCGGTATCGCGCATGGCGATCGCCTGGCACCGCTGCTCGCTCCATTTGTCGGATTGGAGATACGCAAGATTGGTGTTCCAGGCGATATCAATGCGAGGCGTGAAATCGCCGGATTGCGACAGGAGCGCTGCTACTTGCATTTCGTAACTTTGAAACAGGACTACCTCAACCGGCAGACGCGCTTCTTCGTGAAAATAGTGCCGCATCCCTTCCCAGATGGTTACCACCTTCGGATCGTATGCCACTGCACCTACCCAGATTGTTCGGCTCATAGTTGCGCTTTCGTTATGTGTTGAATTCTCGTTCCTCACCAGGCGCTTCGTTCTCGTTCTAGAGCCCGGCCACGAGGAGTGATGGAGTGTAGGAGTACGGGAGTGTTGTATGCTGCCGATTCACCGAGTCGCATCCCGACTCCGATAGGACTAAAGCTTCTTGTTTCTGCATCGGTCATAAGGCTTTTTTGCTCGTGCTAATGGACCATCCGTTGTTCAGCCCGTTCTACATCCGCACCCCACGTCTGCGGGTTTCCATTCCGATTTGGCACAGTGCTCCAATCATCCAGTACTCCATCGCTCCAATACTCCATCACTCCGTGTGGCTGGACTCGAGGCCGAGAACGAAGCGCCTGGTGAGGAACGGTCCACACCCGCTAAAACAGCGGTATGCCCAGGACCGCCTTTCCAATAAATTCCTTCAGGACGTCGCAGGTTGGCGCCATTACCGCGCCGGCATGAGCATCTCTGAACAAGCGTTCGATACTCAACCGTTTAGAGAACGCTGAACCACCGCACACTCGCATTGCGGTGGAAGTGACGGCGATCGCGGTGTCACCGGCAGCAGCTTTGGTTTCGAGTACTCGAAGCATCGTCGTATCCCGGGGCTGCTCGAGGTGCGCAACCAGGTCATCTAACCGCGTTGAAAGCCCGTCGGTATCGATTTGCATTTGGGCGAGCTGCGCGCGCAGTGTGGGTAAGCTTTCTCCGAGACTCTGACCGAGATGTTCGAACCGTGCATTCTTAAGATGGGAGGCCGTGGCTGCAACCGCGGCGCGACAAAGCCCCAGCGAGACCGCCGCCGACCCAAGATTGAATGGTGGCAGGGCCACGTTCAGCATCGCCTGGAAGCCTTGACCATCGTCGGTCAGTTGGAGTTCAGGCGACACCTCACAATCTTCCAGGATCATCGGAGCAGAAGCGTTTGCCCGGAGCCCCATTCCGTCCCATGCCCCCTCTACTTTCAACCCCGCTCTCCCTGCTGGAACAACATAAAGGGTCGAATCGGTCGGACCTGCCCCATCCGGCGCGAGTGTAGAAATTACGTAACTTTGGGCAAAGCCCGCGCTCGTCACCCATGACTTTTGCGCGGTCACCAGCACACCCTGACCGTTTCGTCGTGCGCGCGACACCGGCGCCCAAAAATGACTCCGTGAGCCGGCCTCACTAAAAGCGAGGGTCGATAGATGTTTACCGGTAGCGATCTCCTTGAGAATCTGCTCAACCGCAGTAGTTCGTGGAGCTGCCGCTATGGTTACGGTGGCACATTGATGCATCAGATAAACCATCGCCACTGATGCGTCCGCTTCGGCTAAGGTTGCGGTGATTGCCGCAAAGGTTCCTAGCCCGAGGCCCGCGCCACCGAGCTCGCTTGGCAGCAGGAGCCCGAGAAACCCAGCCTGTCCAAGCGCCTCAACCGCCTCGGTCGAGAACCGTCCCTCCTTATCATTGGGCCTGGCAGCCGGCGCTAACACGCGATCGGCTATGTCCTTTGCCTTCGAAACAGCAGTCTCGTGATTCATGGTGTTCTCCAGGGGTTGACAATGGTTGTGATGAGGGGAGTAAAATAGGAGAGAAAAAATTCCTATATCTACTACGGATACTTGTCCGCAAATTGGGATTGTCGGCCAGCTAATTCTTCCACTCCGCCCGCGATTCGATCTTGATTGTAAAGCCAGACTCCGGAGTCTTCCATTTGAAATGGTCCACAACTTTTTTTCGATTATGGACCTTCCGTTGTACCAGTTTTTGGTGCCAATTTTAACTCGCAATGAGTACTGTTGAACCCCGAATCGCCTACTACAAACTTGCGCCGGACGGTATCAAGCACTTGCACGCATTGGAACGCTATCTCGCCGATTGCGGCCTTGAAAAATCGCTAATTGAATTGGTTAAGCTGCGCGCTTCACAAATAAACGGGTGCGCCTATTGCCTGGACTTGCATAGCAAAGATGCATTGGCCGCCGGGGAAACCCCTCAGCGACTGGTCGCTCTGGCTGCGTGGCAGGAAACACCTTTCTTTAACGATCGCGAACGGGCAGCATTGGCCTGGTGCGAGACTGTGACTCGGATTTCGGAGACACGTGCGCCCGATGAAGCTTACCAAGCCGTCCGCGGGCATTTCAATGAAGCCGAACTCGTGAACCTGACTCTAGCGATTACGGCGATTAACACCTGGAACCGGATTGCCATCAGTTTCAGGTCTGTGCCGGGGATTCCTCGGCCGCCACGCCCCGTGGCGTAATCGGAACCAGACAGAAGAAAATCTCACGCAAAGCAGACTTCGCCCCATCTACCCCTTTAGCTACGTCGGCCAAGGACGCCAAGGGGCAAAGGGAAGACGGAGAAGACAAGATAGCCGCAAGAGAGCGCAAAGAACGCAAAAAGGTACCGGGAAAGACTTAACCGCAGATGTACACTGATTTGGTTCTGGGCTTCGATCTACGTTCATCTGCGGTTCTTATTTTTTTGCGTTCTTTGCGTTTTTTTTTGCGGCTATTGCAATCCTCTTCTTTGCGGCTTTGCGTCTTTGCGTGAGATTTTTCCGTTCTTCTTGTTCGTATTAGCGAACTAACGCGTCCGAAGATCCG
>Ga0210396_10006309_pt1 | contig 11374 bp, 15 predicted proteins | sample IncBWH17OmetaG_FD_155466 | JGI IMG/M metagenome (GOLD analysis project Ga0210396, IMG submission 155466) | Forest soil microbial communities from Barre Woods Harvard Forest LTER site, Petersham, Massachusetts, United States - Inc-BW-H-17-O ...
TGGCCAGCTGTCTCGTAGGTAGTGAGCAGGCTGATGCCCTGGCGGGAGAAACGCTGGGCCAGGGAGTACATGAACTCGCGGAAGCGGGTGTCGTCCACGGAGGCCATCAGCAGGTCCACGAGGCTGTCGATGACCACCCGGCGCGCCCCGGCGGTTTCGGCGGCCTGCAGCAGGTCATGGACCCATTCGTCGATGTAGATGTCGACGGGGGAGCGGTACATGACCACGACGTCCGGATGGGTGGGCCAGCCCAGGCCGGCGGTCATCCGGCGGAGCTGGGAGGGGTTTTCCTGCAAGGACGCGATGATGCCGCGCTCGCCGCGCTCGGCCCCGCCATAGAGGAAGTGCAGGCCCATGATGGTCTTGCCCGAACCGGAGGGACCGGCGATCATCGTGCTGGCGCCGGGCCACAGCCCGCCGCCTAGCATGGCGTCCAGCGCGGGAAGGCCGGTAGTGATCCGGTCGTCGCCGAGCGGATAGCCGCCGGGGAGCGGGATGTCGGCGAGGCGGGGGAACAGGCGCAGGCCCCGTGGAGTGACCCGGTAACCGTGCTGGCCGGACTGGAAGCCGCTGCCGCGCAGCTTCCGCACGTGCAGGGACCGCTGCTCCCGCTGCCCGCGGGGGACGACGGTCAGTTCCAGGATCGCGTCGGCGACCGCGAATTCCGGGGATACGGCCGCCTCCGTGTCCTCGTATTCGCCGATCCACAGCGACGCGACGGGGAAAGCGGTCAGCCGGCCGGCGAGCTGGTGCAGGAACTGCCGGAATTGGCCGTCGCCGTCGGCGAAGGCGTGCAGGGCCTTGAAGCTGTCGATGACGACCAGGCCCGGGCGCCGGTCCTTGAGTACCATGGCGACCCGTTCCCCCACGCCGGAAAGCCCGTCGCTGCTGGCGACCTGGCCGAGGTCCTCATAGAACACCGACCGGCCGACCGCGGCGGCGTCGAAGAAGTCCAGGGTCTGGCCGAAGCGGACGATCTTCTCAAGCGGCTCCGACAGAGTCGAGAAATAAACGGCGGGCCGCTCGGGGCGGGCGTTGTGGAAGGTGTACTGCTCGGCCAGGATGGTCTTGCCGGTGCCCGGCAGGCCCATGATGACCGTTATCCCGTTGCCCGGCAGGCCACCGCCCAGGATCTCGTCCAGTGGCTGGTGCCCGCTGGGCAGGCGGCCATTGTCCATGACGCGCCTACCGGGCCAGCAGGGCGCCGGACCCCAGCAGGTCCCGGACGGTGGATACCAGATGGAGGGGATCCAGTGGCTTGGGCAAGAACGCGCCGGCGCCGGCGTCCATCGCCGCCTCCATGGCCGCTACCGCCGATACCACCACGACCGCCGCACCGCCGCGTTCGCGGAAGTAGCGGCACAGGTCCAGCCCCGCCCCGCCGGAGATGAGCACCTCGACGATCACCACCGCCGGGCGGGCCACCGTGAAGGTCTCCCGGGCGGCGGCCTCGGTCAGGGCGACCTCGACCTCGAATCCCGCCGCTTTGAGGAAATACTCCTCGAACTCGGCGGCATAGGCGTCGGATTCCGCCAGCTGGATCAGCGGGCGCGGCGCGGAACCTTGGGGGGACACGGACAGCGGTTCCGCGGTCTCGGCCCGCTCGGCCAGCAAGCGGTGCGCGTCTGCCACGCCGGCGCCCTCGTTCATCCGGGCGCGGACGAATCGCAGTTGCTCCACCTGCTGCCTGGTGTACAGCCGTCGCCCGCCCGCGTTACGTGCCGGAACGACTTGCCCGTACCTGTCCTCCCAGGTCCGCAGCGTGCCGACCGGGATATCGAGCATCCTGGCGACCGCGCTGATGCCGTAGATCGGGCGGTCACCGGTGCCGTACACCGGTGCATCCCCGGCCAGCGGCCCCGCGGGCAGGCTCATCGGCCACCGCTCCCACCCGCCCGGCCAGCCAAGCGGTCGCTAATTGAAGAGCTATCCGGATCGAGTGCCGCCCGTATCATCTTCAGATCCTCCTCAGGACTAGCGTAGACTATGGGTTAAGCGTGGCATTGACGAACATCCGGCTAAGGGATGAAGAGGATCTGCGATGCACGACGGTCTCATGCCCTCTCACCAATCCGATCCGGCGTGTTCACCCACCGGGAGCTTGCTTGACATCCGCGTGGCCCTCACCGAAACCGGGCCGATGGTGGTGCTGTCCGGCGAGGCGGACATGACCACAAGCACGCAACTCGAAGACGCGCTGAACGCGCAGCTCACCGCGGCCACCCGGATCCTGCTGGTCGAGGTGTCCGGGCTGCGGTTCGCCGATTCCGCGGCGATCGGCGCGGTGGCCAAGGCCGCCCGCGCGCTCAAGGCGCGGGGCGGGCGACTGGAACTGCTCAGCCCGCAGCCGGGACTGGCCCGCACGCTGACCTTGCTGGGAGTCGACCAGATCATGACGGTGCGTGGCGGCACCGGGCCGCGACCGCGGCAGCCGTGTTCCCCGCTCTCCCCGGATCACCGCCAGCAATAACGGCGGCGGGTGCCGCGGGTTTGCCGAGCCCAGGGAGAGGTGATCCACCCTCCGGGACGAGGCGGCGGGGACCTGGGGGGGTCTGGGCATACGGTCGGCCAGTCGTGTGTTGCATGACACATCAACTTTTTATGAGGAGGCAGAGGTCGTGGCCGGGATGGCGGAGCTGACGGAGTACGAACGCGCCCGAGTGTTCTTCGAGCTGGGCGATCCCGCGGAGGCCGCCCGGATCCTGGCGCCGGTCGCCGACGAGGCACCGCGCAACGTATCGGTGCGCTTGCTGCTCGCCCGCGCTTATTACCACTCCGCCCAGCTGCGTCGGGCCGAGTCCGAGTTCCGGGCGGTGACGGAGCTGGACCCGGTCGAGGACTACGCGCTGTTCGGCCTGGGGCGGACGCTGGAGCGGCAGAGCCGGCCCGCCGAGGCCCTGCCGTGCTTCCGTTTGGCCGCCGCGATGCGGCCCGACCCTGAATACCTCGACGCCCTGGCCAAGGCCGAAGCCAAGAGGAAATAGGTCCGGGGTTTCGCCCTGAACCCCGGCCCGGCGCACGCACCGGGGTTCAGGGCCGGGCTCGGCGGCGCCGATGTCAGGCCGCCAGGGGAGCGATGTCGCGGATTCCGTCGTAGACGGCCAGGATCTCGTCGGCGATGCGGTCCCGCGAGTACCGGGACCGGACACGGTCCGCGGCCGCCACGCTGAACGCCTCGAGTAGCATCGGGTGGCCCAGCAGGCGCCTGATCCGCTGGGCGAGCGACCCCGGACGGCCCGGCTCGGCCAGGACGCCGGTCGTGCCGTCGACCACCGCGTCCAGCTGACCCCCGACGGGGGTGGCCACAACCGGTGTGCCGCAGGCCATCGCCTCCAGGACGACCGTCCCGGCCGGATCGTACTCAGCGGTGCTGACGAGCACGTCCGCGGAGCGCAGCAGCGCCGGCAGCGCCCCGCGGTCCACCTTGCCCGCGAACATGACGCGGTCCGCCACGCCCAGCGCGGTCGCGAGGGAGGCGAGCTTGCGGTGGGCCGGGTCTTCGGCTAGCTCGGCGTGCGGCGGGCCGCCCGCCACGACAAGCTCGGCGCCGGGCACCCGGGACAAGGCGCGGAGCAGGTTCGCGAGTTCGTCATAAGAGTCCAGGTCGGTCACGCTGACGAGGCGCGGGCGGTCACCGCGCCGCGCGGTCGGCCCTTCGGGGGTGAACTCGCCGGTGTCAATGCCGCACGGGATGACCGTGATGGACCGGCGGGAAACCCCCATCCGGGCGAGGTCCGCCTGCTCCTGCGAGTTCGCGGCGATGGCGGCGCTGACGCCACGCCCGATCGCCGATTCCAGCCTGACCCGCCGCGCCGCGGCGCTGTCTGGGATCAGGTGGTGCCTGCGCTCGGCGATGCCCAGCGAGCCGAAGGACTGGACGACCGGCAGCCCGAGGTCCCGCGCGGCTGCGAGCGCGGCCAGGCCGCTCGTCCAGCGGAACGCGTGCACGACGTCGGGCCGGTCACGCTCCCAGCGTTCGCGCAGTTGCGCGGCGAACTCGGGCACACGGGCCAGCAGTTCCGCGTCGTCGCGAGTGGCGGCCTGGCCGATGTACTCCGTGCGGAAGCCAGCGGTCGGTTCGCTGCCGCCAGACGGCTCGGTGCCGCTTGACAGTGCGGCGTCGCGGGACAGGCCCGGGTCCGGGCGATGCGCGTAGAGCGTCACGTGATGACCCTTGGCCGCGAGACTCTGGCCGAGCTCGCGGATCCTGAGATCGCCGGCGGCCTGGTGAGCGGTGGCACACAGGGCGGGGGTGGCGTGCTGAGCTACCAGTGCGATCTTCATGAGAAGCCTCCTTAGCGGCAAGTCATCATGGCGAGCCGCCGGAGGCCGTAAAGAGGAAAGAAGCAGTGGCCGCGCGAGCACGCACGCCATGAGGGGCGTGGAACGTGCCTGCGTCGTAGGCACCACTGGAGTGATTAGTATCCACACGGACGGATCGCTAAACGCGGCGCCGCGAATTTTCATGGAACCGTCGGGCAGGCCCGACCGCGGGCTAGCCCGCGGTCGCCTCGGTCACTGTGGCGTAGACGGGGATGAGCTGGTCGGCCGCCGTCAGGCGGAGCGTCTTCGCCACCGACTCCCGCGGTGACGCCAGGGCCAGCACACCGCCCTGCCGGTCCATAGCCCGGTTGGCGCGCAAGATCACGTGCAGTGCCGAAGAATCCATGAACCGCAGCTCGCTGAGGTCGATGATCATCATGTGCGTCTGCTTGGCCACTTCGGCCTCAAGCACCTCGCGCAGCACGTCGCTGTTGGTCACGTCGGCCTCGCCGGAAAGCGCCACGAGCGTGTAAGGCTCGCTACCCGAGGCCGAAGTCGTAACGGACGTCTTCAGCAGGTCCACACCCGTGTTCTACCACACGAACAGCCCGGGCGGCGGCGACGGTCGCCGCGCCGCGCGGTCCCCGGTTCCGTGCCGTTAAGGTGACGGGACCGTGGAGGGCCATGTGCATCCTGATCGTGGTCCCCGCGCGGTTGGACCGCAGTTCGACGAGATCACAAACCTGGTGGACGAGCCAGAGCCCATGCCCGCCGTCCGCGTCCGCAGGCGGGCGGCGCCTGCCGGCGAGCGGGTCCGTGATGACGCCCCGATCGTGCGCTTCGCAGACGACCTCGTCGTTGTCGTGCCAGATGGTCAGGGTGCCGTGGGATTTAGTGTGGCGCAGTGTGTTGGCGGCCACCTCGCTGACCGCGAGCACAAGGTCGTTCGCCCTGGCGTCCGGGAGACCCGCGTCCCTGGCGTGCTTGAACACCAGAGCCCGAACCGCCGACAGGTCCGTGCGGTAAATGAATGGCATGGCTTCATGAGGCGACGGAGGCAGCGGCGCGCGGCAGATGGCAGGGATCTGGAACGGTTCGGCATATCCGTGGCTGGCCCGCAGACAGCCGTCCGACAGCAGCAGCGGATGGGTGCGTCGCGCGTCCGAAACGACGACCGGGTCTAGGATGCCGGTGTCGTAGGGGCAGAGGATCTCCGCGTCCGCGCTCGCGAACGCGAGGTTGATGAGGCTCTCGTGCCTGGTGGCCTCGCGTAGTTCCGCGCTGGTCCGCGACGGCCAGATCGGCTCGCCGACGTAGCGGACGCCGCGGCCCTGGTTGCGGGCGAGGAACGCGGCGACCCGGGGGATTATCCACGCCGGGTTGCGGCCTATCCGCGTCATGTCCGCCCACTCGACACGCCCGGCATCCCCGCCGAAGGCGTCCTTGAGCAGCGTCAGCCTGGCCGGGGGGACAGCGGCGAACACAGGCTGGCCCGCCTCTAGGCCAGCGCGGAGAAACCCGCCGACGGAGGTGGAGTACTCGCCGTCCGTCTCATACATGAGGGCGACATGTGTGAAACTACCGGCTACCGCCGGTGCCTCAGCCACGCCACACCTCCCATCGGTCCAGCCCAGGCCACGTATGGGTCTCCAGGCCGACCATACACCACGAACTGTTGCAGGCCCGGGATGTGGCGCCGGTCATAACGTCACCCTTCGTGCCACGGGTAGCAGGGTTGCCTATCGACACCACGTCCACCACCCGCTCGCGGAGGTCATCCCGTGCACGTCAGCCTGCTCAGGCAATCCCACTGAGCGCCCCGCGACGGAAGATTTCCTGCCATGCCCCTGCGCGCTACCCGGGCCGCCGGCACATAAACCGGCCGTACGACGACTACGGGACGTGGCTCGGCGCCGTCCTGGCCTGCCTCGGCGGCGTCCCGGCCTGGTTCGTCCGCTCGCTGATTCGATCGCGATTCGCGGGGTCCTCGCGCCGGAGATCGCGATCGGGCCGCTACTCCTCGGGGAGGAGCGTGCCGAGGGGGCCGAGGTCCAGGTTGAGGTCCTCCGGGCCGAGGCCGAAGTGTTCCATCAGCTCGTTCATCCGCTCGTCGAGGCGCATCAGGGTGTAGCCGAGCTTCTCGGCCTGCTCGTCGGTGACGGTCCCGTCCGCCACGCGCCGGATGGCCTGGCGTTCCATGAGCTGGCGGAGCAGTTCCACCACGGTGAGGACGAGGGCAGCGAGGCCGCGTTCCGCCGCGCCGTCCTCGTCTCCGTCGAGCCGGTAGCGGATCGTCTGGGTCACGAGGTCACCTCGGCTCGCACGGGTGCCTGGCCAGCCGCTTGCCCCGCGAGGGCGCTGACGGACGCGAGGATCGCGCGCAGCGACACGGTGACCAGGTCGACGTCGGCGATCGACAGCGTGATGTCGCCGGTGATCACCACGCCCTGCGCGAGCACGCGGTCCAGCAGGTCCACGAGGGCGACCCGCTGGGCGGGGAAGTCGTCGGGCAGGCGCTCTCGCGCCGGGACCGTCTGAGAGGGCGTCACCGGGTAGGTCACTGGGCATCGCCTCCCGCGAACGAGTAGGGCGGCCACGGGCCGGTCAGTTCCAGGCGCAGGTCCGGATGCGTGCTCGCCGCCGCCTCGAGAACCGACGTGAACGCCGTCCCGTCACCCGCGTCCAGTAGGTAGGACGCGTTCAGCAGCATGGGCGCCCGGTCGCCGCTGAGCTGCGCTGACTGCGGCGGGTGCAGCCGCGACCAGGCGGCGTGCCCGGCGAGCGCGGAGTGGACGGCCCGCGCGCTCGCCACGGCGTCGCGCTGCGTGTCTCGCTGGGCGGAGAGCTGGTCGCGGCGCCGCTTGAGGTACGCCGTTCCGGCACCGGATCCCGCGCCCGCGCCGCCCGGCCCGGTTCCCCCGGTGCCGGTTCCCCCGGTGCCGGATTCCGCGGCGCCGGATTCCGCGCCGGCGGGCGCCGGCTTGTCCCGCGCGGACACCTCCCGCGCGGGCCGCGCGTACGCCTTCACTCCCCATTCGGCGCGGCCGCGGACCTGCGCGAGCGCGTCGCGTAGTTCGGCGGCACGTTCCGTGAACGCGGCGGCCGCGGTTCCCTCGCTCGCGTAGACCGTGGCGAGCCGCATGGGCAGCAGCGGAAGCAGTCGCGCCGCCGCGTCGATGACGTGGTGGTGCGCCCACGCGACCCGCTCCAGCCAGTCCAGGTCCTCGAGGTTGCGGCGCAGCGCTTCCGCGCCGAACTCCGCGAGGTCCACGTCGCTGGCCAGCACAGCCAGCCCCGCCGCGCCGATCACGCGCACGCGGCCGTCGCCCACGCCGTCGAGCCCCGACAGGTCTTCTCCCGCGTACTGGCCGGCCACCGCGTATACCCAGAATCCCCGTTCAGTCATCGCCCTCCCCGTCCCTTGCCGCGCTCCGGTTCGTTCGGTTCGTCCGGCTCGGCCGGTTCGTCCGGCCGGACTCTAGCTCCCGGATCCGGTTCTGCAGCCGGCGGTTCTCGGCTTCCAGTTCGCCGTCCGGACTCTGCCCGTCCCGCGCCGCGCGCCGGCCGGCGTCGGCGGACAGCCACGGGTCGGTCTCCCACCAGTTGATGCCGACTTCCCGCGCGGTGTCCAGCGACGCGATCACGAGCCGCAGCTTGATAGTGAGCAGTTCGATGTCGAGCAGGTTTATCTGGATGTCACCCGCGATCACGAGCCCTTTGTCGAGCACGCGTTCCAGGATGTCGCCCAGGTTGGCGGGTGCGCTTCCCCCGCCGCCGGAGCGCGCGGCGCCCCCGCCCCCCGGCTGGATGATGTTTCCTGTTGTCATGTCAGGTGGCTCCGTTATCGTCGCCCTGGCCCCTTGAGTACCGGCGGATGCGCCGGTACGACATCAGTTCGCCATCGAGGTCTAGGTCGGTCTGGTACGCCGCGAGGATGTCGGTCGACGACGGGATCCGGCGGTCCTCCACGACCTCCACGATTACCCGCCAGCCGTCGTCGGACGGCGCGACCTCAGTCACGCCTTCGGTTTCCTTGCCGGTGAGCTCGGCGATCTGCTGGATTCCCAGACGGCCGGCGCGTGCGGCAGTCAGGGGGGATCGTTCGGTGTCATAATGGGGTTCGCTGTCGGTGCGGACAGCCCTGCGGTCAGCGGCCATCTCTGTTAGCTCCTGTCGTCGTCCGCCGCGTTCCCGGCGGGCAGGCCAGCGGGGATGAGCAGGCTGGTCGCCTGCTCCTCGATGCTGGCCAGCTCCTCGTCCGTGATCTCGCCCGCCGCCCGCTGCCGCTGCGCGTCTTCCAGCACTCGCCGGATGCGGGCGGGGTCGTGCAGCTGCCGGTCGGCCTCGTCGCCGATCAGCTCGCCGAGCCGGATGACCCCCTGGACCGGGAGGAGCGGAAGGCGCAGCAGCAGCGTCAGCGGTCCCATGTCAGGCTCCGGTCGACGGCGCGACGGTGCCCACGAAGTCGTAGGCGGCGAGCGGACCCGTGAGGCGGAAATCGACCCGGCCGCCCCACTCGCGGGCGAGCTTCTCCAGTGCCCGTTCCAGTTCTGGCACCTCCTCGGACTTCACGAGGTACGCGGCGTAGACGGCGTCGAGCTCGTGGGTGGGCGGCCGGACCGCGGTCGCCGTGACATGCTCCGCCACGGCGTCGTTGACGGCCTCGGTGTCGCGCTCGCGCTTGGCCTCGATCCCGTTGTTGATGATCTCGCCGAGCCGCATCCGCAGGTCACGGGTCGCGTTCTCGTCGGTGTCCCTGATCTGCTCGCTCAGGCGCGCGGCGTCGCCGTTCTCCGTGAGCACCTCGCGCAGGATGGCGTTCTCGAGGTACCGCCCCTGCACGACGTACTGCGCGTGCCCGTCGAGTTCGTCGAGCGCCGCGGCGAACTCGTCGTGGTGCGGCTCGAGCAGCTCGCGGGCCACGGCGTCGTCGTCGACGACCACGGCGCCGAAGCGGAGCGGAATGACGGGGACGTCGGCGGCGCAGGAGTCGAGCAGCTCCTCATGGGCCACGAGATCCGCTGGGCGGCCCAGCGGCTTGGTCACGTCCACGTCGCTGACCAGTGCGGCGAGGTCCTCGTCGCGGACGAGCCGTATCTCGCCCGGCGGGTCGCCGACACCGTCAGTGCTCGCGTCGAGCTCGACGTCACCGGGGATGATCCCGTAGACGTAGACGGCCGTCTGCCGGGCCGTCTCGGACTGTGCGGTCATCTCAGTTCCCTCCCCGGCGGGACCGGCGCGGCGCCCGGGCCCCGTCGTCGTCTTCGTCTTCGTCCGGGGCGGCGAATTCCCGGAGCTTGTCGCCCGCCGCATCCAGGGCGCCCTTCGTCTTGTGCTTGGCGCCGCCTTCTTCCATGTCGCCGACCAGGCCGGGCAGGCCTTCCTTCTCCTGGGAGATGTCGAGCCTGTTGACGGCTTCGGCGAACCGCAGGTAGGTGTCGACGCTCGCGATCACCACACGCGCGTCGATGGTCAGCAGCTCGATGCCGACCAGTGACACCCGCACGTAGGCGTCGATGACGAGCCCCTTGTCCAGGATCGTGTCGATGACGTCGGCGAGCCCGGATGACTGTGGGCGTGCCGCGACTCCGCCGCCCGACTGAACTCCTGTCGTCATTTACCTTTCGCCTCCTCGTGCCGTGCTGCGCGTGGCGGTACGCGACCGGTCACTCGCCCGGCCGCCCCGCGACTGCCTGCGCGGCGCCGCGCGCCGGGCGCGCATGCCGTCGGACTCCGCGTCCGCTCGCGCCTCGTCTGACGCTTCGTCTTCCGGTGTTTCGTCTTCCGGTGCTTCGTCGTCCGGTGCTTCGTCTTCCGGTGCTTCGCCGTCTGGTGCTTCGCCGTCTGGTGCTTCGTCGGCGGGTGTCAGGTCCCCCGCCGTCTCGTCGGGCTCCGTGCCGTCGGTCTCGGCCGCGGGCCGCCTACGACGGCTGCCGGTCGCCTCGGCCGTGTCCTCGCCGTTGCCCCGCTCTTGTTCCCGCTCTTGTTCCTGGTCTTCTTCCTTGACGGCGGTCTCGTGGTCCTTGACGACCTTGCCGTCCTCGATGACGCCGCGCCAGCCTTCGATGTCGTCCGGGTGCAGGATGGTGTTGGTCATCACGTGCCGCTGGAAGTGCTTCATCTCCAGCCGCACCCGCCGGCCCTGGGCCCGCCAGATGTTGCCGGTGCGCTCGAACATGCCCTGCGGGTGGTACTCGAGGACGACGACGATCCTGGTCAGGTTCGGCGTCAGCTCGTGGAAGGTCACTGTGCCGTCGACGTGGCCCTTCTGGCCCTTCGAGCGCCAGATGATCCGCTCGTCAGGCCGCTGCTCGAGAATCGAGGCTTCCCAGGTCCGGTGGGACCAGAAGACCTGAGCCTTCCAGTTGATCTTCTCCCCGTCGCCGTCCCGCTGCGCGCTGTCGACCTTTTTCATGAACGTCGGGAACTGCGGGTACTCGGTCCACTGGTCGTAGGCGAGCCGGAGCGGGACACCGACATCGATGGTCTCGACGATGTTGGTGAGCTTGATCTTCTGCTTGCCGCCGCGCTTGCCCTTGCCGCGGCCGAACATCCCGGACACCTTCTCCTTCAGGCCGGCCATTCCGGCGCCGAGGAAGGACCGGGCCGGGCTCTTGCCTTCGGCGAGATTCCGCGCGCCGGTCACAGCGGCCATCAGGCCCGGTCCGGCGCCGCCTTCGACGTACTCGGTGAGCCGTCCGGTGGCGTCCGTCACCTTGTCGCGCGCGGCCGAGATCGCCCGGTCGGTGAATGCGCCGACCAGGCCTCCGGCCTCGGCCTTGAGGCGGTCCATTGGCCCGCCCGACTTGCCGTCCGCCTTGGAGTCCTGCTTGGAGTCCTGCTTGGTGTCCTGCGCCATGCCGCTCACCTCCTCGTCTTGGTGGCCGACGACCGGCCGCCTGATGACCGGCTGGCCGTCGACCGGGTGACCGTCGACCGGCGACGGGTGCCGGTGCGCCGCGCGGGCGCGGGCTCCTCGTCGTACTCGTCGGCGTCTTCGTCGGCGTCCTCGGCCGCGGGTGCTTCGGTTCCGGCTTCTTCGGCCTCGTCGGTTTCTTCGGCCTCGTCGGCGTCGGTCTCGTCCGCGGGCTCCTCGTACTCGTCGGCCTCG
>Ga0210396_10006310_pt1 | contig 11373 bp, 10 predicted proteins | sample IncBWH17OmetaG_FD_155466 | JGI IMG/M metagenome (GOLD analysis project Ga0210396, IMG submission 155466) | Forest soil microbial communities from Barre Woods Harvard Forest LTER site, Petersham, Massachusetts, United States - Inc-BW-H-17-O ...
GACGATCTCTTCCATCTCGCAGCGCGCGGCAAGAAGCCGCACATCGAATTGAACCCCGATGAAGTGGTCGCGCTCGGTGCAGCTGTCCAGGCCGATATTCTCGCGGGCGCGTCAAAGACGACCGAAGAGATGCTCCTGCTCGATGTAACGCCTCTTTCGCTCGGCATCGAAGCCCTCGGCGGAACAGTCGCAAGAATCATCCAGCGCAACTCAACGATTCCCGCATCGGCGACGGAACACTTTACGACCGGCGTCGACGGCCAGACCAACGTCGCGATTCATGTAGTGCAGGGCGAACGCGAGTTGGCCGCAGATTGCCGTTCGCTTGCGCGCTTCGATCTCAAGGGCATCCCGCCGATGTCCGCCGGTCTGCCCCGCATCGAAGTGAAGTTCCTCATTGATGCCGATGGGATTCTGCAAGTCTCAGCACGCGAACAGCGCAGCGGCAAAGAAGCGCAGATTGAAGTCAAGCCGACCTACGGCCTCACCGACGAACAGGTCGAAGGCATGATCCTCGATTCCTTCGACCACGCCGAAGAAGATTTCGCCAAGCGCCTGCTGATCGAAGCACGCAACGAAGCCGACACAATTCTGGCGGCCGTCGAACGCGCTCCCGAAAGCCCGGCATGGCAGCAACTACGCGGCGAAGAACAAGCCTCGATCATGGCTGCGCAAAGCAGACTGGCAAGCGTAAAGCAGAGCGATGATCTGGCAACCATTCGCGAAGCGACCACGGCACTCGATCTTGCCACACGCCGTTTCGCAGAACTGATGATGGAAGCCGCGGTGACAACAGCAATTCGCGGCAAGACAATGGACGCGGCTGATGAAGACCTCGGCGAAGAAGTTACGGCACCCCACCCGATGGCACGGGCAGAGTTCAAATGAGGGATGGATTGGTAATGTGATGGAAACCGACGCGCACAACCAGGCCGATACAATTGTGTTCGCACTTGAGCGCGCTATGCAAAACTCGGCATGGCGACAATTGCGCGTTGAAGAGCAGACGGAGATCATCTTGGCACGCGATCGCCTGACGAGTGTGAAGCAAGGCAACGATGTTGCTGAAATTCACCAAGCGATAGTTGCGCTCGATCTCGCGACTCGCCGTTATGCAGAACAAATGATGGAAACGGCCGTTCGCAATGCGATCCGCGGCCAGATATAAGGACGGAACCTATGAGCGAAGCAAACACAAAAGATATACCCCCCGAAAAGCTGGTCCGTGTGACCTTCATGCCTGAAGGCAAGACCGTCGAATTTGAATTCGGCACCATGCCTTACGACCACCACGGCAGGCCTATGTCGTTCCTCGATGTCGCCGAGAACTTCGGAGTCTTTCTGGATCACGCCTGCGGTGGCGTTTGCGCCTGCACCACGTGCCACCTGTGGATCAAGGATCAGCAAGGCATCAGCCCTGCCGACGACGACGAACTCGACCGCATGGACATGGCCGCCGACCAACAGTTGGACTCACGCCTCGGCTGCCAGGCCGTAATCACCAAGCCGGGCAACTACGTGGTCGAAATCCCCAAGTGGAATCGCAACTACACGTCGGAAGGCAAACCTCTGGCCATGGCCGAAGGCAAGTAGCGGCACCCATCTGGGTGCCCAATTTTTTCACGCTTGTGAAAAGGTGGGAGAGCACGATCTCCGTTCTATCAATTCAAGGAGCAAACAATGCCGCGTGAGATTCACTGGACCGACTCCGAGGAGATCGGCATTCAATTGCAGGAGAAGTTCCCTGAAGTCGATCCGCTCACCGTGCGTTTCACCGACCTCCACAAGTACGTGACGGAGCTGGAAGGTTTCGCCGACGACCCCGCAAAGTCCAACGAGTCGCGCCTTGAAGCCATCCAGATGGCTTGGCACGAAGAGTTCGAAGACGCCAAAGGCTGAGTTGGCCGCCCCAAGGGTGTCGCCAGACTTAGATAGCTCTCCTATCCGTAGATCGCGGATGCCTAACCCCCCCCCATATTCTGTGTGTAAAATACAGATTTTAAATTGTTTATGCCTGGTCCATCTGCGTAAAGTCGTCGTCTGATTGGACTTGCTCATAGAGTCGTCTCAGGAAAGGAGTTACGGACCCGTGGGCGGCTTTGCTGATGAACCGCTTGGGGGTGGACTTGCAATTTCATTGTGCACCGGAATCAAGAGATTACCTGTAAATGCTGCGAGGTCGCTTCTCTGTTTGGAATGAGGAGTTTGGCTGCCGAGCTTGGAAAGGGAACCTTGACGCGCGAAATTGGCCCAACGCAGCAACTAGAAACGTGAGTGGTCGCCCCAGCCGAACGATCCCTCAAAGTGTTGGAATTCTCGCTCATGCCCCAGCACCTGGTAGACACTCACAACATCGAAGCGCACCGGCGGCGCAGTCGTCAGCGGAAGTTGCCGCACGTACCGGCGAGCCAGCCGGCGCAGCACGTTGCGTTTGTGTTCGTCCACAGCAACCTCGGCGGGAGTCAAATCGTGAGCGGTGCGCGTCTTCACTTCGATGAAGCATAACATCGGACCATTCCAGGCGATCAGGTCTACGTCGCCCGGCACATCTCCCGATGACCACCGCCGCGCGACGATGGTGTAGCCCTTGCGCTGCAAATAGAACAACACCGCATCTTCGCCTTCGATCCCGACGGCGAGATGCGTCGGCAGACTTCCCGCTCGGCCGCGTTTCTGCGAAAGCCAATGCAAGCCATGCAGCGCGCGCTCCATCCACGCAACCGGCATCAACCTGATTGATTCCATGCAGATCATTTTGCGCCGCCAGATGCTCGCCGCGCAAATGCAGCAGACAAAACGCCGCGCATTTGCGCGGCGTTCTCATAGACATTCGACTTATCTTCAGACACTCGCGATTGAGAGTTCACTCGAGTGCGCGTGTTCTTTCTCCACCTGTGTCAAACAGTCTTCAAGAATGTCGAGCGCTACCGTGGCTTCCTCTTCGGTCACAATCAACGGTGGGCAAAGCCGGATCGAGGTTTCGCCGCACCCGAGGATCATCAGGCCGCGCTCGAAGCAGAGAGTCTCCACGCGATTCCTCAATGCAGTCGCTGGCTCACGCGTTGCCCGGTCCTTCACGAGTTCAACTCCGATCATCAAACCGCGCCCGCGCACATCGCCAACCAGCGCATGTGTCTTCTTCCATCCCTGCAGCCGCTCCAGCATCTTTCCGCCAACCCTGATGGCGTTGTCGATTCCTTCGCGGTGCAGAATGTCGATGGTCGCGAGCGCCGCCGCAATCGAAACGGGATTGCCGCCGAACGTCGACGCATGCGAACCCGGTACCCAGTCCATGATCTCCGCGCGGCTCATGCAAATGCCCAGCGGCATGCCGCTGGCGATGCCCTTGGCCATGCAGACGATGTCCGGCTGCACGCCTGAGTGCTCAATAGCCCACCACTTACCTGTGCGGCCCGCACCCGACTGCACCTCATCCACAACCAGCAGAATTCCGTGACGATCGCAGATTCCGCGCAGTTCACGCAGGAAATTATCCGGCGCCACCACGTATCCGCCCTCGCCCTGGATCGGCTCAACGAAAATTGCAGCGACTTCTTCGGGAGGCAGAATCGTCTTGAACAGCTTCTCTTCGATGTAGCGCGCGCAGCCGAGGCTGAAGGCCTCTTCTTCCTGCGGCCCGCCCGAGCATCCGCGATACGCATACGGATAGCGCACGTGCGTCACACCGGGAACCAGCGGCGCGAATCGCCGCTTCTGCTGCGGCTTCGATGCCGTCAGCGAGAGCGCACCCATGGTGCGTCCGTGAAATGCGCCAAGGAACGCGATGATGTGCTGCCGCCCCGTGTGGTACCGGGCAAGCTTCAGCGCACATTCAATTGCTTCGGCGCCGGAGTTGCCATAGAAGAAACGATGCGGTCCCGGCATCGGCGCCACCGCCGAAAGCTTTTCTGCAAGATCGGTCAGCGGCTCGTTGTAGAAGTCGGTGCCCGAAATGTGAATCAGTTCCGCAGCCTGCTTCTGAATTGCGGCAACAACTTCGGGATGACAATGGCCGGTAGAAGTCACGGCAATACCCGCTGCGAAATCAATGAACTCATTGCCGTCCACATCTTCCACGCGAATGCCGCGTCCGCGCTTTGCCACCAGCGGATACGAACGGGTATAGCTGGGCGAGATCAGCCGATCATCCGCTTTCACCGCGGCCTTGGCCTTGGGGCCTGGCAAAGAACTAACCAGCTTGGGTCCAAACTTGGCATGTAATTCTTGTCTATTCATTTGTAGTCTCCTCGTCAGATTCGTTTGCGCGGCTGCAAGATGTGGCAAAGCCGCGATCCCAGGTGAGGGGTCAATTCCGTTTCGCAGACTGAAAAGTCCACGAGAGCAGGCGAGGGCCTTCGGCGGTCCGGAACTAATCGCCGCCGAAGAGACTAGGTCGTGTGCGGATGGGCAAAACGCGCAGGTGGCGTCGAGGGCAAATGCACCGCGCGCGCGCGCGCGACCAGCGTTTCGTCGCTGGTACCGGCTGCACCGCGCTTGAGAAATGCCTTTGCATAGACTTCCGCTGGTCGCAGCATAGCACGCACTGACAACGACTTTCCATCAGTTTTCGGCGCGGATTGGCTCGGGATGTCTCTCCCCATGCCCAAATCTCTGCTTCTACTATCCCTTAAGCACACCATCTAGACGTAATGGCGGCATCGAAACACTTGGCGGCTCTTGGAGAAGGTGAAGAAATCGGATGACAAGACTGAGCTTGGCGAATTGGCTCCTGGCCGATCAAAAACCCACCCCGGGCGCACATGGTTCTGCTGAACCAATCCATCCATGGTGGAGGGTGATGTGCCTTACGGGCGTGGATTATTTCTCCACCCTGGGTTACCAGCCTGGAATCGCGTTTCTAGCGGCCGGCGTGCTTTCTCCGTTTGCCACGCTTGTGCTGGTTATCGTTACCCTGTTTGCGGCTCTTCCTCTCTACAAGCGGGTCGCCGAGGCAAGCCCCAACGGCCAAGGCAGCATCGCCATGCTGGAGCGGCTGTTTCCCGAGTGGGGCGGCAAGATCTTCGTTCTCGCATTGCTTGGATTCGCAACCACCGACTTCATCATCACCATGACGCTCTCGGCTGCGGATGCGGCGGCACACTTCATTCATAATCCTTTTGCACCGCAGTGGCTCTCGAGCCAGATGCTCGTAACGCTGATGCTGCTGGCGATCCTGGGGACCGTGTTCCTGAAGGGCTTCAAGGAAGCGATTAACATTGCGGTGGTTCTGGTGGCGGCTTATTTGTTGTTGAACGCGATCGTCACTGCACGCGCAGTCGTCGATATTCTGCATCGTCCTGAACTCGTCCTGCATTGGAAGGCTTCGCTCTTTGCTCAGCATCCGCATTGGCTGGGGATGGTTGCCATATGCCTACTTCTTTTCCCGCGCCTTGCACTGGGGCTTTCGGGATTTGAAACCGGGGTCGCGGTGATGCCGCTGATCGCCGGCGCTGACCTCGATGCGCGGATTCGCAATACAAAAAAACTGCTGACGACCGCCGCTGGAATCATGAGCGTATTTCTGATTGCCACGAGTTTCGTGACAACCGTTTTGATTCCCCCGCATGCCTTCGCCGATGGAGGCGAAGCAAACGGCCGCGCCATGGCTTACCTGGCGCATCAGTATTTCGGCAGCGTGTTTGGTTCTGTCTACGACATCAGCACGATCCTGATTCTTGCATTTGCCGGAGCTTCGGCTATGGCCGGTCTTCTGAATCTCATTCCGCGCTACCTTCCGCGCTTCGGCATGGCCCCCGAGTGGGCGCGCGCTTCGCGGCCGCTGGTGCTGGTTTTCATGGGGGTGGCGTTTTATGTCACCTATGCATTTCACGCTGATGTCGACGCACAAGGGGGCGCATACGCAACGGGCGTTCTGGTGCTGATCACGTCAGCGGCATGCGCTGTCACGCTTTCGGTTCAGACTGCGCGTGCACGCCTGACGTCATCGCTGGTTACGCTAATTTTTATCTACACCACGGCAATGAATATCTGGGAACGCCCTGAAGGACTGAAGATTTCCTGCATGTTTATTGCAGCCATGATGATTGTTTCGTTTGTTTCACGAGCCACGCGTTCAACCGAGCTGCGAGTCACAGGGGTGGAACTTTCAGACGATGCGAAGGACTTCATCCGATCCGCGGGCGATCAACCGATACGGATCATTCCACATCGACCCAAGGCCACTTCGGCCGAGGATCTTGACGAAACAGAAGCGTTCGTACGCGAGATCCAGGGCCTTCCAGAGCATGTGCCCATCCTCTTTCTCCAGGTAGTGCGCACAGATGCTTCGGAATTCAATCAGAGCCTATTCGTGCATGGCCAGAGAATCGGACGCCATTGCGTTTTGCGCGCGCGAAGCCCCATGGTCTCAAACTCCATCGCGGCGTTGCTGATTCATATCGAGAAGAGCACGGGGCACGTCCCGCATATCTATTTCAAATGGAAGGAAGGAAATCCGGTTGCGAATATCTTTCGATTTCTCTTCCTCGGCGAGGGCGATGCCGCCCCCATCACGCACGAGGTGTTGCGGAAGGCTGTACCGGACACTGCGCGCCGGCCTATCGTTCATGTCAGTTGAGATCGCGATGGCGCCAGCGCGTCGATTTATTGCGTAGGCTTGTTTTCGAATGCCGTCGCCGGCACAAGCTGGGTATAAGAGTCTCCATCCAGTGAGACGGCGTTTTCCTCGAACTGCTTCAGCGCCTGGTCATCACCGGCTACGGTCATCCAGCATACGGCCGCCTTCTTCAGCAGACTGCAGGCAATTTCCAGGGTGTATGGCATTTCGGGATGTCCCTTGGGATTGCCCTTGGCGCGCTCGATCCACATCTTGTGGCTTCCCAGCGAGTAGGTCCCGTACACGGGATCACCGAAATCGAAAATCGCTCGTGGCCCCTCGGAGCTTCCCTCGGCAAAGCCGGGCAGGTCCTTTTCCGTCATGATCTGGCCGAAGCAGTCGAAGGGCAAAGCCATCGCGGCCAGAAAGGACGGCGGGGCCCCGCGCCGGGCGCTCACAGGAATCTGAACGCAGGCAATCTCTCTCTTCTCCTCTTCTGTCTTTGCGGTTTCTGTTTGCCGCTTTTTCACTTCAGGAAGGGTCGATTGCGCATCAATGGCGTCCCATCCGGCCGGAAGGTGATACGTGAACCCGAGGTCCTCAGTGGATGGAGCAGACTCTGTTGGCGTTTGCGCAAGCAAAGGGGCGGCGATCAGAAAGAATAAAGGTGCAAGATGGCGAACAGTCATTTCGCGGCAAGTCTACCACGATGCCGCAGACTCGATTGGTCGATGCCTGCACGGGCTTTGTCACCTCAACAGCAACACCGAGAGCGCCGAAGCAACGCCGCAGATCGAGAACACAATCCCGAGATACCAATACCTCCGGCTGCGCGTGAGCAGCGTTACTGAGGTGACCACCAGACCTATCTCAAGCAAGGCCTCGGAAAGATCGAAGCGTGCAGCGCGCACTTCAGCGCTTTTCACTTCCGCTTCAAGCGCGGAGGCTTCATCCATCGATTTCTTCAGGTCTTCTGTCCATTTGCTCTGATGATCGGCGTACGATTTGGCAAGCTTGCTTGCAGCGTCTTTGTCGGTAACCGTTACCACGCCCAGCAAGTCGGACATCAGCGCCGTATCGTTCGATCGAATCTTGTGGGCCTGGTATTCATTCCACTTGTCCGTCGCCCTGTTTTGGTCGAGCACAGCTTCGGTATGCGTGCGATGCCCGAGCACCGTCATCACAGCCACCAGCACGGCCAGAACGCTCATCGTAAAGGCGACCGGGCGCAACGAGGACTCGCTCGAGCCGTGCTCGGCATTTTCTTTCAATTCCTGTACTTCGTTGGCTTCCACGTGAGGAAGTCCTCCCTTGTGCCGGAACTCGCGGGGCAGTGTCATTTCCGCTTCCAGCGTACGCCATCTTTCGAATCTTCGATGATGATTCCTTTTTCCGTCAGCTCTTTGCGAATCTGGTCGGCTCGCCCAAAGTCGCGGCGTTTCTTCGCCAGGTCCCGTTCCGCAAGCAGCGCATTAATTTGCTCGTCCGTCAGCGACTGCTGTGCCAGCAACTCCGGTGCAACATCGGCGATCCGGCCTTCCAGCTTTGCCCACTCCACGGCTTTGCGCGTCGGCTCCGTATCGCGATCTTCGATAACCGCAAAGACCGCATCAAAGCTCGCCAGCACTGCTTGAACCGCCTCGCGGTCGCCTTCGTAGAACTTCCCCTGGTCCATCGCCGTATTCGAAAGTCGAACCAGGTCGAAAATCGGTGCGCGCGCCTCGGCGGTGTTCAGGTCGTTGGCCAGTGCAGCCATATAGTCGTCGTGAGCCTTCTTCGCCGCTGCCAGCAGCTCTGGACTCTCGCCCGCCGGAAACGAGCTCTTCATCAATCGGCTTTGGAAAGTACGCAGACGGTCAACCGCCGCGGTGGCCTCAATGAGGCCGTCAAACGTGAAATTGAGTTGATGCCGGTAGGGAACCGAGATCAGCGCCAGCCGAATCGAAGAGGCTTTGTAGCCCTTCAGCAGCAGATCGCGCAGCGTGTAGAAGTTTCCCTCGCTCTTCGACATCTTGCGTCCGTCTACCAGCAGAAAGCGCACATGCATCCAGTGATGTGCCAGCGGCTTGTGGGTCACGCTCTCGCTTTGCGCGATTTCATTTTCGTGGTGCGGAAACATCAGGTCTTCGCCGCCGGCATGCAAATCAAAGCTGTCGCCCAGGTACTCCATTGACATCGCAGAACATTCGATGTGCCATCCCGGCCGGCCCCGCCCGATCGGCGTCTCCCACGAAGTCTCGCCAGGCTTGGCTGCTTTCCACAGCGCAAAGTCCCGCGCTGAATCCTTCTCATATTCGTCCACATCCACGCGGGCGCCGTCTTCCATCCCGCTCAAGTCTTTTTTGCTCAGCTTGCCGTACTCAGGGAACGACCTCAAACGGAAGTACCACGATCCGTCGTCGGTTCGGTAGGCCGCGCCCACCTCTGCCAGTTTCTGAATCAGTTCCACCATCCGCCCGATGTTCTCAGTAGCGCGCGCAATAATCTCCGGCCGCTCCACTCCCAGCGCGTCCAGATCTTCGAAGAACGCATCCACGTACTTCGGTGTGTACTCGCCGATTGACACTCCCGCCGCCGCTGCGTTGCGGATGATCTTGTCGTCCACGTCGGTGATGTTCATTACATGGCGGATGCCCATTCCCGTCAGGTTCAGAAAGCGGCGCAGGACATCGATCACAAGAAAAGTCCGGAAGTTACCGATATGGCCGTAGTCGTATACGGTTGGCCCGCAGGCGTACATGCGCAGTTCCTTCTTGTCCGAAGGGACGAGCTCATCTATTTGTCCGGAAAGGGTATTGAACAGGCGAACTGGCATGGGTGTGACGGGCAGGCGACTCCTATTTTCGGGTCAAAACCGGGGCCAACTGGTCTTTCTCATTGTAGCAGTGGGGATTACGGGTGGGGTTCTGGTTACCTTTATGGCCCAAATGGTGACCACTAGTTCGTCGTATGCTTGCCTGAAGGCGGAGTGTGGTCATCAGTCATCACATGGAAGATAGCGTCTTATCTTTACTTTGCGATCCGGATACGCGATACGGCCTCGAAATGGCGGGCAACAATCTGCGCAACACCGCGACAGGCCGCATTTATCCCATCCGCGATGGCATTCCCCTCTTCGTCAGTACAGTCACCGGTTCCAACCTCAAATACCAGACACTCTACGACCGCATCGCACCCGGCTATGACTTTGCCGAGCGCCTCTATCACTGGTTAACCCGCAAACCCAACTACCGGCTCGATTTCGTAAGCGAACTCGAGTTGAAGCCAAACGCCCGCGTGCTGGAGACCTCCGTTGGAACCGGCGCGAATCTGCGCTTTCTCCCTCGCGACATTGACTTCTACGGCGTGGACATCTCATGGGGAATGCTGAAAAAATGCCAGCGCAATCTCCTCAGTTGGAGGCGGAATGCGCACATCTTCCAGGCCGAGGCGGAACGCCTGCCCTTCAAGGTCGAAGCCTTCGATTGCGTATTTCACGTGGGCGGTATCAATTTCTTCACTGACAAGGCCCGCGCCATCAAGGAGATGATCTGGGTGGCGAAAGCCGGCACCAAGATCGTGATTGTCGACGAGACCGAAAGAACCATTCGCGAAAACTACCAGAAAACGCCCATTGTCAAAAACAGCTATGAGCCGGGCACTGAAAAAGTGAAATGCCCCATTGACCTCGTTCCCGCCGACATGAAAGATATAACCGCACGCGAAATCTGCGGCGGAAAGCTCTACTGCCTCACGTTTCGTAAACCGTGACCCCCGCCTCGGCCTCCATCATCACGCGAGAGACGATCAACTCCTTCAGTATCCGCCAAATTGGACTCTCTGCAGCTTGTGCCCAACAGTCTCCCCCGCAAAACCAGCGCGAGATCGGTGGGATGAAAACTTAATACGACTCAGCGCTCAGGGGGAAAACTACTCCACGGGTTTCCACGTATCGTCGGGGTTAAATGCGGTGATGGACTTTGCTGCATCCGAGGTGTTGTCTCCCAGATTCTTTTGAAGTACCACGCCGTCCCGGCTGATGAGAAACGACATCACTCCGGAATTGCCATACTCGGCGGGATACGCCAATATGGCGAAGCCGCCCGTCATGGCTCCGTTGACGACATAGTCTTTCGCTCCTCCGTGGGCCTGTTCCCCTTGCTTCGTCAAGATCCGATAAATATAGCCGTGGAAGGGTTGGGGCGCCTGCGCATTACCGTACCCCTCGCCGGCTGCGTGAGCCGCAAGCGGTCCGAGAGGGCTCTCCGGTTGATTCTCATCAGCGGGCTTCCAGTACAAACCGTTTTGCTTGCCCTCGTCGCTGATGAACTTCTGGGCATATTGCCGCACACGGCTGTCATCGTGAGTCTTGCTGAAGTATTCGGCCTGGGCATCGGCCATTGCGTGAAGAATGTCCACGGTTGCCAGTTCGTTGCCGCCAATGCGGCGAGCCAGTACCTCTTCCTTTGCTGAAGCAGTATCGAAATACCACTGCCCCGAAGAGTTCTTCAGCAACGCGAAGGGGAAGGGATAGTTTTCGGCGCCGATGTCGAGCACCATTCCGCCGTTTGCCAACTTGCCCCAGCGATGCATCTGGTCATAGCGACTCGTGAATAAATCGAGCCCGGATTTGTCCTGAACTGGGTCGCCGGAAAAGATAAGTTCCTTCGCCTCGGGGCCGAAGATCGCCAACAGCGCATTGCTGTCTCCAGCTTTCGCGGCAGTGTAAACCGCTTGCCCTGCGTTGTCAGGGGACGTGAACGTCTGCGGTCCGCTGGGGGCTTCTGGAGACTTTTTGCAGCCGACCGCGAGGGCAGTGATCGTGATTAAAGACGCGA
>Ga0210396_10006312_pt1 | contig 11371 bp, 8 predicted proteins | sample IncBWH17OmetaG_FD_155466 | JGI IMG/M metagenome (GOLD analysis project Ga0210396, IMG submission 155466) | Forest soil microbial communities from Barre Woods Harvard Forest LTER site, Petersham, Massachusetts, United States - Inc-BW-H-17-O ...
CGAGGCAAGCTGCTGGGACGTCCGGTGGTCGCCAGCGTGATGGAATATGCGTTCATCGGCGGCAGCATGGGAGCGGTGGTGGGCGAGATGATTACCCGGGCAGTGGAGCGGGCTCTGGATTCGAAGACGCCCCTGATTATCGTGTCGGCTTCGGGCGGGGCGCGGATGATGGAGGGGGTGGTCAGCCTGATGCAGTTGGCCAAAATCTCTGCGGTGCTGGCTCGACTGGATAAAGCGAAGGTGCCTTACATTTCGGTGCTGACCGACCCAACTACCGGAGGCGTGACCGCGTCGTTTGCCATGCTGGGGGATTTGAATATTGCCGAACCTGGCGCGTTGATTGGGTTTGCCGGGCCGCGGGTGATCGAGCAGACGATTCGTCAGAAACTGCCACCCGGCTTCCAACGCAGCGAGTTTCTGCTGGAGCATGGCATGCTCGACGCGGTGGTGCATCGCAAGGAACTCAAGCTTTATATTGGGCGGGCGCTGGAGTTTATGGCAGCGTGAGAACAGCTGTCTGCTCCCAGCTTTGAGCTGTCGGCGAAACCAACGCGGCGATCGCCGTGATCCTTGGCCCTTCGAATCTTCCCTTCCAACTTGATAGTCTAAAGGCACAAGCTGAGAGCTGATGGCTGAGAGCTTCTTTATGTCCTACGAAACCGCAGTCGCTCGCATGTTTGCCCTTGGCCACGAGTTGGCACAGATGCCTTCGCAAAAATTCGATCTGGCGCACGTCCGCGTGCTGCTGGCTGCGCTGGATCACCCGGAGCGGCGTTTCCCGAGTGTGCTGATTGCTGGGACGAATGGGAAGGGTTCGACGGCGGCAACGCTGGCGTCAATCTTGCGGGCTTCGGGAGTGAAAACGGGTTTGTACACTTCGCCGCATCTGGTGCGGATCAACGAACGCATCCAGGTAAACGGCGAAGAGATCAGTGACGACGATTTTGCGTCTCTGCAGGGCAAGGTTGATAAGGTTGCGGAGGAGTTGGTGGCGCTAGCCGAGTTGCCGTGGCATCCCAGCTTTTTCGAGATGATGACTGCGATGGCGTTCGAACATTTCGCGCGCGAGAAAGTGGAGCTTGCGGTGCTAGAAGTTGGCATGGGAGGGCGGCTTGACGCTACCAACGTGGTAGAGCCGCTGGTCAGTGTGATTACCGATATCTCCCTTGATCATCAGAAGTTTCTGGGGAATACGGTGGGCGAGATTGCGCGGGAGAAGGTGGGGATTATTCGTCCCGGAGGCACGGTGGTGACGCTGCCGCAGCAGCCCGAGGCGAATGATGTGATCGGGAACACGATTCTGGAATTGGGGGCGCGGGCAGTGAATGCGGTTCCTTACGTGCCGCCGGTCTCGCCGGGTAGCACTCAGTACCTAGTACCTGGTGCCGAGCAACGCGACCTTGTTTATCGCTATCCGCTTGCGGTTTTAGGTAAAGAGATTCTGGTGGAGAGTCCGTTGGTGGGGCGGCATCAGTTGCGCAATGTGGCTTTAGCGATTGCCGCGGCGGTGGAGTTGAACCAACAGGGATTCGTCGGCATCACAGCTGAGAGCATTGAGCGCGGCGTGCGTGAGACGCGCTGGCCTGGGCGGTTTCAGATGATCGCGGCGCGGCCGGGATGGCCTGAGATGGTGATTGATGTGGCGCACAATCCGGCGGGCGCGTGGGCGCTACGGTCGGCCCTTTCGGAGAGGTATGAGGACTGTCCGCTGATTTTTGTTTTCGGGGCGATGCGGGATAAGGCAATCTCGGAGATGGCCGAGATTCTTTTTCCCTTGGCGGAGGGCGTGATTGCGACCCGGCCTGAGAATCCGCGGGCGGCGTCGCCGGAGGAGATTCAGCAGGCGGCGTCGCGGACTGGAGTCGAAGTGGAGGCGGTAGAAGACGTGAAGCTTGCCCTGGAGCGAGCTCGAGTGCTCGCGGGCCCCGGGACCGTGATCATAATTACGGGATCGATTTATCTGGTTGGCGAAGTGATGAGCATTGGTGCGGAGGTTTAGGGGAGCGCATGCCGGCAGCAGCAGTTGGATAAGGAAGCCCAGATCCTTCACTTCGCAAAGAACGCTTGCTCAGGATGACAAGGAACATCGGTTTTCCCCTAGAATGGAATTGTGCAAGAAGTGAATTCATCTTCATCGGTGGAAGTGGAACCGGGCAGGGAGGCGGCGCCGGCGGTTGCAGTGCCGCGAAGTCCGCATGAGATTCCCGGAAAGAGGTACGGCTGGTTGAGCCGACTACGGTCGTACTTCATTCTTGATCCGCTGGTGTGGGCGTACACGCTGGCTATGGGAGTGCTGGCGCTTCCCGGCGGTTTATTTGACCGGGATGGAAAGCGGCTGCACTGGTTTTCGCGGGCCTGGTCATGGCTGATCATGAAGACGATCTTGTCGCCGGTGAAGGTCACCGGTCTCGACAAGATCGACACGTCGAAGCCCCATGTCTACGCGGTGAATCATGCCTCGGCACTGGATATTCCAGTTTTGTACGTTAATCTTCCATTTCAATTCCGCATTGTTTTCAAGAAGGAATTGCTTTCATATCCGATAGTGGGTTGGCAGTTGAAGCGGTCGGGCCAGGTTTGCATCGACCAGCAGAAGCCGACCAATTCGATTGCGGCGATCCGGTCGGCGGTGAAGAGTTTGAAAGCCGGGATGCCGCTGGTGATTTATCCCGAGGGCGGACGGACTCCTGATGGCGAGATCAAACCGTTTCTGCCGGGAGCTTTTTTTCTGGCGATCAAGGCACAGGTGGATATTGTGCCGGTGGCTTTAGTCGGGACTTACGAACTGCTGTCGATGAATACTTACCATATCAAGTGCCGGCCGCTCGAGATGCGGGTGGGCGAGCCGATCTCGACCACCGGGTTGACTATGCGAGATATGGAAGCTGTGTCGGCGAAGGTGAAGAAGGCGATGGAGGATTTGTACTACGCGCCAACTACGCTCTCGACCTAAATTTGCCCTAGCTCTTCGTTCGTGCCGAAATTCAGATCAAAAAAATTTCCAGATCAACCTCCTAAATTATTGAATTCAGGGAGGTAACAAGGCCTCGATCTGGTTGAGATCGGCTAAAATATTGAATCTAAGGATTTTACCCGCAAAATATTACAGCGAAAGGATTTAGATTGCTCAATTGAATTTTCAAGGATCAGGTGCTTATTTGGGTCAATCATGACGCAGATTGCAGGTGAGGCGCAAGGTTGGATGTCACATAGGGCTGTGGATTTGTGGCGCGGCGAGGGCCCGGGTTGTATGAGCTCGCCCACTGCTCGCAAAGGACGCGAGAAATGGGGCACCCGGCTTTGTATTATGGGGAAGGCCCGGTCTCTGCATAGCTCCCGTTTCATTGCGTAACTTTTCTTCCTGCCTGCCGTTATCCCTGTGTAAGACTACTCCGCGCGGAGAATCTGTTTGAAGGCTCTGACGGCTCGGAACAAAGAACGCCAAGCGGACGAGCGGCTTCTAGTCGAGGCGGCGCAGAAGGATCCTGCGCGCTTTGCGGAGCTTTACGAGAATAATTTCGAGCGGGTGTACGCGTATGTGGTGCGGCGGGTGGGGGATCGCGCGGAAACTGAGGATCTGACCTCCGAGGTATTTCATCATGCGCTGGCCAATCTGCAGCGGTTTGAGTGGCGGGGGATTCCGTTTGTGGCCTGGCTTTACCGGATTGCCGCGAATCTGATTTCGGACCGCTGGCAGCGCACGAATCGGGAGCAGGTGGCGGACGAGCCGGGACTGATCGAAGCTGCACCTGCCAGCAACGCAGAGTTTGAAGAGGTGGAGCGGCGAGCAACTTTGTTTCGGTTGGTCGACACGCTGCCCGCTGAGCAGCAGCGCGTGGTGGTGTTGCGGTTTGTGGAACAGAAAAGCATAAAGGAAGTGGCGCAGGAGATCCGCAAGACCGAAGGCGCGGTGAAGCAGTTGCAGTTCCGAGCGCTTACAAGTCTGCGGGCGCGCACGGAGGGTGCCGATGCCTAAGCGCTCTCTGAATCCGGGACGCGGCGACGCAAAGAAGGTCGAGCAACTGAACCGGGCCGTAGAGTTGTTGTTGGCGCGGACGGACGGCAGGCCGGCAAAGGTGGATGCCGCCGTTGAGCCACTGGTGCGTCTAGCTGCGGACTTGCGCAATCTGCCGCGGGAGAAATTCAAGGCACGACTTAAGTCCGAATTACTGGAAGGGAGAAAAACTATGAGCACCGTTGCTGAACCTGTTGTCGCCCTACATACGATTGCGACGCCAAGATTAGTTTTCAAGAATGCGGCCAAGGCGATCGACTTCTACAAGCGAGCCTTTGGCGCGAAGGAAATCATGCGCTTCGAGGTGGGAGGCGGACTGCCGCATGCCGAGATCAAAATCGGGGATTCGTCGATCATGCTTTCTGATGAGTGGCCGGAGGGAGGAAGATTCAGTGCGGAAACGCTGGGCGGGACTCCGGTGCAGATGTCGCTGGTCGTCGAAGATGTCGATTCCTTCGCGGAGCGGGCCGTGGCTGCCGGGTTGGAGACGATTTTGCCGATTCGCGATCAGTTCTACGGCCACCGCGAGGGACGCTTTGTCGATCCTTTCGGTTACATGTGGAACATTTCCACGATAACGGAAGAAATGTCGGTCGACGAAATGCACCGGCGCATGCAGGGGATGACAACCGGGCCTGAGGGCGGACGGATTTCAGCGAAGGATGAGGTGAAAGTGGATCCGGTTCCGCGCGGGTTTCGTATGGTCTCGCCGTATCTGGTGGCCGAGGATGGTCCGGCGCTGCTGGATTTTGCCAGTAAAGCGTTTGGGGCGGAAGAACTATTCCGCACTGCGACGCCAAGGGGTGGCGTGCACGGAGAAGTCCGCATTGGCGATTCCATGCTGATGATCGGCGGCGGCGTTCCGGGGCAGAACTTCCCCGGCTCGCTGCATCCCAACGCTCTGCATGTTTATGTGGAGGATGCCGACGCGGTGTTCAAGCAGGCGCTGGCAGCGGGCGCGACTTCGATCGACGCGCCGCGGGATCAGGATTACGGCGAGCGCTCCGCCACCGTGAAAGATGCGGCTGGAAACTTCTGGTACATCGCGACCCATAAAGGAGAGAGCTACGTTCCTAAGGGCCTGCACAGTGTGAATGTATACCTGCATCCGCGACGTGCTGAGCCGCTGATCGCCTTCCTGAAGCGCGCATTTGGGGCGCAGGAAGTGGCGAAATACGCGTCGCCCGACGGCGTGGTCCACCACGCGCAGATTCGCATCGGCGACTCGGTGGTGGAGATGGGCGAGGCACACGACAAGTATGAGTCGATGCCGGCGATGTTTTATTTGTACGTGCCGAACGTGGACGCGGTTTACCGGCAGACCGTGGCGGCCGGGGCGACATCGTTCCAGGAACCAACCGACCAACCTTACGGTGACCGGCAGGCCGGGGTGCGGGACGCGTTCGGGAATACCTGGTACATCGCGACACATATTAAGGATGTAGCGATGTAAAACGAATCATCCGACGTTGAGGGCGGGTGGGTACGCCCGCCCTCAATAGCAAAGAGAGCGCCGCCGCGCCACCCTGGGCAGGCTTACAATGTTCCAGAGGCACCTGAACATTGAGCATGAGCATTTCGACCCGGGTGATATTCGCAGTCCTGATCGCATTGGGATATCTTGTCTCGCCCACAACCCTGATCTGGGGTTGGACACGGTGGGTCAGATCACAAAAACTACACACTACCGCCTCCGTACTATCCTTGATTGGGTTCATTCTTGCCACAGCATCGGCCCTGCTTGCCATTTCATCCCTGGCGTACGCTCAGGTTCATCACTTTCCGTATTACGATCCTTTGCTACTCCGGATATTTAGGATGGGAGCGCTACTCTCCCTCTGCGGAGTTGTTTTTGGGGTTTGCGGGGTATGGAGACCGAGTCCCTTGCGCTGGCACGCACCCGTTTCCGGACTAGGAATGCTCGCATTCTGGACAATGGCGGCATCGGGTGAATAGGGTGTTAGTTCGACCGAAGCTCAGCTGTCGCCCTCGGTTTGACCCTCCCGAATCCCTCCCATAAACTGAAAGATTCAGTCCTCCTGCAGGTCTCAACTTTATGGCAGACAGCATTCATGTGAAGCTTCCGGACGGGAGCGTTAAGGATGTGCCCAAGGGCACGACTGCGCTTGATATTGCAAAGTCCATTAGTCCCGGGCTGGCGGACGCAGCATTGGTGGCGAAGGCTGACGGCAACCTGATTGATCTCACCCGTCCTCTCGAGAAGGATACTGATCTTCGTCTTTTGAAGGATAAAGATCCGGAGTCGCTGGAAGTTTACCGGCATTCGTCTGCTCACTTGCTGGCGGCGGCGGTGCTGGAACTTTTCCCGGAGACCAAGCTGGGGCATGGTCCGGCGACCGAGAGTGGATTCTTTTACGATTTTTACCGGCCCACCGCTTTCACTCCGGAGGATCTGGAAAAAATCGAGAAGAAGATGCAGGAACTGGTGCAGCAGAACATTCCTTATGCGCGCGAGTTTCTGCCTCGCGATCAAGGGCTGGCGGAGTTCAAGAAGGAAGGCGACTTCATGAAGTGCCATTTCATCGAGCAATTTACCAAGCCCGATGAAAAGATTTCGATTTACCGCACTGGCAAGTTTGTTGATTTCTGCCGCGGGCCGCATATTCCTTCGACTGGGAAAATCAAGGCTTTCAAGCTGCTGAACATTGCAGGGGCTTACTGGCTGGGGGATGAGAAGAATCCGCAACTGCAGCGCATTTACGGGACTTCGTTTTTTTCAAAGAAGGACCTCGACGCCCATATGCAGCAGGTGGAAGAGGCGAAGAAGCGCGACCATCGCGTGCTGGGGCAGCAGCTTGATCTGTTTTCGATTCAGGAGCTGGCGGGGCCGGGGCTGATTTTTTGGCATCCGAAGGGCGGAATTATCCGCAAACAGATGGAAGACTGGATGCGCGAGGAGTACCTGAAGCGCGGCTACTCGCTGGTTTACACGCCGCATGTGGCACGTCGGCAGTTGTTTTTTACTTCGGGACACGAGGGGTATTACGCGCAGAACATGTTCGATGCCATGGAACTCGACGACGCCGAATACCGGCTGAAGCCGATGAATTGTCCCGGGCACATTCTTATTTACAAGGATTCGCTGAAGTCGTATCGCGATCTGCCGGTGCGGCTGGGCGAGCTGGGAACGGTCTATCGCTATGAGCGTTCCGGAGTGATGCACGGGCTGTTGCGGGTGCGCGGGTTTACGCAGGATGACGCGCATATTTTCTGCACTCCGGAGCAGATTGAAGATGAGATTGCCAGCTGTCTTGATTTTGCTCTGGATGTGCTGAAGGACTTTGGTTTCGACCAGTTCCAGACCGAGCTTTCCACCTGGAACCCTGATGACCGGAAGAATTTCGTGGGGAGCGAAGAGCAGTGGATCCACGCCACGGAATCGCTCAAGAAGGTGCTGGATGGCCGGAAGATTGAGTACAAGACGATTCCGGGCGAGGCGGCGTTTTACGGACCGAAGATTGACATCAAGCTGGTGGATGCTATCGGACGGTTGTGGCAGCTCTCGACGGTGCAGTTCGACTTTAATCTGCCGCAGCGCTTTGGCCTTGAGTACGTGGCCGAAGATGGTTCGCGCAAGCAGCCAGTGATGGTGCATCGCGCGCTGTACGGGTCGGTCGAGCGCTTCTTTGGAGTGCTGATTGAACACTACGCCGGGGCGTTTCCGGTGTGGCTGTCGCCGGTGCAGGTGGCGATGATCCCGATCAGCGAGCGGCATGTGGAGTATGCGAAGAAGGTGGCGGATCAGCTTAAGGCCATTGGGGTGCGCGTGGAGGTCGATGCGCGCAATGAAAAGATGAACGCCAAGATTCGCGAGCATGCCATGCAGAAGGTGCCGTTTCTGCTGGTGGTCGGCGACAAAGAGGCTGAGGCTGGGAAGGTGAACGTTCGCACCCGCGGCAAGGAGAAGACTGAGGACATGGCGGCTGGGGAGTTTGTCGAGAAGGTGCGGAAGCTGATTGCGGAGAAGAGTGCGGGATTGTAGATGCTCGACTAGAGCGTCTGCGCGCTTAAGATCAGACCACTCAATCTCTGCGGACGCGGCGCGCATTCCATTCTTCGGCGGTGATTTCCCAGATTTCTGTGGGTAAGCGTCCGGAGACGTACTCATGCTCTTCCCTGGTAACCAGGCGCATGCCGCTCTTTGCTGAGATGCGGCAGGATGCAGTGTTCGCAGCGGCCTTGGGAGCCCGCAACACCGGGAACTTGAGGGTGTTGAACCAGAAGTCAGTGACAGCTTCGCAGGCCTCCGTCATGAGGCCTTGTCCGTGCCAGGGCAATCCCAGCCAGAATCCACGATTGATGTTTTCGCCTTTGAGCAGGGACACGCTGCCTATCAGCTGATCTGGTTCGGTCTTGAGGCGGAGGGTCCAATGCCATTGATCCCCGCGATCCATAGCGGGAAGAGCTGAATCGCGATAGTAGGTGTAGGCGCCGTCCGGCGGATAGGGCCACGGGACAGTTTTCGCGAGATAGCGGACGATCTCCCAATGCGGAAACAGAAGCTGCGTCTGCGGGGAGTCGGCGAGCTCTAAGGGCCGAAGCAACAGGCGCGGAGTTTGGAGAGGAGAGATCACGTTTTCCGGATGATAACGCAGACGTGACGTGCTGTTCTTTCTGGAATCGTTCTGTCTGAATCCTGCCCCCTGAATGCTGGCGATGTACCATGTTTCCGTGCATGAACTAGCGGAGCGCGTGTTGGGGCACATCCGGCGGGAGGAATTGCTGCGGGCTGGGGATCGGGTTGGGGTTGCGGTTTCCGGTGGGATTGATTCGGTTGCGCTGCTTCGGCTGTTACTTGAATTGCGTCACGACCTTGGCGTTGTGATCTCGGTTGTTCATTTCAATCACGGGCTGCGCGGGGCGGAGTCGGAGGTGGATCGGGACTTTGTTGCCGGACTGGCTCGCGAGCATGGGTTGGAGTTTCATGTGGCTGGCGGCAATGTGGCACGGTTGGCTGCAGAAGAACATTCGGGGTTGGAAGCAGCTGCTCGTGAGCTGCGATATGGATTCTTTCGCTTGCTCCTGGGATCGGCGGAAGTCGATGAGGTTGAGCCAGACGTCCCTCAGGGGCTAGAGCCCGAATCTTCAGGGAGGCTCGTCGGCACGGCTGAAGTCGTGCCCTTCCCGAACTTTTCCCAGCCGTCTGTTGAGGCGCCGCCAACTATTTTGGACGCGATCACTACCGGGCACACGCTCGACGATCAGGCTGAGACGGTGCTGATGAGGGTGATTCGGGGGACGGGACTGCGCGGGTTGGGGGGAATCTATCCGCGCCTTCTCGTTGAGCGGGAGGATGAAGAAGGTCACGGTGAGATTGTCCGTCCGCTGCTGGGGATTCGAAGGCGAGAACTGGAGCAGTATCTGGTTGATCTCAAGCAGCCATGGCGAGAAGACTCAACTAATGCCGATACGAAGTTCACTCGCAATCGTGTACGCCAACTTGTGCTGCCCTTGCTGGAGCAGGAGTTCAATCCTGCCGTGGTTGAGAATTTGTCTGAGCTGGCGGAGATAGCACGCGATGAGGAAGACTATTGGGAGAACGAAATATCGGGGTGGCTGGGGACGGTGGTGCAATGGTCGCAGCCGGAATGGGCATGCGGGCTGCCGGGTTTCGAGGGCTCGCAAAAGCTGGTGCAGATCCAGCCGTCGCTCCCTAAGGTTCTCGATCCTAAATTTGTGGAGCGGCTTGAGCAGCCCGGCCCGGCGGTGATGAACGCTTCGGTGAGCCGGCCGTGGCTGCTGACCGAGCCGCGCGCGGTGCAGCGAAGGGTGGTGAAGGCGATCGGAGATCAGGCGTTGATTCCGCTGGAGTTCAAGCACATCGAAGAAATCCTGCGGTTCGCGGCCGAGAATGGTCCATCGGGTAAGGAATTGTCGCTGCCTTTAGGATGGAAGATTCGCCGGGAGCCGGAGGCTATGGTTTTTCTCACTCCTGACTTGCGGAGTCAGGAGCGAATCCCGGACTACGAATATTCGCTGACCGTGCCGGGACGAGTCCTGGTGGCCGAGGCGGGGATAGTAATCGAAGCGTTGCGTCTCACTGCTGTGGCGCAGGTTGCGGAGTATAATCCGCAGCAACTTCTCCGTGGGGATTTGTTGCCGGGACGGTTGATCGTGCGGAACTGGCGCGCGGGAGACCGGTATTGGCCCGCGCACACGAAAGCGCCGAAGAAGATTAAAGAGCTGCTGCAGGAGCGGCATGTGGCGCGGTCCGAGCGCAGGCTCTGGCCAGTTGCAGTGAGCGGAGACGAGATCGTGTGGATGCGCGGCTTTCCCGTTCCCGCCCGACTACGCGCGAACGCGGAGCAGGAAGCGGTGCTGATCCGGGAAGCGCCGTGGATGGATGAAGATCATCCGATTTTATAGGTTTGGTCGTTGGCCTAAGTGGAGCAAACGGAAGTTGAAAGCCTACCCATGATTTTACAAACTAATAGGCGCACGATAGCGTTGGCCGTCCTCAGCCTTGTTACCGCGTCAGCCGCAAGGGGATCAGAATACGCGGTAAAGCAGTTCCAGAACCTCAAGGTGGATCTGCGAAAGTCACACGCCGCGAACGATTGGCATTCGAATCTGGTGAGCGCAAATAAATTGAAAGCGCTGCTAAATGAGGCGCCCAATTCGCTCCTGGAGGTGGGTCGCGCGGACGTGCGTGTCGGCGATGTCAATGCAGCGGTTCGCGAATTGGAGCAGTACGTCCGCATGGGGCAGGCTACGAATGTGGTTGCAAAGTCTGCCGATTTTGCTGAACTCTTTAAGGATGCACGCTTCGCGAAAATCCAGAGTGGCATGGACGCGAACCAGACTCCCGTTTCGCTCGGGTCGACGGCCTTCCTGCTGACGGACTCGGGCCTTCTGGCCGAAGATGTGGATTATGATCCGCGCAGCAATCGATTCTTCATCACAAGCGTGCGGGAGAAGAAAATCATTACAACTTCGGGTGACGGAGCCAGCACAGATTTTGCGAAAGCGCCCGACGACTGGCCCATGATGGCCATCAAGGTCGATGCTGCGCGCGGTGTGGTGTGGGCTACCGAGGTGGCTCTGCAAGGTTTCAGTGCCGCGCCTGAATCGGATTGGGGCAGGTCCGCGGTGCTCTGCTATGACTCGAAAAATGGCAAGTTGTTGCGGCGCATTGAGGCGCCCCGCCCGAGCGCCCTGGGCGACATGGTGTTGGCGGCGAATGGAGATATCATCGTCAGCGATGGCGACGGAGGTGGCGTGTATCGCGTCCTCGCCAACGGAGCCGCGCTGGAACGTCTGGACGACGGGGATTTTATCTCGCCCCAAACTCCGGCGATGCATCCGGATGGGAAACATGTCTTCGTCCCTGACTAT
>Ga0210396_10006316_pt1 | contig 11368 bp, 7 predicted proteins | sample IncBWH17OmetaG_FD_155466 | JGI IMG/M metagenome (GOLD analysis project Ga0210396, IMG submission 155466) | Forest soil microbial communities from Barre Woods Harvard Forest LTER site, Petersham, Massachusetts, United States - Inc-BW-H-17-O ...
ACCGGCTCGTAGAGTTGCCCGCGGCTGCTGTAGATGCCCACTTGCCGGAACAGCGATTCCATGCCGAACGTGCGCGCCTCGTCGGGGACGATGGGAACCACCAGCTTCCCGATTTCCAGATCGCGCAGCATCTGGCGCAGCATTCCCACGAACGCCATGGTCGTCGAAACTTCGCGGCCATCGCTGCCGGAAAGGAATTCGCGAAACAGCGCGTCGTGGTCCGCGACAATCGGTTTGGACCGCACCTTTCGCGCCGGAGAATATCCGCCCAGGGCCTGCCTGCGCGCCCGGATGTATTGGATCTCGCGGCTGTCTTCCGGGGGAAGGTAGAACGGCGTTTCCGCAAGTTGCTCGTCGCTGATCGGAATGCCGAAGCGCGAGCGGAATTCGCGAAGCTCCTCTTCATTCAGTTTTTTCTGCTGGTGCGTGATGTTGCGTCCCTCGCCGCTCTCGCCGAGCCCATAGCCCTTGATCGTCCGGGCGAGAATGACGGTGGGCGAACCCCGGTGATCCGCCGCCGCCTTGTAAGCGGCATAGACTTTGCGCGGGTCGTGGCCCCCCTGGCGCAGCGTTCGCAGCGCTTCATCCGGAAGGTCCTCGACCATTTTCAGCAGGCGCGGATCGCCTCCGAACACCTGCTGGCGAACGTACGCGCCCGATTCGACGCTGAGTTTCTGCGCTTCGCCGTCCACCATTTCGCCCAGGCGCTTGGCCAGCAGCCCGTCCGTATCGCGTTCAAACAGGGGATCCCAGTCGCTGCCCCACAGCACCTTGATGCAATTCCAGCCGGCGCCGCGAAAGGCGGCTTCCAGTTCCTGCACAATTTTCCCGTTGCCGCGAACCGGGCCATCGAGGCGCTGCAGGTTGCAGTTGATGACAAAAATAAGATTATCCAGATTCTCACGTGAAGCAAGGGTAATCGCGCCCAGGCTCTCCGGCTCGTCCGTCTCGCCGTCGCCGAGAAAGGCCCAGACCTTGGCATCCGTCTGGGGCTTCAGGCCGCGGTCTTCCAGGTAGCGGTTGAACCGCGCCTGGTAAATAGCCATGAGCGGGCTGAGCCCCATCGACACGGTGGGAAATTCCCAGAAGTCCGGCATCAGCCAGGGATGCGGATAGGAAGACAGCCCGCCGCCCTCGCGCAGTTCGCGCCGGAAATTTTCCAGTTGTTTCCGGGACAGGCGGCCCTCCAGAAACGCGCGCGAGTAGACGCCCGGCGAAGCATGTCCTTGGAAATAAATGGTGTCGCCCTCGAATTCGTCGGTGCGCCCGCGGAAGAAATGGTTGAAGCCGACTTCAAACAGCGTTGCGGCGGAGGCGTATGTGGAAATGTGTCCGCCAATGCTGTGGTCCACGCGATTGGCGCGAACCACCATGGCGAGGGCGTTCCACCGGACCAGGCTCTTGATGCGCCGCTCGATTTCCTGATCGCCCGGAAAGATGGCCTGCTTTTCAAAGGAAATGGTGTTCAGGTAGGGAGTGTTGGCGGTGAAGGGAAGCGCGATGCCCAGAGATTGGGCGTGGCCGCGTAGCCGGTCCAGCAAAGTGATCGCGGATTCCTGGCCTTCTTCGCGTACCACCTGGTTGAAGGACTCTACCCACTCCTGTACTTCCTGTGGATCCATGCCGAGAACGTTGGTGTTGGTTTCTCTATCCATAATTCCTTGCCCTCATGCTCGCTGGGCCTCTAACTCTATAGTTTACGCCCGATCTTCCACCCTGGCGTGGAAAATCCGCGCGCCATTCGCAGTTCGGCTGACAAGACGACGTGGCTTGTTAGCGGTTGGCGCTGCCGGAGGGCGCCGATTCCATTGCCCCGGAATGCATGCGAGCGCTCATCCTGGGCGCACGCAGCGCCAGATCTGGCCGCCGCGGAAGAAGTCCTTGTGCCCGTGGACAAGAATATCTTAGCAGGTCCGGCAATTCGTGCAATTGCATTTCGCGGTTCAGTAGCGCAGGCTTCAGCCTGTGGGGTTTGATTTTCGCAAGCGAGACGAACCCCCACAGGCTGAAGCCTGCGCTACTAAGAGCCTATCGGCGCATTCAATTGCGGCCGGAGGTCAGTGCGGGAGCAGGGTAGTCGGGGAGTTTATCCTTGGTGTTGTCCGCGCGCTTGACCTCGAGTTCGTCAAACAGCACCGACGGACTCACGATGGTCATGAACGGCACGCCGGTGCGATTGCTCACGAGCGGGTCGTCGCCCGCGGCGACCAGATCGCTGCGCAACGCGCGAATGTCCAGCTCGTTGAAAACCGCCCCGCGCACGAGTTCTTCGTGGCCGTCGTTCGTCCACACCCGGTAAAGCATGCGCGGCGCCAGGCGCGGCCCGAGCGTATCCACGAAATACCCGTACTTCAATCCGCGTGTGCGGCATTCGTCGAGGAGCTGCTTTTTGAGATCCTCACGCGTGCTGGTCTTCGTCGGCCTGAAGAATAAATTGCCGGGAGCGGGCGCCGTGTTGCCGTTGCCGGAAGCGCGGCCATGGCCATTGGAGGCCGGGAAATCCCGGATCGGCACTCGTCCGATCAAATAATTCACGAGCGTTCCTTTTTCCACCACGGTGACCGGAGCGGCGGGAACCCCTTCATCGTCTACCTTGTAGCTTCCTCCCAGGCCATGTCCCGCAAATGCGTCCATGGTGGGATCGTCCACAACCGAAATAAAGTCAGGCAGTACGCGAGCCCTCCAACTGCTGGCAAACGCGCCGGTCGTGCGGGCGGGCCGGCCCGGCGCGGGCCTCCGTCCCAAAATGTTCGGCACGATCAATTCGAAAAACATGTCGGTCGCGGCGTCGTTTGAGAACAGTACCGGGCCGCGATATTCCTCGTCCGCTACCGGCGCCTCACGTAAATTCTTCATGTCTGCTACCAGCTTGAGCGCGTCGGACTGGAATTCGTCAGCCGTGGGAAGTTCCTCGATGCGGTTGGCCGTGAACTGCGGCGCACGTTCCAGTCTCATGCCGTCGGGCGCCTGTTCACTCGCGCTCAAGGTTATCTGGTAATGCGCCGATCCATGGCGGGTGATGGTGCCTTCCGTGTTCACGAAATACTGGGAGAACACGGTGAAGTTCAAGCTGGCCAGGAACGATTGAATTTGCGGGTCGCTCCTGTAAACGGAAGTCGCGGCCTCCAGCATCTTGGTCCACTTGGGCGGGTCCACGTCCAGCTTCGCCACTGGCCCGATGGAAACGGCCGGCTCGGCTTTGGCGAAATCGTCCACGGGGTCGTCAATGTTCAGCTGCTTAAGCTGGGCTTTCTTGTTGGAGAAAGCCTCGCTGGCGCGCTTGTAGGCCTGATCGGTCGCCAGCCAGACCTGGTGGCGGATGGCGAGTCCGTCGTTGTCCAGGGGAAGAATGTCACTGATACCCTGGCCCGCATTGAAGAAACTATCGAGTTTGTAATCGCCCAGGCGCACAACCGCCCGGAGCAAGCGCAAGCGCGTGCGGTTCTGGTCCCGCAACGCCCCGAACGCGGCGCTGGCATCGAATTGGTCGACGTCAAAGACGCGGTATTCGATGTAGAACGGCGCATCGACATTGTCCATCTTCAGTTGCGACTTCGAGCGCGTGAGCTCCGCTTGCAGGGCGCGCAATATGGGATCCGATGCGGCGTCGGCAGGAAGCGGCTTTTGCTGCGCCATGGCGGCGAATGGCGATGCGGCCAGGAAAACGAAAGCGATCGCGGCGACTCGCCACGCCGGAATGCGCGGGGAAATTTTCATCGCGCACCTCCCGCCGGCGAGGTTGGAGCTGAACTTCCCGACAACTCTTCAAATCCCGGCGCCGGCAAAATCGGAGGTCGCTCGCGCGACGCGCTGCGCTTCTGCACTTCCATCTCGCTGAAAAGCATCGCGGGCGCCGAAGCCGATACCGGAACGCTGCCCGACTCCGCTCCGCAGATTCCGTTGAACACTTCCGTCTTGTCGCCCGTCAATAAAATTCGATTCAACGACGCCAGCGGTGTGCCCACAATATCGACGCCGCGCACCAGTTGGTCCGGCCGGCCGTCGGGATACACGCGCCACACGATCACAGGAAGCACCTGGAAGGCCTGCGGAAGTTCGCGCGTCGTCAGTGTGAAACCTCCCTGCACGTCTTCGAAGTAGAGACCGTAGGGTTTGCCTTGTTTCTTCACTTCGTCAATCAGCTGCGCACGCATTTCGGAATCCCTCACGGTTCTGCTCGATTGCACGATCAAGTTCCCCTGGCGCCCGGTGGGCATGAACCCGGCCTGATGCCGTCCGTGCCCGTTGGATTTCGAGAAATTGGTGATCGGCATGCGCGACATCAGAAAATTCTTGAGAATTCCGTCCTGAATCAGCGGCACGCGCTGCGATGGCACGCCTTCGTCATCGTGCGAGTACGCGCCTGAGAGGGGCACACCGTTGATGGTCCCCAAGGTCGGATCGTCGTACACGCTTAAAAACGAGGGCAGCACCGGCTGATTTACTTTTTTTGTGAATGTTTGTCCTTCCGTGTCCCCGCGCTGCCGGTGGCCTTCCAGGCGGTGTCCCAGCACTTCGTGGAAGAAAACGGCCGCCGCTCTCCCGGAAAGTAGCGCGGGACCGTCAAAAGGTTCGGCCAGCGGAGCTCCGCGCAGCGCTTTCAAGTCCGACGCCATTTTTTCTTCCTTGGCCGCCAGCTCTTTCTCCGAAGGCAGCGCGTCGGGCTTGGCCGATTCAAACGTCTCCACGCGCACCAGGTCCATCCCGTCGTCCGCGCGCGTGCTGGCCTCGACGACCAGCCGGGCCATCAGGCCGGGAGTTTCAACCTTGCTTCCTTCACTCGATACAAAATAGGAAGTGGTCTGCTCCACTTGCAGAGTCACCGTGGAGTTGTAGATTTCCGGATATTTCCGGAAGAGCGCCGAATATTTCCGGATTTTCTCTTCCCATTCCTTTTGATTGAACGCAATGGGAGAGGATGCCGCTTCCACATGCGCCTGGGCAGCCTCCTGGGAAAAATCAGGAGACTTGTCTTCCTCGGCGGCCTCCACGGAATTATTGGTCATGACTTTGGCGAATGCCGGCGTAGCGCGGCGGTATTCGCGATCAGTCAATTCCCACAAAGTGCGGGCAATCGCGTCCCGCTCGTCCGCCAGGGGGAGCGCGCCGGAGGTGATTCCGGAGTCGCGATTTTCATTGTGCGTGTTGTCCATGGCGGGAGAGCCGACGCGCATGGTCACGTCCGCCCAGCGGTGATTTCCCATGTTGGACGTGACAACTGTGCCGTATGTCCCCACGACCATCAGGTTGCGCTGATCGTAGACCTCATAGCTGATGAAGTAAGGCGCGGGATCGGATTTTGCCAGCGAAGTTTTCGCGCGCTCCAGTTCCGACTGCATGGTCGAGAGGAGGACGCCCTCACCCTTGTCGGCAGCCGGCGCGCTCCAAGTTAGAACTCCGCTCACGGAAAAAATGGCCAAAAGCATTAGGGGGATTGAAAGCCGGGATCGGTTCATGGGAGTTTTAAACTTACGACCTCCTGCATTCGATAGATGCCGAATCACCGGCCTGCGCACGCATGTTCTTTCACTTGTGCCCAATCGAATGATAATGCCCGGAATCGCCTCGTTGGGCAAACGGTTTTACGTTCCAGTCACTGTAACCGACGGCCTGTTGACCCAGCCACGGTGCCGGACCTAAGATTCTTCGACCCAGAGTGAAAGATGGTTTGAACTGGCACTGGTTTCAGAACCCGTATGGCAGCTGCAATTCATTATAAGGCACGGCTTCACGGGGCGCGGAAGAATCAACTGATTTTGTCCTTCCAAGCGGAGCGAGGAATCTCTCTTCGATTTGGCCCGATGAAAAGAATGAGAGATTCCTCGCTCCGCTCGGAAAGACAAAATGGTGGGGAGTTTTTCCGCAGCCTGTTCAACCTTGCCATAAATTGTGCAGATTAAACTAGGCCTTAGCCGCTGGCCTGATCGGATTCCAGTGGGACACAGACTTTTCAGCCTGTGGTTTGTGGCGGCGCTTACTTTTGATGGAGGAATGATGGCTGGCCGCAGAAAGTTTCTAAAAAATTTCGCAGGCGCATCAGCAGGCCTGTGCTTCGTAAATTGCGGCCTGCAGCGCGTATTCGCCAGCGCTCAGCAACCGGACTCGACAGGCAAACGTCGCCAGATTTCTGTCAGAGGCCGCCGCCTGCGCACGATCGACATTCACGCGCACTGCTACGTGGACCTGCACGATCTGATCGATGGCCATCCCGAAGCCCTAATCCCCAACGGCGGCCCGCCCACGTTCGATGGGCCGTTTCTCAGCCCCACAAAAGATGTGCAAGCGCGCCTCCGCCACATGGATCAGCACGGAATCGATATCCAGGCCGTTAGCCTTGCCCCCGCATACAACTATTGGGCCGACCGCGATCTCGCTGGCAAAATCGTGGCGCGCCAAAATGAACAGATCGCCACACTGTGCGCCGCTCACCCCGACCGTTTCGTGGGACTCGGCGGCCTGGCCTTGCAGCATCCCGACCTCGCCGTCGAGCAAATGGAACATGCCGTAAAGCAGCTGGGATTCCGCGGATTTGAGATTGCCGGCAGCGTGAACGGCGACGAACTGGCGAATCCCAAATTCGATCCGATTTGGGCCAAGGCCGAGGAGCTGGAGATTCTCATGCTCCTGCATCCCGCGACTTTTGTGGAGGGCCTCAAGCGATTTCAGGGCAACGGATTCCTTCCCAACGTGATCGGCAATCCGCTGGAGACGACCGTCGCTTTCAGTCACCTGATTTTCGAGGGCACCCTGGACCGCTACCCCGGCCTGAAAATCTGCGGCTCGCACGGCGGCGGCTACCTGCCCTCATACGCCGGGCGCACCGATCATTGCGCGGAACTCAGCAACCGCTGCAAGCCCGTAAAAAAACATCCCAGCGAATATTTCAAAGGGCAGCTTTATTGCGATTCAATTGTCTTCACCGCGGAAGGTTTGCGCCACCTGGTCGCCGAAGTCGGCCCGAGCCACGTCCTGTTCGGAACTGATTTCCCTTTCGACGTCGCCGATCCCGTCATGGGCGACCCGCGCGAAGCCGATTTCATCCTCGGCGCCCCCGGTCTAAGCGAAGCAGACCGGCGCGCCATCCTGGGCGAGACCGCCGCGAAATTGCTGGGAATTAAGTAAGTAGGACAGGCTTCAGCCTGTCTGATTTTGATTTTCATTGGTTCAAAACGGCAGACAGGCTGAAGCCCGTCCTACAGGAGTGGAGGAACGAGTTATACTCCAGCCATGTACAGCGAAGCAGTCCTCGATCATTTTCAAAACCCGCGGAACGCAGGGACGCTTGACGCGGCCACGGCCACGGTTTCCGTGGAAAATCCGGTGTGCGGCGATATCCTGGAGCTTTCTGTGCGTATGGAAGCGGGGCGCGTCGCGGAAGCGCGATTCCGCACGCGCGGCTGCGTCACGGCGTTAGCTTGCTCTTCTTTATTAACAGAATTACTACGCGGCAAATCCCCGGCCGAGGCTCGCGCCATCACTGCGGAACAAATTTCGGAAACGCTGGGCGGCCTTCCGCAAGCCACTGTGCATGGCGCGCAACTCGCGCGCGATGCAGTCCAGGCTCTTCTCGCCAAACTTAACTAAAAAAGATTTAGCACGGAGGACACAGGGAGCACGGAGAAGACACGGAGGAGAAATCTCGATTTATGCTTTTCTCTGTGTCTCTGCCCCTCAGTTGCTAATTCGCGTCCGGCCTGATCGCGCGGTTCAGCATGTCGGGGTCATTGATATTCAGGATGACCCCTTCTTCGTCGGTGGGGAATTCGAAGACGTCGGCGGCGTGAGCCCATACGACGGCCCGTGCGCCCTTTTGCGCGGGCGCGGCCAGCAGTTCGCTGTAAAGCGCGCTGGAAAAAATCGCGGGATGGCCGCGGCGGCCATTGAAGGTAGGAAGAACGATGGCTTTCTTGCCCTCGTAAAAGTGTTCCACTAGCTCACTGACCAGGCGCGCGCTCACCAATGGATGATCGACGGGGCAGAGCATCAGGCCGTCGGTATCAATCCCGTCCAGGCTGCGCAAGCCCGCGCAGATGGAGGAGAGTTGCCCCTGCTCCCACTCCGGATTCAAGACCACGATGGAGGGATCGAGTTTCGCAATCGTCCGGATCATTTCCGCGCCCGCGCCCAGAACGACGCGCGTCACGCCAATCTGCGGATGGCGCGTCACCTCGATCAAGTGTTCCAGGAAGGTCCCTTCGCGGTAAGGGAGCAGGGCTTTCGGACTTCCCATCCGGCTCGATGCGCCGGCGGAGAGGATAACGGCGGCAAGCAAACAGGTTCCTTTAAAAATAATTTAAGATGAGCGTTCGCTGTGGACCGGGGCCGATGCCGTGTTTTCGATTATTACGGATTTTTTCGGAATATTGGCCGCCCCGCGGCGGATCGCGATCAGCTCGGCGGTGATACTGATGGCGATCTCTTCGGGCGTCAGCGCTCCAATATCGAGCCCCACGGGAGCGTGTACGCTCGCGAATTTTTCAAGCGGGATGCCCTCTTTTTCGAGTGCGCGGTAAACCGAAAGCACTTTGCGCTTGCTGCCAATCATCCCGATATAGCGCGGCGAAGTGCCCACCGCCCAGCGCAGGACGTGCATGTCGTCCTTGTGTCCGCGCGTGACGATCACCATGTACGTTGCCGCGGTGGGCTGGATCTTCGTAAACGCTTCTTCGAAGCTGGTGTGAATTTCCTGCGCCATGGGAAAGCGCTCGCGGTTGGCGAAGGATTCGCGGTCGTCGACCACGCCGATGGCGAAGCCCGCGGTATTCGCCGCGTTGGCCAGCGCGATCGAAACGTGGCCCCCGCCGAAAATGTAGAGCATCGGCTGCGGCAGGATCGGCTCGACAAAAATCTCCAGCGTGCCACCGCAAATCAAGCCATTATCGTAATTGGCTTCGTTGTTCAGGCTGAAGGTCATCTTGCGCGGCGCTTCCGCCTGCATCACTTCCTTGGCCGCCGCCCACACTTCCGCTTCCACACAGCCGCCGCCAATCGTCCCGGCAATCGAGCCGTCCTCACGCACCAGCATCCGCGAGCTTTCATAGCTCGGAATGGAGCCGTTGGTGTGAACAATCGTGGCCAGGGCCCCGCGTTTTCCCGCGCGCCGGAGCTTAACCACCTCTTCAAATAGGTCCATAGGGAAGCGCCTGAAAATAGGGTACGGCGCGCGCTCCCAGCTGTCAACGCCTTCGCCCGCCAGGAGTGACGGACGTCTCGAAAAAATTGCCGCGCGAAGCCTCAAACCAAAGAAAACGGAGGTGAGTCCGCCGCGGAAAGGGAATCGCGGTTCGCCGTTTAGACATGCCCCGTGCGGCGAACCGTGAGCGATTCCCGTTATCGGTGAACCGCGGCGGATCTTCTGAGGGGAGATGCAATCGAAGGTTGCGGTTCAGTGTTAGACCTCCCGCCGAGCTTCGTCTGCTTCAGCGGCGAGGTCACTTAGGAACTCAAAGAAATCTGGCGATTGGCCACGGAACAGGCCGTCGTCCGTAAGGGCCTTCACCGCTCCCTTGGCGACGTTCTTTGTGGCTGTGGGCCGAATGATCGAGCAAACTGGAAACTTCTTGCTCAGGAAGACAGTCGGTTCGGGCATGATCAGGTTGGACTGCAGTGACTCCGGCTGCGGAATGTCGTTCGTCAAGTCCGGAAACACCAGCGAGCCGTCAGTTAGGGGTTTCGCGTTACCGGCCTTATCATGCCAGGTCTGGAAATGCATGATCTCGGTTCCGCCGATGCTTAGAACGATACGCAAAACCTCCACGTTGGATACTCTTTGCGCGAGCGACGCATACAGGCTTGTTCCGCCTTGCTCGATAAACGCGAAGTGGAATCCTGCTGTGTTGGCGATCGCCTGGACATGATTGTCGACCGGCACGTTGGTATTTCCGATTTCCAGTTCCCCGTTATTTCGGGGAATCGCCGTGAACATCCCGCCGGCTAGCGTCGGAACCGCATTGGGGAAGGTATCTCCCAAATCCGGGTTCTGAGTGCCGCTGCGATAGCGCGTCCACCAGCTGGTATCCACGGTCAGCTCCATGAGGTTGGTAAGCCGCTTCTTGGAAGCGATGCCGGGAATATCCGTAACCTGGCTGCCCAGTAGATTGCGGAACTTGTCCAGGTCAACGGTTTTTGCGCCCTTCGACTTCAGGTAGGCGTTGATGAACAGCTCGTGGCTCATCTCGTCGTCCGTGTTGTCGGCGATGTATCGCGGCATGTCTCCGTCAAGCTGCATGAGCCCCGTTTGGTACCCGGATGTCGGAGCGCCCACTCCTCCTAGTTCGTTGTATTGTTCCCACAAATCGGTTTCCAGGATTTCGGCCGCAGCCAAAAATCTCAGAATTGCCGCGTCCCCCTCGGTAATGCCGTCGTCATGGTCTGCGCCCATTGCGGAAAGGCCATTGGATAGCAATCCCACCCCGACGGTTGCTGCGCTTGCGGCCAGACCGGTCTTCAAGAAAGACCTCCGGTCCGCAGGCTTGCGGATTGCAGTTCCCGAATGCTTCATCGTCGTTTCTCCTCTGCGTAAATGACTTCGATTTTGTCCCCTTGTGAAACCCAAAGGATCGAGCCCGCAATACTGAAGATCAACGCGGGAAACAAGGACGACGTTACGGCCCATAACAACGAAATGGTTTCCCGCCGCCGATCTGTCCCGGTTTTAAAAGGTAGCGGGATCGATCCGCACTTTTGTCACGACGCGGTCAAATCGAAGTCAACGTCTTATCCAGGTGAATTGACAAATTTCAGACAGGAGTGAGGCAATTCGCGGATTTGATTACTGCACATCGCTCGATATCTGTAATAAATATGCACTCTGGGCGAATCATGCGCCAGGGCACGCCACACGCGTGGTATGGAATGCCCCGACGCAATGCGCGTTCTCTCGGGAAACGCGGGTCAGTTCTGTCCCGCAGCCTTGGCAAAAAACGCGTCTTGCCGGTGCTTCATCTCTTCCGGCGCAACATCTTCGATGTGCGTGGCGATGCCCCACTGTTGGCCGAACGGGTCGGTAATCTTTCCGTAGCGGTCGCCCCAGAACATATCCTGCAATGGCATATCGACTCGAGAGCCTGCGGTAACCGCGCGGTTAAAAACCTTGTCGGCTTCCGGGACGTACAAGTGGATATACATGGGGTTAGTGACCCCTTGTCCGGGGCTGGGTATTGGCGTCTTGCTCATCGAGTCATTGATGAAGAATTTCGAATCGCCGATCTGCAATTCCGCGTGCATGATTTCGCCGTTGGGACCGGGCGCACGTCTGAGTTCTGTAGCGCCGAAAGCGGACTTGTAAAATTCGATGGCGCGCGCCGCGTTCGGGCAAACCAGATTTGGCGTCATGGTGCGCATTCCGTCGGGGACGGGTTTTACTTGG
>Ga0210396_10006321_pt1 | contig 11367 bp, 8 predicted proteins | sample IncBWH17OmetaG_FD_155466 | JGI IMG/M metagenome (GOLD analysis project Ga0210396, IMG submission 155466) | Forest soil microbial communities from Barre Woods Harvard Forest LTER site, Petersham, Massachusetts, United States - Inc-BW-H-17-O ...
TCCGCGCATCCTTACCCAACGATATCTGGCGGAGCGCGGAGCTGCCGTTTGGAGAAAACGGGACACGCCTTCGTATTGCCGGCTTGGCGATTTGTCGTCAACGGCCTGGCACAGCGAAAGGCTTTGCCTTTATCAGCCTGGAAGACGAAACAGGCATCTCAAACGCCATCGTTAGTCCGCAGATTTTTGAAAAGAACCGGCTCGTCATCACCCAGGAAACCTTTTTGTTAATCGAGGGCATCTTGCAACTACACTCGGGCGTTATTCACGTTCGAGCTGAACTCATTGATCGATTACCTGCCCCGGAACTCGAGATAGCTGACTCGCATGATTTCCATTGAAGGGTTTACAAGCCCACCAGAAGCTTCGAACTTTGTTGTTCAGCTCTCCAGCTCTGGACGTCGGGCATCAGCATCTTCACCGTCTGATTAAGCTGCTCAACCTTCAGTGGCTTCTTCAGAACCGTGACCGGACTGATTTGCAGGATCCGGTCGAGGATCTCACTGTCCGGGTAACCTGTGATCACTATCACGTTGAGGTCCGGATCAATCTGCTTGGCTGTTTGATACACCTGATCACCGGGGGCGTCAGGCAATTGCAAGTCCAAAAACATGACATCGAATTTCTGCTTCCGGAGGCTTTTGATGGCCTCTTTAGCCGTACCAACCACCACTCGACTGAAGCCGATTTGCTTCAAAAATGTTCGCAACAGATCCTGCAGGCCCAGATCGTCATCGACCACTAACGCCGTTGGTTGGCCTTGCTTTTCCTGGCGCAGAATATCGCGGTCTACCGTGGATTTCTTAATCCGCCAGCGGCCGCCGATTTGAATGGCCGGAATCCTTCCGCGTTGCACGAGATAATAGACTGTCGGCAGAGGAATCCGCAGGTACTCGGCAGTCTCTTTGACGGTAAGCAGATTATGGATTGGAGTTTCGCTCACAGGTTGGAATAAACCAAATCTATATCATTGTGATCGTTTTATCAATTATAAGAATTGATTCTCGTTTGGACCAACCAGCTTTTTGCCATGGATTTGTGCCCCGAAGGGGGTGTTCAGGATGTCGTAAAATTGAGCGAGCTTTTGCCCCAAAGGGGCTATATGACTCAGTCTGGGGTTTCAACCCTGAGCTTTGTACGCGATTCGAAGAAAAGGCGCCGACATCGAGTATTTCGGCCCAGAGACAGGCTGGAAGCCTATCCTACATTCCTCCCCGGAGTGTCGAGCGATGATTCAAGTGCACCTGAAAGCACCTTCTCGTACCCACCGCGACGAGGCGACGGCGTAGTGTAGGATAGGCTTCCAGCCTGTCTGGGTTGAATTCCTCGATGTCGGCGTGCTTCCAGGCTGAGTTGCCTCTTCAAATTGCGGTTTGCCAGGGTGGAAGAAGGATGAACGGAGAAAGCAAGCGGCGGGAGTTTCACTCGTACCACTCAAAAAACGGCCAAGGAAGAAGGACGAGGAGGAGGATTGGGACATGGCGCTAAACACGCACGAAACGCCGAGTGGAGTCCCTAAGCCCCTGCGAGGCAAAGATCATCCCAGACTGCCGTTATCTTAGTGCATTGCAAGCTGACCTTAATTGGAGAATTTATTTGCTCCGCAAGACGCTCGGATTATCAATTCAAGTGGAAGGATATCTTGTTGGCTGCCGCTTTCTTTTCCAGCCGCCAGCGCAATGGCCACCTCACCGAGCAGTTTCCCCTGTTCAAGAGGATGAGCACGGATCGTCGTGAGAGGTGGGTCGGTAAAGGCCGCGGCCGGAACGTCATCGAATCCCACCAAAGCGAAGTTTTCTGGAATGGAAAATCCCGCTTCTCGGATGGCTACCATCGCTCCGATGGCCAGCGTATCGTTACCGGCGAAAAGCGCTGTTGGACGAGCCTTTGAGGCTAGGATCTGCCTCATCGCGTGGTAGCCACTCTCATAAGTGAAATTACCCTCCGCGAAAAGCGTCTTATTGAAGGGAAGGTCTGCCGCTTTTAGGGCTGCCCGATATCCATCGAGCCGCTTGCGTGCCGGCAGATAAACAAGTGGAGCATAACTGATATGAGCAACCCGCTGGTGTCCCAGCGATAGTAGATGCATGGTCGCTTGGCAACTGGCCTGATCATCTTTTGTTCCGATTGAATTTTCCTGCGGATGTCCGGAAGATCCGAACACCAAGAGAGGGAACTTGGATTCGATTACTTTTTTCAAAGCGGAATCCCCTTTGCGTGGGTTGATGACGATCAAGGCATCAATGCGTTTACTTTTCGCCAGGTCCAAGTAGGCGTCGACGTCGGCAGGATCTTGGATGGTTTCCATTAATAGGCGATATCCTTGCGCGTGACACGCCTCGTTCAGGCCAAATATCACCATGGGCGCAAAAGCATCTACGAAAATCAGGTCGGGCGGTGACAAGATCAGGCCGATGGTTCGGCTACGTCCGGTGACTAGCATCTGCGCTGCTGAGTTTGGAACGTAACCAAGCTTTCGAGCGGTTGCCAAGACCCGTTTCCGGGTCTTGAGACTCAGAACGATGCCAGGATGATTATTCAACACGTGCGATACAGTCGTTCGCGATACCCCAGCTTCCCTGGCAATATCGTTCGTTGTAACGCGTAGCGTCATACTTTCCGTGAATTTGTTCGCAGCGGTTTCGGGATCCATTCACCATGATCGGCAACAGCCCTTCGGAGTCTCACGACTTCTCGAAGGGCTGCGTACCCCCCATGGAACAAATGTTTTATTTTGAGTAAAGATCTCCAGCCGAAGACAGCGCGGGCGACGCGGACAGCGAAATTTTTTGGGTTTTATGGTACGATAGAGCTAATCCTGGAACGCCGAACCTAATGCCTCCGGCGTTCCCATTCGTTATTTCTTACTGAAAGAGCGCGTTGACCTCTTGGTTGGCCGATTTCAGTGTCGAAGTGGGATCAGCACCGCTCAGCATGATTCGGTCGATGGCCGCTTGCATGATCCTGACCACATCACTGGCATGGTCAGTGACCGGAAAAAGGAAGGTAACTTTGGGGTCGGTTCCCTCTTCAACAAACGGGCTAACATCCATTCCTTTCTTGGCAAAAGCTTCTTTCGCAGTATCAACGTCTTGGCGCACAGCAGGAAAGACGACAGCATAGCTGGCGACGATCTTTTGCGCTTCAGGAGACCCGAGAAACTTTACCCATTTCCAGGCCTCGGGTTTGTGCTTGCTCCCCATCCAAATCGAATCGGCCAAGCCGTTGAACATCGACTTTCTCCCGTCCGGACCCTTTGCCAACGGGGCAATCCCCACCTCGAATTTGCAGTTTTCCTTGTACCAGTTGATCATCCACGAGCCGTGCAAAATAGTTGCCCCTTTACCGGCCGCAAAAAGGCCGGGGGCGTTATTTTCGTTGCAATCCTTAGCCGGAATAATAAATCCCTTTTTTCCGGCATCGACGATCCATTTAAAGGTCTCTGCTAACTTTGGATCATCATAATAAAATTTAGAGGCCCAAAGCCCGTCGTTAAATTTGAATCCGTTCGAGACCGCGAAATGGCTCCATTCAGACTGCCCGTAGGCGTCCGGGTTGCCGGGCATGACCAAGCCATATTGCTTCACTTTTTTAGGATCGAAACCGGCTGAGGTGCCATCTTTGCCAGCCGCGTCGATGCTCAGTTTCGCGATCAACTGCTGATAACTCCCTCCGTCCTTGGGATTCCAATCAAGATTGGCTAGAGTGGCCGGATCGACACCCGCCGCCTTCATCATGTCCTTGTTGTAAAAAATCGCGATGGTGTCCCAATCTTTCGGAAGTCCATATTGCTTTCCCTCCTTGGACCAGAGCTTGAAGAGTTCGCCCACGTAAATTCCGGTGTCGACCTTGTCCTGTTTGATCAGCGGCGCCAGGTCGACCAGTTGCTCGTTCAGCGCAAATTCTGGATACCGAGCCAGATGATCCGTAAAAACATCAGGCGCGGACCCGGAAACGAATCCGGTGCTGATTCCAGTCCAATAATCACTCCAGGCCGTCTGGGTGATTTTAACGGTGATGTCCGGATTTTGCTTCTGAAATTCGGCCGCGCAGGCCTTGTACGCTGGGAGTTGGTTGGTGTCCCATAACCAATAGCTGATCTCGGTCGCGGCGTGAGCCGAGACCGTGGAAGCTACCATGGTGACGAAAAATATTTTTCGGATGATTTGCATTATTTTGGGTTGTTAGGGGTGTGGATTGGATATCATTTTCCACCACTGAACTGGATGGATTCAACGACTTTGCGGCCGAAGAAGATCAGGAGAAGTGCGACCGGAATAATTCCTAAAACCGTGCAAGCCATGAGACCGGTCCAATCAGGCGTCCCCGCCGCGGATTGAGTGCGGAAAGAATTGATGGCGACCGCCATCACTTGCACGGCCGGATCACGTCCGATCAGGAACGGCCAGAAAAACTCGTTCCACATCGCAATCGAAGTCAAAATCGTAAGGGTCGCCAGCGAGCCGGTATGCAGTGGCAGCATGATCTTAAAGAAGATGGTCAGAATTCCAGCACCGTCGATATGGGCAGCTTCCTCGAGCTCGGCTGGGGTTCCCAAAAACATTTGCCGTAAAAAGAAGATCGAGAAAGGAGTCATCAAAGCGTAGGGAGCTGCCATCCCCTGGAAAGTGTTCAGCCAACCCAACTCCTTCATCAAAATGAAATTCGGGATGAACAGCACTGCCCCTGGAATCATCGTCGCGGTAATAAAAAGGAAGAAAATCAAGTTCCGTCCCGGAAATTTCAGCCGTGCGAACGCAAAGGCGGCCATTGCGCTGAAGAAGATCTGAGGAACAACGACCATCGTCGTAAATATCAGGCTATTTAAAAGAGCCCGGAGAAAGTCGATTTTCCCCAAACCGGATTTGGCCAGACGTGGATCAGCGGGATTCGCGAGCCCAAGCACACGCTGGAAATTAAAAAGCGTCGCATCCTTCGGGAGTAACGCCGACGCACTGGTGTAAATCGCTCCAGTGTCGGTAAACGCGGTCTTGACGGCAATCCAGATTGGGAGGAGCGAAACGATCGCCAGGATGATCAGGACGGCCAGCCCGATGCGATGCCCCCATGGATTGGAAGCGGTTTCTGAAGTATTCATGGCTATTTGAGGTCGGATTCTCCGGATCGGAGCACGCGCATCTGGACCAGTGAAATCACGATGAGAAACAAGAAGAGCACGACCGACATCGCGGAGGCGTAGCCCATCCGGGAGCTGGCAAATGCGTTCTGATACACGTACCAAACAATCGTTTGCGTAGCGTTGGCAGGCCCTCCCATCGTCGTCACGGCGATCGTATCGAAAATCTGAAAGGATCCGATCACACTGGTCACCAGCACAAACGCGATGGTCGGACGCAGCAACGGAAGGGTAATACTCCAGAATTGTCGCCATGGAGAGGCTCCTTCAATTCGCGCCGCTTCATAGACATCATGCGGAATATTCTGCAGCCCGGTATAAAACAACAATGCCGTGAAGCCGGTGTGTCGCCAGGTGTTCACCGCCGCGATCGTCACCAAAGCCAGGTTTTGATCGTTGAAGAACGCGACTGGACCAATCGAAAACCATCACAGCACCGCGTTTCCGAAACCAAGAATGGGGTCCAGGGTCCAAAACCAAAGCATGGCCACGATGACGTTGGAGAGCAGATACGGCGCGAGAAACAAAGAGCGAAAAGTGACCGATTTGCTGATCTTCTGCAGCAGGACAGCGAGGACCAAACCGAACACTAATTGTGGGGGGATGTTGTAGATGACATACAAAAGGGTAATCCACATCGACGCCCAGAAATTTTTGTCATGTAGAAGCCTGTCGTAATTAGCAAAGCCGACAATCTTGGGGATTCTCAACAGGTTCCAATCGGTGAAGCTGATATAAATTGCCCGAAAGGTGGGCAAGAGATAAAAGATCAAAAATCCGAAAACCGCTGGCGCGATAAACGCATAAGCGGTGATCACGGTTTTATCGATTTGCCAGCGGCTGCGACGAGGGGTAGCTCCAACGATGACTGTTGCTTCCGCGGGGGAGATAGCCATAATATATGGACCTTAAATTAACTCGTGCTAGTACCTATTGACTATATTCTTTTCCTAGGACGTCAAGCTTTCTTTGGGGTGGATAACCGTTGCTGGCAGGTCAGTTAACTAGTTCCTGACGAATCCTCTCCCGAGGCTTTCCGTCTTCCTCACACCTGGGCCACAATTGGCCTCCGTCGACAGTTAGTTTGAATTCCATGACTTGGGAGACTTCCCCTCTAACACTACCGCAGAATCTGGAAAGCCCACCGGCAGGACAATTCCGACCTGTTCAAGAAAAGATCCAGACACCGTCGCAGGAGTTTCCGAGACCAATGGAGAATCAAATTCTCGCATCAGGGGACTCGGAGTTTCGGGCTTTTCCCAAAGAGACAGCTCGTAGAGTCGGCTGGGATTTAGCCCGGTGATAGGTAGTGGACCCTGCACGCTGTCCAAAGTTGTCTCGGTGAAGAAAGCAAAAAGCAGAAAACGCTCGCGATCTTCGTCGATGACCACGTGCGCATAGATCGCGGGGTCGTCTGTGGCAATCCGTCGAATGGCGCCGCGGTGAAGAAGTTCCCGATACAGTTTGTAACGCCCAATCCAATTCTTCATCGTTGCGAATTCTTCGGGCGACAACTCGCGCAGATCCATCTCCATGCCCATGTGCCCCGTTAAAGCCACCGCGCACCGAAATGGCAGGGATAGTTTCCGACGAGTCTGGTGACAGGTCGACGGCCCAACATGAGATCCCACAATGATTGGAGGAAAAAAGTAGCTGAGACCTCGCTGAATTCTGACTCTTTCGTGAGCATCATTAGTATCAGAAGCCCACAACCGGCAAGTTCCTTCGAGAATCCCAAAGTCCACCCGAGCGCCGCCGGATGCGCAGGACTCGATTTCTACGAACGGATGCCGTTCACGGACCCGGCGCAGAAGTTCGTAGACGGCCAGCGTTTGGGCATGAACGGAAGGATGTCCACCCTGGCCGCCGGGGAGAGTCAGGTCGCGATTCATATCCCATTTTAAATATTTAATTCCGGGATACTGGGTAAGCAGCTTGCTAAGAGCTCCAAAGAGATACTCACTTACCTCACGACGCGCCAAATTCAGAACGTATTGGTAACGTCCAACCGGTTGATGATAAGGTGGCACGTGTAAAATCCAGTCGGGATGCGATCTGAATAAATCCGAATTCTCATTGACCATCTCCGGTTCCACCCAGATTCCGAACTCCATGCCGGCCGTCTCGACCCGGTCAATCAATGGCTGAAGGCCATCGGGATATTTGGTTTCATCGACTTCCCAATCACCAAGCGCAGCTCGCTCATTTACTCTGCCGCGGAACCAGCCATCATCCAGTACAAATCGTTCGGCTCCTACTTTCGCAGCTAACTCGACGAGCTTAAACAGTGACTCGAGATGTTGCTCGAAATAAACCGCTTCCCAACTGTTGAAATGGACCGGACGCGGTTTTGTCGGATCGGGAAACCGGACAAGTTTATCGCGGACAAACCGATGAAATTGAAGCGATAAATCATTCAAACCGTTGGCGCTCGCTAGGTAAAACGGCGGGGTGTCATAGGATTGACCTGGCTCAAGCACCAATTCCCCTGGAAGAAAAAGCTCGCCGGCCTGGACCAGTAGCTGGCCATGAGGTGATCGATCAATCACGAATTTCCAGTTCCCGCTCCAACCAAGATGGAGCCCGAAGACAGCTCCCTGCTCGTGGCTAAAACTCCTTTCACCCAAAATCAATCCTGGAAAGTATTCATGCGACGTCCGACCATAACGGTTTTCTATGATGAATTGTCCGATCGGCACGCTGGACCGTTGTTCCTGAAACTCACGGTTCCATCTGCCGACCAAAGTTAGAACATCGGTGCAGCTATTTGGTAAGGGAAGACAAGCGGCCGCTAACCATTCAAGGTCGTAAGGGAAATTTCCGGAATTTTCGATCCGGGAAGATATCCGGAACAGGCCGGCCTGATCATCGCTTAAGATCGTTATTTGCAAATTCAGTTGAGCGACCGGATCTTCTCCGGACACGATGCAGCGGTTCTCCCGGTGTTCCACACCCTGCACTCGAAATTGGGTTACCCACTGCGTAGGGCCTCGATGGCCTTCGAGCCCTGGATGTCCAAAAAAACCACGGCCGTATTCCGGAATGATCGAGATCGGAGTATATTCTATTAATTTAGAATCCGGGAGCGGCTTTCGCGTAAGCCTTCCGGCGACGGAAGGTAATTGGTCGAAAAGTCGCGCACCCCAATAAATGATCTCCGGAAGCCCATGGTCGTCGATACTTAAGGCCAGGCTCTGGGTGGCAGTGTCGAGCTGATGAATTTTCATCGAGAATTATTAGTGATGAAAATAGGTCACTAGACTGGGAATTATTCCCAGAGGTGGTGGTCTTTCAGGCGCCTATTCTAAATAACCGGCCGGGTTAGATTGATGCCAACGCCATGCGCTTTCAATTATTTCGCGTACATGCGGGAATTTGGGTATCCAACCGAGTTCCTTGCGAATTCTGTCGCTCGCGGCTACGAGTACCGCAGGATCGCCCGCTCGACGAGGTGCTACCTCGGCAGGGATGTCCTTTCCTGTTATCTCGCGCGCAGTGTCGATTACCTGCTGAACCGAGAATCCTTCTCCATTGCCTAGATTGTAATGGCGGCTGCCTTTCTCCACTGCGCCCAAAGCGAGAATATGCGCCTGAGCAAGATCGATCACATGGACATAATCTCGCACACAGGTTCCGTCGAGTGTCGGGTAGTCATCTCCAAAGATAGAAATGCTTTTGCGCTTCTGCATAGCAACTTGCAGAACCAGCGGAATGAGGTGGAGTTCCGGTGTGTGATCTTCACCCCTGGTGGCGGTGGCTCCAGCCGCATTAAAATAGCGCAGGCAGGCAAAGCGGACTCCGTGAATCCGGTCCAGCCAATACAGCATGCGCTCGAGGATGAATTTCGATTCACCGTACGGGCTGCCTGGGACAATCCGCTCAGTCTCGTCGATGGGTATCCGTTCTGGCTGATCAAACAAATTCGCGGTGGACGAAAGAATGATCCGTTTAACTCCGTGTTCGACCACGCTTTGAAACAAGTTCAATCCGGTGGTGACATTGTCCCCCAGATACAAAAACGGCTTCGTCATCGACTCACCGACCAGCGTCTTGGAGGCGAAGTGCATCACGGCATCAGGACGATGCTCGCTCAGAGCAGCGTCAATCGCTGCTCGATCCGCCAGATCGCCTGCCACAAAAACAGCATCAGGATGCACCGCCGCTCGATGTCCCAGAGAGAGATTGTCGAATACCACCACAGACTCTCCCGATGCGATGAGTTGTTCGACGACCACGCTGCCGATGTAGCCGGCTCCGCCGGTTACGAAGATTTTCATGAATTTCTTTCTTTGAAATGAATTCCCCTGTCAGTGCGTTATATCGGCGATGAGGCCGTTGATTTTGCTCCATCGTGGTGGCTCAGAAGTTGGATCATTAGCCCACCGCTCTTCGTCGAGCCGTTGAAGGTCTTTCATGACCATTTTTGGGGGTTCGGGAATTGACCTGCAAAGTATAAACGGACTGGACGCACGTCGGCCAAAGTAGCAACGCAGACGACTAGCACGTTTCACTCACTCGTGCTAGGTATAGCTCGTGCTATTGGATGTCAAAACATTTCTCTTAACAATGAGAAGAACTTTTAGAACAGAAAAGCTGTGTGGCGCTGTTCCTTCACGACGGACAAACTGACGGCGACGAGGCAACTCGCCAAACGAGTTTACTCATTGGCGCAAGAACAGAATGACTCTGCAACTAATGATAGGAGCAGACCGAATGCCCTTGAGATTCGGGACCAAGGGAACTTCTTTAGTGCCATTCTGCTCATATATATGTGGCGAGCGCCTAGTGTCGATGCTCTGATCTCGGCTCCCTTACCTACTTAAAAGGAATTGCGACCGGAAGATCTTAAGAGACCGGGGAAAACTGGGGGCTACGCCGTCTTCGCATCGCATGTCTCCGGCAAAAGTTTGACGACGGCCGGAAGATCGCAGCCCTCATACTTGAGCCTTGACCGATCATCACGCACCTGCGTGGCCGGGGCGCCGAGATTACGACTCGGCCCGCATCTCCTGGATCATCGTGCCGATCAGCTCGGCCGCAGGGAGCGCTCGCGCCAGCGGCGCACCTTGGCCCGCCCATTGCGCGCCATAGCCGGGCTCACCCTTGGCCTTCGCCGCGGCGTTGAGGGCCTTGCCCGCGTCATAGGTCACCGGATAGGCGGGAATCTCACCAGCGAACACGTCTGCGACCAAGGCGGTGAAACGATTGGCCAGGCAGCGTGCGGGCCGCCCGGAGATGCCCGCAGTCATGACCGTGTGGTGCGCGGCGCCGCTGGCAAGCGCCGCGCGATATCCCTCATCCGCCGCGGATTCCGGGCTGGCGACGAAGGCCGTGCCGAGTTGCGCGGCGGCAGCGCCGAGATGCAGGACGGCGGCGATGCCGGCGCCGTCCATGATGCCGCCAGCGGCGATTACCGGAATGTCGAGCTGCCGCACGAGAAGCCGGGTCAGGGCGATCGTCCCGAGACGACTATCGGGCACATCTGTCTTGAACACGCCCCTGTGGCCGCCAGCTTCATAGCCTTGGGCTACCACCGCGTGAATGCCACCATCGGCGACGGCTTGGGCCTCCTTGGGATTTGTGGCCGAGGCAAGCAGGATGATTCCGGCATCGCGCAGTGCCCGAACCCGCTCGGGCGCAGGGATGCCGAAGTGGAAACTGACGACCTTGGGCTTCTCCTGAAGCAGGGCGGCGAGCATGTCGTCATCCTCAACGAAGCTGCGATAGATCTCCGTCAGGTGTGTCGGCGGGGTCGCGCCAAATCGCGTGAACTCCGGCCGCAGTCGCTCGATCCACGCGCTCTCCACCCTCGCATCGAGCTTCGCCGGTTGATGGGAGAAGAAGTTGACATTTAGAGACCGCGCGGAGAGAGCACGGAACGCGGCGATCATCTTTCTTGCCCCCTCGGCGTTGGTGGCGCCGACGCCTAGCGAGCCCAGGCCGCCGGCGTTGGAGACGGCCGCCGCCAGAGCGGGCGTCCCAGTGCCCGCCATCGGCGCCTGGATAATGGGCCATTGGATACCGAGGAGCTCGAGAAGATGTGCGGAACCGTCGACGGTCATTATGTGCTCCTTGTCTGGCGATCGGCTAGGTCAAATCGCGATCGTGCAGATGATACCGACTAAAACCAACTAGAGTAAAGGGCAGCCTTCGCTCAACTGCAAAGCCGATGTGCTAAGAGGAGCCAAGGAGCCAAGGAGCCAAGCAGCCAGAAGTCAGGAGCACTGGAG
>Ga0210396_10006322_pt1 | contig 11367 bp, 11 predicted proteins | sample IncBWH17OmetaG_FD_155466 | JGI IMG/M metagenome (GOLD analysis project Ga0210396, IMG submission 155466) | Forest soil microbial communities from Barre Woods Harvard Forest LTER site, Petersham, Massachusetts, United States - Inc-BW-H-17-O ...
AGCACCGGCCTTGATGCTAAACCGGTATACTGGTCATCAAATGATATGTTTGTTTTTGTAAAAACAAAATAATATGCAACCCAGATATTAACGAGAAAGAACAGTAAAATAATGGAATGAATATGAAATTGGGGATGGGACTGCAAACCACGGCTTACTACCGTGGTTTTGTAGTTTAATACACTATAGTACTGAATACTAAGAATCGAGTAGCGAGTGCGTGCTAACAATTCTTAAACTACCTTTTAAAATACGAACTAACCACTAACGATTAATTGCTAATGATTATTACAAACGTTCATTACATAGTTTTTACAGTTCGTTACAATTGAGGCTACCATTGATTACACATCCCATAAATAGGGCTATTTATGGATGTACTTTTGTATCGTAATTAATAACAACACAAAATTTAAAACATCATGAAAAACACAATCCTCCTCCTGCTGGCAACCTTAAGTTTGATATCAGGCAAGGCATCAGCCAACCCTTTTAACGATAGCCTGGCAAAAAGCAACATCGACAATGAGGGCATTAAAAGTACCTATATGGTATTAGTATCGGCCGCCGACCTGGGCTTTAAAGACATGAGAGAAGTTAAATGGAACACGATCCTCGATAGCGCTGTAAGTCATGGCTACACCGTGTGCCCTCAGCAAACCGGCCTTGACCTTTACATGCTATTACAATATATAAACCTGGGCAACATGCCTTCAGGAAGGCCTGTATTTGTTGGTATGGAAGAAATAAAGAAAGGTGCTGATAAAGATAAAAGTTATGTATACTGCATGAAAGCCAAAGGCACAGGAAAGACATACAAACTTGCTTATGCTAATACCACCAATTCAGATAAAGGCTTCTCCGTATCTGCTTCTGATCAGTTTGTGTTTGTAAAAGAAAGATAGTCACACCTGTTAAGTGACAAGTAATTATTATTGGGGATGGGACTGCGAACCACGGCTTACGACCGGGGTTTTCGCAGTCATATAAGTTCAGGTTGCGAAGATGGAAGAATCGCTCTTAAAGGCCTTAAATTCCAAAGCGTTTCCACTGGGGTCGAGAAAGAACATAGTTGCCTGCTCACCTACTTCACCCTTAAAGCGTATATAGGGTTCAATGATAAACTTTATGCTATGCTTTTTAAGACGCTCAGCAAGCGCCTCCCAATTATCCATATCAAGTATCACGCCCCAATGCAATACAGGGACATTCTTACCATCAACCGGGTTAGTACTTGCTCCACCCTTCCAATTCTCAACCAAATGAGCAGATATCTGGTGTCCATACAAATCAAAATCAATCCAACGCTCAGCACTGCGGCCTATCTTGCACCCCAGTATCTCAGAATAGAATTTACGCGTAACCTCAAGGTTGTTAACAGGAAATGCCACATGAAAAGGGCGAATTGAAGTCATATTTTTATTGTTTAAAAGGTAAATTATTCAGGTCAACGTTGCCACCACTAATTACAATGCCTATTCTCTTTCCTTTGAATTTATCCATACTCTTAATCGCAGCAGCCACCGGCACTGCACTCGATGGCTCTATAATGATCTTCATGCGCTCCCATACCAGGCGCATAGCAGCAATTATCTCCTCTTCGGTAACAGTAACTATTTCGGCTACATGTTTGCGTATAATATCAAAGGTCTTATCACCCAACGAGGTCAATAAACCATCGGCTATAGTATTGGGAGGAACAGCTTCTACTACTCTTCCCTGTTGGATAGATTGCCATGCATCATTGGCATTGGCAGGTTCTCCAGCAACCACAATACTATCAGGCGAAAAATAATGCGTAGCAAGAGCAGTACCACTAAGTAAGCCACCACCACCTACCGGTGCCATAACAATATCCAGATCAGGTATCTCTTCTATCAATTCCTTCGCCGCAGTTGCCTGTCCTGCTATAATATGGTAGTTATTATACGGATGTATGAAAGTGGCACCCGTGCGCTCCACAATCCTTGCCAAAGTCTCTTCACGTGCTTTTTGAGTAGGCACACAGGTAATAACTTCAGCGCCATACCCTTTAACAGCATCCATCTTCACCCTCGATGAGTTCTCAGGCATTACAATATACGATTTAAGGCCATGAATACGCGCAGCCAAAGCAAGTGCCTGGGCATGGTTACCTGAAGAATGGGTTGCGACACCGTTCTTTCGTTCGGTATCTGTCAACATTAATACAGCATTAGTAGCACCCCTGTATTTAAAAGCTCCAACCTGCTGGAAATTCTCGCACTTTAAGAAGATACTGGCACCCACCATAGCATTGACTGTTTTGCTGGTCATTACCGGTGTATGATGCACAAATGGTTTTATACGCCTTGCAGTAGCTTCAATATGCTCTTTTGTAGGATAGTGCTCCATCATTCCTTCACAATTTACTTTCAATTATACTCAATATTTTGAAACAAAAAAACCCCTGACAGTAACGTCAGGGGTTTTTCAAAAAACTATTGCAATAAGTTATTACGACTTAACTGCTTTATAGGTAACCGTAACAGATTTATCTGGACTGTTAATTATAAACTTCTCAGAGCTGATCTCAACAATAACCATTGTATCTTTCTTATTTCTGTCATCAGTTTGGATGATCTGTTTGTTGTCGGCGGTAAGTGCCCATTTGCCTTTGTTGGTTTGAGCCTGGCCCATAAAAGAAACTTTCATTTCGAAGGTGCTGTCAGCTTTATATTCAACAACTGAATTCTTAAGAGCTTCCATAACCGATTGCTCCATCTTTATCTTATTGCTAATTTCAGCCTTCATCATAGTGTCTTTTGTAGTATCAGACATTTGTTTCAGGTTAGCCATTTCCTTATCGAAATCGGTGCTTTTAAAAGATTCGATCTGCCACTTGTTTACAAGCATTTTACTTGGATTGGATCCACCGCCGGCACAGCTATACAAGAACATAACTGCACATGCAGCAACTAAAGAACCAATTAATTGTTTTGTTTTCATTTTGTTAGGTTAATATTAATTTTAGTCTGTAAAAGTAAAATAAGTTTTGATTTCCAGAAGGTTTTATTTTACATCCCTTTAACCCAATCACCTAACTTAAGTAAGTTGCCCCTTTTTCGCCATTTGATATATGGATACTACCCTGCTTGTCCACCCCTTAAGAAACACCTGCTGGCTGGCATTATTCCCAATAATATTATTATAATGCACCAATCGGTATAATAGGTAATCGGCACTACCAATAATGTTACTCTTTGCTATAGTTTCGGCTCCTAAAACCCCATCCGGGTTTACACTAGCCGCTTGCTGAAGAATTTTAATTGCAGCCATTATTCCCATATTTACAGAAGTATCAAAGTGAACATATTGTAATTCAGACTTGAGCTTATAACAGCCTGAAGCCATCCAATAGTCTTTTTCATATATAGCCTTTGCATCAGCTTCACTCAGGTTTGCAATATCAATATTAGGATGGGCAGTTTTACTTATTCCGTATTTAGTAAGCCCCCCGAAGTCACCTGAAGTATTTGTCAACTTGCTGCCACCTTCAAACTGCTGTAATATCTCAAATGCTTTATTTATATCCATTTCAAAAAAGTGTTATTATTTTATCAATTCCTTTAAAAGATGCATAGGCCAGTAAGTGTAAAAGCACAAATAACATAACTAATGAAAGCCTGGGATAGACACTAAGCAACTCAACCGGTTTCAATAACTTATCATGACGCCTCACCTTTGGAATAATTCCTTCAATATCTCTATTCAAATCACCCCGTAGATCAGTTTCAAGTTCAGTCAATTTTGCCAGTAAGTTAGCGTGCTCTTTAGCACTTGCTTCACGATTGGTTCTTAGCTCTGTTAGAATTGCGTCTTCGTTGTTCATATAACAAACCCTATTGTTTTAGCAAAAACTTGAAATGTATTATAAAACAAAACGGGGGGTATCATTCCGTCTCCAACAAAGGCCATTGCATATTGGCGCCCAACATATTGACCAATTGAGGCCTGATTGCGAGCAGCCACAAATAAAGCGTAATTTGGTATCGCTGCCGTCCCTCCTACTACTACTGCCCTTTGAACTCCCGCTTGATATAAATATGTATTCCCGCCATACCTATATCCGAAGTAGAGACCGTTAGCGGCAGCTATAGAACTCGTTTGAGCAGTAGAGCTATTAAACGAACAATAATCAGTACCAGATAAGTTACTATATATCTGCGTTGCGTAAGTTCCGTCATAAGCCCCTATATCGCAACCGAGTCCACTATTTGTTAAGCGGTAAAAGCCCATACTTGCATTCAGAACTGCGAAATTACAACCACCGAAAAAAGGATTGAAATTTGTATTCAGATAGTTATTTGTACCGTTGAATGTGTACCCTTTACCTTTTGTCCAAACAGGAGAATTAATTTCAGTTAATGGAATCGCTGTTGGGTTCACAATTGAGACACGGGCATGTCCTTGAACATTGGTAGCAAATATGTACATACGATCTAAATGTGGCCAGATTCCTTGTTCCTTGAATTTACGTATCATTTTATCAAGGGCAACTATATAATGCCAACTAGGTGAACCATAACCTAGAATGTGAATTTGAATCAACCAGTTTATTGATTCCCTACATAATATCGTATTACTGCAATAAAGCCCCTTATACAAACCTTTATCAAGCCCTTTACTAAGACCTTTAATGTCTCCTCCAATTATTCCTTTGTTTAATCCTCCGTACATCTTACTGATAATCTGCTCCCATTGCGGTTATATAAACACTACCTGCAGTTTGATTTGCCAGGTTTACGGCTTTTAATTTTGCTGAAGCTTTTAATTCTATATATGGTTTCCCTGTATTATCATAAGGAAGACCAACCATTGTTGAGGACGAGAGACAATCCACAGCCAACGTATTTGTTGCATTACCTGCGCTGGCTGGAATATTTACTATTCCAATAGGATACACATTTGATCCATCGAGAATATAGAATAATAAATCAACTGCATGTGAATCACTATTTGTAGCTATTAAACTATAAACTCGGCTGCCGGAAGCTGATGCCGTTACTATTAATGCAGGAGTTGGACTTGAAGATGAGTCTACACCAATAGTTCCGTGAGACGATGTATTGCTTACACTCCCACTGCTATTTATTGGCGTTATTGCGTAGACCGGTTTGTTGTTTGCGTTTAAACTCATATTAGTTGTTTGTTAAAAGTTTCATACTTGTTATTATAGCTTCCTCCAGCTCATCACCTATACTTATATCCGTACTCGTATTTCCGCTATTATCACTGGCGTTTAAATAGGCTGGAAGGTTAATTTTTGTCCGTTGAGTTACTGAAGATGTATTGTTTTGAATTGTGGTATAAGAGCTTCCTGAACTTCCTGTTTGAATGAAGGCTACATTTGATGTTCCCGTAACAAAGCTTGACACAAAGCTGAATAACCATAACGTATTCGCATTGGCTGTTCCTTCATTGTCAACCGGTATTAAAGCACCATCAAACTTGCTCGATGAATCCATATAGATTGAACGGGTTAATATATAAGGGTGTGAACCGTCGCCAACCTGCGATAGAGTGTAGAGTCCGTTATAAGGGGCGTTCCCTGCAGTTTCATTTTTAACCAGAATTATCATATTTGCATAAGGCGCAACTCCATCTATTGATGTAAGCGCACCGTTGCTATTTCCTGTTATTGTCGCCCCAACACCAGAGCCACCATTATTATATGTATATGCAGGAAGTGATGCAATTGTAGCAACATCAGCGGTTGGTTTTTGATCTAATCCTACCACTGCATTATCTACATATTGTTTTGTTGCTGCACCAAGAGCAGTTACAGGATCAGCCGGCAATATCAATGGACCGGTCATAGTTCCTCCGGCAAGCGGAACCTTAGCAGCTAAGTCAGTAGTAAGGTTGGTCACTTTGCTTTCGGCTATTGTATTAACTCCAATTTTTGAACGGGTATTTGAAGGGTCATCTGTATTAGTAAACTCACTACTAAAATCTAGTATTGCCTCTTGCGGTTGGTTACTACCATTTATTTGTAACGTTTGGTAAAAACCTGCCGATGAAGTAGCAACAGTTTGCAGGTCGCCATTGGTATCATACACCTTAAAACCATTCTCACCTGTGTATTCAATACGATACCCTACCTGAAGGGTTGTTTTGAAGATTGTGGTAAGCGTAGAGCTGTCGTTATATCTTACCGTTACTATAACAGGCGCCGTATCATTATTATAGAGTGAAAAATATTTAAGCTGCCGCTGTGTGCTTGCTACAGGAGAGGCCATTACAGTCACGGCAGTTGAGCCATTTAAAACGCTGTCATTCGCTCCGGGTGCAAATGTAATGCTTGTAATATCTACATAGGAGCAAATAAACACAGGGTTATTGGTCGCTGCTGCTCCGCTTAACAGCGCTTCAAGTTTTTTGGATGTTGTATCAAGTATTATCATACGCGCAAAGATGTTATGGCCATCATATTTTGTATAGAATCGGGTGAACCTGAAAGTCCGTTATAGTCAAGTGTTATTATCGATGGCGGTAAATTGTAGTCATTAAAACTTGCAATGCCTTTCTTTATACTGATCTGGCTGTTTCCGTTACCGTCGAAATCGTTATTCATTTCCATAATGGCCTGCCTTAAGGTATTATAGATATTGCCATATTTAGCAATGGACTGCGGTTGGTCTCCGTTCAAGGGATATGCATAAAAGTTGCTTTGGTCAACCACATAAGTTACTACGCCCTGGTTTACGACAGTCGGGTCAGCAAATAGATCACCAATAGCAAAATTGTGAACGTCTACTGTATATAGAACTCCTCCGGGAGAAGCCATTAAATAACCCTGTTGGGTTGCAGATAATGCTATATTTCTTGCCTCAACAAGTTTAACTGTACAAGCCAATGTACCTCCGGTACTTAAATAGAATGAATTATCACCGGCATACAAAGTCGAAAAATGAGCATCAATAATAGAATCCTGAACACCATTTATAAATATCCTCAGGCTCAATCCGTCCCATGTGCAGGCTACGAAATACCATATACCTGTTACAAGGTTAGTGGTCGAGTTCAAACTAAAGCCTGTCATTCCAGATGATGTAATACTAAACGTCATCTGTCCTGATGCAGCTATTGATAAACACGGATTACCGGTATTCAATAAGAACCCGTGCCCGCTGTTCCATTTAAAATACGTAAAAAATGAGAACGACGTAAGCCCCGCAAAAGATTGGTATGTTAATGAACTTGCTTTATTTCCGCTTGTAAAATCGAAATCGTTACCAAGCCCCCATGGAGAACTATCGGCTGGAAAAGTTCCGCCTGAATTGGTCAAATGGTTCTTGTTCCCTGAGTAATCGTATACGCCAAGTTCATTAAACACGTATGCTGATAATAGTGTTGTCATTGCGGGTAGCCTGGGTTTGCAACTGAACTTATTCCTGATTGCATCTTTATAGGTGTTACGTTTACCGGGGATACAAGAGGGGTTATATGTTTAGCCGTTGTACTTATTTGTACTGTATTAACTTTACTTGTAGTACCTAGACTTGTTGCGGTAGTGATCGTCAATCCCGCATCAGCCATTTGTTCCATATCGGTCGTAAACTTATTTTGTTTTATTTCGAATGTATGTCCAAGTTGCATATAAATAATTCCGTCTTCATCCTCAATGCTGTGATAGTATTGTAATGAACTATCAAGAATATTATTTCCTCTCAGGTTACTTCTGTATTGTCCGGGTATTTGGGCAAATTTTTTGAAGAATATATCGGCAAGGGGCGTCCCGGTATCTGTTAGTGTTCTTGTATGCCAGGTCCCGGTATTTACTCCCGACGAAACAGAAAATGATGCCGGATAGCCTTTTGTGTCAGTGTCGCCGAATGCAGCATTTATAATAAGCTCATTCCATCTTGTATCTCCGGCTGCGCTTGAATAGAACGAAAGGTTGCTTGTTACACTCTGGGCATTGTCTTTGTATTGTATATCTACGGCTCTGATAGCGTAATCAGATACAGAAGCAGAAACCTTTATGTTTGAAGGTTTGTTTGTGGGTGGAATTGAAAATACAGGGAACGCCCTGAAATCAAAAGCATAGGCCTGCGGAGCAGAGCTGAATGGTGTATTTGTAGCGGTATTCAAAAGTGGCCCCCAGGTGTTAGTAGTGTCAAAGCAAATATCGAAAGGGACCGTATGTGTACCTACAACACTATTAGACAGCAAATTACACAACACAGGCAGGGTTAAACCGCCGTTCATTGGCCCGCTGTATTTACCTCCAACCCCGGTCTGATAGGGGAAGTTTGAATTCAAAAAAGAAAAATTGTATGTAGTATCAAGCGTCACCTGCGGGTTTGGATTCCAGGCTGCTCCCGCTAATTGTCCGGAATAATAAAGTACATAGCCGGTAGGGTGAACACCATCTCCAACTAATTGCTTAAAGAACATCTGGCACATTAAAACAATTCCGGGTGTGCTGTTCATTATATACATCGCGTCAGCCACACATTGCCCGTACGAAGGTTTTGATGTATACCCGGTTGTAAATGTATATTTAACATACGACCGGATGTTCATTGCCAGGGAACCGTTATCAGGATCAAGAAACACATATGGGTTTGTGTATGTATCACCGGTCTTTCTTACTGCGTGAACCGAGAACGGAGAGCCCACAAAGTTCGTGGGAACATTAGACAGAAATAGTGGGAAGTTGTTGTTAATGTATGTAGTCTGGTCGTTAGTAACGTTGTTACCAAATGAATATCCTGATTGATACCTTACATCATATTCATACGGATCAATTGTTTCAAGCTGGTCGCCCCCTATCGTCTGAATTCCGGCAATTACTGCAGATGTGGTTATTGAATCTATGTTTGTAAACAGGTTAACCACAGATCCTGATACACTTAGTACTTTTCTGTAGATAATAGAACCGCCCACATATATGGGCAACTGCTGACCGAAATAATATTGCCCTGCTATGGCCGATGAGCCAAACGTCAGAGCAGTTCCGCCTGCAGCACAGGTAAAAGGAACACCCGCACTGGCATCCCAGCGTTTAGGCCTTCCATTGGCATCTTTGTTCAATGGTGTATCCTCAAGAAATGGATTGGGAATAAGTTGAAGGTTGTTTATATTTTGGGTATTGAACTTGTAAACAAGTATAGGTTGAAGCTGGGTAACACCGCGTTCGCTGGTATTAGTTATTTTTGGATAAGAAGCGTTGTTAATTGTACGAATCAAAGGCACTGAGTTATTCTGAACTCCGGCAGGCCAGGTTCCTCCTCTCTTCCAATCATTCCCCGTTTGCCAGGTAGAATATGTCTGATAAACAAAATCAGTAACTGAAGTATTTATGCGCTCATAGATCCGTTCTATAAACCAAAGCCCGTCTGATTGATATATACGGCAGTTGATAGAAGTAAGTATTGCATTCAAAAGTTTATTGCAATTCCATCCATGTGTTTCACCATCATCTCCTATTTCGGTTATATACTGGTCGTTAATATATAATTGCTCAAGCAGCCCGGCATTATCACTCATTGTATCCTCACGAACATTTATGATCTCTACTATTTGCAGATTAGGGAATGGAAGAAAGGTCATACAGTTATTAACGACTTCCAAAATGGTCTCCAGCCCGCTCGTTAATGCCCCGGCATTTTCATAACGGTGCCACTGAAGTTCTCCCAGGCCGCAATTAAACTTGAGTAAACACGGATATGGAGCATTACTATGCGCCTGGCTATATGTATCAGTCGTGTTTACTCCGTTCCAATAGTTGTTCCAGGTGCTGCCTCCGTTAGTAGAGTTCTGTACAACGCAATAATATGATAATGGCGCTGCGGTCAGGAAGTCGTCAAACTCTCCGGCTGAAGTTGCTATCAAAGCAATAGTCAATTCGCTTCCGCATATAGCTGTTTGTAAAGGAGCTTTCTTGTAACTTAATTGTAAAGGTGATTCAGCCCCTGTTACCAAAAGAGTAGAACCGCTCCAGCCATTTTTATCTTTATGGTTGCAAGAGCCAACTCAGTCGCCGGAGGGCTTACTACTTTTATTTCGGTCAACATTGTGGTTAGAGGTCAGTTAATTTCATAGTGCAAAGATAAATATAATGTTTAATAGTAGTAAACAAAATAGTTAAATAGTTTTCAACAGGTCGAAAAGAAGCTATGGGTTATGAATTATAAGTTATGAGTAAAATACCCTGTCACCGCAAGCGTCGCGAAGCAGTCTAAAAAAACTACTCAATCACAAACTTGCCGGTTGCAATAAGTTCGCCTTTATCAGAAATGATCTTATAGAAATATACGCCGGATGCCCCACCCTTACCCTCCCCTTTGGGAAGGGAAATTAAAGTCCCTCTATCGGAGGGGTTTAGGGAGGCCGCATATATTTTCTCTCCCAACTCATTATAAACTTCGACCTGTACTTTTCCATCGTCAATTGACCATTGTCCATTGTCAATTTGAATCATGAATCGTCCGTTATTTGGATTTGGATACAAAACCGCGTTACAATCTGCAGATACTTCCTCAATACCTGTCGACACATACGGAATACAGCGATAAAACACAGCAGTATCGGACATAAAAGAGTCTACAACTGTTTTGGTAACTGCGCTTGCAGTAAAATAAACGGTTGAGTTTGCATTTAGTGGACTGAATCCGGTTGAAGGAACTGTTTTATAATTGTTATACCTGAGCAGTGCATAGCCTTTTCCTATAGTGAGTGAATCGGCAATTACTTTTGCTTTCATCATGCGGGCCTTTGCACCCAGTGTAACATTCGGTTCATCATTCGAATCGAGCACAATATGCACCGGCCTTGTTACATGGCCGGGGTCTTTATTTCCGGTAACAGCAACACCGTAATCTACATTTTCGGGTATACAATAACTATACGTTGCACCGTTGCCATTCATAGAACGGGTATCGTATATAGTTGAAAAGCGGCGTGTAAAAGGTGTTGTATCGAAATTACTGTTGTAGGTAAGTGAATCGGATGCGGTATACGCATTTACGCTGCTAGCACTGAAACCAATAGCAGGAATAATGTGATCATAATCGGGGTCTGATAATCCGTTGATGTATACCACAATAATAACTGGTTCTTTTTTATTCAGGTATTGCTTAACCCAGTCGAGGTAATTCATATACTGGGGCGATTTCAGGTTCGGATCCCATTCAACATAATTAAAAGAAAGTATGTTTAGGGCAGTGGTATCATTCACATAAATAAGCAACTCACCACCGGCAACATTACGGCAAAGCCCTTCTGATATATAATCGCCATAATAAAGGCCACACATTTGTATGGAATTCTCTCCGCAATACCCATCATTATTGGGCCATTGCAAACGCGGTGGTATATTTAACATGGTACTTACATGGG
>Ga0210396_10006323_pt1 | contig 11367 bp, 9 predicted proteins | sample IncBWH17OmetaG_FD_155466 | JGI IMG/M metagenome (GOLD analysis project Ga0210396, IMG submission 155466) | Forest soil microbial communities from Barre Woods Harvard Forest LTER site, Petersham, Massachusetts, United States - Inc-BW-H-17-O ...
ACTATTCTTTGGCAATCCCCATATACCCTATTCCTGCGAGGTTGTTTCTCCAATAAATGAAGGTTACGCCAGCCTCTTTACAGAAGATTTTCTAAAGTTGAGCGAACGCTCCGAGGGCCTTTTGCATTCCCCTTTGTTTCAAATTGGCGGCACCCCCATTTTAGCGATAAATAAGGAGCAAAAAAAGGACCTCGCTGCTATCTTCCAAAAGATGATTGCGGAGCAGGAAACCGATTACCTCTACAAGGATGAGATCATCAGGAACTATATTAATTTGCTGATTCACGAGGCGCTGAAAATGCAGCCTTCGGAGAGCAATGCACAACAAAAAAACGCAGCTGCACGAATCACTTCCGTATTTCTTGAATTGCTGGAAAGGCAGTTCCCCATCGAAAGCACCGAACAGTCGCTGGAATTAAAAGCTGCCCAGGATTTTGCAAAGCATTTATCCGTACACGTCAACTATTTGAATAGCTCGGTAAAGGAGATCACCGGGAAAACTACTACCGAGCATATTGCCGAGCGGATCATCAGCGAAGCAAAAGCCCTCCTACAGCACACGGACTGGAATATCGCTGAAATCGCCTATGCCCTTGGTTTTGAATATCCTACCTACTTCAACAACTTCTTTAAAAAGAAAACGGGGCATATCCCCAAATCGGTACGTGCTGCCCACCTTTGAAATTTATACTTTTTCCTTTGTTTTCCATTATTTCCGCACTACATCCGTTGTGACCTTTGTATCCTAAATACAAGGGCCATGAACAAAAACAGTATAAAGCACATCTCGCTCGGGGGGCTCGACGTCTCCCGCATAGGGCTCGGCGCTATGTCGATGTCCGGTTATTACAATATCGGTGCAGGCAGCGACGCCGAGTCTATCCGCACCATCCACCGGGCGCTCGACCTGGGTGTTAGCCATATCGATACCGCCGAGATCTACGGTCCGTACACCAACGAAGAACTCGTCGGTCGGGCGATCAAAGACCGCCGACATGCGGTAGTCCTGGCCACGAAGTTCGGTCTCGTCTCGCACTCCGGCGGCGGGCCCGGCGTCATCGACAGCAGCCCGGCGAACATTCGCGCTGCAGTTGAAGGCTCCCTGCACCGGCTTGGCACCGACCACATCGACCTCTACTACCAGCATCGGGTCGACCCGAAAGTCCCCATCGAAGACACCGTCGGCGCACTGGCCAAGCTGGTCGCCGAGGGTAAGATCCGCTACATCGGTCTTTCCGAGGCCGGCCCTGAAACGATCCGCCGCGCTCACCGCGTCCACCCGGTAGCCGCGCTTCAGACGGAGTATTCCCTATGGACCCGGGATCCGGAAGCCTTACTCCTGCCGCTTCTTCGCGAATTGGGTATTGGCTTCGTCCCGTATTCGCCGCTTGGTCACGGCTTCCTAACCGGCGATATCACTTCGCCCGACCAACTCTCCGACGACGACTGGCGAAAGACCAACCCTCGTTTCACCGGCGAGAACTTCCAGCGTAACCTGCGTATCGTCGATGAAGTCAAGGCTGTCGCCGCCGAGACGGGAGCAACTCCGGCGCAAGTGGCGCTGGCCTGGCTGCTGGCGCAGGGTGACGATATTGCCCCGATCCCCGGCACCAAACGGGTCGCCCGCGTCGAGGAGAACATCGCCGCCGACCGCATTCATCTGAGTGCCGGACAGCTCGATCGGTTGAATAACCTCACGCCGGCTGCAGGTGAACGCCACGACGAGATGAATATGTCCGTCATCGACCGATGAAGGCACAAAAATTGCAAAACTGCCCCACACTAATGCGTTTTTTAGTGGGGCGGTCGCGCCGCCATCGGTGAAAGATCGGTAACTTACAGGTAGAGCCAAATCGATCATCATATGGCAGAAAATAACGATAACCATTTCAATGAAGAAGACCTGTCGCATAGCACGCGACGCGGCTTTTTCAAACAGTCGACGGCCTTTGGCGCCATCGCCCTCGCACCCGGCGCGCTGGTGAGGGCAGCGGAGCATCAGTGGGACGAAAAGATCGCCGATGTCTTCGAGAAGATACCGCTGAACCTCGAGGTCAATGGCGTCAAACACAGTCTGAAAGTGGAGCCGCGCACGACCTTGCTGGACCTCTTACGCGAGCAGCTCGATCTCACCGGCACCAAGAAGGGCTGTGACCGTGGACAGTGCGGCGCCTGTACCGTGCATGTCAACGGCGTGCGGATCAACAGCTGTTTATCGCTGGCCGTCGCCAACGAGGGAAAAAAGATCACGACCATCGAAGGACTGGCTAATGGAGAAACCCTCCATCCCATGCAGGATGCCTTTATCCGGCACGACGGGTTTCAATGCGGCTATTGCACTTCCGGGCAGATCATGTCGGCGGTGGCGCTCGTCAAAGAGGGTCGCACAAAGACGCGGGAACAGATCAGCGAGTTCATGAGCGGCAATATCTGCCGCTGCGGTGCCTATTCGAATATCGTAAAAGCTATCGAGGACGTTAAAAACAGTGGGTTATGAATTCCTTTACGTATGTACGGGCCATGGAGTCCGCCGGCGCCATCCGCGCCGTGGGCAGGGAGGGCAATGCCCATTTCCTGGCGGGCGGCACCAATCTCATCGATCTGATGAAGATGGGGGTCGTCACTCCCGAAAAACTGGTCGACATCAATCATCTGCCGCTTAAACGCATCGAGAAAACGGCCACCGGTCTGCGCATTGGGGCGTTGTGTTCCAACAGCGAGGTGGCGGATCATCCGCTGGTGCTCAGGGAATATCCGTTGCTGTCGTTGGCGTTGAATGCCGGTGCTTCGCCGCAGCTGCGCAATATGGCTACCGTGGGCGGCAATATGATGCAACGCACGCGATGTCCCTATTTCTTCGACACGGCGATGCCGTGTAACAAACGCGTTCCCGGCAGCGGGTGCGGCGCGCTGGAAGGCTACAACCGGATGCATGCCATCTTTGGCGCCAGCGACAAATGCATCGCCGTCAATCCAAGCGATATGAATGTGGCGCTGACGGCGCTCGAAGCCACCGTCCATCTGCAGGGGCCCCGGGGCGAACGCCGGCTCCCCTTCGCGGAATTCCACCGGCTTCCCGGCGACACGCCGGAAAAAGACAATATGCTGGAAAAAGACGAGCTCATCACGGCGGTGACGTTGCCGGCGGCCCGGTTCCCCGAACATGTCCACTATCTGAAGATCCGCGACCGGACATCCTATGCCTTTGCGTTGGTGTCGGTAGCCGCGGCGCTGCAAATGGATGGCGGGAATATCCGCGAAGCGCGGCTGGTGATGGGCGGCGTGGCGCACAAACCCTGGCGGTTGACCGCCGCCGAGAGCTTCCTCAAAGGAAAGTCCGCGAACGAGGAGAATTTCCGGCAGGCCGCGCAAATGGCCATGCAAGGCGCAAAGGCGTATGCCTACAATCAATTTAAATTAACGCTGGCCCCGAATGCTGTCGTACAGGCGTTGAAGACGGCCTCGGGGATCACGGCATAATCGTATCGTCATGAACAAGATCGTATTGGGAGAACCGCTCAACCGGGTAGACGGCAAGTTAAAGGTCACGGGCGGCGCTAAATATTCGGGCGAATACAAACTACCCGGACTCACCTATGGGGTGCTGGTGCCTGCGACCATCACCAGCGGCACGGTGATGGCCATGGACACGAAGGCCGCGGAGCGGGCGCCGGGCGTGGTGGCAGTCATCACACCCTTCAACGCACCCAAGGTCCCTGGTTATCAGCCGGGCGCGGCCAAACCTATCCGGGGGTTGAAGCTCTTCAACGACAACAAGGTCTATTTCAACGGCCAGCCGATCGCGCTGGTCGTCGCGGAGACCTTCGAACGGGCCACCCATGCGGCACGCCTGGTCAAGGCGACTTACGAGGAGACGCCTTTTGAGACGAATTTCCCTAAAAACTTCGACAAGGGCGTCGTGCCCAATAACGGACAATACAAAGACTATGTCCGCGGCGAAGCCGACGCCTATAAGAAAGCGCCGGTGGTCGTCGCACAGGACTATAAGCTGCCCAGCGAGATGCACAACCCGATGGAGCTGCACGTGACGATCGCGGCATGGGAGGGCGACGACGTCGTCAATGTCTATACCAAATCGCAGGGCGTCATGGGGTCGCAACGGGCGATCGCCACCGCCTTTGGGCTGGCGCCGGAGAAAGTGCATATCCATTCCCGGTTTGTCGGCGGCGCCTTTGGTTCTTCGTTGCGGACCTGGCCGCATGAGGTCGCGGCGGTACAGGCGGCGAAGCTGGTCAAACGGCCCGTGAAGCTCACGTTGACGCGGGAACAGATGTTCACGCTGGTAGGCTACCGGCCGCTCACGATCCAGAAGATCGGGCTGGGCGCCACGCCCGATGGGAAGCTGGTGGGCATCACCCACGAATCGCATTCGCAGACGGCCGTCTATGAAGAATTCACCGAGAACGCGGTGGCGGTTTCGCGATTCCTTTACGCCAGCCCCAATGCCAATACGCGGTACCGGGTCGTGCCGTTGAATGTAGGCGTCCCCGCGCCGATGCGGGGCCCCGGCGAGGCCACGGGTTCTTTTGCGTTGGAGTCGGCCCTGGACGAGCTGTCGTACAAACTTAATATGGACCCGGTCGCATTACGGCTCGCCAACTATGCAGAGACCGATCCCGAGCGCAATCTCCCCTGGTCGAGTAAATATGTCAAGGAATGTTACGCCCTCGGTGCGGAGCGCATCGGCTGGGACCAACGGCCTGCCACGCCGGGATCGCTGCGCGACGGCGAATGGCTCATCGGGTATGGCATGGGTTGCGGCGCCTTCGGTGCGCATCGCAGTGCCACGACGGTGAGCATCAGGCTGTCGGCCGATGGAATGGTGGTCTTGCGAAGCGCCACCAGCGATATCGGCCCCGGGACGGGGACCGCCATGGTCGTCATCGCCGCCAATACGCTGGGACTGCCCGCGGACAAGATCAAATTCGAACTGGGTGACTCCTCTTTTCCCACGGCGCCCACGCAGGGTGGCTCGCAAACGGTGTCATCGGTAGGTTCGGCGGTACACGATGTCTGTGTCGCGCTGAAACAAAAACTATATGAACTGGCCGGACTGCCGGCGGACAGCGACCGCGAGATCGATTATGGCCGCGTTCTGAAGGACCATAACCTGCCGGAACTGGAGCTTACGCAGGAGTCGAAAAGCGGCGAGGCGGCGCAGAAATATTCCAGCTATTCGTTTAGTGCCCATTTCGCGAAGGTGGCGGTACATCCGCTTACGGGGCAGGTCCGGGTGCGACAGCTGATCGCCGTGGTGGATGCGGGAAAGATCATCAGCCATAAAACGGCCAGCAGCCAGATGATCGGCGGGGCCGTGGGCGGCATCGGCATGGTCCTCACGGAAGAGGCGGTGATCGACGACCGCTATGGCCGGTATATCAACGGCAATTTTGCCGACTACCATGTCCCGGTAAATGCCGATATCCCCGATATCGAGGCCATCTTTATCGACAAGCCGGATCCTTATATCAACCCTATTGGCACCAAGGGTATCGGCGAGATCTCGCTGATCGGCGTCGCCGCGGCCGTGGCCAATGCCGTTTACAATGCGACGGGCAAGCGGGTGCGTGATCTGCCGATCACACCCGATAAGCTAATATAAAACGTAAAACGGCCCCGCAAATGCGGGGCCGCCTTTTTAAACATCACTGGAAATTATCCTTTGATGCATTGTCCATGTTTGCAGCACTCATCACATTTCTGCCCGGTACAATTCTGCTTGGTGCATTTAGTGCAATCCTGTTTCTTGTGTTTAACGCCGCCTGCATATGTCGCAGGGCCGGCGAGTACTACGGCCGTCATGGCCAATAACAATGCCTTTTTCATATAAAATGAAATTAAAATTGAAGTAAATAAATTGATTTAGATGAGGTGTGCGAAGCACATGCCCGCATTAGACGTGTTGCATGCCCGCATTCGGCGGCTTCCAGCAAGAGGCGTGATAGGCGTAAAGGTAGGAAGAGACGTACGCCGGATACTCCAGCGTGGCCGGCTGCGTTTTCGGCGTCGCGACGCCCAGGTCGAGTACCGTTACATAACAGAGGGGACAGTTCAAACAACAGTTTACCGCCATGGCGCCTTTTTTCCCCTCTTTTGGGCAATGCGTTTCGTGGCAGGTTTCCATGGCCTGGCGGCAGCAGATCCTATGAGCTGACTTTGCGGCCGGAGCCGGTTGGTCGCACGTCCACATCATTACCCGCGGCACGGCGGCGTACTCTACCAGGTAGAGCGCAGTGCAGAGGAATAGTATGAACGCCTTATACTTCAATGCCCAAATATACAACTTTCCTATCTTTACCATAAAACAATGTCCACACCAACACTCTATGAATGGGCGGGCGGTGAAGATGCTATCCAGCACCTTTTCCGCACGTTTTATGACAAGGTCCTCCAGGATGATCTGTTGGGTCCCGTCTTTCAACAGATGTCCCCGGATCATCCGCAGCATGTCGCGCATTTCGTTGCCGAGGTATTTGGCGGGCCCAAAAAATATACGGGACAGGATGGCGGCAGTCATGCCGGCATGATCGGCCACCATATCGGCAAGATGCTCGACGAGCAAAAACGCAAACGCTGGATCCAGCTCTTACTCGATACCGCGGACGAGATCGGCATTCCTACCGATCCGGAGTTCCGCTCTTCGCTGGTTGGATACCTGGAATGGGGTACCCGTATCGCGGTGATCAATTCCCAACTCACCGACAACCCTTTGAACGATACCGAGCCCATGCCGTCGTGGGGATGGGGCGAGACCAAGGGGCCGTATCAGCCCAAGGGGTAGCTAAAAGCTTTTTCGATCTGATGCGAGTCTTCCAGCATCATGAATCTCGTGATCACGCCATTTTCAATGGTGAACCGCATACAAAAAGGCTCCTTAAACCTTTTACCAGTTGCCTTTACAGTCCGGCCTGCCTTCCCAAAGACAGCGGCTTCCGTACCATCGATAAACGTATGATCCATTTCAAAATCATCCTCCGTAGTATCATGGGCGGCGATTAGCTGCCGCATAGCGGTTGTCACCTCCCGTTTACCGGCTTTCTTACCCGTCCAGGGCATATAGGGAGATTCGGCGATATAGAAGTATGCATCGTCGGCGAAGCATCGTGCAATCACCTCGGGGTCATTCTGGGCTACTCCCTGGAAAAAGCCTTCCATCACCTGCTGAGTTTGCAGGCCCTCTTTTGATAGTTCCATACTGATAAATTTTACACAAAGCTCCGTAATACCCGTTGGAACAAAATTGACATTTGATTCAAAACCTCTTGACAAATGTCAAGAGTATCCGGCTTGTCCCGGCCTTTCTTATTCAGCTCGCAATAACTTGACCGGATTGGCGCGCACGGCTTCCCAGACTTTGATGCCGGAGGTGACCGCGGCGATGAGGAACAGTACGATCACCGCCCATAGCAGGGAGTCGAGGCCGACGCCCGAGTTGATCTTGAAGATCATATTGATCAGCGTTCGGGTCAGCGCCAGCCCGGCGAGGCTACCCAGCAGGGCGGAAACGGCGAGTATGAGAATATAGCTTTTATTGATCAGGACCAGGATATGCCGCGGACTGGCCCCCACTACTTTCCGTAAGGCGATCTCCTTCATCTTCTTCATCGTGGTGAGCGAGATCAGGGCAAACAGCCCGGTGGCGGTGAGCAGGATGCTCACGATGCCGAACCACCCGAAAATGGTAGCAGTGCTTGCGTTTATCTCATAGGCCTGTTCTTTCACCTGGTTTTGATAAAAAGCGTTGAAGGGCTTTAGTGGAAATAAGGACTTCCAGGCCGAACGCACCTTTTCATGCACGGCTGCCAGGTCCTTTGGCCGGGCGCTGATCAACAGGTAATGAAACCGGCTTTCCCTGCCCAGCCGCATGGCGATGGGCGGAGTAGGTTCGAAGAGGGTGGCGGCGTGGAAGTCCTTCAATACGCCGGTGACGGTGAGTTGGGCGCTATCAATCCTCATCCGTTTGCCGAGGGCCGTGGAAGCGCTCCAACCGTAAAGAGCCGCTGTCTTCTCCGTGATGAGCAGGGCGTTATCGTAATCCGCGTCCATCCCTTTATCGAAACCGCGGCCGGCCGTCAGTTTCAGGCCCATGACGTATGGATAGTCCCTCCCCACTTCCAGGAAATCTACCTCTTTTTTAAAACCCTCGGATTCCGCTGCCAATTGCTTGTAGTCGAAAACGAGGTGGTTGCGGGAGCCGGCCAGACCCGTTATCCCCTGCATGGTCGCTAATTTGTTCTTCATGGCGATATAGGACGTGCTATCGGGGAGGATAAGCGCCATATTGCTTTCGATGTTGTATCCATAGTCGAAGTCCCGCTGGAAGGCCGAATTCCGGGTAAACGCGATGGCCGCCGTCACCGTGATGATAGCGACGGACAACTGTAAACCTAACATCAGCCGGGAGAAGAGGTTACTGCCGCCGAACTTTACCGTGCCCCGGAAGATCGATGTAGGATTGAAACGGCTGAGATAAAAAGCGGGATAGAAACCGGCCAGTAAGGTAGACCCCAGCCAGATCGCGAAGAGGAAGAGCAAGAGGTTGCGGTCATGCAGGTAGTTCGCCTCCACCTGTACACCCGGGAACATGCTGTTAAAGACAGGCAGCCACCAGGTGTTTAAGAGCATCGAGAGCAGGATGGCGGCGAGGACGATCAGACTGCATTCCGCGAGCAGCCGGATCATCAATTGCCGATAGGTGCTGCCCATTACTTTTCGCATCCCGATCTCTTTCAACCTTATCCCGGCGTGCGACACCGTCGTATTGGAGAAGTTCAGGCAACAGGAAAGGAAGATGAGAAAGGCCAGCACAGAGCTAGCATAGGCGGCGGCATCATCGGGCCTGGAGTTGAGATAGTTGCTGTCGATGATATTCGACCAGGAAGCGGCTTGCCGGATGGTGACGAACCGGGTGCCTCTGACCTTCCAGTCCTCCCGGGCCTTGTTTTGTACGGGTTGCCAGGCCGTCATGCCTTTTACCACGGCGGGAACGGCCGAGGGATCGGGAATATAAAAAAAGGCAGCATCCGCAAAAACGCTCCAGTCTTCCGGACCCATCGGTCGCCCATTGCTGTTCAGCAGGTTGTCGAAGGACGTCAGCACCCCAAACTGAAGAGTCGAGTTCATGGGCGGGTTTTCGAGCACTCCACGCACTGTTAGGATACGGGCATAGGTCTCGCCTGCATAGAAGGTGAGTGTCTTCCCGATGGGATCCTGGCTGCCAAAATATTTCTCTGCCGTCTTCTGTGTGAGAAGGACGGTATTGGGATCATTCAGCTCGCTGTTGCCTTGCAACAGCGGAAAATGGAACAGGTGGACGAAGTCGGGATCGACAAAATGTACCTGTTCCGAGAAGGTCTCGCTCGTGTCCTGCCGAATAGTGACAGCCCTGCCTGTATAGCGTGTGGCGGCCTTTATTGCGGGAAACTGCTGCCGGGCCGGCAGTACGGCGGCCATGGGGAAGACCCCTTTCAACCCTTCACCATCCTTTTTATAAGTCAGCGCCCGGTATACCTGGTCCGGGTGGGGCTGGAAATTGTCGAAGCTGAATGCATACCGATACATTTGGTAACCCCATACCATCGATGCGATGCCGATGGCCATGCCGATCATGTTGATGAAGGTGTAGCTCTTGTATCGCCGAAGGTTTCGATAGATGATCTTGAAGTAGTTTGTAAACATGGCAGCCAGTTTATGTAGATGGGGTCAATTTTGCGCCCGAAATAGATGAGATTGATTTGCAAGCACTTGGTGAACGGCAGGAAAAGGGGTTGACCCGTTTGTGATACAGGGGCTGTCCGGTTCCGATACAGGATATTTTCGACTCTAAATGGAGATATCCTTTCTAACCCGGCTCAACGTTTCGGGCGTGATACCCAGGTAGGAAGCCACCATATGCCGGGGTGCGCGGTTGGCCAAATTTGGAAAGGATTCCAAAAAATGCCTATACTTCTCTTCGGCCGTTGATTGGAAAGTATCATTGATGCGCTCGTGCGTGGCATTCAGGCTTCGTTGCAATAAATGGTTAACCAGCTCTTTAAACGCCGGAATTCGTTCACAGACCAGCTCGAAGTTGGATTTACTGATCAGCAATGCAACGGAATTCTCGACCGCTTCAATAAAATAATTGGAGGGGGCGCCCTCCATTAAGCTTTTCCTGTCGGCAATCCACCAGTTTTCCGTGGCAAAGTAAACAGTATGCTCGATACCCTTCTCGTCAACGCTATATTTTCTTACTAATCCTTCACATACAAAGGTGTTAAAACTGCAAACTTCGCCTTCTGTAAGAAGAAATTGGTGTTTGCGAAGTTTTTTGATCATACTCATCGATTCGATAAGTTTATAGTCGCTTTCCGCAAGGGCTATTTTATCTTCCAGGTATTTTCGGAATCGCTCGAACATACCGCTAAAATTACAAAAACCTCCCCAATAAACGAACAAAACGGCGGCCGCCAGACCATGGTCGTGGCGGCGCCGCTATTAATTAAAGCGACCTGTGCCCTCTTGTTGCCGGCGACCGGAAACAACTATCCTCGAACCCGGTGTTCTGATGGTGTTGTCATGCCAGTAGCCCTCCATCTACGCCAAGCGATGCACCGATGAGGTAGGGTGATTTATCCGAGCCCAGGAAAACGATGGCCTGGGCAATTTCTTCCGGTTGCCCCACCCTTCCCATGGGAACGGTGGATATCAGCCCGTCATAATTCTCCTGGGTGCCGGTAAAACGCTTAAGCATTCCGGTCTCGGTGGTGCCAGGGGCAACGACGTTAACGCGCACCCCCGTGGTGGCCAGTTCCAGGGCTACGGATTTTGTGATCCCTTCCACTGCATGCTTGCTTCCTACATAGATCGAGGCACCGGCCGCGCCGATGTGGCCATACGTCGAAGTGATATTAATGATACTTCCGTGACCCTGCGCCTTCATCACCCGCACTTCATGTTTTAGGCTTAGCACGACGCCCAGCACATTGGTATCAAATGTCTCGGCATAGCTATCAGCGGTTTGATCCGTGATCGGCCCCGGTGTCCCTTCGACACCTGCGTTATTCACAGCCACATCGAGGTGGCCAAACCGTGCGATCGTCTGATCCACCAGGCTTTCTACTTCCTTCTCATAGCGGACGTCCGTCTTGATAAATGCAGCCGCTACACCTTTAGCGCGGAGCTCGGTCTCCAATTGTTTACCGGCTTCCTCCCGTCGTCCGGCGATTACTACCGTAGAGCCTTCATCAGCAAAGGCAAATGCTGTCGCCCGGCCGATCCCCGTAAGCGCGCCGGTGATCAACACCACGCTGTCTGATAATTCCCGTTTGCCATTTTGGCTTTTTGTTGTCTTGCTCATCCTGGTTG
>Ga0210396_10006326_pt1 | contig 11363 bp, 7 predicted proteins | sample IncBWH17OmetaG_FD_155466 | JGI IMG/M metagenome (GOLD analysis project Ga0210396, IMG submission 155466) | Forest soil microbial communities from Barre Woods Harvard Forest LTER site, Petersham, Massachusetts, United States - Inc-BW-H-17-O ...
ACTCGCCGGCGAGCGTCGCGCCAGCGGATGCTCGATTCCCTCACTCGTGCTCATGCCCGCTCGATTTTCACGTTGATCGGCAACTCGAGGATTCCGCCGCTGCTTGTCCCGTGAACGACCACGGAGGTCATGTCCTCCACGAGCGCCAGCGCATTCTCGCCGGTGCCCTCGCGGGCGAGTGACGGCGTCAGCATGTAGCGGCTCGGCGTCAGCCAATTCGGTATCGCAAACGTGACGATGACACTCTCACCGGCTTTGAATGATCCGCTTGCGCCGCCGTGCTGGTCTGAACGTGCGACGACGATCGTGTGCCCGAGCTCGGTACGCAGCGTGGCTGCGAAAACGGGATCGCTCAGATCCTCGCCGAAGCGGACCTCGAAGCACATGCTCAAGGCGTCCTCCTGACTAGCGCTCGTGACTCGTTCGCCGGCTGCGCTCTGGAACCACGCCTCGGCGATTGCCGTACCACTGGCGGTTGGCTCCTCCGGGGCCTCGTGCGGAAGCTGTCCGAAGTTCAGCTTGTGATACGCGCGCCCAATGGCCCGTGGTTCTCCGATCTGAACCAAGTCGCCTCGCTCCATCAGCAGCGCACGTGTGCAGAAACGCTCGACCGAGTACATGTCGTGTGAGACGAACACGATCGTCTTCCCTTCACGCTTGAGTCTGAAGAACTCTTCAAAGCACTTCTGCTGGAATGCGGCGTCGCCGACGGCCAGCACCTCATCGATCAACAGGATCTCCGCATCGACCTGGATCGCCGTTGCGAAGGCGAGTCGCACGAGCATTCCCGAGGAATAGTTCTTCAACTTGAGATCGATGAACTCCTCGAGCTCGGCAAACTCGATCACCTCGTCAAAGCGTGCGCGCGCCTGGCGGCGGCTCAAGCCGAGCATGATCGCGTTGATGATCACGTTGTCCCGAGCCGTCAAGTCCATGTTGAACCCGACTCCAAGCTCGATGAACGGCGACAGTCGCCCAGCAATCGAGAGGCGGCCCTGATCTACGCTGTAGATGCCGGCGATGCACTTCAGCAGCGTGCTCTTGCCCGAGCCGTTGCGACCGACGATGCCGAAGAACTCGCCCTCGGCGATCTCGAGCGTTATGTCTTTGACTGCATGCAACTCGTCATAGTCGGTGGAGCGCAGCGGGTGCAGCATTCGCTCCTTGAGCGTGGAGTACTGCTGGTGGGGCAGGCGAAATGTCTTGCTGACCCCGTCCAAGGATATGGCGATCGGACTCACCGGGGAGTTGGCCGCCGACTCGACGGGAGAGGCTGCGGCGGTGGTTGCTGTGGTCGACAAGAGCATGTGAACGCTAGCAATCGGCGCCCCGGTGGCAAGGAGCTGGCGGGTCGGTCAGGCGCGCTGGAGCACGTAGACGTCCTGGTTCTCCTGGTTGCGTCCAGGGGCAAACTCCAGAACGCGCCAGCGCGGGCAGAGTTGCGTAAGGACCCACTCTGGGCTGAGGAAGGCGGTGCCCCAGTCCGGGTTGACGACGCCCCAGTCTCCCTTCTCCCCGAACTCGGGGGCGTACCAGTGGCCGTCGCGGTAGAGGGAGTCGCGAATCTCCTCCGACTGCTCAACGGTGCGCAGCTCGTTGATGGCGTAGTGGGCGATCGACGTGAGGCCGTGGGTTGTGCACAGCAGACAGCCGTCGGGTCGTAGCAGCCTGTGCATCTCGTCGAACCAGCGCAGCCCGAGGCCGGGGGCGAAGTGCGACCAGATCGAGATCGCGTAGATGAGGTCGAGCGAGCTGTCCTCCAGGGGCAGCGGGGGAACGTCCTCGCTCACAAAAAAGTCGATACCGGCAAGGCTCTCCGAGGCCCACGCTATGGCGGGCTCGTTGGGATCACAGCCATACCAGTGGATCCCGGGACAGGCGGCAGCCAACACTCGCACTACGCGCCCAGAGGAGCAACCGAAGTCAAGCGCGCTGTGCATCTCGGCGATCTCCACCCCAGCGCTTGACAGAGCGTCGAGGATCAGGTCTGCCTCATAGAGCCCCCCAGCTGCAGCCAACGGCCCACGAGCCATGACGTGCACGTCCTCTGGTGGCTGCACGCCCAGTAGGCCGGTCTTCTCAGTCAGCCCCTCAGCTCCAAGCCACGCGCCAAAAGCCAGCAGAACCTGTCGCTGTGCGCCTGCATCCGCTGTGTCGGCGTAGTGCTGCCATGCGCCGGGCGTATCCCGGATCGACTGCTCGATTGCTGCGATGTCCTCTGCGCTCAGGCGCTCATGCAAAAGACGGGTCGCGGGCGCGGACTCGCAGGCAAGCTGTCCAACGGCGAGCTCGCCACGCGCAAGATGCCCAGGGTCGGCCGGTGGCCCAGGGTCGGCCGGTGGCGGCTCAGATGGCAGCGGGCCACTGTCCACGCTCGCCGTGGGCGACTGACGATCGTCGGAGGCCCCAGGGGCCACAGTAGTTCGATCGGTCTGCGCGAAATCCGTCTTCTGACCGACCAGTGATCGCAGGCGCCGCCAACTATTGAGTCCGCTCACGAGCGTGAAGCTACCAGGCGCCTGGTAGCAAGGGCCATGCGGGCGCCAGACGGTGCTCGGGTCGCTCTGCAGCCCTCAGAGACCCGCAATTCGCGCTGAGCGCTGCGATATCGTCCTCGTTCCTACGGCGCAGGAGTCGTCCATCACGGGAGTCAAATCAATGTTCAAGCGAGTCTGCCACCGGCGATCGAGCACAGGGAAGCGCGCGTGAGCGCGCGACGTCGTGCAGCGGCTCCCCGTCTAATCGATTGGACTGGTGAGCGGTGCGTCCCCTGGGCGCCGGATATACAGGTCATCTACGAGCACTTTCATCGTTATCTGTGGGCAGCGGGCTTGGTGGAAGGTCGCAAGGTGCTCGACCTCGGCAGCGGCGAGGGCTTCGGCGCTGCGATCCTCGCCGAGTCTGCCACGCAGGTGGTGGGCGTAGACGTCGATGCACGAACAGTCGAGCACAGTCGCCTCAACTACGCTGCGACAAATCTTGAATTTCGGGTAGGCACGGCGCTCGACCTGTCTGACTTCGAAGCAGGGTCCTTCGAGGCCGTGGTCGCCTTCGAGATCATCGAGCACGTCAAGGACCAGGAGCGCGTGCTTGCCGAGGTAGAGCGACTACTTGCGAACGACGGGGTATTGGTGATTTCCACACCGGACCGACGGTTGTATAGCGAGGTCACCGGTCAACGTAACCCTTTCCACGAGCAGGAGTTGGGGATCGAGGAGTTTCACGAATTACTGGCCAAGTCCTTCCCCTACATCGCGAGTTGGGGCCAGCGGACCATCACTGGCTCTCATCTCAACACCCTCAAGCGCCCGAGCGGTGAAGGTGCAGCCGAACAACAGGATTTCTACATCGAGCGCTCGGGTGACGAGTGGCGCTTGGCAGGTGATCCCGCCGCGCTCTATGTGGTAGCTCTGGCGTCGAAGGTCGCGCTGCCGGCGCTGGCAGACACTTCGACGTTGGCCGACTGTGGTCTTGAGCTGCTGCGTGGCAAGGAACGCCAGGCCATCGAGACAATCGTCGAGCGAGACGCTGCGCTTCAACGGCACGATGAGCTAGCTCACACACTTGAGCGTGAGCGCGCCGAACATGGTCATCAGCTGCGCGAGCAGGAAGCACGGGTTCTGGAAGAGATCAGTCAGCGTGACCGCGACATAGCGCGTGGACAAGATGACATTGTGAGGTTGCGTGCTGAGCTTGCCTCGCGCGAGGCAGATATAGCTCTGCGCGAGGTTGAGCTCGGCACGGCTAGGCAGCTTAACCGTCGTACCGAAGAGTCCATTACATGGCAGACATTCCAGCGGCTGAGGACCAAGCTGTACAGCGTGATCGGCGAGCGTTCGATACTTGCTCGCCTCCTGCGTGTGTCGCTGAGGGTCGGAGGGAAAGCTCTGATTAAACAGCCGAGATCTATCGATGAGGCGACTGGCGGGGACGGCGATCTGAATGCCCGGGTGAATAACGGTGTAAATGAAAGCGCCGGATGGATCTCGATGCCCGAGTATGAGAATCCCAAGGTTTCGTTGATCATCCCGCTTTACGCCCATGCCGAGCTCACGCGAGCCTGTCTGACCTCCATTCGTGACAACACCACTCATATCAGTTACGAGGTCATCCTCGTGGAGGACGCGGCCGACGAGGAGACCAAGCGCCTACTCGACGGCGTCCATGGCGCGAAGATCATCCGCAACGAGAAGAACCTCGGCTACCTACGAAGCATGAACCGAGGAGCGAGCGTTGCACGCGGTCGTTGGCTGGTCCTATTTAATAACGACACCGAAGTGACGCGTGGCTGGCTTTCGGCAATGGTCAATTGCGCGGAGTCAGCTGAGGATGTGGGCGTAGTTGCGCCTAAGTTCGTCTATCCAGACGGCAGTCTCAATGAGGCAGGTGGAATCATCTGGCGCGACGGAACCGGTGTCAATTACGGGCGCGGCGACTCGCCCGATCTCTTTCAGTATGAGTATCGGCGCGAGATCGACTATGGCTCGGCTGCTGCGCTGATGGTGAGCGCGGACCTGTGGAGGGCTACCGAAGGGTTCGATGAGCGCTATCTCCCTATGTACTACGAGGACGCCGATCTCTGTTTCGAGGCGCGCGAGCGTGGCATGCGAGTGCTGTACGAGCCTCAAGCGGTCGTAGTTCACATCGAGGGCGCAACCGCTGGCAACGATGCCGAGTCCGGTCACAAGCGCCACCAGGAAGAGAACAGGCCGAAGTTCGTAGCAAAGTGGCGTCATCGTCTAGAGGCAGAGCAGATGCGCTCAGCGCAGACCAACGTGCGGACAGCAGCGAACAGGCATCGCGGACGTCACGTACTCGTGATAGATCACCGTGTTCCGATGTGGGATCGTGATGCCGGGTCGCTGCGGATGTTGCGGATCATGCAAGCATTGATCGAACTGGACGTTCGCGTGACTTTCATGCCCGACAATCTGACGCCTCTGGAACCTTATACGCGTGATCTGCAGCGCATGGGCGTCGAGGTGCTTTATGGCCAGCTAGACGTCAACGCCGAGTTGGCCACCGTCGGACCCAAACTGGACATGGTTATCCTAAGCCGTCCTCATCAGGCAGGTCGTTGGTTGGATGTTGTGAGGGAGTTCGCCCCCTCGGCAATCGTCGCCTATGACACTGTCGATCTCCACTGGCTTCGCGAGGCGCGGCGGGGTACACTCGCCTCCTCAACCGGTCTGTTGGATCTGAGCAACGGCAATGTCGACTTGATCGCTCCGAAGGCACGAGCCCTGCGTCATTTGGAGCTTGCGATGATCCGGGCAACGGATGCGACGATCGTTGTCAGTAACTGTGAGCGTGAGCAGGTTGAACAGGACGTGCCCGAGGCAAAAGTGCTTGTGATTCCAACAGTGCATGACGTCGAGTCGTTCGTGGCGCCGATCGAGAATCGGTCTGGCGTCCTTTTCGTCGGTGGCTTTGAGCACCACCCCAATGTCGACGCCGCCGTGCGTTTGGTGAGGCAGGTAATGCCGGCTGTATGGCGTGAGCTCAAGGACGTGCAGGTCACGATCGTCGGTTCTGATCCGCCACCCGAGGTAACGGCGCTCGCCTCGCCGCTTGTGGACGTTACGGGTTGGGTAGAGGATCTTCAGCCGCTGTTGGACAAATCTCGACTCATGCTCGCCCCGTTGCGCTTTGGTGCAGGCTTGAAGGGCAAGATCACGCAGGCACTCGCCGCTGGCCTGCCGGTAGTTACAACCCAGGTTGGCGCTGAGGGGCTTGAGGGTGAAGAGGGCGAGTTCCTACTGGTGGCAGAGGATGCAGAGGCCCTGGCCGCCCACGTTGTTCGCGTGTACCGCGATGACGAGCTCTGGCGAGGTCTCTCTCACTCCGGACAAGCCTTGATCGCCCAGCAATGCTCGACCGAGCTTGTAGCCGATCGACTACGGCAGCTGCTCGAGATTGTACCTACCACACCTGTCGACGCCGTACATCTCTGACAGACCTTCGTAGCCCCTAACTGGCTGGCTCAGATGGATCACGGGCAGACTGACGGCAGGCGGTCAATTGCTGCAGAAGTTATCTTGGCTCCCTCGCCGGGACTGATCGTGACCTCGGCGCTTGTGGCGCCTGATGGAGCGGTTGCATAGATTCGCTGGGTAAGCCCCGGAACAGCCTCTCCGGGCTGGACATCGTCGGCGGGGTTGTTACCGACAAATTGGATGAGTACGGGGGAGGTGCCGCCGCCCTCTGCTTGTCTAACTGTGACGGCCAGGGTCTCGCCGGGGCATACGTGGACGACCCTCGTGACGCTGGTGGTAAGAGCCGTCGTTCTCGCTGTTCCCCAACAGGAGGACACCGTGTTCGTGATCCTGTCGCAGGCTGAAAGTGGATCCAAAGCCGGGGGATGACCTACAAGTCTATAAAGATCCCAACCCCGCTCGCTGAATTCGATCTTGCCATGCGTTGTGATGGCCTGTGAGAGATAATTGGGCTCGTTCAGCAGGCGTTCGGCTTCGGTGACCATGATCCAATCGATTCCCAATCTACGTAGTCCATCGTATGCTTGGTCGCCGGTGCTTGGGGTTATGCCGGAGATCTCAATCAATGGCAGGACTTCATATTTCAGGTTGTAGAGATCGCGTTCCTGCGTAAGCCACACACGCTCGAATGCGTCAGAGGCCATCCGTGCGTGGGGGGGCGCCAAACGGTTGAATTCCAGGATGGCGGGACGCTCTGTGAACTCCGCGTTCTCGTAGCTCGATGCCTTCCAGCGCCCGATTGCTGCATAGAGAGGGGGCTTATGGGTGGGCACGTTCCAGAATTGCGAGATGGTCACTGGAAAGGATGAAATCGTTGCAAGCGTCGCACCCAAGATCGCCAGTATCCGGCCGCGTCGTCCGATGGTGACATCGGACGTGAGCATCAGTACGAGCGCCACTGATACGAATCCGATTGGGAGCAGGTAGCGCAGGTAGCGAAAGCTGACCCACCAGAATATTGTTGCGGGAATCAGGGCTATCCATACTATCCGGGCAGCCTTTGACCGATCGCGTCCAAGCCAACCCAAGAGAATCGCCAAGACGATGGCGCCGATGAGTACGCCAAAGGCGCCTGGAGGAGCATCCTCAACCATGAGCTTCGGTTCGACGACGGCCTTCCAGATACCGGTTATGGGTCCAAAGGATCCTGGATGAGGCCAGAATGGAAAGTTGAGTTTTTCGTTGATTGGCAGCCAGTATCTGCTGCGAAAGACGTTGTTGTAAGCCGGAAGGATCGGATTTCCAGTGTCAATCCATCGGAGCACAAGCGGAGGCAGTCCTGTGATCGCAGCTCCGAGCGCGGCGTAGCGAAAGCGGAGCGCCGTCGACCCTGAGGCGCGGCCGGCGACCACCCAGCCAAGCAGCAAGAAGGCGAACAATGGGATCAGATGTAGCTTGAGCGATGGGCCAGAGCCGCCCATAAGGCCCAAGGCAAAAGCGAGACCGCGAATATTGTGTGTGCTTGGGGTGCGTAGCGACTCAACCACAGCCACGCAAAACGCAAGTGCGCAAAGCGCAAGCAGGAGATCGTCGTCAGCCGTACTTGCCTGCCAGAACAGGTGTGGTGTCACGGCTATCGCCAGAGCTGCAAGTGGCCCGAGCGCGCCTTGGCGGCGTCCCCACCACCACACTGCTGTCACGGTGAACATGAGACCCAGCAGTTGCAGGTACCTCCCGACTCCAGTCGCTCCAAGCAGATGGCCGTTGGTGGCAAGCACTTGAAACCAGCCGGTAATCGCGTCCTGGACATGTTGGACGATCGAGCCGATATGCCCGGTCCTCGCCCACAATTCAGGCAAGAACGCCTTCCCATACAGAGCGTCATATTGAATCTCGGGCGCAGCTGTATAAATGGCCGCCCAGCCGCAGGTGAGCAAGATCAGGCCCGCGCTTGCAAGGCTGGTGGAGGATCTACCCAGCTCGTTTGCTATCGAGCTTCGATGTGCCAAGACGCGGGCGGAAAGACGCACAAGTCCGATCACCCCAATGAGCACAAATAGGACCCCAACCGTCCACCACTTCACCAGCGACAGGCGTCCTAGGGCGATCAAGCCCAGACTCCATGGCCCTATACCGGCAAGCCATGCCACCAGCGCGATCCGAGACAAAGAGTCTGCGCCAAGGCGGCGCAGCAATCGCTCGCCTGTGTCCCACAGTGCCGCCATGGTCAGGACGGCGGTCACCATCGCCAGGATCTGACCACCTGGAATGGCTGTAGCGAGCAGAATCGCAAGCAGATACGTGGCGGGACCCAGGACTGCCAGCCATCGCCATCGTCCCGGCGCGGTGATCGCGACAACAGCTATGAGGATCGCTGCCACCGCGTTCGCCCATACGTACTTGTGTGCTGCAAGCGCAGAGAAAAGGCCGTCAGAGTGCAGCACGTGCCATCCCGAAAGCATTTGAACTACCAGTAGAACGAGGCAAGTCGCCCCTACGAGGATGGCGAGCCAGCGAGTCTGGCTTCCGAGCCGGTCTGAACGGACGGCCGGTGCGTCGTTATGCGAGATCTGCCGAGGGGGCGCCTCGTCAGTGCCCACTTCAACCATATGCACGCTGTAGTCTGAGTGCAGATACGAGTTCCAGCGGCAAGGGCAGAGCAAATCGGCAATGCACGTCGGCGCAGGCTAGCGTATGTATGGCTATGTTGACACTGACCTTCGATCTAGAGGACAATCGCTCATCTCCTGCGCAGGAAGTTCGGTTTGCTCGAATGACGGAACGGTTCATGGCGTTCCTGGACGATATTGGGGCCCGAGGCACCTTCTTTGTGGTCGGGGAGCTGAGCGCTCTCTGTGCGGGACTGATCCGCGATATCGCGGAGGCAGGACATGAGATCGCTCTACATGGCTTGCGCCATGTAGCCCTCGGCGAGGTGGGCCCAGGGCGGCTCCGCGAGGAGCTTCAACGCGGTCGCACAGCGATCGAGGACATATCTGGCATGCCCGTGTCCGGCTTTCGGGCTCCGATCTTCTCTCTGACGCCCGCGACCGCCTGGGCGATCCAGGAGATCCAAGCTGCTGGGTTCGAATATTCCTCAAGCGTCCTCCCTGGGGCCAGTCCCCTACATGGCTGGCCTGGCGCGCCACGCAAGCCCTTTCACTGGCCCGGTGGACTGCTCGAGCTTCCCTGCCCACTCGTGGGGAGGGGGCGTTACGCAATTCCGTTTCTGGGCGGTGTCTACCTACGCTACCTGCCCCCGCGCGTCGTGGCCACAGGTGTTCGGCGGCTGGAGGAGGAGATCTGTGCATGGAGCTATCTGCATCCATACGACCTGGATGCCAGCGAGCCGTTCTTCGTCTTGCCTCATGCTGGGTGGCTGACGAGCAGGATCGTTCATGCACGTCGTGGAAGCACGCTCGACCGTCTGCGTTCAGCGGTCGAGGCTGGAGGAGGCGCTGGTCCGCCGTTGGGTCATATCGCATCCACGCTGTCCTTGACGCCTTGCTTCGGGCCCTGACGGCAGGTGGCTCGTGCGGCGCTGCGGTCGGCTCCACTGACGTCCGCGGAGCCATGTCCTTGAGACTAGATAGATTGAGAGGGTCGGCGGCTTCCAACGCCGAGCCAGGGCGGAGGGAACGGTCTGCAGGGTTTGACACGGATCACTCCAGAGAGCTATCCACAAGGTACGGTTGTGTCGATTGTGAATCACAAAACGCTATCTGAGAATGGAGGGAATAGGATGGCCCGAACGGCATCGTGGCTGCGAATATCCCTTTACTCGAAGATGAGGCCGCAGCTCAGGTGGATTAGACGGCTTGCCGGCTCTGTGTGGTTTCGCGCTTTGTTCACTCTTGTTCTGCTCGGAGTTGTCGCGGCCCAGATCGACTGGAAGCAGATGGGGGAACAGATACGTCATGGTCATCCAATTGATTTTTTGGCGGCCATCGCTCTGGTATTGGCTGCACTGGTGATCGGCGCCTGTAGGTGGTGGCGGTTGCTATGGAAGGCAGATGTGCAGCTCGGTGTGTTACCGCTTGCCCGCATCTACGCAATTTCAACCTTCTCTAACACCTTTCTCCCAACGGCGGTGGGGGGCGATGTAACCCGGGCGTTGCTAGTGGTGAGACGTGGGCCGCTCTTGACACGGACAGCATTGACGATTGTGGTCGACCGAGTGGGTGGCCTTGTTGGACTCATCGGTATGGCGTGGATAGCATTCCTGTTTCAGCCGACCACTGTGCCTCATGGGGCGAGAATCTTCTTGACGTGGGTGACAGCTGCAGTGCTAGTAGGATCATTGCTGGTACTGGCGGCTGTGCTCAAGGGTTCAGGTCCTGTGCGGTCTCTGGTGCCGCGCAGATTGATGTCGGTAGCAAGCCAATGGCGCTCGCTCCTGCGAGGTTACGTGAGCGATCCTGTGACGATGTTTATGCTCATAGCCTTGAGCTTGCTCTACCAAGCACTGATATCACTACAGCTTGTAATGCTCGCAAACGCGATCGATGTCCATCTGTCGTTCGCGACTGCGGCCGTCGTCTTGGCATTGGTGACAGTCGTAACGCTAATCCCGATTTCAATCGGCGGTTTCGGTGTTCGTGAGGGTTCTTATGTCGTTCTGCTCAGTGGAGCTTCAATAGCGGCGACAGAAGCGACGCTCATCTCTGTACTGTCGGTCGCGACCCTGTTTATCGCAAGCCTTCCGGGTGCTTTCATGTTGGCGCACAGCGGAGTAAAGCCGGCATTTGAGGTGGCGCCGCTTTGAGTACCGAGGCTGTGATTGTGATGGCAGGCGCCGTTGCCCTGATGACCTCTACGTTCGTGCTCGTACGCCGACGGATGCTGTCGATCCGTTACGGCCTGGGATGGCTGACGGTTTCGATCATAGGCTTCATCGGAACTCCGCTGTTGAGCATCGCTGCGTCGAAGGTTCGCCCTTTGGGCTTTACACCGACCGGGTTCTCGCTGGGGATCCTGATTGGCTTTCTGGGCCTAATCTGTCTACAGCTGTCGATCTCGTTGTCCGGCTTGCACCGCGCAATCCAGGATCTCTCCGAGCATGCCGCCCTGGTTGAGCAGCGTGTGAGCGAGCTGGAGCAAAATCCTTCGGAGACTCACACTGAAGTTCATGTGAGCAAAGCGGGCTGGTGAGTATGGACGGACACAGCCGCGTGTTGCTCGTCATGCCCGCGCTCAATGAGGAGCGAAGTGTAGCTGCGGTAGTCCAGTCGGCTCGCCTACTGGGCTACGATGTGTGCGTCGTAGACGACGGTTCGGTTGATCGTACAGCCGATCGCTCCGAAGAAGCCGGTGCCCGTGTTCTTCGTCTGCCAGTAAATCTTGGAGTCGGTGGGGCGCTGCGCTGTGGGTTTCGGTGGGCCTTGGATCGGGGTTATGACGTCGTCGTACAGGTCGATGCTGACGGTC
>Ga0210396_10006328_pt1 | contig 11359 bp, 10 predicted proteins | sample IncBWH17OmetaG_FD_155466 | JGI IMG/M metagenome (GOLD analysis project Ga0210396, IMG submission 155466) | Forest soil microbial communities from Barre Woods Harvard Forest LTER site, Petersham, Massachusetts, United States - Inc-BW-H-17-O ...
ATTCCCGGCCGGGCGATCGCCGCAGAGAGTTGATCTTCAAACTCCGCTCGATTCTCTACCTTTCCGTTTATGCCAAGCACCAGAATATTCTGGAAATGCGCGCCGGAATAACTGGGGTTCTTCCAAGTGAACACGAACTTCGAAGATTTGCCATTCACAAATGTCAGCCCTGCGAGCGCCGCTAGAATGAGGACCGCGTGTTTTCTCAATTTGCTTCTCCTGTGGCGGGCACATTCTATGCGATTCTGCGCGGACCGCCGGACCTCATCGAGCGTAAGGCCAGCGTCGGCACCATGCCGCTCCGTAGCCTAGAAAGACCAACCAATTCCGGAGCTCACTCCCAGCTCATTTCGCTTGGCGGTCGCGGGGGGTCTACTATCGAAGTTATCCCAGAACGTGAACGCCAGATGAAAGTTATTTCTAAGCTTGATCGTGAGTGCATTATTCGTTGTCACGCGAATGCGGCCGGTGTCGGTCAAACCCGGAAATGTCAACAACTGCGAATCGAATTCCCCGAAATTGAAGCGAATCATGCTGTACTGCAATCCGACCAGAGCCTCGGCGCTCTGGTTCGTGGGTTGTGCCGCAGTGACGTCAAAGGACTCGTTAACGAAGACAACGCCTGCAATCCATGAAAGGTTGGTATTGGTGGTCCGTTTCAAGTAACGCCCGTAGCCGCCACCGAGAGTCGTGCGTAAGGTCAGGTCTTGGCGGCTGCTGTGCAGAAAATCGGACAGAGCTAGAAGGTAGGAATTTCTGTTCAGATACTTGGCGAATGTCGTCTGAAAATCTTGACGATTTGTCTTGGACGCTCCCGCCTGACCGCCGAACGTGGAGTCGTACGCGGTCGTGACCTCCCAGCCCGCGGTCCGATATGCGGCGTTCGTGTTGACGTCCAATGCCGTTTGGCTATTGCCACTGGAGTAGCTGTAGCCAAGATCCATCGATCCTTGCAATTGTCTCCAGAAAGTAGGCTTTTTCGTTTCCATGCTCACTATTTCTGCCGAGGGTATTTGTACCTCTTCCGTCGCTTCACGAATCAGGAAATCCGTCTCCTTGGCATTTTCACGTGAGACCTTCTCGATTTTTCCTTCTATTCTCTTGCCGTTGTTTAACACAATCCGGTAAGTAGCAGTGCTCTGGACCGACTCCACCTGATTCCAATCAAGCGCGATAGTACCGGATACGTAATCCGTCTCCAGGATGAGTAATCCGTTTTGCAGTCGCTTTACTTGTCCCGTGAAATGATCTCCGTTGTTCATCACGACGACGTCGTTTCGTTTCGCCTGAGCCGAAGAACATAGAAACGCTACAAGCATCGTTAAAAATAAAATGCGAGTAGTCTGTGGGAAATTAAGCAATCGAACGATCATTTTTCGACTCCTGCAGCCACACGAGGTCGGGGATAAGTCCAAAGTCGCGAGTAAACGCGGCTGCCCTGTCCGGCGATCGCTTGGGGCAGGTGCTACCTTGGGCATCGTTCGATCGCCTCACGTGAATTCGGCCCAGCCAACCCTAAGAAAACCCCGGCACAGCGATGGCATCTGATTGCGTCAGAACGCCTCGCCAACGCCCATGCCGAACGTGTGACCATCCCTGCCCTGCGCGATGTCGGCTCGCAGATTGACGTGGTACTTTTGACTTAGCGCAAATCGCAACCCCCCACCGCCGCTCGGCAGGAATTTGCCGCTTTGCACCCTTTGTAGCAGTTGACCGCCGCCGGGAATCGTTCCACCAAGGCCGCCAAACACGACTAATCCGAACCTCTTGGGCAAGACCAGGCGATACTCCAATTGTGTTGACGCGGTCTCGCGAGTGAAATATTTCCCCGCGATATAGCCTCGCAATTGATTGTTGGTTCCGTAGATGCAATTCCCGTAGAAGGGTGGTGCGCCGCTGGTCGCGCAGAAAACGGCGTCGTAGGCCAGGACTTGACGCGGGCTCAGACTCCAAAATTTGGAGAACTCAGTTTTGTAGGACTGGTACGAATACTTGCTGCCTAATCCCTGAGAAAAGAAATCAGATGTGAAGGTGAAAAAGGTTCCGCCGAGTGGATAAAAGTGGTTGGGCCGGGTGTCCCTGGTCAGCCGTGCGCCGAGGGAAGTGAGATTGCTGTGCAACCCAACTTCCGGTGGAATCGGAACGCTGCTGTTGCTATTGGGCGCGACAGTAACAAATGACCGTCCTGTTATAAATCGAGGGCCCACAAAAAAATTCCATCCGACACGGCGCAGGACCTCGCCAAAGAACGCCTCGCCGGTTTGTACGAGAGGAAGCTTAAGGTTCGAGGCAATGCCGGTACCGTAAATGTTGTAGTCCACGTTGCCATGGACGAAACCCGATGTGATCTCCCAGGTATTTTCCTTCAGGAAGAGTTGTCCGCCGACGGCGAAGCCGCGAGTGCCATTGTTGGTAATCAGACCGGCTGCGCCAATGGTAGATGGCGGGGAAACTTTGTCCTTCGTGCTGAACGGAAAGATGTAGCCAAGCACCGGAATAATTCCCGAACCGACAGCCGGGCTCGATATTGGAAGAGGTGCGACAACAATCGCTCCTCGTTCCTCGATCTTGTTCTTTTTTTTCGGCGGTTTCTCGAGCTTCGCAGACGCTGTCGACTGCGCGTCTTGCGCTGCTGCCTTCGGCGCATTCTCCTGTGACGCTGTAGGAGCCGATGACTGCTCGACTCGCGTATTCTCTTGAGCAAGACAGGGCATGCTGATTGCGAGATATCCCAGGCAGGCGAGCAAAACGCTCAGATAACGTTTGGGCCAAGTCGTCGATCTGGGGCCGACCTCGGATTTTAGTGGTGTGCTGCTAGCGATTTCCATGTGATCGGCTTTATCGGCACAAACGGGCGTTTCCTGGAACTATGCCTCAGTTCCAAGTTAGAGCTTCTAACGCGCGGCACCGTGCGCTTTGCAGCCCTCACGTAAATCGCGACGCGAAGGGCAGTGATCAGGTGACGAGCGGGTATTCCGATCTTTGCAGCCATTACTCCGCAAGGCGCGACCGACTCAGCTCGCTAATCGGGTTCCTCAGGCGTAAGAGGTACATGTCCCTCAGTAAATGCAGAGGCACACGCACCCTGAAGCGACCCGCATCGAAGCACCTCGTACTGGACGCACGCAACCCGCTGCAAGCTAATGGTTACAGGTAGATAGTCGGAGACAAAAGGCACCGTTGAACATTGTCAGAACTACCAGTTCGATGTGAAGGAACAACAGGATTGATTCCGACACCGCGGGTTCGGGAGATTGACATCTGGCCCGGTCCACAGATCTGGAAGAAACGCAGTTTGAAGTGGGTATCGGCTGTTTGCCGTGACCTGTAAGTTTTGACAATTGAGCCATCGTGACCCCCGACTTATCTTAGGAGGGATTTCGACGCAATTCGCTCCAAGCTCGGACCTTGTGCTCAAGCGCCCGGCGACCTTTGGCCAGAGCATTCGTTGTGAGCTGAAACGCGGCCAAGTTAGCGGTGGAGAAAACAATGAATCGGAAGATTGCAATGCTAGGGCTGGTGCTGTTGGCGTTTTCGCTGGAAGCGGGAGCTCAAGAACAAAGCGCGCCTTCCCAGCCCAACCAGTCGATTTACCATGTCACGATGGTAGGCAAGACGGTAACGGCAATCAATTACCAGCACCGGAGCGGCTCTACGATGATCGACTTCCGGGGCACACCGCTGCTGCCTATGTCAAAGGGTCAGGCAAAGATCGACAGCAAAAAAGGGTCAATCACGATTGACGCGAAATTCAACAATTTACAGCCGGCACAAATGTTCGGCCGCGAATATCTGACCTATGTGTTGTGGGCGATTACGCCCGACGGTAAGCCCACCAACCTGGGCGAGTTAATGTTGAATGGAACGGACAGCAAGCTTTTTGCGACGACTCCGTTGCAATCGTTCGGACTGATCGTGACCGCCGAGCCATACTTTGCCGTAAACATGCCCAGTGACGTGGTGGTACTCGAAAACATCGCTCGCGCTGACACGAAGGGAACCACTCAGGACGTAACCGCGAACTACGAATTGCTGCGTCGGGGCCAGTACACCTACACGGTATCCGGTGTAACGGAACCGATCACGAATTTTTCACCGAACGTGCCGTTGGAGGTCTACCAGGCGCGCAACGCGATCCAGATTGCGGTGCAAGCCGGCGCCGATAAGTACGCGGCCGACTCCTTAAACAAAGCAGAAGGTTCCTTAAATCAGGCGGAACGGCTTCTGAAAAGCAAGGGGAATAAGAAGGAAGTGATAGCTGCGGCGCGCGACGCCGTACAGACAGCAGCCGATGCGCGGCAGATTTCGATGAAACGAGCCGAAGCCGAGCGGCTCGCTACCCAGCACGCGGAAGCGCAAAGCGCTACGGCAGCGGCGCAGGCGGCCGCCGCAGCGGCCGAAGCGAAACAAAGACAGGAAGAAGCGGCGCGTCAGCAAGCAGAAATTCAGAAGCTGCAAGCAGAGCGCGATGCGGCGCAACAAGCAGCATCCGCTGCCCGGGCGAATGCGGCAAGTCAAGCCGCTCTGCAAAGTGAAAAAGAAGCGCAAGCAGTCGCCTCTCGTGCGGAATTGGAGAAGCAGCAACTGCGCGCCAGTTTGCTTGAACAATTCAATCGCGTGCTTCCAACAACGGATACGTCGCGCGGATTGAAAGTGAACATGGCCGATGTCCTGTTTGCGACGGCCAAGTACGATCTCCAACCTCCGGCACGCGAAGCACTCGCAAAACTTTCCGGCATCGTACTCGGTCACCCTGGGTTGCGCCTGTCGATCGAGGGCTATACGGATAGCACTGGAACGGAAGCATTTAACCAGACGCTTTCGGACCAGCGCGCCAATTCAGTGAGAGATTACTTGATTCAGCAGAGTCTTGACGCGAGCGCGGTGACAGCGACGGGATTTGGCGAGGCAAATCCAGCGGCCAGCAACGACACCGTCGCTGGACGTCAATCAAACAGGCGCGTTGAGATCATAATTTCAGGCGAAGTGATTGGCACAAAGATCGGCGGGGCGAATTCGATGTAGTGAAATTGGAAGCGTGGGAGTTCGGCTTGCGGAAATAGGCAGCGGCGACGGTCGTTCGCTTATGACAAGTCTAAACTCGAAGGAGAGAACATTTGAGGTTTCTTGCCAATTCAAAATCGAGCACGAAGCGAGCCACACAGGGGATCGCCCCAAGTGATCTCCGCTATCCGAATTCCACTGTTGAAACGCGCATACCCGATCAGAATTGCTCAAGGCGGGGATTTCTGCAGACGGCCGCGGGCGGAACGCTGGTCGGCTTGCTCACCGCGGCTGGGATGGAGTGCGCCGCACCGGATTCTGTCCAGGCTCAGAGCGTGCTTAGCCCGGACGCTGCGCTCCAGGAACTAATGAATGGCAATCAACGCTTCACGTCGGACCACCTGACTTCGTTCGAGGCAGACCTTCGGATCCTGAAACAAAATACGGAAGAAAAGCAGGAGCCATTTGCGGCAGTGCTTTCGTGTGCAGATTCCCGCGTGCCCGTTGAGTTGATTTTCGACCAAACCATAGGACATATCTTTGTTGCACGGGTCGCCGGCAACGTCGCCACTTCCGAGATTATCGCCAGCCTCGAGTATGGAGTCGCGGTGTTAGGTACAAAGGTGATCTTGGTGATGGGACACGGCAACTGCGGAGCGGTGAAGGGGACCATTCAAGCGAAGGAAGTCCCCGGACAGATCAGCGCCCTGTTTCCACACATTCAGCCAGCCGTGGACCAGGCGGGATCGAATCTTGAGGCAGCAACCAAGGCCAATGCCAAGATCCATGCCGCTCTATTGCGGCAAGCATCTACCGTCATTGCAGGGTTGGTGAAAGAAGGCAAGCTAAAGGTTGTCGCAGCGTATTACGACATCGTGAGTGGCAGTGTGACCTTATTGGAGTAGACGGACACACAGCCACTCTGGGACGGGCATTTTAGGCACTTCAAAAGAGAGGAAAAACTATGAATCCAGGAAAAGCAATCTGCGGTGTGATTCTATCGCTCGGATGTATCGCGATCGCCAGCACCTCCTATGCGCAGGGAGCAAGCGACAATGCCAGCGTCACCGGGCAGTTGACCGATGCCAAGGCGATCGTAGTCAAGATCAAGAAGGATGCGCTGCAGATGCAGTCTTACGCGCAAGCCACTGGGCTGAGTTGGCAAACCCACTCCACGGCGCTTGAGAAAATCAAGGCTGACGTCAATGCACTGCAGCAGAATATGCGGGGCTTGCAATCGCACCGGACTGTGGCCAGTCCTTGGCAACAAGACGCAATTGATCGTATTACCGGGTTTGCGAACGACCTCGCAACCAATATGAACGCCACTATCGATCGGCTTAACAAGAGCAAGAGCCGTCCGACCGCGCCGCCCTATCCTGAGTATCTGAAGGCAAATACGCGAATCGTCAGCGACCTGGCAGATGAGATCGATGCAACGATCGATTACGGGCAGAACAAAGCGAAACTGGACTCCCTTGGACAACAGTTAGATTCTTCCGCGAAATAATGTCGTGAGAAACTTCTGAGCTTGGTCGGCTCCCGAAGGTCGAAACGGGTTGCCCACGAGGCATCGCTGATAGAGTCTGCTCGTAGAGTAATATCGTTTTCTGAGCGATCGATTGTGATCCTGGTCCGGGAGTGGCACGTCACGCGCCAGCGTCGCGAGCCGTTTGCGCAGTCCGACTCGGAGCATCCCTAGAGATGTGCCGCTAGATCCAAGGTAACCGGCGCAGGAAGCACGGCCAAACGGGGCGCAGAATCAGATGATACCGCCAGTTCTTGTTCTCACACTTTCGTTCGTCGTGCTATGGCTCTCGGAGCGGGTCGGTGTCGCGCTTCACCAGCAACGGCCTCCGGACGAAAACATGAGCCATGACCTCGATGTTCTCGTGGCTGCTACGCTGACGCTGCTCGGCTTGATCATCGGATTCAGCTTTTCAATGGCCACCAACCGGTACGATCAGCGCAAAAACTGCGAGGAGGCGGAAGCCAACGCGATTGGCACGGAATATGTCCGGGCAGACCTGCTGCCTACTGCCGAGGCGGCGCGGGTGCGTGCCTTGCTGGTTAACTACCTCGACCTACGTGTGCTGTTCTACAAAACCCCGGATGGGGATCAGCTTCGACAGATCAACAATGCTACTGGTCAGCTGGAGACTAATTTGTGGTCCGCTGTGCTGGCTCCGGAGGTTGTGCCGCAGGATGCGCCCTTGCACTCCTTGGCCGTTTCAGGGATGAACGACGTTTTGAACTCGTTAGGATACACACAGGCCGCCTGGTGGAATCGACTTCCAACGGCGGCATGGGTTTTGATGATCCTGATCGCAATTTGCGCCAACGTTGTGTTCGGCTATGGTGGGCGTCGCTGTAAAGTGGGAGCCATCCATGTAGTTCTACCGCTCGTTCTGTCCATTGCCTTGTTTCTCATAGCGGACATCGACAGCCCACGCAGAGGCGTCATTCGCGTGATTCCGCAAAATCTAGTAAGCCTCGCTGAGTCCCTGCACGCGCGCTAGTCGGAAAAATCCTGCAATGTTATGGGCTGCTTTCATGCGGCGATAATGTCAGGCGTCGGGAGAAACCTTCACGCTGGCAGTCAGCGCTGGAAGAGCTGCTTGCTTTGTGATCGGTGGTCTTCACACCCGCCGCGAAACGCTCGGAACCACGATCGCGAACGAAATTCTACGCATGCTGCATAAATCAAGAAGCGGCCGGCAAGGATCCGGGCTGCTGCAGTCGAAATTCGAGAAGAGTTTCGCTTGGTATCGTTAGCTGCTGGCCCTTTTTGGAGGCAGCGACGGCTGTACCGGCGCCAGCGCCGGCAAGCGCACCGATGCCAGCACCTTTTCCGCCTCCTGCGATTCCGCCAATCAGCGCCCCTAGTCCGGCGCCGCCGACGACTTTCTTGGCCGTGTTCCCGCCTTCGCCTTTCCCCTTGACGTCGTAAGTACTCGTGAGTAGCGGATAGGCGGTCCCTCTGAGCACGATATCGGTCAATTCGAGCGACAGTTCGGAGCTGCCTTTCATCCTGCCCGCCGATTCAGCAGATACCAGGCGGCCGTACACCGTGGCTCCCCTGGGTGCCACCACTATATTGTCAACCACGAGATTCGTTTCCAGGCTCGCGGTGAAGCGATCTCCGGCCTTTTGTTTGGTCGAGTCTATGGAGTCAATCATGCGGATCAAAATGCGCGTCCCAGCGGGCACGTAGATTTTCTTCGCACTTTGCGCTGCAGCAGCCGCAGCGTTGGCGGGGGCCGTCCTCAGGGCTGCTGGCGAGACCTTGGCGAAGGAATCGCCCTGTATGGATACAATTCCGAGCAGAACGGCCAAAGTACAAACAGACGCCTTTCGCATATCTTTTCTCTCCTTCGTTGCGCTCACGAGCCTTCTCCGACAATCGGCAGAGAAGAAGCAATCTGAAGATCAATGATCAAAAGCAATTGGTCCTCGACTTGCGCGAACCGTGCGGCAGTGACCGCTCCCAACGCATCCTTCACCTTGCCATAGTATTTTGCAAGCAGCTCGGAACGCTGCTTCCGGAAGGTCATCGCGTTCTGAATAAGTTCGTCCGCCTTTTCATCGGTCATTTGCGAGTAATTGGCTGCATACTCCTTGATATTTGCGACTCGCAAGTCATTGACCTTTGATAATTCGGTGTCGTACTCGCTGTAGATCGGCCAGAATTTTGCGGCATCGGCTGCGTTCAATTCCATGACGGAGCCCATGATCTCGGCCTTCTGGTCACGCACATTGGTCCGCATGAGTTCGATGTACGCCTGCATGTTCTTCTTTTGCGTGTCAGTGCCCGGCGACTTCGCCGTCGACTGGCCCTTGGTTGCTTGCGGCTTCGGTGTAGCCTGCGTTCCTGACGACTGCGGCGTAGCCTGCGCCAGAGCCGCAGGGCTGGCCGCGAAGAGCATGACAAGCGGAAGCCACATTACGATTCGTTTCTTCATCTTCAATCCTCCTGTCACCATCACGTCGCTGCAGCGAAGCCGGCTACGCGCTTACAAAAACCGGAATTCGCTTGAGTCCGAATATAGCCAAAGAACTCGGAAGTTTTCACAGCTATACCGTCCCCATCGCGACAGCAAATTAGCACAAGTCTCGGAATATTCTTATTGTCAAATCTGACATGTGCGGCCGCCAGGCCCACTTCGAGACGAGCCTCGAACGGTCGAATGCTCTGCTGGAAGCGGCTACGTCCTGTCCAGATAGGCTGGATAGCCTTGGCGGAGTCGGTGAACGGACGATCGCGCTCGCTGGTGTTGCGGCTGCTCCTGATTCATCTACCAGTTCAATACTGATCGCGGTGATCGAAGTGCGACAGCGTTCGGAGCCAACCTTACTACTCCTTAAACACCACCGGAGGCCCACTGACTCGCTTCCCCTTGAGGTCCACGATCACTTCGACGCGATCAGCGATTTTGATGAACGGAATGCCGCTGTTCATACCGTAGTCCTTCCGGTCGAAAGCCATGGTGCCGGTAATCGAGCCCTCGCCGGTCCCCTTGCCGGTAATTGTAAAAATTAGCTGTTCAGGTTTGGTCACGCCGCGAATCGTAAAGTCGCCATCGAACTGAACGGTGTTGGGACCGGTCTGTGTGACTTTCGTGGAGTGAAAAGTGATCAATGGATCGTGTTCGGAGTCGAAGAAGTCTTTGCTCTTCAACTTGCTGTCTTTCATTCCACTGCCGGTATTCACGCTGGCCGCCTGAATTTTCACGTCTAATACCGCTGTGGACAAATCAGGTGAGGTAAATACAAGACTGGCGTCCGTCTTGTCGAAGTTACCCGCTATGGGCACGGACGCCTTTACGTTGAACTTAATTGAGCTGTCCGCCTTGATGATCTCGAAAACCGGAACACCCTGTGCTGGGGTTGATGACGGTGCCAAGCCCAGCGCTGCGGCTGACACCGCGACTAAGGTAGTTTTTGTCATCCAGTTCATACAAATGCTCCCCTCCGAATTCCGGCCTCAACCGGAAGACGATTGTTGGTGGCTATCGCTTCGCGCATCGGCGCGAGCACTCTGCAGGATTAGGCATACTACACCCTGAGGACATCGGTCGGTAATTGTCAGAACTGACAGTCCAAGTCCCGGGGTTAAGAACGACGCGATCAAGGATTTCCTGATTGCCTCGGTCCACATTGAAATACCAGACTTTGCCGTCGCGTACGATCGGAAAAGGAAAGGCCAGTCGGCCGAACCCACAGTGATGCTGCTCTCAGTAAAATTCCGCGCTTCAATTGCACGAACCATCGTCCACAAACTGACCGCTCGCGGCCATGGATCCGAGCGAGTGCCCGCAGGCCACGATGCGTTGGTTCAAGTCATCGTTCTTCAGTGCGTCGGGCGAGATGTAGCTCAGGTTGGCGCGCTTGGCTATATACCGGTCGGCCAATCTCGCCATGTTCTGAAACTCGTTGGTCAACAACTGAAACGCTCTGCGGTCCGAATTTGTTTGGATTGCTACCGATGCCAAACGCAGATTGGTAGCAGCCTGATCGCGATACGGCGCAAGCCAACCCGCGCCCACAGGCGTTCCATTTTGAATAGCGGCCGCGAGTGCCGCGTGCCACTCTCGAAGGGTGGACATTTGCTCTATACCTGCCTGCAAAAATGCCCGCGAAAATCCCGGATTCGAAGCTGGAGCCGTAGCAGGCGGGGGCGCTGAAATTGTGTTCGGTGAAGTTGTGTTCGCGTTGGCCGCCGGGCCGGATAAGGTCAAAGCGATCATATTTCCAGAATAGCTGAGCGAGCCATTTACCGCGCTTGCCAGCGCTTCCAGATCAACATACGAGCGGCCGTTGACCTGGATCACCGGCACATTTGCGGATTGGCCGTTTACGATCAGTGTGCGGTTCTGGTTTGGGTCCTGCGCGACCGCGATGCCAGAGACGGCCAGAAGCCCTCCCGCCAGCATCCAAGCAAACGATTGTCTTGTTCGCATCGCGCGACTCCTGCGATTCCGGATTTCCAAATTATTCCCGAAGGTAGGTCTAGACCCTAGACGCATCGAAGACGGAGCGAACGTCTCAGCTTGGCTAGCGATGGGCCGCGGTCCCTGCGGCGACTTAGTAGCCGCCGAGCTTCTGGTAATTGGAATTGGTCGTAGTCACAACGAGCTCTTTCGCGGTCGCATTAAGAACCGTCTGCTGCGCGTAGCTGGTCCCATCAGGCAGAGGGGCCATCTGCACCTGCAACGTCACTGCGTCTTTTGCCTGGCCCATGTACGTGTTGACGCTCAAGGAAATGATCTTTTTTATTGCAGGGTCAAACACGAGCGTCATACGATCGCCGGGCTGGGCATAATCCGTGAAGACCAAATTCACCACATTGCCGGCT
>Ga0210396_10006329_pt1 | contig 11358 bp, 8 predicted proteins | sample IncBWH17OmetaG_FD_155466 | JGI IMG/M metagenome (GOLD analysis project Ga0210396, IMG submission 155466) | Forest soil microbial communities from Barre Woods Harvard Forest LTER site, Petersham, Massachusetts, United States - Inc-BW-H-17-O ...
TCTGGTACAGCAGGCCATGGAAGAGTTATTTGGATCTAGTAAAGTGATACGTAAAGTTCATCCTAAGCACTGTGTCGCTTTGGGTGCTGCGATTCTGGCAGCCAGGCTCGGACCGAGTATAGTTTGTGCGGCTCCGATCCCGGGGAAAGCAGGGAGCGAATGTGGCCATGTAAATAAAGAGGGTGCCACCGCATGTGCACACTGCGGTGCTTCGCTTGAATTAACTGATGGGGCAAAGTCCTCTGACAGTGCCTTGTCATTACAAATCGGTGGCATAGCTCCGTTCAATTACGGGACGCAGTCTGCCGGAGATAAGTTTAACCTGTATGTTGAAAAAGGTGAGTCTTATCCAACCGAAGCTCCGAAAACTCAGACGTTTGTCACTCGCGCTCCGAATGCGAGGATGATCAGTATCCCAGTATACGGAGGTGAGGACCTTGATCATGCCTCACATAATGAGAAACAAGGTGAGGCATTCGCGATACTTCCACCAGGCCTCCCAGAGGGTGCCCCAATTCTCATCCGTTTGTCCCTAGATAGCGACGGAGTATTTGAGGTGGCTGCTCATTTGGATGACGGTACTGATCTCCATCCCTGGATTGTGGAGGGCGGAAAAGACGCTAAGGCGATCGAGGTTATTCAGGATGTGGAAAAAGCATTGGGCGAGGCGGCCCAACAGTTGTCACCAGAGGACATCGGTAACTTAGAAAGTGCTAGAAATCAAGCGTTCGCAGCGATGAAGGATGGAGATTTTGAAGGTGCGATAGGTAAGGCAAGGCTGATGAATCGGATCATAGATGAGTCCGAATCGCAACCGCCTAATATTCTCGAGAATGTCCTTGGCTATTTGGACTTCATTCTCCACGAATATGCATGGGCTATCGATCCCAACCAAGCCTACCGTCTCAACAATTCTCTGGAGGAAGCTCGGCAGGTGCTTGCCAGTGGAACGGCGAAACAGAAGGAGGAAAAAGCTCAGTCCTTAATTGCATTGACTGAACGACTGCCTCAAATTGTCCAACTCCTGGTTGGGGTGAAGATGGCAATCAGGTCGCGTGTTCACCCGAGCGATCCGGCTCTTGCGATGAATCTCGAGGACGAATTGCAACAGGTAGAAGATGCTTTGAGAGTGCATGATCAAGCGGCGGAGAGCAAACTGACTGCTTTCATCACAAAGCTGCAGAGAGCAATTACCCAGATTCAGCCGGGTGGCATCAAGTGTCACAATGGGCATCCTGTGCCGGCGGGCCAACGCTACTGCCCGGTGTGCAAAGAAGATACTTGGCTGGTGGACTCGAAGGGTGCCGCGACCAGTAGTAGTGGGCAATTTCGGCGCAAGTAGGAGTCCCTGAATGGCCCCCCTATAGCAATTGAAGACTCTTGGCAGCGGAAGGTTGCTGAGACCATCGGTATCCTACGGGCCGGACGAGAACGGATTAGCGATTGGTCGGAGAAATGGATTTCATAGGTATAGACTTCGGGACAAGCGGCCTCCGGATCGCCGGCGCCTCAGCCGGCCAGGTTCCCCCGACAGGTGACCGTCTCACCTCCTGCAGTCTTCCGTTCGTTATCGATTCCCTATCCCCAGTCCACGTAACCCCACTGAAACGCCTCGCAGATTTCGAAAATGCCTCTTGCGCTACACCTTTCGGGACGGGTTCCATATCGCTAGCGAAGGCTCTTGGCGACGAAGTACTTTCTCGAGCTCGGCAGTCGGAGGCGTTGAGCGCTGCACTGGCAGTGCCGCCTTGTTTCTCTCAGCGTCAGCGGTCAGCTCTTCGCAAGATCATGACTGGCTTCGGACTTACCCAGGTGAGGCTTGTAGACGACACTCTCGCAGCCTTGCTTGCCTCCCCAATACAACTACTGAACTTTGAGAACGTTCTGGTTTATTCATGGGGTGCAGGGATATTTTCATCGGCTGCCTACTCGGCGAAGCAGCGTTCCTATCAACTCATTGCCCAGGAAGGGACTCAAGACATCGGTGGAATAGACATTGACATCTCTGTGGCAGAGATCATCCGCACGAGCTTTACGGACTTACGCCACGAATTAGTGCTCCAAGATCCAGGCAGCGTATTGAAGCTGATGGCCGTCGCTGAAGAGATTAAGCAAACGATGCACTCCGAGGCAACAATGACGTTGCCGATGAGATGCCTTGTTGAGAAGAATGGAACTGCTGATACCAGCGCTAAAATCTCAACGGACCTCGTCACACAAGTCATTCACGACGCTGCTGAAAGGACGCTGAATCTCGTCTCGAAAGTAGTTGTAAACAGCTTCAAAGGGAACCCTGACGTCATCCTCTGTGTTGGAGGAATGACTCGCAGCCGCATTGTAATCGAGGCCCTGCAGCGCCGTTTTTCTGTTCCAATAGTCCACTCCCGCAGTAATTCTGAGGTTCTTGGCGCCTTAATAGTCGGAAGGAAGCTTAGGAACGAAGACGTCGCTGAGCAGCCATCTGCGGGATTTGTGAGGCCACAGGCAACGACCGGTAGCACTCAGATCATTTCCCAAGGCACTGATCGACAGGATCCCACTTCCACTCCCGTGCGTGATGAAGACACCGGCTGGGTGCGAAACTTCACATCCCTGATTGAAGAGGCGCAGAGAAAATATGAAACCCATGAATTGGAAGGCGCGATCGCCGGATTCAACGATGTTATCGATGCACTGAGCAAATTCAGAGGGCATCTATATATAACGGCAGCTGGTGAACTTGTAGCAGCTGGAAGGTCCAGCGAGGCTTTAATGCTGCTGAGACAAGCTAATGCACGAGCTCCTAAGGACCGTCATATCGCTTTAGAATTCGCCAAATGCTCTTTGGAGCAGGCAATCGATACTCGGTCGCGGCGAAATCCTAAGCTCGCTGCTCAGCTCGCGGAAGAGGGCGCATCTTGCTTGCGGAAATTTTCCACCAGTAACGATGCACAACTGGCAAAGCTACTCGGCGCACTTCTCTATTTCCAAGGTATTGGACTGGGAGAGCAAGGTAAATTAGCTCCTGCGCTCCTTGTTGTTGATGAAAGTGTGAAGGTGGATCCGCGAGCCGCGGCCTATGCCAAATACCGTGACAACTTGCGGGCAAATCTCAAAGCTCTCGGCCCTAATAGCAGATGCCCTTGCGGGAGCGGTCGCAAGTATAAGCAGTGTTGCGAGAGAGCGAAGTGAGCACATCATTCTTGCGCTATTGCTCTTGGTTAGAGCCGACTGGTTGCCGTGAATGACTTATGTGCGTTATGGCTTTCGCATAGTCATGGAGGCTGATTAGCTGGGCGGATGAACTGACGGTTCGATCTCCCCGTGACCAAAGGAGAGTTGATATGGTTGATTGCCCTTGCGGCTACGGAAAGGATATTTCTGAGGAGCAGAGCGCCTGTCCGATTTGTGGGAATGACGTGCAGCCTCTTCATCGGATCAGGGCACTCCCCCGAATTCTCTATGCCGAGAGCTCCGAGCTGGTTAGGCAAGGCAAGGTAGAAGACGCTGTCGAAAGATTAGCAGCAGCATTGTCGTTGGGCGGGGCTTCGCCTGCTGTCTATCACGCTTTGGGCGATGCTTATTATTCGAAGGGCTTGTACGAACAGGCCAAACACGAATATGAGAGAGGTTTGAACCTCAGCCCTGACGACCCGCAACTCAGAGTAGCGCAAGAGGCAGCTGCGCGAGCTCAGTCCCATGCCGCTGCGATTCATCTCCAAGAGACCAGCAAGCTCTCGATTCTTCGAAAGGCTCTTATATTTGTTCCGATCCTGACGTTCTTAGCGGGTGCGGCGACATTTGCAATAGTCAGAACCCTGTATGTGCGACAGCCGCCTCCTATCCCGAGCTATGCACAGCTAGCATCAAAGATCACGACGGATCTAGGGAGCGACCCTCTCCTAGCGGGCTCACATTTGGATGTCATTGCTGAGAATCAGCAACTTCGACTTGCAGGTGAGGTTCCCTCGGAAGCGCATCGACGTTTGGCATTAGAGATCGCAAGACACAAGGCTGGCGACCAAGCCCAGGTAATATCTGGTTTAACGGTGGCTCCCGCTGCTGATATTGCACCGAAGCGTTACACAGTCAAGGCCGGTGATACGCTCGGCAAGTTGGCTGCGAGGTTCTATGGTGACAGTAGTATGTGGCCGAAGTTGTATGATGCGAATCGAGAAAAGATGACAGCTGCCAACAAGCTCGCAGTAAATCAAATTCTTATGATTCCTAGGTGACTGAGCTCTGTATAGAGGTGAATCATGCCAGGACAAGCAGCAGGGACTTCGAGTTTCGGTCCAGGTGGTTTGGTGCAACCAAGTGTTAAAGACCCGCTACAGTCGGATCTTACAGCGTATGAGATACTGGGCATTGGTCGCAATGCAACAAGCTCTGACATCCAAAATGCATTTAAGGCCAAGCTTGCGAGCAAGGGCAACGTAACGAAGCTTACTGCCGCGAAGCGCCTACTGGAAAACCCTCTCGATCGAGCGCTGCTCGATTTGTTCCACTATATGCCTGATTGGACTTCGCGGCTGTCACCCAATCCCTCCACAGCAACCTCTGTCTTAGAACTTAAATGGAGGGCGCAAACAGCTAGCGCGTGGGAACAACAGCTGCGTAGTGGATTCCCTGATATCGCGGCGGCCCATAGCCTAGCGCTGCTATGGTACTGGTGGGGTATGTGGGATGAAGAGCATACGAATGGAGCTGCTGTTAATCCGGGTGAGGGGTTGAATGCGATTGACCAGAAGTGGCGGAAGGCGATTGCTTGCTGGTCAATGGTTCTTTCGAGCGACGACTTCTGGTTGAAATCAGGGGTTAATCGGGATTCGGCACCGCAAGTGGGATCAGCGATAACTGATAAGCTCCAAACTCGGCTACGGGAGCTGGCTCAAAAGCACAAACACAATGCATCTGAAAGCCTGGCAGCGTGCTACCTAGACCTTGAAGTTGCATTCACAACAGAGCTGCGCACCTCGCGGCTGATGGCCAAGGTCGGCCTACGAACTAAAAGTGGAAAACTCGCATGCGGACCTCTGATGATTGATCAAGCCGGTCTTACAGACATGGTACGAGAGACGATCGAGGCTACTATTTCGAAAAGCCCTACCAATGAGGATCTCAGGCGACTTCAAGACTCGATGCCTCCCTACGGTACTGTGTTCACTCTGCTAGAGAACAACAGACCACAAGCAGCTATCGACGCACTAAGCGGGCTACCTGTCAAATCTCGAGAGGACGTGCAAGGCAAGAGACTACTTGGTCGAGCATATTATGCTCTGGGTAGGCAACACGCAGGTCTGAATAACTTCGATGCGGCGATGAATGCCTGGGAGACAGCACTTAATGGTCGTCCTGAAGCAGATATAAAGGAGAAGATTCTTGCCGAGATCGTGTCTGCCTGCAAATCTCGAGTGGCCTCACTACAGCACACCCAGAGTGACGCAGCCATTGCGCTGCTTGAAAGGGCGCTTCGCCTTACGAGCGACCGAGACCTAAAACTGCTCTTGGCAGAGTTGCTCACTACGCGAGTAATTCAAACGATTAATGATGCTCAAAGGCTTGCAGGACCCGGTGGAACGCAGAATATCGACCGGGTTACTGCTGCCGTCCGAAGAGGAATCGCGGATTTGGAGCGGGCCGACGCTCTGGGCTCCAAGCGAGCGTCGGAGCAACTTCTGATCGCCAGAAATATGCTGGAGGACATAACGTCCGGTCCCATACTGCGCGACGCTCACGCTGCTGCTGAGCGAGAAGACTGGACTACTGCAATTCGCTGTCTGAGAACAGCGTTGGCTAGCGCTAGCAAGGCCAGCGCCGAGATCATACGAAAGAATCTGGCTGTTTGTTTGGCAAATAGAGCCATGGAGATAGCGAACGCCACTCTTCAGAATCCCAGTCCCTCTATCACCACATCGTTGAAATCGGCAGAATCGGATTTGTCCGAGGCCGTTGAGTTGGACCCCTCGAATGAGCATGCCCGCCAGAACCTCAGCGATTTACACGCTATCTTACTCCGGCTACAGACTGGCGGCGTGCTTAGGCCGGTTGAGAGCAACAGCCCGAGAGGGGCTCCACAACCCAGAACACGGGTGCAATCTCGAAGTAGTGTGTGGCGAGGGTTAGCGGGCGCCATTACCCAGACCTGGTGGATGTGGATTATCTATTTCCTTTCTGTAGCTAACGACTCTGCAACTGGAGCATACAGGCTCTGGAATTGGGTGTTCTTCATTGGACTATTTATATGGAGCGCTAGGTGCTTTAATCTGGCGCGAAGGCAGTGAGTGCGGCGCTGATACTGGTAAGGCTCCAAGTTAGCAGAGCCGAGCGGCAACTGGCGATGATATATGCATGATGCCGTAGCCTGAGACATCTGTGTCTTGCTTGGCGGTGAGCGAGGAGGATCATGTCGAACTTGACGGTGGCGGCCGCAGCGGCTTTCAGTTTGGCCGCTCATGAGGCGCAACAGTTGGGTAGTAGTTCAATTGATGTCGAGCACCTTTTCCTTGGGCTGTGCAGAGTAGAGACTCTCAGGAGTCGCCAGACTCGGGAATGGCCTGCAGGGATTGATGATATTGAAATACACCAACTCAAGCACGAAGTCGACGCGTTCACCAGTGCGCTCGCTATGGCTGGTCTCAACGTCGTGACGTGCAGAAGGAGAATGAGGGAAATCTGGCATGAACAGAACCGTATCCAAGAACGCTTTTCAGGTCACAGAACTCCAAGATGTCGCCGGTTATTTGAGGAGGCAGAAAATCAGGGCAATGAGCTCATCGATCTGTCGAGCCTAATGAAGGCGGTCATGAAGTCAGATTCCCAATTGGTGGACCAACTCCTTGCCGAGGTGGGAACGACCAGAGAAAAGGTGTTGGTCGCTCTCCAGGGAACGGGGGCAAATCCGGCGCTCGATACGATTTCACGATTCGGTAGAGATCTGACAAAGTTGGCGCAAGACGGCAAACTTGCTAAAGCAATTGGCAGAGACGACGAAATCAAGAGAGTTGCTCGGATATTGCTTCAGGCCAAGAAGAGCAATCCAATTCTAGTGGGCGATGCCGGCGTGGGAAAGACCGCCGTCGTTGAAGGTCTCGCTGTTAGATTGCTGGAGTCGGACATTCCTACGGCGCTTAAGGGGCTGCGTTTAGTGGAACTCTCGCTTGGCTCTTTAGTTGCGGGAACGAAGTACCGGGGCGACTTTGAAGAGCGGATCCAAAGCATAATAAGTGAATGTGAAGGTGACCGGTCCATCATACTGTTTATCGATGAAATTCACATGTTGCTTGGCGCCGGCGGGGCAGGAAGCAGCATGGATGCGGCTAACCTATTGAAGCCAGCATTGGCCAGAGGCTCTTTGCGTTGCGTCGGTGCAACGACCGGCGATGAATACCGAAAACACTTCGAATCGGATGCCGCCCTTGAGCGACGGTTCCAAGTCGTTTGGATCGACGAACCTACGCCGGGTGCGGCCGTCGACATTCTGGATGGACTCAGACCAACCTTCGAGAAGCATCACGACGTTCACATTCTCAGCGAGGCTGTTCACAAAGCGGTGGAGTGGTCCGTGCGTTACCTGCCCGATGCGCGACTTCCCGATAAAGCGATCGACATTCTCGATCAGGCCTGTGCGCGCGCCATGTTGTCTACGTTCACGCCGCAAGGCGAGAAACTGACCACAACCCGACAAGAGGTGGGAGTCGACGATATAGCAGCGGTTATCTCAGAACGCTGTCGGATTTCGATTCATCAATTAACCCTGTCGGACGCGCAGCGAATGCTTAAGATGGAGCAAGACTTAGGGCGTCGTATCATCGGACAGGATGACGCCATAGCAGCAGTTTCCAAGACGGTCCGTTCGGCAAAAGCTGGAGTGAGAAATGCTGCTCGGCCTGCCGGAGTATTTCTGTTTCTTGGCCCGACAGGTGTTGGAAAGACGGAAATGGCAAAGGCCCTAGCGGAATTCCTGTTCGACGATGAGAAACATTTGATCCGAGTTGATATGTCGGAGCTTGCAGAGAAGCATTCCATAGCGAAGCTGATTGGCTCGCCCCCAGGCTACATTGGCCATGATGAGGGTGGACATCTGACAAATAAAGTTCGAACCAATCCTTATTCAGTTGTCCTGTTCGACGAGATCGAGAAGGCGCATCCTGACGTGTTTGATCTTTTCTTGCAAATCTTTGATGAGGGAGCGCTAACGGATTCTAGAGGACGCCGTGCTAGCTTTCGAGAGGCCTTCATTATTTTGACCTCGAATATTGGCAGCAACTCACGCGCCAGTACCTCGAAGCACACCATAGGATTCGTCGCGGGCGGAGAGTCAGCGGCAACGGCTGCGAATAAATCGCCTGAGATATCGATTAGCGCTCCGAACAACATATCAGCCAACGACGAAGGCATTGACTGGGCAAAATACGAATCTGATTATAAGGACGCACTCGCAAGATTACTCCGCCCCGAGATTCGTAATCGAATCACGAAAGAGATTGTATTCCGGCCGCTGGGACGGTGGGCCATCGCCAGCATTATCGATCAAATGATCGAGAAGATGAATATTAATCTTGCCAACCAAGATGTTAAGGTCGATCTTGGTCAAGATGGTAAGAACGTGCTGATGACCGAGGGATATCGCCCAGAATACGGGGCTCGGGCCATGGGCAGGACTATTAGTACCCTTATCGAAGAGCCTATAGGACGTATGCTCCTAAGCGGCCAGCTACGAAAGGGCAGTCGCGTGTATCTTGGCGCTGCTGCAGGTGCAATTGAGTTCAGGGTTACCTAGTGGACACTCATTCTGGGTGTGATGCGCTAACGCTGTGCATTCATACGAGATTTTTGGTAAGCGTGAGCATGGCTGGGAGCCCATGGAGGTGGAGCGATTTGAAAATCCCGAGCCGAATGGAAGTAAAACAGAGATCTGCAATCCGACTCCGCTCACTCTCGCTCCTCATTCCGGCGTAGAGGCACCGGTTCAAGGCCTCACCAAAGGACCAAGACCCTACGAGATGGACGTGAAGGTCGTCGCCGAAGACATATTCGGAAAGAAATACGAAGTTGAAGTGAAAGCCAAGTCTTGACGTGACATACCTGGATAGGGCTTCGCGAAAGTGAAGCGCGACCATATGCCCGTGATTCTCCGGCGGCTCCAATGCCCAAAGGTGCCAGTTTGCTGCACTCAATTGCAAAAGTTGTCCTTTGCCGCGGCGATGGAATTTCCTCCCCCATCGGCAGAGTATGTCGTGCTGCCAGCCTCATCTGCCTTCTCGATGATCAGGCCGTCATGGCATTGCAAATTGGACAGCCACTCATCACTGGGATCGACTCTGCCGTAATGCACGAACGCCCGGCATACCGCGTACATCTCGGGAAGGCATCCCATGAACCGGGGATCGTCCCCTGCACAATGGACGCGATCGCAACACCAGCGCGGAATGGGTTGAGGGTCTTGCCATCGTTCTTTGGCCTTATCTAACAAATGGTAGCACTCTCCTTCAGTGACAGTCTGACTCTGTTGAGAATAGGGAGATTGCCGGGTCGTTACTAGTAGGGTTTTTGGAACAGCACGGCTACATAAAGAGCGAGAAAGTCACTTACAGGGCAAACTGCGGATTTGATGTGGGTGAAGCTTACTGCAAAACCGTAATCCCAAACACGCGGTACGGTCCCGGGTCATCTCGACGCCTAAACTCCACGGTGTACGCTTTGCCGTCAATTCGATACGAGTGCTTCACGGCGAGGCTTCCCGGTTTCTCGGGGTCAGGGTGCGATTCTGTGCGGTTCTTATATGGCAACAACTCCGTCATGACTTTATCAGCCAAATCACCGATGCGAATCACAAATGGACCAACGTTTGTACGGTTGAAGCTGACGATGTATTCATCTAAGCCCTGCGTGTTCTGAGCTACCTCACCATCCAGGTTGGCACCAGAATACCCTTGGGCAATTAATGTACTGCGCAGATCAGCCTCCGTCTGGTCCGCTTTTGCCAACTCGAATTTGGTAATCCCCGTCGACTACTTGCTTCCCGTCACCCGGCACTGTACAAGTCCGGCATACTCGGTTGTCAACGTTTGCGCGAATGAAGGACAGCGTTTTCTCGTGCTTTGCATTTTGATCCACACTTCGGATGAGAGCGCTGATGATCTCAAAGTCCCCGCCAGCCAGCCGATCCCGTTCGGAAAACACCAATCCAAAGCCCGTTACGGAATTACTCGCAGACGTCTGGACTTCAACGCTGACATGATTGGTCGTTGTTTCATAGGTGTGATTGATTTCGCCACCCTGAACATCCCAATGGCCGCTTTCTTTGCAGTGATACTGGCGACAGAACTCAGAGTTCTCGAAATCCGATTCAGTGTTTATTTGCTTCGAGGGCGGTAGCTCAGCTCGTTGCTGCTTTGTCGTTGCATTTTGCTGAGCGCCTAGTTCAGCGGCAGGTGGTGTCTTGGTCGAGTCACACGCTAATAGTGCTCCGATTGCGAAAAGCAGCCCAACAACAACTATTTTCCTGCATGGATTCATACTTGCGCCCCATTTGCATTCTGTCGCCTTTGGCCGATTTGTCGTTCAAAGCCTACACATGATGATGGTGGGGTGTCCACCCCAAATATCGCCGCGAGGTTCGGGCTGCGTTTGCGGCAGCTTCGACAACAGCGCGGCTGGACTCAAGTGGTGATGTCGGAAAAGGTGGGGATCGACCGGAGCTACATTTCGGATATGGAACGCGGCAAGAAGAACGTTTGCCTGCCCACATTGGAAGTACTCGCCCTAGCTTTCGAGGTCACAATTTCCCAGCTCCTGAAGAACTTGTAGCCGCCCCTGTCGAATGGGTTCCTGAAGGGCCTCCCTCGGTTCGGCACGGCACCTCTGTGTCGTTTTGGTGCAATCACAGCCTGCTGCCCGGTGAAATTGTGGGCAGTCGCAGGCGCGACTTGCGGGCCATGACTAACGCTATTTCTTGCCGAGGAAGAAGACTGCGGCAACAATGGTCAGCCAGCCCGTTGCAAAGGCTAACGAGGCAATCTTGAGCCAGAAGCAGGTTCTCGCTCCTCGATGCGGGAAAGAATCCTGATCGTAGCCGACTTCCACCTTGCTCGCGTCTAATGATGGATTCTCGACACGCAACTCTGCTATCTTCTTGTTGAGCCTTTCGCGTGTTTGCCGGGTCAGCACATACAACAGCACGTATTGCAAAACATCGAAGAGGAGCGTCACGAGCGCCAGTGCAGCGATTAGCAGTAGGCGGTACTGCACCCAATCAGGGAGTTGCAACCCCTGACCATTCGGTTTGACTGCGCCTAGTCCCGCAACCAAAAGGCCGCCCGCGAACGCCAGCAAGCCGACAGCCAGTGTTCTAACCTGAGTGCTTAACTTGTCCGT
>Ga0210396_10006331_pt1 | contig 11355 bp, 9 predicted proteins | sample IncBWH17OmetaG_FD_155466 | JGI IMG/M metagenome (GOLD analysis project Ga0210396, IMG submission 155466) | Forest soil microbial communities from Barre Woods Harvard Forest LTER site, Petersham, Massachusetts, United States - Inc-BW-H-17-O ...
CGAAGTGATCGCGGGCCGCGGCAACGTGTTGGTCTGGCGGCTGCCGTCGGCGATCGCGGGGGCGCTGCTCTGCGCCGCCGCGTGTTTGTTTGGGGCGCGATGGTTCGGACGAACCGCGGGACTGATTTCGGGGGTGTGTTGCGTTGGGCTGATCACGCTCTGGGGGCAATCGCAGGTCGCCGACATCGACGCGACGAACACACTCGCCGCGGCGATTTGCGCTCTGTGCGAAATCGAATTGCTCATCGTCCAGCCACGTAAAGCCTGGCCCTGGGTGCTGGGGGCGGGACTGTCGCTCGGCGCGACGCTTTTGACCAAGGGGCCCGGCGGATTGCCGATCATCCTTGGAGTCTGGCTGTGGGGCGGATGCATCCTGATCGCTCGACGGCAGAGCGTTCTGCTCCTGCGCGACATCCTGGTGCCGCTTTTGATCGGCGGGGCAATCTTTGGCGTGTACGTCTGGTTCGCCCGGCAATCGCTTGCCCGCCATCACGTCGTCCCGGACCTGAGCGGCGTGCAGGAGGGGGCGAGCCGGCTCTACGCCACGTCTCTGGCCATTCTCGCCAAAACGCTGCTGACGATCCCGACTCAATTACTGGCGTTCGGCATTCCGGTGTCGCTGGCGCTGCCGGCATATTTATCGGGGCGGCTTCGGGAGCAGATTCCCCCCGCCGCTCGCCCGGTCGCGACGGCAATCGTCGGCTCGGTGCTAATCGCGCTGGCGATCTGCGTGCTGTCCGGCATGGACAACCCGCGCTACGGATATCCGGTGCTGATCCCGCTGTGCCCGCTGGCCGGCGCCCTCGCCGTCGCGGCATCGCGAACGGTCGACGGCGCAAAGCCGCTGCGTGCCGTCGCCTCGGGAACCGCGATCGCCTACGTCATCGTCGCCGCCGCCCTGAGCGTCTCGGCGTGGCGGATTTCCCACAGCCGAACGCAGCTTCCGATTCTGATCGCAAGCACGAGTTTCGCATTGATTGCAACAGTGTGGATGTTGCCGCGGCTGGCGCGGTCCTGGAACGCGGCGTGGGCGTTCGTGCCGCTCATCTGGCTGATCTCGGTGCCGTTCGGCATTCAGCGTTCGGTGGATCGCTCGAACACCTCCGGCTTCCACGCGGCCGCCGACCTTCGCCGCATCGTCGGCCCGGCGGGCAGCATCGCCGCCGGCAACGCCGTCATTTCCAAGCCCGAAATCTTTTACTACGCCAACATCCCGGTCGAGTTTTACTCCGACCACAAAACCTTCGTTCCCGGCCGCATCGCGCCGGGCCAGTGGGTCGTCCTCGACACCCTCGAGCGCAAACGCTGGCTCGGCGAGCCCGGCGTCCACCTCGAGCACGAGCAATGGCTCTGCCGCAACGCTTCGACCGACTATTACGTCGCGTGGTACGGAGAAAAATAGGGTCGGGAGCTATTTTTCCTCCATGGGGAGGTTTCGCTGTGGGAGGCTATCCGGCAGGGGCGAGGACACCCCCGCAGTCGCGGACTCGTGACAGGCAAGAATCTCCCACCTTCACGCCCTGGGAGGCGGCGGGAACTCAAGCTCGTATTTCTTTGCGATCTCAAGCACTCGGGAAATGTCCTGCTGCATCGGCGGGCTCATCGCGCCGATCTCTTCGAAGAATCTCTCGAAGCCGGCCGGCGTGATGACGCACATCAGGCGGCCGGGCGTCTGGCCGAGATAGCGATAGGTATGGGGGATTCCACGCGGCGCGAAGATTGTGGCGCCCTTCTGCGCGACGAACGTCTTGCCGCCCACGGTCCACTCGTATTCGCCTTCGAGAATCTGGAAGGTCTCGTCTTCGCGGTGATGGATGTGCGGCGGCGGTCCGCCGTTTGGCACATCATGCGACTCCACCGCGCTGACCACGCCGCCCGTATCCCCGCCGTGGATGCGAATGACCATGGGAATCCCAAGAACGCTTAGCTTTTTGCCGCCGGCAGAGGGAGTATGAACAGGTTGCATCGACTTCGGTCTCCGGTGCGGCCTACCTCACCCCGCCTCCGGGATGCCGGAAAGCCTTGCCGGGAAGTCTACAGGCACCGGCACGAGAGTGTTAGAGCGGCAATGTTCCAGCGATGTGTTTCTCAAAGAAGACGCTTCGCTGGATCGCGGGCTGGGGCATCAGGGCGTATTCTCCGAACGCGGCGCAGCGGATGAAGCCTTCCCGCTCGTAGAATCGCGGGGCGGCGTGCTGGGCGGCGCCGGTCTCCAGGACCAGGCGAGTCATCCCGCGGGCCCGCGACTGCTCTTCCAGGTGGGCAAGAATCGCCTGAGCGACTTTTTTCCCGCGCGCCTCGGGCCGGACGTACATCCGCTTCACCTCCGCCAGCTCGTCCGCGAAGGCCACACCGCCGCAGCCCGCGGCCTTGCCGTCAAGGCGGGCGATGAAGAACAGAACATCCGGCTGGAATATGCGATCAACACTCAGCCCGTGCCGCTGCTCGGTCGAATAGACGCTGCTCAACTCCGCTTCCAGCTCGCCAATCAGCTCGCGGGCTTCTTGCGTCGGCGTCTTCACTTGTTCCAGCGAGATCGACATGGATTCTTCGGAACCGACGGGCGCGCCGAAGACGGAAACGGGTCGGGACACCTGGCTTCAGTCCCAGAACTCTCGAAGCATTGAGGATGGCGAGGGCACCGTTTGGCCGCTGGCCCGGCTCACGCGGTGACGCGCTTGAGCTTCGTCACCCTTCCGTACGGCAGCCACTCGACGATGTAGGCGTTGCCGTTGTGGTCCCAGGTGGCGCCGTGCGGCGTGCAGAAGACGCCGGGGGTGAGCTCATCCTGCTTCACGCCGTGGTTAGCCCACTGCTTGGGGTTGGAATTGTCGCCCAGGTGAGTGATCAGGTTGTTGTCCTTGTCGAAGATGGTGACGCGGCCCTTGAGATCGGGGATCAGGAGGTCGGTGCCGCGCTGGCTGAAGTGGCAGGGATGACGCAGCTCATCGCTGACAATCTTGATCAACTTGCCGTCGAGCGTGAACCACTGGAGCCGCACGTTGGCGCGGTCGGCGACGACGATTGTCGGATTCTCCGCCTCGCGGGTGTCGCACCAGATGCCGTGCGGGCAGTTCATGCGGCCGGGTTCCTTGCCCGCGCCGCCCCAGGATTGAATCCATTCGCCTTTGGGGTTGTAGCGATGGACGTAGTTGGAGCCGTAGCCGTCGGTGACGTAGAAGTCGCCGTTGGGGGGCAGGGCGATGAAGGTGGGGATGAAGAACTCTTCTGCGTGTTTGACACGCGATTTGCCGCGTTCGTTGACCTGCCGATCCTGATAATCGGGAACCACGTTGCCGTCGCGGACGTCGCGGGCGAGCCTGGGATAGTGGAGGGTCATGACGATCTCGCCGTCGAGGGTGGTTTTGTAGACCCGGTGCATTCCGGTTGGCGCGAGATAGAGGAATTCCTCGTTGCCTTCCTTGCGGATGTCCATTCCGTGGGCGCCGTGGCTGAGGCCGGCGCCGAGGCCGGCAAAGTCGTGGCCCCAGGACTTGATGAATTTGCCGTCGGGATCGAAGACGCAGGTGCAGTCGCCGGTCGGGGAGGCGTTGTGGATGAAGATCCGGCCGTCCTCGCTCTCGACGACGGCGTGGGTCTCGCCGTACCGCTTGCCCTCGGGCAGCTCGCCCCAGCCGGGGACCAGTTCGTAGGTATGCTCGCCTTTGCCGAGGATGACGGGCTTGTCTCCGGCTTTATCGTCAGCGTGAAGGATGGCCGGCGCGGCAAACGCCGCCGCGGCGCCGACGGCTGCGGTGGATTTGATGAACGATCGACGCGATACCGAAGAAGCGGGCTGCGGATTCAACATGGTTCACCTGCCTTGGGAACGGGGCTTGTTTGAGAGGAAACGTTGACCGCATTTTCTATCGCAAAAAGGCGTCGGACACAATGCGAATCGCAGGACTGTCGTCCAGGGCAAACCACGCCCTGCAACGAGCGACCCCGGTGAGAATTATCTGTAGATGAGGAGGCTACCCATGGTCGATCGATGGTTGGGGACGGCACTGATATTGCTGTGCGGTGGAATACTGTCGGCCCAGAGCGCCGGACTTCCCGAAGCGGGAACGCTGCACGGATTGGGCGTCAACATTCACTTCACCGATCCGCGGCCGGGGGAGATGGAGATGCTGGCACGAGCCGGTTTCAAATGGGTCCGCATGGACTTTGCCTGGAGCGGGATCGAGCGGCGCAAGGGCGAGTACGACTTCTCGGCTTATGACCGGCTGGTGAAGGCGCTGGACGAGCATCACATCCGGCCGATCTTCATCCTCGATTATTCCAACCGCATGTATGATGAGGGTCTCTCGCCCCACACGGACGGCGGGCGCGAGGGATTCGCCAAATGGGCCGCGGCGTCGGCCGTGCACTTCAAGGGCCGCGGCGTCGTCTGGGAAATGTACAACGAGCCCAACATCGGCTTCTGGAAGCCCAAGCGCAACTTCGACGACTACGCCAAGCTCGCCGTCGCCGTCGGCAAAGCGCTGCACGAGGCCGCGCCCGACGAAACCTACATCGGCCCGGCCTGCTCGACGATGGATTTCAAATTCCTGGAGACCTGTTTCAAGGCCGGGTGCCTGGAATACTGGTCAGCGGTATCGGTGCACCCGTATCGCCAGAAGAACCCGGAGACCGTCGCCGCGGATTATGCCCGACTTCGCGAACTGATCGAGCGGTACACCCCTTCGGGAAAGAAGATTCCGATTGTCTCCGGCGAGTGGGGCTACTCATCCGCCTGGAAGAAGTACGACGAAGCACGGCAGGCTGAATACCTCCCGCGAGAGATGCTCGCCAACATCGCCAGCGGCGTGCGGATCTCCATCTGGTACGACTGGCACGACGACGGAACGAAAACCACCGATGCCGAGCATCACTTCGGAACGGTTCACTACCCCTACGAGAGCGGAAAGCCGCAAGTGTACGATCCCAAGCCGACTTACCGGGCCATGGAGGAGCTGTCATCGGAACTGGCCGGGTGCGTGCTGGTCAAGCGAATTGACCTGGGTAAGGACGCTGATTGGGCGCTGCTCTTTCGTGGACCGCAGGGTGAAAAAGTCGTGGCATGGACAACCGGTGAGGCGCACGCGATGACGATTCCAACTGGATCCAAAACGATCCAACTCGAGGCCGATGGAAGGGTCCAATATGTCGCAATTCCATCGAAAAGGTGATGCATCCGGCGTCCGATCAGAAGGATTTGCCGCGCGCCTCGATGGGAATGGGCGCCGGCGCTTCGCCCGGCTCCTGCCACCAGACGGCGTCCTGAAGATTGATGCAGGGGCAGATGTGATTGGGGACGACTGACACCACCTCTCCGACTTTCGGCGCTGAATCGCATGCGGTGATGTCGACCTGGGCGTGCTCTTCGCTGAGCTTTGTGATCTTGGCCTGGGGGTATTCGGGGATGTAGCCGTGACCGCTTTCAGGAGCGGGACCGCAACGGTCGCTGGTGAGGGTTTTACTGCCGGCATCGAGAACGATCTGCCCGGGGATGGCGGTGCTCACCACCGTCGCCAGGACCCGCGCGGCGCAATCGTCGAGAGTCGCGCAGCCGCAGCGCACGCTGTTCATGTCGTTGAAAATGTAAGTGCCGGGGCGGATTTCGCTCAGGCCGTGGATGCGGTGGGATTGGAGTGCGGTCGGCGTCGACCCGCCGGAAACGATTCGGGCCTCCAGGCCGGCGCGTTTCCAGGCGTCCAGCACCTCCTCGAGAATGGCATTGACAGCCGTCATGCCGTCGGCCATGGCTTGCGGCGGCCCGTGCGAGAGATGGCCGGGGAAGAACATCAAGCCGTCGAAGCGCAGACCGGTGGCGTGCGAAACGTGCTGCGCAAGCGTAAGCGCTTCGGATGTGGATTGAACACCGGTGCGGTGATGGCCGACGTCGAGGTCGACCAGAACTCCAATCGTGCTACCGGCTTCCCGGGCAGAGCTTGCCAGCGAATCGGCCGCCACCGTCGAATCGAGGCCGACGCGAAGCGTTTTCTTCTGCGCCAATTGCGCCAGCTCGCGACAACGGCCGGGGTGCACCGGCGGGTACGCCATCAGCACATCATCCGTTTCACCAGCCATGATCATTGCTTCGCCCACCTTGGCGACCGTAAGGCCGATCGCGCCGGCCTTCATCTGCATCGCCGCCAGGCGGGTGGACTTGTGGGTTTTCGTGTGCGGGCGCAGCCCAAGTCCATGGGAGCGAACATAACTCGACATGCGATCGAGGTTCCGGCGCACGATGGCCGCGTCGATCAGGATGCCGGGCGTGGGAAGCTGGTGGAACATTGGCGCGGGGATTATAACGCGAACCGGCCCGGTGAATTCCAATTACCGCATTCTCGCCCCCTGCATGGATTGGACCCGGCCCTCCGGGGGCGTGCGGAAGCTGTACCGGCACGTGGACATTCTCAATGCCGCCGGCATGCCGGCGGTGATCCTGCATCAGGCGCCGGGGTTTCGCGCGAGCTGGTTTGCCAACGAGACGAAGGTGTCGTCGTTTCACGAAACCCCGCCGGGCTACGGCGACGTGCTGCTGGTTCCGGAAATTCTCGCATGGCAGTTTACGGGCATCGCGCCGGGCGTGCCGAAGATCATCTTCAATCAGAACGCATATCAGACCTTCGCGTGGCGGCAGCCACAACACGCGGTCGTCCCCTACCGGCATCCGGATTACCTGGCAACGATCGTGGTATCCGATGACAACCGGCAGTACCTCGAGCATACCTTTCCCGGACATCGCGTTCTGCGGATTCATCACTCAGTGGACCCCGGGCTGTTCTATTTTCAGCCGGCCAAGAAACGTCAGATTGCCCTCATGCCGCGAAAAAAGGACGCGGACATGAAGCAGGTGCTGGGATTGCTCCGTTATCGCGGGAAGCTCGACGGATTCACGGCGGTGGAAATCCAGGACAAGAGCGAAGCGGAAACTGCGGAGATTCTGCGTGATTCGATGATCTTCCTGAGCTTCAGCGAGCTGGAAGGGTGGGGTTTGCCGCCAATGGAGGCGATGGCCTGCGGGTGCGTGACGATCGGCTACGACGGCCGCGGCGGCCGCGAGTTTTTCCGCGCGCCGTACGCGATTCCGATCGAGCCGGAAGACGTGACCGCCTTCGCGGCTGCGGTCGAGCGGGCGATCGCCGACCTGAAAGCGGACCGGCTACCGCTGTCGGTGACGACACGTGAGGCATCGGATTTCATCCTGAACACGTACACGCCACAGCGCGAGGCCCAGGACGTGCTCCAGACCTGGCGGGAGATTCTCGACGTGGATCTGGCCAGGTTTCGGGTTCAGTGACCTGTTAGCCATGGCCCCCGCGCCATGTATGATGGCACGCGATGCGTGCTTCTGGCCGCGTGCTCGTGCCCGTGATGGACTGGACTCATCCCGCCGGGGGAATGAGGAAGCTGTACCGCCATGTGGACGTGCTCAACGCCCATGGGATTGAAGCGTTCATCGTGCATCAGCAGCCGGGCTTTCGCTGCACGTGGTTCGCGAACAACACGGCGGTCACCTGCTCATCGGCGGCCCAGCACTGGCCGCCCCGGCTCGGCGACGTGCTGCTCGTCCCCGAATTCCTCGCCTGGCAGTTCGTGGCGCTGGCGCCCGGCGTGCCCAAAGTCATCTTCAGCCAGAACGCCTATCAGACTTTCGAGAACGCCAAGGACCCGTTTCGCGTCATCCCCTATTTGCAGCCGGACCTGCTGGCCAGCATCGTCGTCTCCGACGACAGCCAGCAGTACCTCCAGTATGCGTTCCCCGGCCTTCGCGTGTTTCGCATTCACTATTCCGTCGACCCGACGCTGTTTTATTTCGAGCCGAACAAGAAACGCCGGATCGCCCTGATGCCCCGCAAGAATGAGTTCGAGATGAAGCAGGTGGCGATGCTGCTGGAGTGCCGGGGGTTGCTCAAAGACTTTTCGATTGCACGGATCCACGACCAGTCGCAGGAGCAGGCCGCGTCGATGCTTCGCGAGTCGATGATTTTTCTGAGCTTCAGCACCTACGAAGGCTGGGGCCTGCCGCCCATGGAGGCGATGGCGTGCGGCTGCATCACCATCGGCCACGACGGGGGCGGCGGGCGGGAGTTTTTCCGCGAGCCGTACGCAACGCCAATCGCTCCGGAAAACGTGCTCGAGTTCGTAACGGCCGTCGAACCCGTCATCCACCAGCTCAACCAGGATCCCAGGCCGCTGCTGGAAAAAGCGAAAGCGGCTTCGCAGTTTGTCCTCGCGACCTACACGCCGCAGCGGGAAGAGCAGGACATCGTGCGGACGTGGGAGCAGATTATTACCCCCTCTCCCTCCGGCCTTCGGCTCTGAGGCTCGGGCTCGAAGAGGAGAGGGCTGGGGTGAGGGTGATTATTGTGGCACAGCCCCGGTGAGACACAGGAAATTCACCTGGGACCCAACGTGCGGCTGGCGGCGACCTCGATCAGGCCCGATTCGGTGCGGAACAGGAGCGTATCGCGGGCAATCGCCGGTGTCGCAAGGCACTTGGTTCCCAGGGCGTTGCTGGCCACCAGATGAAAATCGCGGCCGGGCTGAATCACATGGACGAGGCCTTCCTCGCTGACCAGATAGAGCCTTTGGGCAGTGGCAACCGGCGACGCGGTGAAGCCCGCCTCGCTGCCCGGCAGGCGGGTGTGGTAGACCTCCTGGCCGCTCTTTGCATCGAAGCACGTGAGCACGCCGGTCCAGTTGCAGCAATAGAGCAGATCGCCGATGACGATCGGCGTGGGAATGTAGCTGCCGCCGCGGTTGGTTGACCAGGCGATATCGCGGCTCTCGGACTTACCCTGGGGAAGAGTGATATTGCCGGTCGCGGAACTGCGGACCGCGAAGATCCCCGACGGCCCGCCGTGCGCGCTGGTGAAAAAGACCAGATCGTCCGCATAAATCGGCGTGGGGATGGGAATGTCGCCGGGCATCGCGAGCGTCCAGATCTCTTTCCCGGTCCGAAGGTCGTAGCCCGCGGCGTGCTTGTGACCATTGCAAACGACCTGCGCCGGACCCTCCTTGGGATGGATGACCGCGGGCGTCGACCAGGTCGGCACCTCATCGCGCGCCGTTCGCCACAGCTCGCGCCCGTCTTCCAGCGAGAACGAGGCCACAAACGAATTCTTCTGCGTGTCGCACTGGACAATCACCCGATCTGCCTCGATGACCGGCGAACTGCCGAATTCCCACTGCGCCTCCGGAACCATATAAAAGCCGGCGTCCAGCACGCCCAGGTCCTTCTGCCACAGTGGCTTTCCGTCCATGTCGAAGCAGTACAGCCCCTCGGAGCCGAAGAAGGCAACGACGTGTTTGCCGTCGGTTGCGGCGGTGCAGTTGGCGTGGCTCGACTTGGGATGACGCTTGATTTTCGCCGGTCCGCTGGCCGCCGTCCGCTTCCAGACAATCGCACCGCTGTCGAGGTTCACGCACAGCAGTTTCCACTCGAAGGGTTTCTCGTCTTCGACCGGGCGAATGTCGCCAAAGACGCCGGTCTTCACCGGCTGGGGCTCGCCATTGACGGCGGTGACGACGAAAATCCTGCCGCCCCATACGACCGGGCCGCCGTGGCCGAGCCCTTCGATGGAAGCCTGCCATTTGATGTTCTGGCCGCGTCCGACGTCCCAGGTGTCCGGAAGATTCGCTTTGGCGATTCCAGCCGCGCCGGGACCGCGGAAGGAGGGCCAGTTGCCCGATTCGTCGGCCGCATGAAGCGGCAACGGGAAAACGAAGCTGATCAGAAGGGCGCCGAGCAGAACTGCCGCGGGATGATTCATATCAGCCTCCTTCATTCGATATCAGCGATTGCGTGGCCTTCAACGACGCGGCGGTGCTGTGTCACCGCGGGCCCGGTGTCGGCGGTGCTTGTCCGGCCATATAAAAACACCCTGGAGATCAGAATGGCAGCGAGAGTGAACAATCGGCGGCAGATCACGCGATCATCCTATCCGATTCTCGGGTGAGGCGTAGGCTTGGGCACGGCGGCGCGGGCACGCTGACCTGTTCACGCAGGCCGTGTCTCGCCGGCAGAGGATTCGAAGCCGCTGCTGGAAAAAACGAACGCGGCTTCGCAGTTTGTCCTCTCGACGCCCCAGCGGGAAAAGCAGGACTTCGTCCGGACGTGGGAGCAGATCTTCGAGCTTTTCCCCCTCTCCTCCGGCCAACCCATTCACCGGCGGCGCCGTCGGCATAACGAGCGCATCGCGCTCAACGCGAACAGCCCCGCGCCGGCGGGCTCGGGAACGGGAACCTCACTGAAGTCGGTATCTTGGTAGGTCCCCGTCGCGTTGGAAAAGACTTGATGGGCTTTAGGTATGCCAAAACCCGTCCCGCCTGTCTCCCATTGGCTTGATGGAACCGTTCGTCCCAGATCGACCGGCGTCACCAGCGTCACCTGATCGCCATGCTCCACTGTGGCCTGGGCAAAGGCGAGCCCCGCGCTGGCATTTGGGTACGATTGCAACCAGAAAATGACGGCGCCGATGCCGGCGACCTCCTGGCCGTCGGAGTAACTCTCCTTTAAGCCCAGGCCGCCATTGTTTGGACCCTCCAGGTCGAACGTAAATTGAGTGCCGACCATCGTGGCCACAGAGAATCCCGGAGTGAGATTTGCAAACGGGATCGAGCCGTTGACCCAGCTTGTGTGCGGCAGCGAGCTTTCACCATAACTGTCATAGACGTCCGGATACCCCGGGGCCATTCCGCCCGCGCTGATGAGCATTCCGTTCTTTCCCCCGCCCGTGGAGTCGTACATCGCAACGTCGATCAGGTTGAGAGTCGAGCCCGTGTGGTTGGTACCGGTGTCCGTGACGAAAAATGTAATGGTGTCGAACGATTTGTCGCCAACGGTCACCGCGTTGGGCACGCGAAGGCTGCTGATGTAAAAATCGGCCCGTACCGCGGGCTGCCCCAGGAGAAAAATCGTGGTTATCGCCGGCAGGAAAAACGACTTCATTGGCTGCCCCTTTCTACTTCAGACGGAGCCGCCCGCCCCGCCTTTCAAGCTCGCGGCACAATAGCAAAGGGGCCGCGGAAACACAATGCAATCCCAATTATTCTCAGATGGATCGATATCAAAGGATCGATATCAAAGGATCGATCTGTGGGCCATTGGGTCGGCGCAAGAGCGATAGACCTCGGCTGTCGTAAAAAATGGAGCGCCCCAGGCCGGTTGCGTAATGGCGCCCAAGCCCAGGGACATTCCGAGACATTTGAGACGTCCGCGGCCGGTCAGGCGGTTTCCGTCGCGGCGGTTTCCTGGGCCTTGCGGGCGGCTTCGATCGCGGCCTTGCTCTCGGGGTCGGCGTTCACCCAGATCTTCACGTCCGTCGCCAGGTCTTCGGCGAACTTCACCTGAACGGTGTAGGT
>Ga0210396_10006332_pt1 | contig 11355 bp, 9 predicted proteins | sample IncBWH17OmetaG_FD_155466 | JGI IMG/M metagenome (GOLD analysis project Ga0210396, IMG submission 155466) | Forest soil microbial communities from Barre Woods Harvard Forest LTER site, Petersham, Massachusetts, United States - Inc-BW-H-17-O ...
GGGTGCGCAGCGCGACCACGTGCAGCGGCGCCTCGGCCGCATACGGTTCGATCGCGAACTCGGTCACCGTCTCGTCGGTGGCGTGCAGCACATAGGGACGCCCCGGCGCCCCGGGGTCGCGCAGCATCGCAGAGAGGTCATGGCGGGAGGCGATGTGGGAGTAGTGGCTGTCCTTGCGCCAGGCCGATGAGCCGGTGGCGATGTCGAGCATCAGCGGAGCAACGTCAACGCTCGAGGTGAGCCCGCTGCGCGCCTGGGCCGGAGCCTGGGTCAGCTCTCCACGCAGGTCCCGCACGATCAGGGGCACCCTGATCGCCTCCTCGTAGGCTCCCGCGCCCTTGCCGCGCATCCCGTGGGAGGCCCCGTACTCACCGTGGTCGGAGGTGAACAGGATCACCGTGTTGGCCGCAACGTCGGGTCGGCTGGAGAGCGCGTTGAGGACGGCGCCGATGTGATTGTCGACCTCCCCCAGCAGCTTCAGATAGAGGTCCAGGAACGGCAGCCATGTCTGTTCGAGCTGGGGGCCGCTGTAGGGGACCGTGCCGAATGACGCCTGGGCGGTGTCCTGCAGCGAGCGCTGCAGCTGGGGCTTGCCGCGGGCGGCCATTTCTTCGGGTGTCTCGAAGTTCGGCGGCAGTTCTCCCACAACGCTCGGCGGTTCGGCCTCGGCGGCGAAGCGCTCGCTCCAGTGGTACCACCAGGCGATGTCGTGAGGGTTCACGAACGACACCGTGGTGCACCACGGGTCGCGCTTGGGGGCGTGGGCGAACCACTTTTCAAACTGGGAGACGATGTGCGGGTCCACCCGCCATCCCTGCCCGGGCGCCCCGTCGGGCGAGGGGAACGTGCCGCCGGCGAAGCCGTAGGGCTCGAGCGCGCCGGCGTTCTCGTAGGTGTCCCACAGGTTGTCCCCGTGGGTGAGATGCCACTTTCCATACCAGTAGGTGCGGTAGCCCTGCTCGCGCAGCATCGTCCCCCAGGTGGGAAAGCCCGGGTCAAGCGAGCTGCCTCCCGTGATCATGCAGCCGGTCTGGTGGGTGTGCAGACCGGTCAGCAGCGCCGCGCGGGCGGGCGTGCAGTCGTTCGCGGCGGTGTAGTGGTTGGCGAAGGACACGCCGCCGTTACGCAGACGAGCCAGGTTTGGCATCAGCGCAGCTGCGGCGGGGCTCGCCGAGAACCACTGGGGCGTGCGCAACTGGTCGACCATCACCATCAGGATGTTCGGCGGCTGGCGGCGTTTTGCCGAGCGCACACCGGAGGAGCGTGCTTGCTTGTTGCCCACGCCACCGGCCCCCACGCGCGCTCGCTCGCTCGCTCCCGCAAGGCCCGGGGTGACATCCTTTGAGATCAGGTCGGCAAGCGCGGCGCCCCCGCCCGCGATCGCCCCGCCCGCCAGCAGCCCGCTCTTGAGCAGCGTGCGCCTGTCGAGCAGCCGCCCAGGGAACGAGCCGGGAGGCGAGTCTCCAGCGACTCCACCCGCCGGCGAGCCGGGCGGCGCATCTCCAGCCGTCCTACGGGCAGATGAGGCGGGCGGCGTATCTCCAGCCGCCCCACGGGCCGACGAGTCGGACGGCGTGTCTCCACTGGCCGGCCGCCTTTCGGCGTCGGTGTCGGTTGCGGGCTGTGGCTCTTGTGGATCTTGCTCGGTCATCGGTGTCTACCGGAGGGTCCCCTGGCATCGGCGGTCGCTGCAGCGCGAACGCTATCCATCCCCATGTTTAGCTGAGATGAGCATTTGTTGGGCAGCATTGGGAACCTGACGGACGTCAACATCCTGCGGTTCAACCGCGGCGCTCCTCGCTGAGCGGCGTCCCCTGCTCATCGGCGGCCTGGGCCGGCGGCCACGGTCCGAGCCAGTCGTCACGGGCGCCGTCCATGGTGATCACAGCGCCGGAGAAGAAGTCGCCGGCGGGCGATGCCAGATAGGCCACCAGCCAGGCGAACTCCTGCTCTGTGCCCATCCTCCCCAGCGGAATCGTGTGGCCGATGCGCTCGACGATCGCCTGCGGGTACTTGGTCAGGAGCGTCTGGGTCTCGAACTGGCCGGCCGCGAGCGCGAGCAGGCGGATGTCGAAGCGGGCCCACTCCACCGAGAGGGTGCGCATCAGGTTCTCCACAGCCGCGCGGGCGGCGCCGCTGTGGGCCATGCCGGGCATGCCGTTGTGGGGGGAGAGGGTGACGCTGAACACCTTGCCTCCGCGCCCGGAGGGGATCATCGCCCTGGTGGCCACCGCGTGGGTTACCAGCCAGGTGCCCTCAACGTTGAGCCGGATCACGGTCCTGAAGCCCTTCGGGGTGATCGACTCGGCCGGCGCCAGGAACTGGCCGCCGGCGTTGTTGACGAGCAGGTCGATCTGCCCGTGACGGGCAAGCACCGCGTCCACCATCGCATCGACCTGTTGCTCCTCACGGATGTCGCACACCCTGGCGTCGATCAGCCCGCGGGTATCGGCAGCCACGGTCTGCAGCAGCGGCTCTTCGCGGCGGCCGCAGACGATCACCCGCGCGCCGCAGCGGGCAAGCTCGAGCGCAGTCTCGCGGCCAAGACCACTGCCGCCCCCGGTCACGATCGCGACCTGCCCGTCTAGCAGCGACGGGGAGAACAGTCGCGAGCGGGCCTCGACGGCGATCGGACCCGAGCCGCTGCCCGCGTGCTCCTCTCCGCCGACGCCGGCGGCCGGATCCGGGCTCTCGGGCTCCACCGGCTAGCCCGCTTGTGAGCTGGGTCGCACCAGCAGCTCGTTGATGCTCACGTTCGGCGGCTGGCCGATCGCATAGAGCACTGCCCCCGCGATGTCCTGCGCTTCGAGCGGCGTCACGCCGTCGAAGCGCCTCGCCATCTGCTCGAGCACCTCGGGACGGTTGTGCATCTGCAGCTCTGTCGCGACCGCGCCTGGCTCGATCAGGGTGACGCGCACGCCGATCGGCACCGCCTCCTGGCGCAGCGCCTCGGAGAACGCACCGATGCCGTGCTTGGTGAGGTTGTAGACGCCGGAGCCGGCCCTGGCCACCCGCCCGGCGACCGAGCTGACGTTGACGATGTGCCCGGAGCCCTGCTCGCGCATCAGCGGCAGCGCGGCGTGGGTGCAGTAGAGCACGCCGAACACGTTGGCATGGATCATCCTGCGCCACTCCTCGGTGGGGGCGCCCTCGATCGGGCCGAGCAGCATCGCGCCCGCGTTGTTGACGAGCACATCGAGCCGCCCCAGCTCGGAGTGGGCGCGCTGCACGAACGCGCGCGCCTGGTCCTCCTCACCGACATCTGTCTGCACCGCAAGCGCCCGGCCACCCTCGGCGAGAATCCGCTCGGCCAGCTGCTCGACGCGCTCGATGCGCCGTGCGGCAAGCGCCACCGCCGCCCCGGCCCTGGCGCAGGCCAGCGCGGTGGCCTCCCCGATCCCCGAGGAGGCGCCGGTGATGGCAACGATTTGGTTTGAGAGATCTGTGGTCATGCAGGCCAGCTTAGGGCCTCGACCAGCCATCCAGAGCGTCCATTCATTGAGCACGACCCCATGTCCCTTGTGGAACGCCCCCAATCGACCGATGGCCCGATATATGGCGCCCGCGAACGGGTAGAGCCCTGGGTGCCACCCATTCCAGACCTTTTGCCACTGCGATTGCGGAACATTGGGCCGCCCTCGCGGGTTATGTCCCTGCGGGGAAGGTAGCTGTGCAGGACATGTCGAACGTCAACTGACTGCTCAAACAGGAATGGTTGACAACGCAACTATCGCGACGTATAATTCCGACTCCAAGCATCGGATTAGAGAGAACGCTCATGCAAGATTCCACCACAAAGCCCACCCCCACACTGGATTTGACAGCCGAGAGCTTCATTCCGGAGTCCGTCGATCAGCTGCTCGCGCACTCGCGGCGCTACCCCCTGCTCACCCCCGAACAGGAGATCGAGCTGGCTCAGGAAATCGAGCGCGGTGACCTGAGGGCCAAGGAAAAGCTCATCAACTCGAACCTGCGGCTGGTTGCGTCCAACGCCCGCCGCTACCAGAACCAGGGGCTGCCGCTCGCGGATCTGGTCCAGGAGGGCATGCTCGGGCTGATCAGGGCCAGCGAGAAGTTCGACTGGCGCAAGGGCTTCCGCTTCTCCACCTACGCCACCCTGTGGATCAGGCAGGCGATTCAGCGAGGGCTCGAGAACTCCGGTCGCACGATCAGGCTGCCCGTGCATGTGGCTCAGCGCTCGCGCAAGGTCGGACGCGTCGAGCGGGAGCTGTCGGTCAGGCTCGGCCGCGAGCCGACGCTCGAGGAGCTGGCGGAGGAGACCGGGCTGCCGATCGAGCAGGTCGAGGAGGTGCGCCACCAGCGCGCTGCGCTCGTGAGCCTCGATCAGCAGGTCGGAGACGACGGCGACACCGCCCTTGGCGACCTGCTGCCCTCCGACGCCGAGGCGCCGGAGGAGACGGCCTGGGACAACGAGCGCGAGCGGATCGTGCACAGCGCGATCGCCAAGCTCCCGGACACCGAGCGGACGGTCTTGACCCTGCGGTTCGGCACGGGCCGCGAGGAGCCCCAGACCCTGACGGCAATCGGCAAGCGTCTTGGCTTCTCAGCCGAGCGGGCCTCCCAGCTCGAGCAGCGGGCGCTGAAGAAGTTGGCCGAGTCGCCCGAGCTGGCAGCGCTCCGCGAGGCCGCCTAGCAACACCTGATAGCCGCCCGGCCTGCCACGCCTGTGCTTCCCGGGATCAGTAGGTGTAGCCCGGGTAGCTCGGTTCTGGCGTGGTCGGGGCCGGGGCGCTCGGCGTGCTCGGGGTGGTGGGCGTCATCGGCGCAGCCGCGCTGGCGGACCCGGTGACGGCGTGCCAGGTTCCACCGAAGCTTTCAAGGCCCTGGCCGTTTGCCTGGCCCTTGGCGTGGTCTTCGGCGTAGCGGTAGAGCGGCAGGCCACGCAGGGTGACCTGGAAGCTCCCGTTGCTGCGACGCAGGATCCCGAGCGGGCCGTGCACGCCGGGGCCGGCCTTGAGCTTGGTTTTGCTCGATGGCACGGTCAGGGGCGGCCAGTGGCTCAGGCATTCGCTGCTCTTGCACAGCAGGTGATGGGTGGTCTCGGGGCTCAGCGCATACAGCGTGCGTCCCTGCGCGTTGACCACCACCGTCTCTTTGAGCGTCGAGTTGGCGGCCGATTTCACGGTCGTGGCGCCGGCGCCCAGCGCGACTGTGGCCAGCAACGCCAGCAGCAGCGCCGCGAGGGTCCCGGCGGCCGCCAAGCCTGGCGACCGCCTGAGCGCGCGTGAGCCCAACCGGACAGACGACGTTGAGCTGAGTGGGCGTGTCATTTGACCGTCAGCGTCCCTTCCATGCCGGCCATGCGGTGACCGGGGACCGAGCAGTAGAACTTGTAGGTGCCGGGCTTGAGGTTGACTTTGAGCGTCTTGCTCCCACCGCTGAACGTGGGAGTGGCGCCGACGCTTGAGCCCGAGGAGGATTCGATCGTGACGTTGTGGCCGATCGGAGAGGAGTTCGTGAAGGCGATCGAGACGGCGCCTGCCTTGGCGGTGAGCGACGTGGTGTTGTATTTCAGCTGGCCTTCCGGGTTGGCTTCGAGACTCAGAGAGCTGCTGCCGGTGGCGGGGGCGGCGGTCGATTCCGTGGTGGCCGGGGTGGTGGCGGGCGGAGTGGTGGCGGCAGGAGTGGATTCTGTGGAGCTGCTGCTTTTCGAGCCTCCGCAACCGGCCAGCGCGAATATTCCAACCAGCGCGAGCAGTGGAACGATCGAGATACGCCAGGGCCTTGCTTGGTCTGCTGTGGGTTGCCTCACGGCTGGTCCTCCGTCGATTAGGGGATGCATCACAGTAAGACGTTGCCCGGTCTGAATCCTTCCCACACTGGGTATGCATCTCTGCATGTCGGCAATGCAAATAAGGAGGAACGGTGGAAAAGACGATGTGGGAGCGTGCTGTCGATCTGACGATCGCGGTCGGCGAACGCGTGCTGGCGCCGATCGAGCGCTTCATCGGCAGACGCTCGTTGGTGGGCGATGCGACTTTCTTCTCAGAGGACCGCTTTCCGTGGATCGAGCAGGTCGAGGCCAACTGGACGGTGATCCGCGAGGAGCTCGAGCATGTGCTGGCCGATCGTGAGGCGTTGCCGAACTTCCAGGACATCTCCAAGGATCAGATCGAGATCACCGACGACGACAGGTGGAAGACGTTCTTCCTGTACGGCTATGGCTTCAAGGCGAAGCTCGGGGTGCAGATGTGCCCGAGGACTGCCGCCCTGATGGAGCAGATACCGGGGATGAGGACCGCGATGTTCTCGATCCTCTCGCCCCACAAGCACATCCTCGACCACCGCGGGCCCTACAAGGGTGTGCTGCGCTATCACCTCGGCCTGATCGTGCCGCGCGAGGCGGAGCTGTGCAGGATCAGGGTGGGCCAGGACATCCGCCACTGGCAGGAGGGCAGGAGCCTCGTGTTCGACGACACGTTCAACCACGAGGTCTGGAACGACACCGAGCAGACGCGGGTGGTGCTGTTCGTGGACGTGCTGCGCCCGCTGCCCTCCCCCTGGTCCCAGCTCAACCACCTGATCGTGAAGGCGATCGGCTATTCGCCGTTCGTGCTGGACGCGAAGCGCAACCAGCAGGCGTGGGAAAGGCGTTTTCTGGAGAGGAGGGGTGCGAGCCCGCAGCCCGCGGGCGCACCGGAGCGCGAGTCACCGCTCCCGACGGGGCGCTAGATCTCGCTGCTGTGCTCGTGGGCGGGGTACGTCGGGTCCGCGGGCACGGGGTCGTCCGGCGCTCGCGTCTCATCATTCGGGTCGGTCCCAACGCGCACAGCCACGTCGATGACCTCGGGGCGCTCTGCGCGCAGCTGCCGCGCAAGCGCCTCGGCATCGGCGAGCGTGGCGTTCGCTGCGAGGCGGACCTCCAGCAGCGCGCCCGAGGAGCCCTCGGGCGGTGAGGAGAGCGGGCTGCGGTCCGGCTCGACGTGGACCACCACGTCGCTGCCGGGGAGCTCGCGCTCGATCGCGGCCTCGATCGCGCTTGCGACCGCATGGCCCTCCGCAAGGTTCGCCTCCCCGGAGACCCCGACCACGATGTCGGCGAAGTGACGTCCTCCGACTTCGCGCATCCGCAGGCGCCGCAGGTCGATGTGCTGGGGGAGCGCTTGGATCGCAGCCCGTGCCCTGCTCTCGATCTGGCCGGCGGGCGCGGTGTCCATCAGCACGTGCACGCTGCGGCGCATCAGCCGCCCGGCGCTGAACAGTGCCAGGCCGGCCACCAGCAGCGCGGCGATCGAGTCGGCCTGGGGGTAGCCGGCGTGGACGAGCACCAGCCCGACCAGCACGGCGACGGAGCCGATCAGATCGAGTGTGAAGTGCAGGGCGTTGGCGCCGAGCGCCGCGCTTTCGTGCCGGTGGGCGCCACGGTGGGAGGAGATCGAGCGGGCTCCGTCGATCGCGATCACGACGACCAGCACTGCGAACGTGTACCAGTGCAGATCGACGGTCCCTCCGTGACCGCTGAGCCGTACGATCGACTCGGTCGCGATCACGAGGCTCGCCAGGATCAGGATCGCGCTCTCCCCCAGCGCCGAGAGGTGTTCGGCCTTGCCGTGACCGTAGGGATGGTCGCGGTCGGCGGGGCGCACCGCCACTCGCACCGCGAAGAACGTGAGCAGCGCCGCGGCGAGATCGGTGGCGGAGTGGATCGCCTCGGCGAGCACTCCAAGGCTGTTGGAGAGCAGGCCGACGATCAGCTTGATCGTGACGAGCACCGCGGCCGCCACCACCGAGGCGAGCGCAATGCGCTGTGGGGATGGCGTCTTGCCGGCTGTCATCCACACGCGAGGGTACCCGTCAGGCGGGCTTTCACGCCGAGGGCGCCGGGGCGCGGAGCAGCGATCAGACGCGGAGCAGCGATCAGATGTTCGACACGTCGAGGCCGGTGCCCTGCAGCAGGCTGTTGGCCTGGGCGTTCAGGATGGTGTACTCCCCGGTGAGGATCAGCAGCCCGAGCGCGATCATGATTGCCCCGCCGACCCCCACGATCAGCGGGAAGTGGCGTTTGACGACCGCCAGGGCGCCGCTCATGCGCTCGAACGCGAGCGCGATCAGCAGAAACGGGATCGCCAGGCCGGCCGAGTAGAAGGCGAGCAGGATCGCCCCGTGGGCGGCGGAGTCCGAGACCGCGGCCTGCGTGAGGATCGCCCCGAGCGTGATGCTCGTGCACGGCGTCCAGGCGATCGCGAACGCAGCCCCGGCCAGCAGCGGGCCGCCACGCCCCGCGAGCCGCATCAACGACTCGGAGTGCCACTGGAAGTTGAGCGCGTCGACAAACGGGGTGGCGAGGAACACGGCGCCCATCAGCACGATCAGCACGCCCCCGGCGGTGCGCAGGGCGGCGATGTGATCGTTAAGCAGCGAGCCGAGCTGGGTGGCGGTGAGTCCCAGCAGGATGAAGATCAGCGAGAAGCTTGCGATGAACAGCAGGCTCGGGATGAGCACGCGCCGGGCGCCCGCGTGCTGGATGTCGGCCGGGGCGACGCCGATGACCGTCGAGAGGTAGCCGGGCACGAGCGGGAGCACGCAGGGCGAGAGGAACGAGACGAGCCCGGCGGCGATCGCCACCGGGATGCCGACGCCCGAAGCGGTGTCGGCGCTCGTTCCGACGGATGCAAGGATCGCGTGCGCGGCGATCATGGCGCGGACTGAGCGATTCCCTCGCCCCGGAGCGGATGCGAGTCCTCGACTGCCGTCTGCGAGTGCTCGACCTCGGCCTGGAAGCGATGCTCGACCGCCGATCCTATCGGGCCTACCTGCTGCGGGCCTGCCTGCTGCGGGCCTGCCTGCTGCGGGCCTGCCTGTTGCCGGCTCAGCTCGGCCAAAGTGGCGCGCAGCTCGGCCACCTCCCGCTCCAGGTGCGCCACCCGCTCGGACAGGGCAGGCCCTTGCGGGGACGGCTGTCCTTGTGGGAGCGGCTGGGTGGCTGCGGCGATGCCTTCGCCGGAGACATGGGTGGAGATCGGGACGCCCATGTCCAGGCTCGACGAGGCGCCCTCCCCCAGCTGCTGGGCGTAGCGCTCCTCCTTCTGACCGGGGCGGCGGTCGAGCTGGGCCACCAGGCCGCGCCCGATCAGGGCCGCAAGCGTGTCGTGGACCTGGTCGAGTCCCGCGAAGGCGTGCATGCGCTCGCTGCGCTGCTTGAGCTCGCCCGGGGTCTGGGGGCCGCGCAGCATCAGCACGCACATGACGGCCTGCTCGTCGTCTGACATCGGCAGGGCTTCTGAGAGCAGGTGACGGTACTTCGGGCTGCGACTGCTGCGGCCGCTGGCGAGACGGGTGTAGCCGCGGCGCTCGAGCCGATGAAGCGCGTCGCGGATAATGGCGTCGTCGTACTCGACGACGGGCTCGCGGTTGGTCGCTTGGTTGCAGGCTAGGCGCAGCGAGTTGAGCGACAGCGGATAGTGATCTGGGGTGGTGCGCTGCTTCTCGAGCAGGCAGGCGAGCACGCGGATCTCGGAGTCGGACAGGTCCATTGCCCTACGATCCCGCGGGCAGGGATTCGCCGACGGCGCCTCGGGCAGCCACCTTGGACACCGTTTGAGGCAGCCCTCCATGCCCTCCAGGCGTGGCCATGCCCGGAGGGCGCTCTCAGGCCGACGGTAGAATCGGGTCGTGAGCGACACCCTGGCACGCCTGTCTTGAGTCATCAGCCCTTCGCCCAGGGACGCTCCGGCGAAGGCGGTCGTGGCTCCAAGCGCTCGCTACGTCCAGAGGACCTGCCTGCGCAACCCGTCTCGCTGCGTCGTGTGGGACGGCTGTTCCGGCCCTATCGCGCTCGCCTCGGGGCGCTGCTGAGCCTGATCGTGTTCACCTCGGCGCTGGAAGTCATCTCGCCGTTCCTGCTGCGGGGGGTGATCGACACGGCGATCCCCGAGCACGACGTGCAGCTGCTGTCGCTGCTGGTGGGCGGCATGATCGCCCTGTCGATCGTCACGAGCGTGACGGCGGTGGCGCAGACCTGGATCTCCAACCAGGTCGGCCAGCGCGTGATGCACGACCTGAGCGCATCGGTGTACGCGCACCTGCAGCGGATGTCGCTGGCGTTCTTCACGAGGACCCGCACCGGGGAGGTGCAGTCGCGGATCGCCAACGACATCGGTGGGATCGACGACGTGGTGACCAGCACCGCCACCTCGACGTTCTCGAGCGTCACGACGGTGCTCGCGACCGTGATCGCGATGTTCGCGATGAGCTGGGTGCTGGCCGTCTTCTCGCTGTTCCTGCTGCCGCTGTTCGTGTGGATCACGCGCCGTGTGGGCAACGAGCGCCGCCGCATCCAGTCGATCCGCCAGAGTCGCCTGGCCGACATGTCGACGCTTGTGGAGGAGTCTCTGTCGGTGTCGGGGGTGCTGCTGGGCAAGACGATGGGACGCTCCCAGGAGCTGGTGGAGCGCTTCAGGGGCGAGTCCAGCGAGCTCGCCGACTTGGAGGTGCGGGCACGCATGGCGGGGCGCTGGCGGATGGGGACCGTGCGGATGACCTTCGCGATCATGCCCGCCGCCGTGTACTGGGTCGGCGGCTATGAGATCTCCACCGGCCATCAGGCGATCTCGATCGGCACGCTCGTGGCCTTCACCACGCTGCAGACGCGCCTGCTGTTCCCGATCCAGTCGCTGCTGTCGGTGGGCCTTGAAGTGCAGACATCGCTGGCGCTGTTCGGGCGTATCTTCGAGTACCTGGACCTGCCGGTGGACATCCAGGAGCGCTCGGGAGCGCGCGAGCTGAGCGGTGTTCGCGGGGATGTGCGCGTGGAGGACGTGTGGTTTCGCTATGCGCCGGACTCGCCGTGGACGCTCGAGCAGGTCTCGGCGGAGATTCCGGCAGGCACCCGCACGGCGCTCGTGGGCGAGACCGGCTCGGGCAAGACCACCTTCGCCTATCTGGTGGCGCGCCTGTACGAGCCCGAGCGGGGATGTGTGAGCATCGACGGCACCGACATTCGCGACATGACGCTCGCCTCCCTGGCGGCGACTGTGGGGCTCGTCTCCCAGGAGACCTATCTGTTCCATGCCTCGATCCGCGAGAACCTGCGCTTTGCCTGTCCGCAGGCAAGCGATGAGGAGATCGAAGACGCGGCGCGCGCGGCTCAGATCCACGAGCTGATCTCCTCGCTGCCGGAGGGCTATGACACTCCGGTGGGCGAGCGCGGCTACCGCTTCTCGGGCGGCGAGAAGCAGCGCATCGCGATCGCGCGAACCGTGCTGCGCAACCCGCCGGTGCTGATCCTTGACGAGGCGACCTCGGCCCTGGACACCGAGACCGAGCGGGCAGTGCAGCTCGCGCTCGACGACCTCTCCCGGGGGCGCACCACGATCGCGATCGCCCACCGCCTCT
>Ga0210396_10006334_pt1 | contig 11350 bp, 19 predicted proteins | sample IncBWH17OmetaG_FD_155466 | JGI IMG/M metagenome (GOLD analysis project Ga0210396, IMG submission 155466) | Forest soil microbial communities from Barre Woods Harvard Forest LTER site, Petersham, Massachusetts, United States - Inc-BW-H-17-O ...
GGTGGCGGCGGTCGCGGTCCGGGTGGGGGCTCCGATCGAGGTGGGATGCGCTGATGCTGTCTCCCAAGCGTGTCAAGCACCGCAAGCAGCACCGTGGCCGGCGCCGCGGGCTCTCGCGCGGTCAGGTGAAGGTCCAGTTCGGCGAGTACGGCTTGAAGTCGCTCGAGCAGGGCTGGCTCACCAACCGTCAGATCGAGGCCGCTCGTATCGCCATGACCCGCAAGATCAAGCGTGGCGGCAAGGTCTGGATCAACGTGTTCCCGGACAAGCCTGTCACCAAGAAGCCGGCCGAGACGCGCATGGGCTCGGGCAAGGGCAATCCCGAAGGCTGGGTGGCGGTGGTCAAGCCCGGGCGCGTGATGTTCGAGCTGGCCGGGGTTCCCGAGCCGCTGGCGCGCGAAGCCATCCGGCTCGCCGCCCACAAGCTTCCCGTCAAATCCAAGTTCGTACTGCGCGAGGACTGACAGCTATGAGGGCCAAGGAGATGAGGGACATGTTCGACGAGGAACTCGCCGAGCAGATATCGACGCTGCGCAAGGATCTGTTCGGCAAGCGCTTTGCGAACGCGACCGGCGAGCTGGAGGACACCGCCGGGGTCCGTCGCGCGAAGCGGGACCTTGCCCGGGCGCTCACCGTCTCCCGCGAACGGGTCCTGGCTGCTGAGCGTGGCAGCGAGAACTGACAAGTTGAGCACGAAGACCGAAACGGATACACATGGCTGACGAGACAGACAACGAGACTCCCCAGGACGCCGAGGTCGAGGCCCAGGCGAGCAGCGAGACAGAGCAGGCGCCCCCCGAGGCTCCCGCGGCTGCCCCTGCCGAGCCTGTCGAGCAGCTCTCCCCCAAGGAGCGCCGCCGCCGCGGGCGCTCCACCCACACGGGCGAGGCTCGCGCGTCGCGCACCCCCGAGGAGCGTCACGCCGAGCGGGTGGCCGAGCGTCGCACCAAGGCCGTCAGGCGTCGCGCACGACGCCTGCAGGAACGCGCCAAGGCGAGCGAGCGCCGCGCGGGCGCTCCTGCAAGCGAGCCGCTGGCGCCGGTGCACGCGCCTACCGAGGGCGCCCGCAAGGTCCGTCAGGGAGTGGTGGTCTCAGACAAGGCCGACAAGACGATCACGGTCCGCATCGATGTCGCCCGCCGTCATCGCCGCTACGAGAAGATCGTGCGCAGCTCGAGCACCCTGCACGCCCACGACGAGAACAACGAGGCCCACGAGGGCGATGTGGTGCGAGTGGTGGAGAGCCGCCCGCTGTCGCGCACCAAGCGCTGGAAGCTCGTCGACGTGCTGGAGAAGGCGAGATGATCCAGAACGAGACAAGGCTTCGCGTCGCCGACAACACGGGCGCCCGTGAGATCCTGTGCATACGCGTGAAGGGCGGGTCCCGCCGACGCTATGCGTTCGTGGGCGACGTGATCACCGCGACCGTCAAGCAGGCCAACCCGCATGGCGCCGTCAAAAAGGGCGACGTGGTGACCGCGGTGGTCGTGCGCACCAAGAAGCCGTTCGGTCGTGACGACGGCACCTACATCTCCTTCGACGACAACGCAGCCGTGATCATCGACGATCAGAACAACCCGCGCGGGACGCGTGTGTTCGGTCCGGTGGCGCGCGAATTGCGCGACCGCAACTTCATGAAGATCGTCTCGCTGGCTCCGGAGGTGCTTTGAGATGGCGCGCACCGTCACATCCGCCGCTCGGCGTGTACTCAAGGTTCGCTCCGGCGACCAGGTCCAGGTGATGGCGGGCAAGGACCGCGGCAAGCGCGGACGCATCCTGCGCGTGGAGCGGTCGAGCGACCGCGTGTACGTCGAGGGCCTGAACATGGTCAAGCGCCACATGCGTCCCCAGCAGGTGGCCGACACCCAGCGCGGACAGACCGTCGGTGGCGTGATCGAGCGCGAGGGGCCGATCCACGTCTCCAACGTGATGCTGATCGATCCCAAGGACAGCAAGCCCACACGGATAGCGATCGAGCGTGAGAACGGTAAGCGCTACCGGGTCGCCAAGCGGTCCGGGACAAGGCTCGACTGACAAGGTATGACGATGAACACCGCCCCCACAGCACGGCTGAAGAGCCGCTATCTCGAGGAGATCCGCCCAGCGCTGATCGAGCGCTTCGGCTACTCCTCGCCGATGCAGGCCCCCAAGCTCTCGAAGATCACCCTCAACATGGGTGTGGGTGACGCCAAGCAGGACTCCAAAGTGCTCAAGGCCGCCACCGAGCAGCTTGCGACGATCGCGGGCCAGCAGCCCAACATAAGGCGCGCACGCAAGTCGATCGCGGCGTTCAAGCTACGCGAGGGAATGCCCGTCGGGGTCGCCGTCACGCTCAGGTCCGAGCGCGGCTACGAGTTCCTTGATCGGCTCACCTCGATCGCGATCCCCCGCATCCGCGACTTCCGTGGCCTGAATCCGAGGTCCTTCGATGGCCACGGCAACTACACGATGGGTGTTCGCGAGCAGATCATCTTCCCCGAGATCGACTACGACTCGATCGACCAGGTGCGGGGCATCGACATCACGATCACCACCACTGCCAAGGGGGACGTCGAAGCGTTCGCTCTCCTGCAAGCTCTGGGAATGCCGTTCGCCACCCAGGGACGGCCCGCCGGCTTCGACCCCGATGCAGCTACCGAGACCTCTGAGAACGGGAGCAACAACTGATGGCCAAGACCTCGCTGCGCGTCAAGCAGGCGCGCCCGCCGAAGTTCAAGACACGTGCATATACTCGCTGCAACCGCTGTGGCCGCCCGCACTCGGTGTACCGCAAGTTCGGGATCTGCCGCATCTGCCTGCGCGAGCTGGCCCACAACGGCCTGATACCGGGGATGACGAAGTCCTCCTGGTAGGCCACGTCCTTTCAAGAACCACTTCAGATCAGAGCACGCCATGTCCATGACAGATCCGATAGCCGACTTCCTCACGCGCATTCGCAACGCGATCCACGCTGCGCACGAGACCGTCGACATTCCCGCCTCCACCCTCAAGGGAGAGATCGCGCGCATCCTCACTGAGCAGGGCTACATCGACTCCTGGGCGCTGCTTCCCGCCCGCGACGGCGCCGCTGGTCAGCTGATCGAAATCCGCTTGAAGTACACAGACGACCGCCGCTCAGCGATCTCCGGCCTGCGGCGCGTGTCGCGGCCCGGCCGGCGCTCTTACGTGGAGGCCACCCGCATCCCCAAGGTGCTCGGCGGGATGGGAACTTCGATCGTGTCCACCTCTCGCGGTGTGATGACCGGCCACGACGCCCGCGCAGCAGGCGTCGGCGGCGAGGTCCTTGCACAGGTCTGGTAGGGCTATCCATGTCGAGAATCGGTAGACAGCCAATCCCTGTGCCCGCGGGCGTGACCGTGGCGATAGAGCCCGAGTCGGTGCACGTGAAGGGCCCCAAGGGCGAGCTCTCCGAGCGCATCCCGCGTGACATCGAGATAGCCCAGGACGGCGAGCGGCTGCTCGTCTCGCGTCCCACCGATCGTGGCGAGCACCGTGCGCTGCACGGTCTCACCCGCTCGCTGGTGGCGAACATGGTCCAGGGCGTCACCGCCGGCTATGAGAAGCGCCTGGAGATCCAGGGCGTCGGATATCGCGCCCAGATGAAGGGCAAGAATATCGAGCTGGCCGTCGGCTACTCCCATCCGGTGCCGATCGAGGCGCCCAGTGGCATCGAATTCGAAGTCCCCCAGCCCACGAGGATCGTGGTGAAGGGCATCTCCAAGCAGCAGGTCGGCGAGATCGCCGCGATCATCCGCAAGCAGCGCCCGCCGGAGCCCTACAAGGGCAAGGGCATTCGCTACGAGGGCGAGTACGTGGCCCGAAAGGTGGGCAAGCGCGCATGACCGTTCTCACCAAGGAGGCCCGCCGCCTCAAACGGCGTCGTCGTGTACGCGCAAAGGTGTCCGGCACCGCCACACGGCCACGCATCTCCGTATTTCGCTCCAACCGCGGCGTCTCCGCTCAGCTCGTCGACGATCTCAGCAGCCGCACGCTGGCAGCAGTCCACTGGTATGAGCCCGAGCTGCGCAAGCTCTCGGGCCTCGATCGGACCAAGCGCTCCGGCGAGCTGATCGCCGAGCGCGCAAAGGCGGCCGGTATCTCAGAGGTCGTGTTCGATCGCGGCGGCTACCGCTACCACGGCCATGTGCGGGCGTTCGCCGAGGCGATCCGCGAGGCCGGCATAACCGTCTAGGCTCGGTCCTCCCGCTACCCTCTCTCACTCCTTATGCATTCAGACAGATCAGTCAGCGCAGGAAGCCTCGACCTCCAGGAGCGTGTGGTGGAGATCAACCGCGTCGCCAAGGTGGTCAAGGGCGGCAGGCGATTCTCCTTCACGGCCCTTGTCGTTGTGGGCGACGAACGCGAAGTCGTGGGCGTCGGCTACGGCAAGGCCAACGAGGTCCCGCTCGCGATCCAGAAGGGCGTGGAGCGAGCCAAGAAGGATCTCTTCCGGGTGCCCAAGCACGGCAGCACGATCACCCACCAGACCACCGGCATCTTCGGCTCGGGTCGGGTTCTGCTCAAGCCGGCCTCCCCCGGTACCGGGGTGATCGCAGGCGGAGGAGTGCGCGCGGTGCTCGAGCTCGCCGGCATCCACGACATCCTCTCCAAGAGCCTCGGCACCCAGAACCCGATCAATCTCGTCAAGGCCACGGTCGCCGGTCTGCGCGGCCTGCGCACTCCGGCAGAGGTCGCCGAGCTGCGGGGGCTGTCGATCGCAAAGGTGCTCGGGCTGACCGAGAAACCGGCGAACGGGGCTCCCGAGACTGTCGAGGGCGCCCAGGGCGCAGCGGACTCTGCGACCGGCGCGGAGAGCGCCGAGGGCGCCACAGCCTCAAGCGCCGACGCCGGCGCGGAGAGCGACGCCGAGGCCACCACCGCCAGCGCCGACGGCGATGCCGCCAAGAGCGCCACCGACACCCCGTCGAGCGAGACAGCCGGCGACGCGGCGGAGGCGCCGGCCTGATGGCGACTTTGCAGGTCACCCAGCGACGCTCCAGCAGCGGCTCGAACAAGCGCCAGCTCGACACGCTCCGCTCGCTGGGGCTGCGACGCATCGGCCACACGGTCGAGGTCAAGGATTGCGATCAGGCGCGCGGCATGGTGCACGCCGTGCGCCATCTGGTCGAGGTCGAGGAGCAGAGCTCGTGAGCCCCGCCGCCAAGAGCGACGCCGACACGGCCAAGCGGGCCAAGGGCGCCGAAGAGGAGCAGGAGCGCATCGGCCTGCACTCGCTGAAGCCCGCTCCCGGCAGCCGCCGTCCGCGCAAGCGGATCGGGCGCGGCGAAGGCTCGGGCACCGGCAAGACAGCCGGCAGAGGCCAGAAGGGCTACGGCTCGCGCTCGGGCGCCAAGAGCCGTGCCCGCTTCGAGGGCGGTCAGATGCCGATTCACATGCGCATGCGCAAGCTGCGCGGGCCGCACATGAAGAAGTCGATGCCGTTTGAGATGTTCCGCACCCACACTCAGCCCGTCAATGTCTCCGACCTGGAGAGCCGCTTCGAGGCGGGCGCCGAGGTCACGCTCGAGGCGATGCAGTCCAAGGGCCTGGCCACGCGCAAGGGCGTGCCCGTAAAGGTGCTCGCCAAGGGCGATCTGAGCAAGGCGCTCACGGTTCACGCCCACGCCTTCAGCGCCAGTGCGCGCGAGCGCATCGAGGCCGCCGGCGGTACCTGCAACACGCTCGAGAGCTAGGGCTCAGAGCCAAGGCCCAGAGCCAAAGGGCGCTCGCCGGCGCCCGCAGGATCGACGAGAGCTAGAATCCTGCGATCCGGCGAGGGGAGGGCCACAAGGCTCTCCAGCGAAACCGGCCACAGCCAACACACCGGGCGACAAGCCAATGCTCTCAACCATCCTAGGCGCCTTCCAGGTTGCGGATATCCGCAAGAAGATCCTGTTCACCGCGGCGATGCTGCTGCTCTACAGGCTCGGTTCTCACCTGCCCGTCCCCGGTGTCAATCTCAGCGCCGTCAACAACCTGCAAAAGCAGTTCGGCGGCTCGGGCATCCTCGGCTACCTGAACCTGTTCTCCGGAGGCAGCCTCTCGCGGATCGCGCTGTTCGCGCTCGGGATCATGCCCTACATCACGGCCTCGATCATCCTGCAGCTGCTGCAGGTTGTGGTGCCTTCCCTGGAGAAGCTGAGCAAGGAAGGCGAAGTGGGCCAGGCGCGGATCACCCAGTACACGCGCTACCTGACCGTGGGCCTCGCGTTCGCCCAGTCGATCGGCTACGTGTTCCTGTTCCGCTCGCTGTCGGCCTCAAGCGGCGAATCGGTGGTGTCGAAGTTCGACGCTCCCCATGTCCTGCTGATCGTCATCTGCCTTACCACGGGTTGCGTGCTGCTGATGTGGATCGGCGAGCTGATCACCCAGCGCGGGATCGGCAACGGCATATCGATCCTGATCTTCACCTCGATCGTGGCGCGTCTGCCCGCCGGCATCGAAGTCTGGTGGACCAGCCAGGACCAGGTGTTCAAGGTGATGATGCCGTTCCTCGTGCTCGCGGTGGTGGCTGGGATCGTGTTCGTGCAGGAGGGGCAGCGGCGAATACCGGTGCAGTACGCCAAGCGGGTGATCGGGCGGCGCATGACCGAAGGCGGTCAGACCTACCTGCCGCTGCGTCTGAACATGGCCGGGGTGATCCCGGTGATCTTCGCCGCCAGCATCATGGCGTTCCCCCCGACGGTCGGCCAGCTGATCAAAACGCCGTGGGCGAAAGACGTGTCGAACTTCTTCACCCCCAACGGCTGGCACTACATAGTGGGCGAGTCGATCTTCATCATCATCTTCGCCTACTTCTACACGGCCGTCACCTTCAACCCCGTCGACCAGGCCGACAACCTGAAGAAGTACGGCGGTTTCATCCCGGGTGTGCGCCCCGGGCGCCCGACGGCTGAATTCCTCGACCGGATCCTGGCGCGGCTGACTTTCCCCGGCGCCCTGTTCCTGGCCGCGGTCGCGGCCCTGCCGGCGATCCTTATCGCCCGCACCCACCAGAACTTCTTCTTCGGAGGCACCTCCATCCTGATCGTGATCGGGGTGGCGCTCGAAACGATGAAGCAGCTCGAGGCACAGCTGATGATGCGCAGCTACGAGGGCTTCCTGAAGTAGCCAGAGCAGGTCGACCGACGGCTCAGTTCGAATAGGCCGTCAAACGATGTCGACAGCGGGTAGGCTCTCCCAGTCGATGGCTGAGACGAACCTCATCCTGCTGGGCCCGCCCGGCGCTGGAAAGGGCACCCAGGCCGAGCGCCTGCAGGCCGACTTCTCGCTCGCCCACATCTCCACCGGGGACATGCTGCGGGCGCAGGTCGCCGAGGGCACCGAGCTGGGCCGGGAGGCCAAGAAGTTCATGAGCGCCGGCGAGCTCGTCCCGGACGAGGTGATCCTCGGGATGATCGGGCAGCGCATCGGCGAGCAGGACGCCCGCGAAGGGTTCCTGCTGGACGGCTTTCCGCGCAACACCAGCCAAGCCGACGCGCTGGGCGCCAGGCTGGCCGACTCCGGGCGCCGCCTGACGGCGGTCCTGCTGATCGACGTCCCCGACGAGGAGGTCGTACGACGGCTCGCCGGCCGGCGGGTGTGCCTGAAGGGCGGTCACGTCTACCACGTCGAGTTCGATCCCCCCAAGCGCGAGGGCGTGTGCGATCAGGACGGCTCCCGACTGATTCAGCGCGACGACGACAAGGAGGAGACGATCCGCCGGCGCCTGGAGGTGTACGCGCGCCAGACCGCTCCCCTGATCGACTACTACGAGAGCGTCGCCCTGCTACGCCGCTTTGACGGGCAGCGCAAGCCCAGCGAGGTGCACGATCACATCAGGGCCACGGTGGCCACGCTGCGGCTGGAGGACGAGCTCTAAAAGCTAAGCTCCTGGGGTGATCATCAAGAAGTCACCCGAGGAGATCGAGAAGATGGCCGCCGCCGGCGCGATCCAGGCGGCCGCCCTCGACATCGTGGCCGGCAAGATCCGCCCGGGCGTCAGCACCGAGGAGCTGGACGCGGCCGTGGAGCGCTTCATCCGCTCCCAGGGCGCCACGCCGACGTTCAAGGGGTACCGCGGGTTCCCCGGCTCGATCTGCGCATCGCCCAACTCGATGGTCGTGCACGGCATCCCCGGTCGCTACCGGCTCCAGCGGGGGGACATTCTGTCGGTGGACATCGGGGTGACGCTCGACGGGTGGGTGGCGGACGCGGCCTGCACCTTCCCGGTCGGAGAGGTGAGCCCCCTGGCGCAGAACCTCCTGAGCGCCACCGAGCAGGCGCTCCACGCCGGCGTCGAGCAGTGCAGGGTGGGCAATCGCATGGGGGACGTCTCGAATGCGATCCAGCGGGTGGCGGAGGGCGCCGGCCTGGGGGTGGTGCGCTCGCTCGTCGGCCACGGCGTCGGTAAAAACATGCACGAGGATCCCCAGGTCCCCAACTACGGAAGCGCCGGCAAGGGGCCGCTGCTAGAGGAGGGCATGGTGATCGCGATCGAGCCGATGACCACGGCCGGGCGCCAGTCGGTGCGGGTGGCGGGCGACGGCTGGGCGATCTTCTCCCAGGACGACTCGCTGGCGGCGCATTTCGAGTTCACGGTGGCGATCACCGCGGAGGGGCCCCGCATCCTCACCCCATGGCATATCCCTGCACAGGAGCGGGGGTCCGACTCCGAGCGCAGGGAAGCCGCGACTTCGACGGGATAGTTGCTACCATCCGCTGTCCTGCTCGAATGCGCGGAAGCTTGGCGCGTGAGGGCAAAACCACGACGCGGTAGCGGCGGCCGTCCCGGCAGCCAGAGCCGGGTCGCAGGGACCAGCCGAAAGGGATCATGAAGGTAAGACCGTCGGTCAAGCCGATGTGCGAGAAGTGCAGAATCATCCGCCGCCACAAAGCGGTGCTCGTCATCTGCCAGAACAAGCGTCACAAGCAAAGGCAGGGCTGACCGGCAGATGGCACGTATCGCCGGGGTCAACCTCCCCTTGAACAAGCGCGCCGAGATAGGGCTCACCTACATCTACGGCATCGGTCGCTCGACCTCGAACAAGATCCTGAGCGAGGTCAAGGTCTCTCCCGAGACCTACATCCGGGACCTCACCGAGGATGAGATCTCGCGCCTGCGCGACGAGATCGACCGTTCGCTGACAGTCGAGGGCGACCTGCGCCGGGAGCGCTCACAGGACATCAAGCGCCTGCAGGAGATCGCCTGCTATCGGGGTCTGCGTCATCGGCGCGGCCTGCCCGTGCGCGGCCAGAAGACGAAGACCAACGCACGCACCCGCAAGGGTCCCAAGCGCCTGCAGGTCGCCGGCAAGAAGAAGGTCCGCTGATGGCCGCTCCCAAGCGCCCCGCCCGCGGGCGTCGCCGCCAGAAGAAGAACGTGCCGATCGGCCAGGCGCACATCAAGACTTCGTTCAACAACACGATCGTCTCGCTCACCGACACCCAGGGCAACGTGCTCGCATGGGAGTCGGCCGGTGGGGCGGGCTTCAAGGGCTCGCGCAAGTCGACTCCGTTCGCGGCCCAGGTGACGGCCGACGCGGCCGCCCGCAAGGGCATGGAGCAGGGGTTGCAGAAGGTGGAGGTCTACGTCAAGGGCCCCGGTTCCGGGCGCGAGACGGCGATCCGCTCGCTGCAGGCCGCCGGTCTTGAGGTCACCGGCGTGAAGGACGTCACTCCCCAGGCTCACAATGGTTGCCGCCCGCGCAAGCGCAGGCGCGTCTGAGATGGCCGTGAGCACTTCGCCATACTGCGTCCTCGCTCGCTCACGTGCTGATGAGCACGCTTCGCTCGCTGCGTCCTTGTCTGGCTCGACTCACGACCATCTCAGAAGGGCAGTTAGGTAAATGGCAAGAGACACAGGCCCACAGTGCAAGCAGTGCCGTCGTGAGGGACAGAAGCTGTTCCTGAAGGGCGAGCGCTGTCTGACCGACAAGTGCGGCGTGGAGCGGCGCTCCTACCCGCCGGGCGAGCACGGCCGGGGACGGCAGAAGCAGAGCGAGTACCGCCTGCAGCTGCGCGAGAAGCAGAAGGCCCGCCGCTACTACGGAGTGCTCGAGAAGCAGTTCCACGGCTACTACGAGAAGGCTTCGCGCCAGCCGGGCATCACCGGCGAGAACCTGCTTGCCCTGCTCGAGTGCCGCCTCGACAACGTGATGGTCCGTCTTGGCTTCGCCGCCTCCCGCAGGCAGGCCCGCCAGCTGATCCGTCACGGTCACTGGACGGTCAATGGTCGCCGGGTCGACATACCCAGCTATCAGGTGAGGCCAGGCGATGTGATTGCGATCAAAGTGGACACTCCGGCTATGCAGGTGGTAAGGGACGCCACCGAGCTCACCGGACAGATCCCCGCGTGGCTCCAGGCCGACCACGAGTCGCTCACGGCCAAGGTGCTGCGCAAGCCGGAGCGCCGCGAGGTGGCCGCGCCGGTGCAGGAGCAGCTCATCGTCGAGCTGTACTCGAAGTAGACGCTTTCCCCCGCCGATGTCCCCGAAGGGGGATGGCGGCGTGCCAGAGCCGGGCTCTCAGCAGGCTCGGTTTGACACCAACACGACGTTAGGACCCTGATGCTCGACTTCCAAATCCCCCGGATCACCAGCGAGTCCGTGGAGCAGAACCGCGGCACGTTCACCATCGAGCCGCTCGACCGCGGGTTCGGGTACACCTTCGGAAACTCGCTGCGGCGCGTGCTGCTCTCCTCCCTGGCGGGCGCCGCCGTCACGAGCGTGCGCATCGAGGGGGTGGCCCACGAGTTCTCGACCATCCCCGGCGTCAAGGAGGACGTGACCGACATCATCCTCAACCTCAAGGACCTCGTCCTGCAGGTGGAGGGTGACGATCCGGTGACCCTCCGCCTCGACGTCCGCGGACCGGCGACGGTCACCGCCGCCAACCTGCAGACGCCGGCCGAGGTCGAGGTGCTCAACCCGGAGCTGCACATCGCCACGCTCAACGACAAGGGCCGCCTCGCCGTGGACGTCACGGTGGAGCGGGGCCGCGGCTACGTGTCCGCCGAGCGCAACAAGCGGTCGACGACGATCGGGGTGATCCCCGTCGACTCGATCTTCTCGCCCGTGCGGCGGGTGGCCTTCACCGTCGAGCCGACGCGGGTCGAGCAGTCGACCAACTACGACCGCCTCATCCTCGACATCGAGACCGACGGGTCGATCAGCCCGCGCGACGCGTTGTCGTCGGCCGGCGCGACGCTGCGCAACCTCGTCAGCCTCGTCGCCGAGATGAGCGACGCGCCGCAGGGTCTCGAGCTCGGCGACGTCGCCGCGGCGACGAGCGGTTCGCCCGACCTCGACCTCCCGATCGAGGATCTCGACCTCTCGGAGCGCCCCCGCAACTGCCTGAAGCGCGCCCAGGT